>Ga0302279_10003264_pt1 | contig 20464 bp, 20 predicted proteins | sample III_Bog_N3_3_FD_194541 | JGI IMG/M metagenome (GOLD analysis project Ga0302279, IMG submission 194541) | Peat permafrost microbial communities from Stordalen Mire near Abisko, Sweden - III_Bog_N3_3 | ecosystem: Environmental > Terrestrial > Soil > Wetlands > Peat | place: Sweden: Abisko...
TCGCCGCGTCCCCGTGCGTCATGGGGCGGCACAGTAGGGCCTGGTCCCCTGCCGGGTCCAGCCGGGCGCGGCCGCCCGCCGGGTTGGCCTCGCCCACATTCGTCCTGGATCAGGTCAGGTGGGCACCGCCTCCGCACCGATTTTCTGCTAGGGGAGAGCCCGCCCCCTACCGTGACCGCTCCGCTCGCCTCCCTCCTCGCCGCCGTCCGCAAGGCCTGCTTGTCCGGCCCCTGGTCGCAGGGCGTCAAGCTCGCCCGTGATGGCGCCGTCTTTGGCGACGATCGCCGTGGCGACACCATCACCGCCCGGGTGCGGGTGAGCGGCCAGGTGGTCGCCCCCTCGGTCACCCTCTACCCCGACGACGGCGAGTGGGCCTGCGACTGCGGGTCCCCCGTCGACCCCTGCTCCCACGTCGCGGCCGCGATCATTGCCCTGGCGCAGAAAGCCGAGGCGCCGAGCGCTGCTGCCCCGGCGGGCACGGCTGGCGCCGCGGGCGTCGCCGCCAAGCCCGGGGACCCGGCGACGCCGGCGCCCGCCCCCAAGACCGTCCCTCCGGAGCGGCCGGTCGCCCGCATGCGCTACCGCCTCGAGCGCAAGGAGGGGGCCCTGGCGTTGCGCCGCATGGTGGTGCGACCGGACGGGACCGAGGAGCTGCTCCGCGTCTCCCTCGCCAGCCCCGCCGCACGCGGGCTCGCCGGCGGCGCCCTCGCGCCCACCCACGAGGACCTGGCGGTCGATCGCATCGTCGGCGGCCGGCAGCCCGGCTGGTTCCCGGCGGATCGGGTGGCCGACATCTTCGGCGAGCTGGCCACCGCGGACGTGCGCCTCGACGGCGAGGCGGTGCGGACCTCGGGCGAGGTGCTGGTGCCGAAGGCCTCGCTGCGCGACGACGACGACGGCGGCGTGGTGCTGATCATCGAGCGGGACGCCCGCGTCGGGGAAGTGGTGGTGGCCGGCATCGCCCGCTCCGCCGGCACGCTCCACGCCCTCGGCGAGACCGACCTCACCGGGATCCGGCTCGAGCGCCTGCCCCTCAAGCGCCGATTCTCACCGGGCCAGCTCGGGCAGCTGGTCAGCGAGGTGCTCCCCGGCCTCACCAAGCGCCTCCACCTCGACATCAAGACCCGCCGCCTCCCGCGCGCCGGCGGCGCCACCCGCCCGCGCATCCAGGTCGAGCTCTCGCAGAAGCAGCACACCCTCTCGGTGACCGCGAGCCTGGTCTACGGCGACCCGCCCGACGCCCGCATCCACGAGGGCAAGCTGGTGATGCTGGGCGAGCGCGTGCCCACCCGCGACGAGACCATGGAGCGCGCCCTGGTCGCCCGCCTCCGCGACGAGCTGCACCTGGTCCCGGGTCGCCGCGTCGACTTCGACGGCGCCGACGCCATCCGCTTCGCCCAGAAGCTCCAGCAGTGGAAGGGCGGCGGCGCCGAGGCCGCCACCAAGGAGCTCTTCCGCGCCGGCAAGCTGGTCCCCCACCTGCGCATCGAGGACGATCGCTTCGACGTCTCCTTCGACCTCGAGCTCTCGGGCGAGCCCGATCCCGACGACGGCGGCAAGCCGCGCCGCGCCGACGCCGCCGCGGTGATCCGCGCCTGGCGCGACGGCCTCCCGCTGGTCCCGCTCGAGGGCGGGGGCTGGGCCCCGCTCCCCAACGACTGGCTCGACCGGTACGGCTCCCGCGTGGCCGATCTCCTCGCCGCCAAGCGCGACGATGGCAAGGTCGAGACCGCCGCGCTCCCCGCTCTGGTGGAGCTCTGCGACGAGCTCGAGCACCCCCGCCCGGCCGGCTACGCGCGCCTCGCCCCCTTGCTGGAGGGCTTCGAGCGCATCCCCGAGGCTCCCCTCCCCGCCGACCTCACCGCGGAGCTGCGCCATTACCAGCACCTCGGGGTGAGCTGGCTCTCCTTCCTCCGCGACGCCGGCCTCGGCGCCGTGCTCGCCGACGACATGGGCCTCGGCAAGACGCTCCAGGCCCTCTGCGCCCTGCGCGGCCGCACCCTGGTGGTGGCCCCGCGCAGCGTCGTCCACAACTGGGCGGCCGAGATCAAGCGCTTCCGGCCCAACCTCACCGTGGCCACCTACCACGGCCCCAAGCGCGCCATCGATCCCGCCATCGACATCACCCTCACCACCTACGCCATCCTCCGCCTCGACTCCGAGGCGCTGGCCCGCACCGAGTGGGACACGGTCATCCTCGACGAGGCGCAGGCCATCAAGAACCCCGACAGCCAGGTGGCCCGCGCCGCCTACGAGCTGCCCGCCGGCTTCCGCATGGCGCTCTCCGGCACCCCGGTCGAGAACCGGCTCGACGAGCTGTGGAGCCAGCTCCACTTCACCAACCGCGGCCTGCTCGGCGGGCGCTCCGCCTTCGACGAGCGCTTCTCCCGCCCCATCGCCAACGGCGACCCCGGCGCGGCCGAGCGGCTCCGCCACAAGATCCGCCCGTTCGTCCTCCGCCGCCTCAAGAAAGAGGTCGCCCCCGAGCTCCCCCCCCGCATCGAGGCCGTCCTCTACTGCGAGCTCGAGGAGCAGGAGCGCAACGTCTACGAGGCCGTCCGCGCCGCCACCCGCAAGGAGGTGGTCACCCGCCTCGCCGAGGGCGGCAGCGTCCTCGCCGCCCTCGAGGCGCTCCTCCGCCTCCGCCAGGCCGCCTGCCACCCCTCGCTGGTGCCCGGGCAGTTCGCCACCACCTCCGCCAAGATCGAGCGCCTCGTCGAGGCCCTCGAGGACGCCGCCGCCGACGGCCACAAGGCCCTGGTCTTCTCGCAGTGGACCTCGCTCCTCGATCTGGTCGAGCCCCACCTCAAGCGCGAGGGCATCGCCTTCCTCCGCCTCGACGGATCCACCCGCGACCGCGGCGCCGTGGTCGCCGGTTTCCAGGACGACAACGGCCCCCCGGTGATGCTCATCTCCCTCACGGCCGGCGGCACCGGCCTCAACCTCACCGCCGCCGATCACGTCTTCCTGATGGACCCGTGGTGGAACCCGGCCGTCGAGGACCAGGCCGCCGACCGCGCCCACCGCATCGGCCAGGACAAGCCGGTGATGGTCTACCGGCTCGTCGCCAAGGACACCGTCGAGGAGGGCATCCTCGCCCTCCAGGACCGCAAGCGCCAGCTCGCCGAGGCGGCCCTCGGCGCCGCCGGGCAGGCCGCGGCGATCACCCGCGACGATCTGCTGGCGCTGCTGCAGTGAGCCGCTGAGCGTCGATTCGACATGACCGCCCGGTGCCTGCTAGCTTCGTCTCGTGGCAGGCAAGACGCGAGAGCTCAAAGTCCGGGGCATCGAAGGGCTGGCGGTCGCGGGCTACAAATCCATCAAAGATGAGCAGACGCTGCGGATCGCGCCGCTCACGTTGCTCGCGGGGGTGAACAGCGCAGGCAAGAGCAGCCTCATGCAACCCCTCCTCCTCATGAAGCAGACGCTAGAAGCGTCCTACACGACCGGGCCGCTGCTCCTCCATGGTCCGCACGTGAAATTTCGTAATTCGTCCGAGCTTCTCACCCAGTTCCGAAATCAGGCATCGTCGCAACTGCCGGTAGTGTTCGAGGTAAGCAATGGGTCCCAGCGGCTCCGCGTGGGCTTCGAGCACGACGAGACGCTGCAGCTCTCCGAGAACACCTTCACTGCATGGGGGCGAGAACACCGTCTACGACGGGGCATGACGAACAAGGAGATCAGAAAGGCGCTTCACGGAAACCTTGGTTTCTTTGATCGACGATGGGCGCTCACCTTGGTACCGCGTCGCTTCTTCTTCGACGTCGCCCCGCAGGGCAGCGACGTAACCGAACGTTACGGATTCAACGCCTTTATCCACGATTGGGCTATCACCGCCATTCAGAGTGTCCTGCACCTCCCGGGGTTGCGGGGAAATCCGGAGCGTTCGTATGCGCGCACCGCGATCAATGGACCCTATGCCGGGCCATTCTCCCCGTACACCGCGAGCGTGATCGCGGACTGGGAGGAGAACAAGTCAGACAAGCGCCAGCGCCTCGCCGCCGATCTGGTTGAGCTCGGCTTGACGTGGAAGGTGGTCGCAGAGGCGGTGTCGGACACCGAAGTCTCCGTTCGCGTAGGCAGACTCGGCTCCCCCCAGCAAGGGGGCGCGCACGACCTCGTCAGCATCGCGGACGTCGGCGTTGGCGTCTCCCAAGTCCTCCCCCTCCTGGTCGCGCTCCACACCGCCAAGCCAGGCCAGCTCGTCTACGTCGAGGAGCCGGAGATCCACCTGCACCCCCGGGCACAGGTTGCGCTCGCGAGCGTGCTCGCTCGCGCCATGAAGCGCGGGGTCCGCATCGTGGCCGAGACTCACAGCCCGCTGCTGCTCCTCGCAGTGCAGACGCTCGTCGCCCGCGGCGAGATGCCCGCCGAGGACGTCAACCTCGCCTGGGTCGAGCGCGACGAGGACGGGTACACCACGGTGCGTCAGGTGACGCCCGACAGAAACGGCGGATTCGGCGACTGGCCGGTAGACTTCGCGGACGTCGAGCTGGAAGCGCAGCAGCGGTTCCTCGAAGCGGCCATGGCGCGCACCGAGCTGCCGAGGCGCCGTGCGCGCGCGTAGCCTCGTCGTAGACGCATCGATCGCGAAGGCGAGCGGCGAAAGGAGCGTGCTCGCGGTCGCATGCGCCCGCCTCCTCCAGACCTTTCGGCGCAGCCAGCACGTGGTCGTCACGAGCCCACGCCTCCAGGCCGAGTGGACGAAGCATGCCTCGCGTATCGCCACGACGTGGCTCGTCGAGATGGTGAGCCGGGGCCGCATCGTGGACGTCGGCGCTCGCGAAGTGGAGACGGATGACGATGCCCTCGCGGCGGCGGCGCAGGAGCACGACGCCGCCCTCGATGCGATGCGCAAGGATCTGCTCTTGGTCGAGGCAGCGCTCGCGTCCGACCGGCGCATCCTGTCGCTCGACGACAAGGCGCGGCGCGCGTTTGCTCGCGCATCCGGCTCGCTCATGGCGCTGAGGCAAATCCTCTGGGCCAATCCCGTCAACGAGGACGAGAGGGTCGACGATTGGCTCCGCGATGGGGCCCGCCGTGAGGCAGCAAGAGAGCTCCGAAACCACCCCGCCTGAGCTGGCCCCCGGCCGCGGCCCTCCCGCCTTCGTGCGGGTCCGCGATCGGCTCCCGGGCACGTCTCGAGCTCAGCCGCCGTCGGGCGGCGCGGGCGGCATCGACATGTCGCCGACGCCTCCGCCGTCGTAGACCCCCGTCGCGCTGGAGCTCATCACGACGATGCCAGTCCCGACGCTCCCGCCCACGCCGTAGCCTCCTCCGCCACCCTCCCCCCCGCCCGCGCCGCCGCTCCCGCCCGCGCCGCTGGTGGTGCCGCCCATCCACTCCAGGCCCGACCGCGCGCCGCAGCCGGGCACGCTCGAGGCGAGGACTGCCGCCACCGGGATCGCCACGCTGGAGACCCTGGCGAGGGAGCGCGCGACGCGGAGGAAATGAGGGAGCCTGTTCGGACCGTCGTTCATGAAGGAAGCCTTTCGTTCGAAGCTCACGCGGAAGCAGACCAGAGCCAGGCGTCGCCGGCAGCGAGGCCGAAGCTCTCGAGCGCGGGGACGATGGCTCCCTCCACCGTCTGGTGGAGCACCACCGTGAGGCGCATCGGATCGGCGATGCCGAGCGCGACGTGGTCGGCCGTGAGCGGTCGCGTGCGGAGGCCGCCGGTGCGCACCCGGCGGAGCTCGGCGAAGGCGGCGCGGAGGAAGCCGTCGAGCGAGGCGCGCACCTCGGGGCGGGCGGCGATCCAGGGTGCCCACGCCGCCAGGTAGTCGTAGCCGAACGAGGCGTGCTGGACCTCGTCGGCGAGCAGGAGGCGAACCGCCTCGCGCAGGCAGGGGTCGGTCATGGTGTCGAGGATGTCGACGAGGTTCGCCGCGTTCACCATCTCCACCATGGCGTTGCCGAAGATCACGTTGCGCAGCGCCCGCTCCTCGGGGCTCACGCCCGGCCAGGTGGGCAGCCGGGTCGGCGCCGGGTCGGTCTCGCACGAGGGCTCTCCCCCGAGGGCGCGCACCGCCTCGCCGCAGATCTCGGTGTGGCGCAGCTCGTCCAGGCCCATCCGCAGCACCACCCCCTGGGCATCGAGGCTGGCCCCCGCCTCCACGAGCTGGAGCACGAGCGCCGCCAGCGGGGGCACCGACGCATGCTCCGCGCGCATGCGCACCCGCCACATCTCCCGCGCCTCGGCGACGGCGGCGGGGTGGTAGCGGCTCGCGTCGAAGGGCGCCGGCTGCGCCTGGCAGCGCGCCAGCCCCGCGAGGGCGCGGCGATACTCGTCCTCGATGGCGGGGTTCGATCCGGTGAGCGTCAGCGTCGGCATCGCCTCCCCTTTCGTGGAGCCGTCGCGGGACGCTCTCGGGCGCTCCGCCGGGTGACCGGCCGAGCCTATCCCGGCGTGATCGCCCCGTCGAGCCGGCGTGGATCGGGTAGCCTGCTCGGCTCGCATGATCCGCCTCCGCCAGGTCCTCCGCGCCCTCGCCCTGCTCGCGGTGCTGACCGTGCCCCTGGCGCTCAGCCAGCTCCCGCCGGTGCGCGCCGTCGCGGTGGCCCTGCTGGCGCTGATGCGCAGCGGGAGCGCGTTCGGCGTCGCCGCGTACGTCGGCATCTGCGCGCTGGGGTCGATGGTGACGGCGCCGATCTGGCTGTTCTCCGGGATGGCCGGCTACGCCTACGGCCCGCTGCTGGGCGTGGCGCTGGCCTCCCCGGCGAACGTGATCGCCTCGACCGCGACCTTCTTCCTCGGCCGCTTCGTGCTCGGGAGCCGGCTGGGGCGGTGGCTCTCGCGCTCGCCGCGGTGGGGGGCGGTGCGCCGCGCGGTGGAGGCGGACGCGTTCCGCATCGCCATCCTGCTCCGGGTGACCCCGGTCGCGCCGCAGAACCTGCTCAGCTACGGGTTCTCGCTGACACCGATGCGGACGGGCACCTTCATGCTGGCGACCTGGCTGGGGCTATTGCCCATCATCACCTTCCAGGTCTACGTGGGCTCGCTGATCCACGAGGTGGCCGACCTGCTCGACGGCAAGAGGCCACCGCTCGGCGTGTGGGGGTGGGTGGCGACCGCGACGAGCGTGGTGGTGACGGTGGTGGCGCTGGGGGTGATTGCCCGCCTCGGCCAGCGGGCGCTGGCGAGACAGGGAATCTAGCCCCTCACTTCTTCGCCTTCTTCGCCTTCTTCTTCAGCTCGTCGAGCGTCTCCTTGGCGTCCTTGCCAATGTCCTTGTCCTTGACGAACGTGGCCACCACCGCCGCCCCGGCCTTGGGATCACACTCGACGAGGGTGTCGAGCGCGTGCCGGCGCGTGCGGACGTCCGGATCCTTGGCGCCGACCATCTTCCGGGCGAGCTCGAAGCCCTTCTTCTTCACCTCGGGCGCGTCCGCCCGGCAGACGTTGCGCGCCGCCCGGATGTAGTCCCAGCCGGTCTCCTTGGTCACCTTGCCCCCGTCGCCGATCCGCTTGGCCAGCTCGGCCGCGACCAGCTCCTTCATCCCGGCACACCGGACCGAGGAGCCGGCCCACAGCGCGGTGGAGTGGCGGAAATCGTTGCGCGCCATCTGCGCCGTGAGGATCTTGCAGAGCGGCTCGGTGGTGCTGCCGTGGCCGAGCCCCTCGACGGCGGTGTCGGCGACCTGCTGCTCCGCGTCCTCGATGAGGATCTGGTCCGCCTCGACCACCACCGGCGTCTGGAAGGACTCGTTGAGGTGGTACGCCAGCGCCTTGCGGAAGGGCTGCGGCGCGTGCTGGGCGAGGTCCTTGAGCGAGGCGCCCAGGCCGAGCGTCTGCCAGTCCACGGCGCAGGCGTGGAGGCCGAGCTTGTAGGAGAGGTTGTCGTCCTGCTCGGCCTTCCCCAGCGCGATGAGCGCCTTCACGTGGTCCTTGTTCTCCCAGTACGCCGCGGTGATGTCCTTCTCGGCGGCGAGCACGCGGACCTTGTGCTCGGGATCGCCGAGCATCGAGAAGACGGTGTCGTCCCCGTGGCCCTCCTCGAACAGCGGCTCCTCCTCCGACCAGGCCTTGTAAGCAGGGCAGTCGCTGTCGAAGCTCCCCTCCTCGAACTTGCAGTCGAGCGCGGCCTTGGCGAGGGCGGCAATCTTGGGGTCGCGCCCACCGGGGGCGGGGGCGACCGCGTCCGCAGGCGCCGCGCCGGCGGTCGGCTCGGCGGAGGTGGCGGGGGCCGGGCCGGACGCGGTCTCGGCCGGCTTGGCAGGGGCTCCGCCGCAGGCGGCGACGAGGAACAGGACGGGGACGGGGAAGAGGCGGGGGAAGGTCATCGTGGCGGGCTCCAAAGCAACGGCTGTGCCGCGCCCGGGCGCAGGTATTCCACGTGGTGGCGCGACGCAACTGGCTCCGGACGGAGTCGATCCCGCGAGGGGGTGGCTCTCCGTGGAGGCGGTGCCGGGGGGAGGGCCGAGGATGTCGTCGAGCCGGGAGGCGACCTTGCCTGGTGTCGTCTCGGATCGACCCGGTGTGGCCGTTCAAGCCACCGCCAGATACTCGCAGATCGTCGTCGCCGGCGGGATGGTCTCTCCGTCCTCACGCATCCCCTCGAGGTGCATGGTCACCGCCTCGGCGATGCGCTCCCGCGTCTCCTCGACCGTGCTGCCCGTCGCCACACAGCCAGGCAGGTCCGGGACATAGGCCGAGTAGTTGGCTCCGGCGTGCTCGATGACCACGGCGTACTTCATCGCGATTGCTCCAGTCCCGCCTGGCGGAAGATGCTCCGCAGCGTGCCTGCGGCGAGGTCGTCGTTGTCGTGTCCGGCGACGGTGACGCGGCCGGGCTTGGTCGCGTGCTTCAGTTGCCGGTGGCTGCCGCGCTGCGCAACCATCACCCATCCGTCCGATCGCAGCATCGCGAGCACCTCCCGGACCTTCACCGCCCCGATCCTACAATCACGGCAGGTCGACGGCACCCCCCCGGTGTTACCCTCCCCTCCCCCGTGAGAATCCGCCGCGACACCCGCCGCCGCCTCGACCAGTTCATCGCCAACCCGGCGTGTCAGGCCAACGTGCTCTCGGCGGTACACGACATACCCATGGCGCAGGTCGCAGCCTCCCTCCTGCTCGACACCCAGGGAGGGCAGTCCCCGTTCGCCATCGGCCGTGGGGTCACCTTCGAGCGCTCCCTCTACGCCGACGGCGCCACCCGGCTCTTCGCCGCGCTCGTCGCTGCGGGCGTGCTCTCCGCCGCGGCCACCGGCTTCGTCGATCTCCGCCTCCGCCTCAACGGCGGCACGGTCGCCAGCCTCGACGAAGCGTGCGCCCGCTTTCACCAGCTCCTGCTCCGCTTCGCCGCCTCCGAAGGCGAGGAGCGCGCGAGCCTCCCCGCCCTCCTCGCCGCCCCTGCCCTGCGCATCCCCGGTCGAGCCATCCTCCCCGACGGCATGTTCGCCGTCGACGTGGTCACCGTGCACCCGTCAGCTCGCCCTGGCCCGGTGGTGCTCCGCGTCGGCGAGATCAAGGTCTACCCCGATCGCGGCGGACACACCGATCCGCACCAGCTCGCCACCACCCGCGCCCAGGCCGGGATCTACGTCCACGCGCTCCGCCTCGCCGTCGCCGAGGCCGGCGTGGGCGACCGCGTCACGGTCGCGGACGACGGGTTCCTGGTGCTCACCCGCCCGGGATCCGGCGCGGCCAGCGTGCGGGCGCACGAGGATCTCGGCTACCAGGCCCAGCGCGCCGAGGTCGCCTTCGAGCGCCTGCGGCAAGCCGCGGCCCTCGCCGAGGCCCTGCCCGGCGACGCCGACGGCGAGGGCGTCCCCGCGGCCCGCCTCGCCGTCGTGTCCGGCGCGCCGACCGCCTACGACGAGGCGTGCGTCTCCTTCTGCGAGCTCGAAGGCCGGTGCCACGCCGCCGCCGTCGCAGCAGGCGATGCCGCCATCCTCGGGCGCGACGTGGCGCGCTTCCTCGGCACCGTCCGCCTCGATCGCGCGGCCGCCCTGATCGACGGCGCCGCGGCCGAGAGCCCGGCCGAGGCCGACTTCCTCCGCCGCGCGCGCGAAGCGCTGGGCATGGTGGCGGCGTGAAGCTCGCGGGGGTCATCCAGCGCCTCGAAGCGTGGCGGCGCGGCGCGCCCATGGCGCTGGGGGAGACGTTGCCGTGGCCACGATCCGAGCCTGCCGATCGGCTCATCCTCGTCTTCGTGCGCATGGCGGGGGAGGCGCGGCCGTGGGGCTTCGCCGCGGGTCACCCCGGCGGCGAGCCGACCCTCTTCACGGTGCCCGAGCCGCGCGACGCGGGCGAGAGCGCGCGCCTGGCGCAGGCCCTCGCCGGGCACCTGCTCCCCCACCTGCCACACCCCGATCACGCGTCCGAGAGCGAGAAGGCCGACGTCGCCCCGGTCGCCCGCCAGCGCCAGCTCTGGATGCCGGGGTCGACGCACCTGGAGATGCTCCATTTCCTCGACTACCGCTTCACCCGAGGCAGTCAGCGGGAGGAGCCCTTCGCCCGTGAGCTGGGCGCGCTCGGGCGCGCGGCAGGGTGGCTGTTCCGCGAGTCCAACCGGCCGGGCCAGGTGCGGGTCTTCGACGCCACCCGGCGGCTCCGCGAGGCCTTCGCGGTCCCCGCCGAGAACGTGCGCCAGCAGCACCTCGGGTTCCTCCTGGCGTGGCTCGTAGGGGAGGGTTCGCGCGACAGCCGTGTTGCCGCCGCGCGCCTCGCCGAGGCCACGTCGGTGGGGATCACCATGGCGCCCGACCTGGAGCGCCACACGCTCGAGCCGCTGGTCCACCGCTGGAACGAGCAGCGCGCCGACGCCGCCGCGGCGGCCCCGATCGCCGCGGCGATCCACGCGGTCCTCGCGCCCGAGCTGACGCGCCGCTTCCGCCTCGTCGAGGCGGCCATCGCCGTGCTCGAAGGGGGCAACCGCGCGCCCAACCCCGGGCTCGACGCGGTGCTCGACCTCGCCGCGGAGGAGTTCACCTGGCAGTGCTGGAACGGGGAGCTCAAGGCGACCGCACCCGTCACCGACCCCGACGCGCCGCGCTTCCACGGCGCCAACCCCGAGACCGATTTCCTCCCCACCCAGGCCGCGGCGCGCTTCTTCGCGCACCTCCACGCCTCGGAGCTGAGCGTGGCGGCGCTGGTGCACGGCGATCGCCACCTCGTCGCCGAGGCGATCGAGGCGGGCAACGCCGTGCGCGGCACGCTCACGCGGGTGGTCAACGAGGGGACCAAGCGGTCGACCACCCCGGTGTGGACGCTCACCGCCCCGGCGCGTGGCCCGCTCCGCCTGCGCGAGGAGTCCGCGGTGTGCGTGGTCGGCCTGCGGGGTCGCACCGGGAGGATTCGATCCATCGTCACCGAGGGGGCCACCCGGACCTTGACCGTGGAGATCGACGGCTGGAAGCGCGCCCGCGCCGAGGAGGGCGCGCCCGCGGCCGACTCGACCGCGCTGGAGGGCACGGAGCTGACGCTCGTCGAGCTGGGCGCGGTCGGCATCTCGCAGCGCAAGTCGATGCGGGTGTGGGACGCCTCGGGGCCGGGCGCGTGGCTCACCCACGCGGCGCCGCCGCCGGAGCCGTCGGCGCACCCGCCCATCGAGCAAGATCTGGTGGCGCTGGTGGAGACGCTGGGGGCGCCGTGATGGAAGCGCGCAGGATCCACCTGTACGAGAAGCGCCGCGCCGTGCTCGCCGCCCTCCTCGAGCACGTCGAGAACCGCGAGCCGCTCCTGGTGCTCAAGGCACCGCCCGGCTCGGGCAAGACCCACGTCATCCTCCGCGCCGTGGCCCTCGCCGCGCATCGCCGGCAGCGCGTCGCGGTGGCCACCCAGACCAACGCCCAGGCCGACGACCTCTGCCGCCGGCTCGCCCTCGAGCTCCCGCACACGCCCGCCTTCCGCTTCGCGCCGGCGAACCGCACGCCGGTCGATCTGGGGCGCACCATCACCTGGGCGCGCTCCGGCAAGGAGGTGCCCTCGGGCCCGGCCGTGGTGGTGGCGACCGCCTCCAAGTGGGCGACGACGCCCGTCGAGGAGGCCTACGACGTGCTCTTCATCGACGAGGCCTGGCAGCTCGCCTGGGCCGACTTCATGACGCTGAGCGCGGTGGCGCCCCGCTTCGTGATGGTCGGCGACCCCGGGCAGATCCCGCCGGTGGTGGCCATCGAGGTGGCCCGCTGGCAGACCTCGCGACGGCCGCCCCACGCGCCGGCGCCGGCGGTGATCCTGCGGGATGGGTCTCTGCGCGCGCGGCTGCTCTCGCTCCCGGTGACGACGCGCTTGCCGCCCGACACGGTCGACATCGTGCGTTCGTTCTACGACTTCGACTTCGACGCCTGGACGGCCCCCGGCGAGCGGCGCCTGGCGCTGAGCGGGGCCACCGGCGCCACGGCGGGCGTGGACGCCGTCCTCGATCGGCTCACCACCGGCTCGGTGGCCGCGCTGGCGCTGCCCACGCCGCCGGCGGGCCCGCCGCTCGAAGAGGACGTCGAGCTCGCCGCCTCCGCGGCCGCCGTCGCGCGGCGGCTGCTGGAGCGGGGAGCCGTGGTGACCACGGAGGACGGGACTGCGCTGCTCCGGCCGGAGGACATCGGGCTCACGGCCACCCACCGGATCATGAACACCCGGATGAGCGACGCTCTCGGCGACCTCGGCGGCCGGGTGCGGGTGGACACGCCGGAGCGCTGGCAAGGGCTGGAGCGGATGGTGATGATTGCCGTCCACCCGCTGTCGGGTGTGGTGCGACCGTCGGCGTTCGATCTCTCCACCGGGCGACTGTGCGTGATGGCCTCTCGCCACCGCGTCGGGCTGGTGCTGGTGACGCGCGATCACGTGGAGCGGACGCTGGAGGAGTATCTGCCGGTGGCCGATCAGGCGGTGGGGCTGCCCGACGAGGCGGGGCGCGGCCATGCGCAGAACCTGGCGGTTTGGCGCAAGCTCCGCGAGGGTGGACGGGTAGTGTTGACGGAGTAAGGCAAACCCGAGACAACGTCGAGAACCGCAGATTGGTTGGTCGAGCAAGGACCTTGACGACGTGGCAAACCTGTCGCTCCATTGCTCCCGAGAAGGCGGGATACGGATGCTCAAGAACACTACTTTTCTAGCTTGTGTGGGTGTGGCGGCTCTTTCCGCCTGCGGGGGCCCCGCAGGTGAGGGCTCCGGTGCTGCGGGCGCCGGAGCGTCAGGCACCGGAGCTTCAGGCACCGGAGGCATGGGTGCGGGCGGCTCCGTGACCAGCAGCAGCTCCTCGAGCTCCAGCGGGTCGGGCGCGTTCTGTGCCGTCGGTGTCCCGTGCGTCGTCGGAGAGGTCTGCCTGGCTGGGGCCTGCGCTGCGGGACCGTCCACGCCGGCGTGGCAAGCCGTCCCGTGGATCAGCTCCGCGAAGCTGAACTCCGTCGCGTACGGCGCGGGTCGCTTCGTCGCCGTCGGAGACGATTGCGTCCTCGTGACGAGCGCCGACGGCATGACCTGGGCCCAGCAGAGCCTGTGCGCGACGGGGAAGCTCTCCGCGGTCACCTTCAGCTCGAGCGGCCTCTTCGTCGCCGTCGGCGGGCCCAACCTCGTGTACACGAGCCAGGATGGGCTCTCCTGGACAAAGCAGAAGGGGTCGACGACCTCCGGCGACACCGTGTACTTCACCGGCGTGGCGTACGGGAACAGCGTCTTCGTCGCGGTGGGGGCGCAGACCGACGGCTCGGGAGAGGCCTACGCCAGCGTCGATGGGGCCTCGTGGGTCGAGGGCGGGCAAGCTCTCCCGTACTACGCCCTGGCCTACGGTGCCGACGGCAAGTTCGTCGCCATCGGTGCAGCGGGGGAAGGCGTCGAAGCGAGCAGCGATGGCACGACATGGACGGGGGCGGGCACCGGCCAGAGCTTGGACTTCTGGGGGGCAACCGGGGCCGGGGACAACGTGTACGCCGTCGGCGACAACGACGAGATTCTGCAAAGCGCCGATGCCGTCGTCTGGACGGTCAGCGCGGCCAACGACCTACACAACATGGGCGACGTCCTCTTCGCGATCGCGAGCGGCGGTGGCCACCTCGCAGCCGTGGGTTTGACGGACACCGGAGCGCTCATCGCGACCAGCGCCGACGGCAACGTGTGGTCGCGCCTCGAGACCAACATCCAGAAACAATTGAATGGCGTGACCTACGGCGCCGGGATGTTCGTCGCCGTCGGCAACGGCCTCATCATGCGCTCTCCGTGAGCACGTCCTCGGTTGCATGGACGGCGGCCGCCATGGGCGCCGCCGGCCGGCAAGCCGACGCGCTCAGGCGGCGGCGTAGGAGCTACGCGCCGAGCGCGTAGGGGCCGCCCTTGTCGAGGGCGCGCTTCCAGGCGTCGCGGCCGTGCAAGCGGTCGAGGTACGCCGCCAGGTTGGGGTACGGCTGGAGCTTGCCCATCGCCCGCGCCGACTCGGCGACGAAGCTGACCTGGATGTCGGCGCCGGTGAGGGCGTCGCCGAGCAGGAAAGGGCGATCCCCGAGCGAAGCGGCGACGTAGCCGAGGTGGTTGTCGAGCTCGCTCTGGATGCGCGGGTGCAGGGGCGCGCCCGCTTCCTTCAAGCGCATCACGTAGAGGTTGAGCATCAGCGGCAGCATGGCCGAGCCCTCGGCGTAGTGGAGCCACTCGAGGAAGGCCGGCCACTCGGCGGAGCCCGGCGCAGGGCCGAGGCGACCCTTGCCGTGGGTGGCGATGACGTACTCGACGATGGCGCCGGACTCGGCGATCTTCAGGGCGCCGTCCTCGAGGATGGGGGACTTGCCGAGGGGGTGGATGGCCTTGAGCTCAGGAGGCGCGAAGCGGGTGCGGGCGTCACGCTGGTACTTGACGATCTCGTAGGGGAGATCGAGCTCTTCGAGGAGCCAGAGGACGCGCTGCGAGCGGGATTCGTTGAGGTGGTGGACCTTGAGCATGGGGCGCACGGTAGCACCGGGAGCCGTCGGCTCTGGCCGCCTCGCGCCAGACGCGCCAGGGGGTTTGGGGGCCCTCGGCCCCCCCATCGCGACTAACCCGCCTTGAGGAACGGCGCCCACTCCTCGAACGGCGTCGGCGCCCCGAGGAGGATCTGCATCGTCGACGACCACCGCGGCGGGCCCGGGGTGCGCAGTAAGCGCATGGACGCCTCGTCCGGGGTCTTCCAGCCCTTGCGCAGGTTGCAGAGGCGGCAGGCGGTCACCAGGTTCTCCCAGGAGTCGGGGCCGCCGCGGGAGCGGGGGTGGACGTGGTCGATGTTGAGGTCGCGCACCGGGGGGCGGCGACCGCAGTACTGGCACTGGTGGGCGTCGCGCAGCATGACGTTCTTGCGGGTGAGGCGGATGACGGGGCGGCGCACCCGCTCGTAGCGGCGGAGGTGGAGCACGCGGGGCACCCGGAGCACGCCGCCGACCACGGGGAGCCGGTCGTCGTGGGGGCGCACCGGGAGCGAGCGCCAGGCGCCGAAGTCGTGCATCTCGCCGAGCTCGTCGATGGCGAGGGCAGCGCCGCCGAAGAGGAGCAGGAAGGCCCGGCGGGAGCTGGTGATCTGGACGGGCTGGAAGAAGCGGTTGACGACCAGCACCGGGAGCCCCAGCGGATCGTCGCGGCGGGGGCGGAGGCGGCCTCCGTCGGCGCCGCTCCCCGAGCCGGGGACGTCGTCCCCGGGGTGCAGGTGGTGATCGATGTCCGCGGCGCCTTCCTCGTGGACGGCGGCCGTGGGGCCTGTTCCGTTTCCCCTTGGCACGAGGGGAGTTTAGCAAGGGATCGCGCCCGAGCGCACGTCCCGCCGGTGACAGCCCTGCGGCGGCGTGAAATCCAGGGTAAGGGAGCGGCGATGGAATCGCGTGCGGGCGAGCTCTCCCGTCGAACCGAGCCGCCCCCGGGCTCGCCCTGGGACGATCCCCTCGGGGAGGCGCCGCTGGCGTTCGTCGACCTGGAGATGACCGGGCTCGACCCCGCCGCCGATCGCGTCCTCGAGGTCTGCATCGAGCGCGTCCGCGGCGGCGCGGTGGAGGGCGTGCTGTCCACCCTGGTCCGCCCCGAGGGCGGGACCTTCGGCAACGCGCACATCCACGGGATCGATCCGGCGGAGGTCGCCCTCGCGCCCACCTTCGCCTCGCTGGCGCCGCGGATCCTCGAGCTGCTGGAGGGCGCCGTGGTGGTGGCGCACGCGGCCGCCTGGGACGTGGCCTTCCTCGAGGCCGAGCTGGCGCGGGCGGGTCTCGCCGGGGAGGACCCCCGGACCCCCGGCCAGCCCCGCCAGATCGTCCACTACCTCGACACGCTCACCCTCTCGCGCCGCGCCTTCGCGCTGCCCAGCCACCGCCTCGTCGCGCTCTGCGAGGCGTTCGGCATCCCTCACGAGCGGGCCCACCGCGCCGACGCCGACGTGGCCGCGCTCCGCGCCGTGTTCGCTCGCGTCCTCGGGGTCCTGGTGCCGCTGACGCCGCGCGATCTGTGGCACGTGCGCGTCGGCCAGCGCCACGCGCGCCCGGAGCTGGTGGCGGCCGCCGTGCAGGCGCTCGAGCACGCGGCGCCGGTGACGGTGCGGTACCGCCCCGCCCGCCATCCGGTCGAGGAGCTGGTCTTCCAGGTCACCGGGGTGCGAACGGACCTCGACCCACCGCGGGTTCTCGGCTATCTGCTCCCGTCCCGCGGCCGCCGCGAGCTCCGGGCCGATCGCATCCTGGCCATCGTCCCCGGCTTCAAGTAGGCCCCTCCTCGAGACCTTCGACGTGCCCACTGCCCCTCCGCACCTCCCTGGGGAACGCCCGCGAGCGCTCCCCTACCGTGCCCGCACCGCAGTCCTCGGCGTCGCGGGCCTCGTCGGCCTCGCCGCTCTTGCCCCGCTCACCGCCGGCTGCTCGGGCGCGTCGTCGCCGGACAGCTCGCGCCCGAAGGCCGCGGAGGACTGGTTCCGCCGCGCCCAGCGCGAGTACCGGGCGGCCGACTTCGACGAGTCGCACGACTCGGTCCAGAAGGCGCTGGCCATCGTCGCCGAGGATCCGGAGGTGCGCCTCCTCGCGGGGGAGCTCGCCCTCGCCTCGCTCGACTACGCCGAGGTGCTGCGCATCCTCAAGGGCATCCCCGGCACCCAGGCGGCGCGCCTCCGCGGCCGCGCCCTCTGGTACAAGGGCGACCTGGAGCTGGCCGCCGACGAGCTGGAGTCCATGCTCAACGACCCCGAGGTCCAGGACCCGTGGGCCAAGGCCACCGTCAAGCTCGCGCGCGACAGCGCCGGTCGCAACCCCTTCGAGCTCAAGGGCAACATGGTGGGCGCCGTGGAGATGGTCCACGTCAGCCCCGTGGCCCCCTACTTCGTCGTCCCGCTCGAGATCGACGGCGAGTCCGCGCTCGCGATGATCACCACCGGCTCGGGCGAGGTGGTCGTCGACAGCGCCACCCGCCCGGAGCCGCGCTGGATCTCCCTCCGCTTCGACCACTTCGAGGTGCGCGACGTCCCCGCGCTCCCCCAGGATCTCTCCGGCATCTCCAAGGAGCTCAACGCCCCCATCAAGGCGATGCTCGGCGTCAACCTGCTCCGCCACCTCAACGCCACCTTCGACTTCTCCGGCCATCAGTTCGTGGTGCGCAACTTCGCGCCCCCCCCGCCCCCCTCGGCCACCCGCCTCGACCTGCACTACGCCCGCGGCGGCGGCATGGTGATGCGCAGCGCCCTCGGCGGGGACAAGGGCCCCTTCGCCGCCCTCATGGTCGACACCTCGCGCCCGTTCAACGTCGCCCTCGACACCGAGGGGTGGAAGAAGGCGGGCATCGACGCCGCCACCCTCAAGCCGCTCCCCGGCGATCCCGAGCAGAAGCTGCGCGAGGGCACCATCCCCTTGATGCACCTCGGCGCCTTCGACCTGCCGCGGGTGAGCGCCCTCGCCGGCGTCCCCATCGCCGACCTGCAGAAGGCGACCGCCGTGGACCTCGACGGCGTCATCGGCGCCGGCCTGCTCTACCCCTACCGCTGCACCTTCGCCGACGGCGGACGCGTGCTCTGGATCGAGGACGACAGCGCCTTCCAGGCCAACCTCGCCGGCGCGACCACCGGCCGGAATCAGCCGCCGCCGGGCGCCCCCAGCCTCGGGCCCCCCGGCCTGGGCGGCCCCACGCTCGCGCCGCCGGGTCTGGGCCCCGCGCCTCTCAACCACCGCGAAGCGCCCCCGACCAACACTCCCCCCAGCACCCCGGCACTCCCTCGCAAATAGCGAGGCTAGAGGGACCATGAGCAGTCTCCTGGCAGTCTATGCCGGCAGCTTCGATCCGGTGACGTTCGGCCACCTCGATCTCATCGAGCGCTCGGGCCGCATCTTCGACCAGGTGGTGGTCGCCGTCGGGCGCCACGCCACCAAGCAGGCGGTCTTCTCCTTCAACGAGCGCGTCGAGCTGCTCCGCGAGGTGACCCGCGACATCCCCAACGTGCGCATCGAGGCCTTCGACGGCCTGCTCATTCACTTCTGCGAGCGCCTCGGCGCCCGCGTCATCGTGCGCGGGCTGCGCGCCGCCACCGACTTCGAGTACGAGCTGCAGATCGCCCACGCCAACGCCGACATGGTCCCGCGCATCGACACGGTCTTCCTGCCCACGCGCACCAACTACGGCTTCGTCTCCGCGTCCCTGGTGCGCGAGATCGCCAGCCACGGCGCCGACGTCAGCCACTACGCGCCCCCCCAGGTCTGCGCGGCGCTCAAGGCCAAGTTCGGTAGCAGCGAGGGGGGAGGCTCGGCCCCCCCTTCCCCGGACTGAAAGGTCGCGACGGGCTCCTCGATGGGGCCCTGCCCGCCAAACCTCCGGCTGAGAGCGCTCGGAGGGCTCTGACCCCCGTCCGCAGCTATCCTGGCCGAGCATGGCCATCGATCCCGGCTCGCCGCTGCACCCCTACCGGGTCGACCCGCGGGCGGCCCGCCGGGACGCGATCGAGCGGCTGCAGGCGCTGGGCGTGGCCCTCGCGGAGATCCCCCTCGCCCGCTCGCGCCCGCTGCTCGAGCGCTTCGTGAGCGAGTTCGTCGATCCCTCCCGTGTCGGCGAGCTCCGCCGGGAGCTCGGCCGCCCCCTGGAGATCGACCGCTGGCTGCGCCCCGAGTGTGTGCAGAGCGGCGGCTCCATCGGCTGCGTACGCTGGCTCGCGGCGGACGCGCCGGGGGCGCGCTGCGTGCGCTTCGAGCGGAGCGTCACCCTCCCGGGGCTCGACATCGACCTGGCCACCCTCGACGACACCTGGGCCGCCTCGTGGCCGGGGCTCTTCGTGAGCTTCGACGCGGGGCGCGCGCTGGTGGTGACGCTCGACTACGAAGAGGTGCGCTGCGACGTCCGCTCGGCGCGCGGGACGCCCTACCGCTGAGGGGCCGCCTCGACTGACCTGGGTCAGTCCATCCTCCGTGTCGTGGTCGCGCGCGCTATTTGACAGCCAGACCACAGTCGATGACACTCGTCAGGCTGGCCCTTGCGGAAGGATCCTTGGATGTTCACTGAGCTTCTCAAACGGTGCGTCATCAGCGGCACCATCGCCGTGCTGCTCTATCTCCTCAGCGCCGGAGTGGTGTCCCGGTTCTGGAACCGGGGCGTGTCGCGCTCGGTGATCAAGCACGATGTCAAGCTGGGGCTAACCTCGCTCATCTTCGGCTCCCCAGTGCTGCAGATCTTCGCGATGGCGGCGGAGAAGTACCACTTCAGCTTCGTGTACACGAGCATCGGCGAGCGGGGCTATGCCTACTGGCTCTTCAGCATGCCGCTCTACGTGTTCTGCTGGGACGGGGTCTTCTACCTCACCCACCGCGTCCTCCACCTGCCCTTCGTCTACCGGCACTGCCACTTCCGGCATCATAGCTGTCGTCCGCCCGTCCCCTGGTCCGGCATCGCCATCGACCCGTACGAGACCATCCTCTCGGGCATCATGCCGTACACCATTCCGCTCTTCTTCTTCCCCTTCCACATCTACACCGTCTATGCGCTCAACATCGCTCTCATGGTGTGGGCGACCCTGGTGCACTCCACGTTCGACTGGTCGGGCAACGCCGTCATGCTGTCGCCCAAGGACCACAATCTCCACCACGCCTTCGGGCTGAAGAACTCCAATTTCGCCGCCGTGTTCGCGGTCTTCGATCGCGTCGCCGGCACGCTGAACCGGCACCAGACGCCGCCGTGGTGGGGCAAGACCTCGTGGAAACCGAGCGGGCGCCTGCCGGTCGGATCGCCGGTGGCCGAGGGCGAGGTGACGGGAGAGCTGCCGGTGCTCGCCCAGGAAGCTCAGGAGCCCGGCGCCTGAGCCCCGCGTTGCGGCCCCCGCCGCCGCTTTCGACGGTTGCCGGCGCCGTTGGTCGGGTGGCGGCGGGCGTTCGTTTGTTCCGGGGGCCGTTCGTCGTGCGGCGGCGGGCGTTCGCTTGTTCCGGGCGCCGTTGGTCGGGTGGCGGCGGGCGTTCGCTTGTTCCGGGGGCCGTTTGTCGGGTGGCGGGGGGCGTTCGCTTGTTCCGGGGGCCGTTCGTCGGGTGGCGGCGGGCGTTCGCTTGTTCCGGGCGCCGTTCGTCGTGCG
>Ga0302279_10003265_pt1 | contig 20464 bp, 17 predicted proteins | sample III_Bog_N3_3_FD_194541 | JGI IMG/M metagenome (GOLD analysis project Ga0302279, IMG submission 194541) | Peat permafrost microbial communities from Stordalen Mire near Abisko, Sweden - III_Bog_N3_3 | ecosystem: Environmental > Terrestrial > Soil > Wetlands > Peat | place: Sweden: Abisko...
GACTCGGCGCGGTGGACTGAGGTGTGCCGGGAGGTCGTCTACCGCGGCAACGTCGCCAAGTTCGCGCAGAACGCGGACCTCGCCGCGCTGCTGCTGGCCACCGGCGAGCGGACGCTGGCGGAGGCGAGCCCCACGGATCGAATCTGGGGGATCGGCCTGGCGGCGAACGACGCGCGGGCCACGGACCCGTCCGGGTGGAAGGGGAAGAACTGGCTCGGAGAGGCGCTGATGCGGGTCCGGGGGGAAATGTCGGGCGCTAGATCTTCTCCGCCGTCCCCGCCTTGAGATCGATCCCCCACACCGCCGCGCCCCTCGCCGGCTCGCCACCCGGCGGCCCCGCCGCCAGCTCGGCGCGGGCGGAGCCCACGGCGCGCATGTAGAGGCGCTGCCCGACGGCAGCGTTGCCCAGGGAGCACGTGGTCCGCCGCACGCGCGGGTCGTCGGCGGCGACCTCACCGTCGTCCTCGGCGGGCATGTAGAGGACCTCGACGTCGGGCTTGGTGCAGGCGCCCATCTCGCGCCAGGTGTCGTACTCGACGCTGGGATCGAGCACGTCGGTGAGCTGGCCGTGGCGGTTGCGGCCGACGCGGAAGCGGAAGGCGTCGCGCTTCTCGGCGCGCTGGACGGCGCCGATGCGATCGAAGCGGAGGCCGAGGACGCCGAGCACGCACGACGTCTTCACCGTGGGGGTGATGAGGTTGTTGCGGTCCGGCTCCTTGAAGCGGTGCACCTGGACCTTGGCGGGGAGCTGGCGGACCAGCTCGTCGCCGAGGAAGGGGTGCAGGCCCATGCGGCCGCCGAGGATGACGCGCAGCCCGTCGTAGGGGTCGGGGTCGCGGCCGATCTTGGTGAGGGCCTCGGTGAGGCTCTCCTTGAAGGCGGCGACGCCCTCGCGGAACCAGCCTTCGAGGGTCTGGACGAGCGCCTCGCGATCGACCGTCAGGTAGATGTCGCGCGCGTCGCCGTCGAGGGTGGCGAGGCGGACCGTGGGGCTGATGCGGATCTTGGAGCCGCCCTGCTCGAGCAGGGGGCGGAGCAGATCCTTGAGGGCCTGGACGTTGGCGCGCGCCTCGGGCGTGTAGACCACGAGATCGGACGGCTCCGCGGGGGCGGGCTCGTCGAAGGGGCGCTCGATGGGGACGCGGGCGTCGCGCATCGCCGACTCGCTGGCGAGGTAGACGCGCCAGGCGAGGCGGTGGAGGAGGCGCTCGCCGCCGAGCCAGGGCAGGGCGTGCGGCTCGAGGTACTCGATCATCCGCTCGTTGCCGTCGGTGCGCTCGTCGTTCTTGGCCTGGCGGAGGATGCCGAAGAGGAGGCCCGTCTCGCTGGCGCCGGCGTCGATGGTGGCGAACACCACCTGATCGTTCTTGGGCTGGATGTTGAAAGTGCGGAACGCCTGCACGCTGAAGGGGATGGCCGCCGGTCCGGCGTCGACGACCTGGAGCCGGTCGACGTCGTGGTACTCGATCATGCCCGCCGGCAAGCTGCGGAAGATGCCGCGGCGGAACGCGATGAGCACGCTCTGCCGGCGCTCCGAGGACCAGCCGGTGGGCATGGTGACGGCGTACCGCAGGTGGATGCCGCGCATCCGGTGGTTGACGGTGAGGCCGACGTAGTAGGCGTAGAGCTCGATCGGGTCGAAGGGATCGTGCGAGCCGATGCCCTCCTCGTCGATGAAGGGCGGGGCCGGGCGCTTGAGCACCTCGTTGGTCTCCAGGTCGGAGACGCCGCGGAATTTGTAGGGCTCGTGCCGCTCCAGGCGCTCGCGCAGGAGGGGGAGGGCGGTGATGGTCGCGGCCATGCGGCGCTGCTGGTCCTCGCCGGGGAGGGTGCGCATGGCGCGGGCGCTCTGGCCGACGACGACGTCGCCCCAGCGGGTCAGCGGCATGATCACCCGGTCGCGCCAGGCTTTGACGGTCCGCCCCAGGTTGTCGAAGCCGATCTCGGTCGGGCTCTCGTAGTCGCTGGGCTGGCCGACGGGCGCCGCCTCGCCGATGCGCACGTACTCGACGGGCGACTTCTCGCCGCGCATGGCCACGACGGTGGTGGAGGCGCCGATGTCGACGCCGACCCACTCGCTCATCACGTCGAGCTTGGGGTCGCGGCGCTTGATCTCGGGCGGCAGCGCGTCCTTGTCGGCGCGGCCGACGCGGGCGTGCATGCCCACCACCTTGCCCTGGCGGACGATGGCGATCTTGGTCACCCCCACGTAGCGCGAGCCGTTCCAGAAGCCGCGCGAGGCGTCGGTGAGCACCGAGCCGCGGACCGTGTCGAGGTTGGCGACCACGCTGGCGAAGAAGTCGGCAACGTGCTCGGTGCTGGAGACGACGCCGTCGTAGCGCTCCACCTTGATGGGCGGGCTGTAGTAGTCCTGCGGGCCGTTGCCGTAGATGCGGGGCGTGGCCTGGATCAGCTTGAGGTAGGGGAGGGGGCAGGTCTGCTCCTCCAGGCGGAACTCCTGGTAGACCTTCACCTGACCGATGGAGTTCTCCATCTCCGGGGCGATGCGCGGGACGGCCGCCGTCATCTCGGTGCCGAAGTAGAGGAACTTGGTCGGGGTCCCACCGACGAACGCGGCCAGCTTGACCTCGTTGAAGGTGGACTGGCCAATGATCAGGGGGGGTAGCGCGATGAGGTAGTCGAGGACGACCGTCGTGACCCACGGCTGGTCGAAGATCCGCGAATCCCACCGCATCACCAGCGTGGGGAACGCCCGGCCCTCGAGCGAGACTACTCGCTCGGCCTCCCGGACCTGGGGCCCGTCAATCGATAGCTCATAGAGCGCCATACGCGCCCGACGTTATCACGAAGGACTCGCGAAACGCGCAAGCCGGAAGCGACGATCGTCGATGCGGCAAGCGCCGAGGATGGGCGTAGGCCGGCCGGCACCCCCCGTGCTAGGGTGGCGGTGGGTGCACTCCTCCAGACAGATCCCCGAGGTGGGGACTGGCCCCTCTCCTCTTCCTCACGGGTCCCCATGTCCGCTGAACTAGGCCAGCCCGGCCAGATCATCGACAGCAAGTACCGCATCGTGCGGCTGCTCGGGACCGGGGGCATGGGCGCCGTCTACGAGGGGGAGAACATCCGCATCCGGCGCAAGGTGGCCATCAAGATGCTGCACGGCAGCGTCTCCACCCAGCCCGACGTCATCGCCCGCTTCGAGCGCGAGGCCCAGGCCGCCGCGCTGGTCGGATCCGACCACATCTGCGAGGTGCTCGACCTCGGCGTCCTCGCCGACGAGACCCGCTACATGGTGATGGAGTACCTCGAAGGGGACACCCTGAGCGGCCTCATCAAGCGCAACGGCCGGCTCACCCCGCCGCAGAGCATCCCCATCCTCACGCAGATCCTCGACGCCCTCGGCGCGGCCCACGCCGCGGGCATCATCCACCGCGATCTCAAGCCGGACAACGTGTTCATCCTCCCGCAGAAGAGCGGGATCCAGAACTTCGTCAAGATCCTCGACTTCGGCGTCTCCAAGTTCTCGCAGCTCGGCGGCGAGCTGAACGTGACGCGCGCGGGCGCCGTGGTCGGCACGCCGTACTACATGTCGCCCGAGCAGGCGCGCGGCAGCTCCGCCATCGATCAGCGCACGGACATCTACGCGATCGGCGTCCTGCTCTACCAGGCCACCACCGGCCAGGTCCCCTACCAGGCGGAGACCTTCAACGAGCTGCTCTTCAAGATCGTGCTCGAGGTGGCGCCCCCACCGCAGACCTACGTGCCCGACATCGACCCCGATTTCGCCTCCATCATCCAGTGCGCGATGGCCCGCGAGCCGGATCAGCGCTTCCAGTCGTGCCAGCAGTTCCGCGACGCGCTCCTCCAGTTCCAGCGCTCGCGTGATGCGCGCGCCAGCGCGTTGCCGGCGTACAACCTGCCGGGTTTTCACGATGGAGGCTCCCGCCCCCAAACCCCGTACCCTCCCGTCACCCAGAGCGGCGCTGCCTGGGGGACCCCTAACCCTGCGGGGTTCGCGCACGCCGACGGCACCATGCCCATGTCTCCTGGGCTCGTGCTGGGCGGTGGGGTCCCTGGCTTGCCGTTCACTGCTGGCCCTCCGGTCACCCAGTCCGGCGCCGCCTGGGGGGCAGCCTCGAGCGCGGGGGCGCCGCCCGTGCAGGCGGCCAACACCGAGAATTCGTGGGGCAACGCCTCGTCGCCGGCCAACACGCAGGCCGGGGTCGCGGCAAAGCCGGCTTCGAACAAGGGCTTGCTCGTCGGTCTGGTCGGCGCGACAGCGGTGCTCGGCATCGTCGCGGCGGTGGGCGCGGTGGTGATGATGGGCCACGGCCCCCGGGGCCCCGGGCCTGCGGCGGGCACACAGGCTTCGGCGATCGCGAGCGTCCCTCCGGTGTCGGTCAGCGCCTCCGTGGCTCCCCCCGCGGCCGAGAGTGTGCCGGTGCCGACGGCGGCGGAGCCGACGCCGAGCGGCCCGACGCCGAGCGGTGTGGCCTCGGCCGAGGCTCCCAAGCTCGCGGCCACGGCCAGGGTTGCCGGGCCGATGCCCGGTCACGATGGCGCCGGGGCGACGAACAAGGGCGGCAACGCCAAGCGGCCCGGGACCAAGGGCGCCACCAAGTCCGGCGGTGATCTCGGCTACTGAGAGGCCCGCCCTACCCGCCCGGGCGCGCGATCGAGGCGAGCGCGCACGGGACGAAGGATCGCGGGGCAGGGCAGCCACATTCCGCCGCTGAATCGGCCCTCAGCGAAGTTCTCCACGAGGGTCTCCGCGACTATGCTCGCGCCCCATGATGAAGGACGAGAGGATCCGGGCCCGCCGCCTGGCCACGCTTGCTGCCGCGTGCGCGGTGCTAGCGACCCGCGCCGCCGCAGCTCAGGACCCGCCCCCGCCGATGGTGCCCTCCGAGGCGCCCGATGCACCGCCCCCGCCTCCTGCCCCCGACGCCGTCCCGCGTCCGGCACCGCCCTCCGTGTCGCCGCCGCCGCCGAGCATGGCTCCGCCTCCGGACTCCGCGCCCGTCGCGCCGCCGGAGCCGACGGAGCCGCCCGCGCCCGTCGAGCCGCCGGTCCAGCGCGAGTCCAAGCGCGCCGGCAGCGCGCACGTGCTCAAGGGGCACACCTTCGTGCCGGGGTCGCTCATCGACTCCGCGTTCGTGGAGACCCACCTCGGCCTCGGCGTCGAGCTCGGCCACCAGTGGGCGTCGGGCGTCAACTTCAACGACCCCTCGTCCACGACGTCCTATACCCGCTCGCTCGGTGTCACCACCGAGCACCTCTCGACGGGCCTGGCTCTCAGCGAGCGCGTCGAGCTCGGCCTCGACGCCACCTACGCGTCCTATGTCGACAGCGATGTCCAGACCGCGGTCGAGTATGGCAACCAGAGCGCGTGGGAGCTGCGCCCCGGGCTGCGCATTCGGGCCTTCCGCTCCCCGACGAGCGGCACCCAGATCGGCCTCCATCTGTATGGCGATTTCAGCGGTGGGAGCCGGCAGAACCCGCTGGGCGTCCTCGGCGAGGTCGCCACCGAGTTCGCGGCGAACCCCACCCCGACCCAGGCCGCTTGCCTCGGCGCCGGGGATCTGTCGTGCTCGTTCACCAACGGGGCCTACAACCCGGCGACCGCGTCGCAGTACAACACCCGGCAGCTCGGCGGCGGCGCCACGGTGAACCTCGCCCAGGCCTTCAGCTCGCTCTTCGGGGTGCAAGCCGCCGCCGGGCTCGAGATCGCCGGCGCCTCCGCCTACGGGCCAGGGAGCACGGTCGGCTCGACGAACACGGTCGGCTCGGTGGTGGTCACCGCCCACGCCGGCCTCGCCGCGTCGTTCGACTTCGGTCCGACGGTGCCGCTGGTGTTCATGGGCGAGTACCGATTCACCTTCGTCAACGAGACCACGGCCGAGACCGCGGGGACGACGACGACGATGGGGCTCGACGCGGGCGTCGCTCAGGTGTTCACCCACTCGCTCGCCGGCGGCCTGTACTACACGGGCCGTCGCGACCTGATCCTGGGCGCGGTCCTCAACGCCAGCTTCACCACCAGCGGGATCAACTACGACGACACCACGACGGGCGACGTGGCCTCGGTGGCCAACCCGCCGGTGACCACCCTGAGCGGGCAGATCGCGGCGACGTACTTCTTCTGAGCCCCCGCGCGCCCCTCCCCTGCCCGCGCAGGCGAGGGGCTCGGGGTCCGCGTCACTGCCAGGCCAGGAGGCGCGTCGCGAACGGGTTGGGCAGCGCCTCGCTCTGGGGCACGACGCGTACGGCGAAGGCGTGCTCGCCCGAGTCGCGCGCGGGGATCTGCCCCTCGTAGCGGTAGCGGCCGCCGCCGAGCTCCGCCGTGCAGCGCAGCGCCAGGGTGGCGCCGTCCGCGATGGCCTGATCGCCGCGCAGGCGGCCATGGTAGGCCTCCACCCGCACGTCGCTCGGGGTGAGCGCGCCCAGGTGGATCTCCGCGGTGACGCCGATGTCGTGACCGCTGCGGATGGGCCGCGGCGCGTGGTCGACGACGCTCTCGATGCGCACCGCGGGCCAGGCAGCGGCGACGCGGCCCTGCCAGGCGCAGTGGGCGCGGGCGCCGGCGAGGCCGCCTCCGTTCATCTCGCTGTAGCGGCGGGCCGCCGGGGCGTAGAGCCGGTTAGTGTACTCCTCGACCATGCGGGTGGTGTTGAAGAACGGGGCGACCGTCGCGATGCTCCGCTTCATGCGCGCGACCCAGCCGCGGGGGATACCGGCCGCGTCGCGGTCGTAGAAGAGCGGCACGATCTCGTCCTCGAGGAGCCGGTAGAGCGCCTGCGCCTCCACCCGGTCACCGTACTCGGCGTCGGCGTACTCCTCGCCGTGGCCGATTCCGAAGCCGTTGTCGCCCGCGTAGGCCTCGGCCCACCAGCCGTCGAGGACGCTGGCGTTGAGCACGCCGTTGACGGCCGCCTTCATGCCGCTGGTGCCGCTCGCCTCGAGCGGGCGGCGCGGGGTGTTGAGCCACACGTCGACGCCGGAGCAGAGCGCCCGGGCCACGCTCATGTCGTAGTCCTCGATGAAGACCACGCGCCCGCGGAAGGCGTCGCTGCGCGAGGCCCGGACGATGTCGCGGATGAGCTCTTTGCCGCCGAAGTCCTGCGGGTGCGCCTTGCCGGCGAAGACGAGCTGCACCGGCTGGCCAGGTCGCGCGAGGATGCGGCGGAGGCGCTCGATGTCGCGGAGGAGCAGCGTGCCGCGCTTGTAGGTGGCGAAGCGCCGAGCGAAGCCGATGGTGAGCGCGTGCGGATCGAGCGGGGCAGGGAGCTTGCCCGCGTCGAAGACCAGGCCCTTGCGCTCGGTGAGGGCGCGCATGTGGGCGGGCAGCTCGTGCACCAGGCGGCCGCGGGCGCGCTCGCGCAGGGCCCAGAGCTCGGCGTCGGGGACCTCGGCGATCTTCGCCCACAGGGCCGGATCGTCGCCGCGCTCCTGCCAGTCCGGGCCGAGGACCCTCTCGTAGACCTCGGCGAGATCGCGCGCCACCCAGGTGCCCAGGTGCACGCCGTTGGTGATCGAGCCGATGGGCACCTCGTGCTCGTCGAGGCGAGGCCAGAGCACGCGCCACATCGCCCGCGCCTCGCGGCCGTGGAGCACGCTCACGCCGTTGTAGCGATCGGCCATGCGGATGGCGAGCACGGGCATGGAGAACTCGCCGCCCGGCTGCCCCGGATCGGCCTTGCCGAGCCGGAGGACCTCGTCGTTGCTCATGCCGAGGCCGTCGCCGAGGACGCGCAGGTAGGGGGCGATGAGATCGTGGGCGAAGGCGTCGTTGCCTGCCGGCACCGGCGTGTGCGTGGTGAAGACGTTGCCGGCGGAGGCCGCCTCGGCCGCGACCAGGAACGAGGCGCCCTCCTGGGCCATCTTCCGGCGCACCCGCTCCAGCGCGAGGAAGGCCGAGTGGCCCTCGTTCATGTGGCAGATCGCCGGCTCCACGCCGAGGGCTCCGAGCAGCCGCACGCCGCCCACGCCCAGCAGGATCTCCTGGCGGATGCGGTGGTTGCGATCGCCGCCGTAGAGGGTGTTGGTGAGGGCGCGATCCTCGGGCGCGTTCGCGGGCAGGTTGGCGTCGAGGAGGTAGAGCGGCACCCGCCCGACGTCGACGCGCCAGGCCTGGAGCGACACGGTCCGCAGCTTGCTCTCCCCCGCGGGGCCGGGCGGGCCGGAGGAGGGCAGCGTGACCGAGACGGTGACCCGGGCGCCGTCCGCGTCGTTGACGGGGGACACCGGAAGATCGTGCCAGTCGTTGGGCGGGTAGCGCTCGGTCTGCCACCCCTCGTGATCGAGGCTCTGGCGGAAGTACCCCTGCGAGAACGCCACCCCCACCGCCACCAGGGGCAGGCCCAGGTCGCTGGCGCTCTTGAGGTGGTCACCGGCGAGGACGCCCAGCCCGCCCGAGTACACCGGCACCGACTCGTGGATGCCGAACTCCATGGAGAAGTAGGCGATGGTCGACCCGGCCAGCGGGCTCTTGCCGTAGGCGCGGTCGAACCAGGTCTCGCGCCCCAGGTACGCGGCGAGCTCCTCGCGGATCCGGGCGAGCTCGGCGAGGTAGGCTGGGTCCGCGGCGAGCGCGTCCAGCCGCGCCTGCGGGGCGCGGAGGAGCGTGGCGATGGGGTTCTCCGAGACGCGCTCGTAGAGCTCGGGATCGATGCGGGCGAACAGAGCGCGCGCGCTCTCGTTCCAGGACCACCACAGGTTGTGCGCGAGCGCGGTGAGCGGCTCCAGCTCGGCCGGGATGGATGGCTGGACCTCGTACCGGTGCAGGGTCATCATGAGGCACGGAAGTACGCTGGCTGCACCGCGCCGGCAACTGCGGCGAGCGCCCACTTCCGCGCCGATATCCGCTGTTCTCGAGGGGGAAACCCGCTTGAAACAGAGGGTCCCGATCGCGGCTGTGGACGGCCGCTACGAAGCAGGGCGACGGCGCGTGAGGTAGAAGAAGTCGCGCACCTCGCTGCCGCCGACGTACTCGGTCCGCTGGTACTTGATGCCGGGGATGAGCGCCGACTCCACGTGCGGCGTCCCGGCCGCGGCGCCATCGAAGCGATCGAAGAACAGGAAGCGCGGGTACGAGTAATTCACGTCGAGCTGCGCCGCGTCCTCGGCGCCGACGGCGCGCATCCCGCGCGCCAGCGCCTGCGCCGTGACCGCCTCGCCGAGCCCGTAGAAGAGCACGCGCCCCGTCTTGTCGAGGCCGATGGCGCTCCTCCGGATGACCGTGTCGCCGCTCACCGTCGCCCCCCAGTTCTTGTTGTACTCCACGCTCTCGAGGGCGTCGTTGACCCTCCCCTGCTCCACCAGGCAGGGCGGTGTCTGCCGGTAGCCGCTCATCGCGAACTCGGCGTCCTTGGCGGCGGACCAGGTCCGGATCTTGATCGACCCGTCCTTGAAGAGCGCCACCGTGCAGCCGATGTCGCGCGGGGCGACCAGGGTCTCGCCCTCGACCATCATCCCGTAGTGCCCGTGGATGGCCTTGAACCCGCCGTTGAAGGCGGCGACCAGATCCCCGAACGCCTCCCTCGGGATGATGCCCGGCCGGTGCTCTGCCGGCACCTTGTCCGACGCGGGCTCCTGGGTGCCAGCCATCATGTGGAGGTCGATGCGCTTGAGATCGATGGCCACCACCGCCACCGCCGCGTACCCGCGCTTGGGGTCGGGGTGGACCACCGCCTTGACCATCACCGGCGGACCGCCTCCCGCGGGGGTCGCGCCGTTGTCCTTGATCGGGATCCAGATGCCGTCACCCTCGGACGCGATGGCGGCGATGGGCGGCGCGAACGTCGGCGGGGGGAAGCTCGCGGCCTCCGCGGCCCCCGCTGCGGGCGCCGCGCTGCCCGTCGTCACGGCGACGGGGACCGCGCTCGGCGCCCCGCTTGCGCTCGGCGCCCCGCTGGCAAGGGCGGGGGCCGCTGTGGGGACCGGGGCATCCCAGAACTTCTTCGGCTTGTCGTCCTTGTACCGCCAGGCGTCGTACCGGTCCTGGAGATCGTAGGCGACGTCCTCCGCCCAGGCGACGGCCTTGGGGCCGAGCACTGCCCGCGTGCCGTCCGCCAGGGCGGGGCCGAGCCAGGAGACCTCGTGGATGGCCACCCAGAGCGCGGGCACGCCCACCACCATCACCGCCACGGCCCCCAGCAGCACTCGCCGCCGCCACGATCTCTTCTTGTTCGTCAAAGCGTCCTCACCCTAACCGAGGGAGCAGGCCCGTCCCAAGGAACCGCCCGATCCCGTTCACCGGCCAGGGTAACGCCCCGCCCGCCCCAGGCCATCCCGAGCCGACGATTCCGCCCCCGCCTACGCGGTGACGTTCTGCGCCATCGTCCGCGGGCCGTCCTTGAACAGGATCTCGACCTTGGTCTGGTCGATGACCCGCGCCACGACCCCGTCACCGAACTTGGAGTGGCGGATGAGGTCGCCCTGGCCGAAGCCGAGGGAGATGCGGTAGGCCGTGAACGCCGTGGTGGGCTTGCCGGCGATGGCGTGCTCCCAGTTGCTCGTCTGCTCGCGCTCGGCCTTCTCCGCGCGGGTGGCGCGCTCGGCCTTGGTCCCGCCGCCGGTCGAGGCCACCTTGCGGTCCTCGGCGCGTTTCACCAGGCGCGCCTGGGCTGCATCGCGCTCGGTCTTGGGCCGGCGGTACAGGTGGTGCGACATGCACGTCTTGCACTCCACCTTCTTCACGGCGTCGCCGACCATGGCGATGATCCGGTGGGTCAGGTCGAGTTTGCACTTGGTACAGAAGGCGTCGATCTCGCCGCCGGTCTTGGGCTTCTTGGTGGTGCTCGTCGTCACGTATCCTCACGCGCTGGGCGCTGGTGTCGGGGGCGGAGTCCCCATCGGGGCTGGGGCCTGGGAAAGGATGAGGGGTCGCGGGGCGCTCTCGGGCGTTCCGCAGGATGACCGGGCTCCGGGGTTGCTAACGCCTTGCGTCCTTGTCCTTGCCGCGATCCTTGATGGACACCTGCGCCGTCACCTCGGGCTTGGGGAACCGGCTGTTCCCTGGGGAGCGAGGCGGATCGGAGCCGCGGGTGCCGGCCGGGTCCTCGCCTTCGCCGTCGGCGGGCTTCTTCGCGCCTGCGTCGTTGGGGATGAAGCGGATCTCGGTCTTGATCTCGAACGAGAGCTTGGTGAGGACCTTGGTGATCTCGTCGGCGAACTGGGTCTGCTCGAGGACGTCGCGGATCTCCTTGGCGACGACGCGATAGAGCCCGTTCTTGGTGTCGTCGATCTGGGTGTAGAGGTAGTGGAGGGCCTCCTTGGGCAGCTTCATCTCCTGGACGAAGTTGCGGAGGTTCTCCGGCCCCTCGGCGAGGCGGGAGGCGCCGGACTCGACGGCGCGCTCGACCACGCGCTTGAGGATCTCGGGCATCACCCGCTCGAAGAGGCGCCGCCGATCCTGATCGCCGCGCTCGCCGTCCTGCTTGTCGGGGCCGTCGGGATCTTCTCGGAACGGTAGGTCTTCGTGCTCGCCCATGAAACCTTTGTTCCGGCTGCGCCCGCCTTCGTCGTCCAGGCCGTCCCAGGCCGCGAGTATGGAAGGACATCGACACGCCCCGCGGATACGCGACTCGGGCCCGGGGCTTCCTCTAGTGGCACGCGTCAATCGCGTCAACCGCCGCCTCTCCCGTGGGGGCGATTACGGCTTGGGCGCCGGGGCGTGCGCCGGGTCTTCGTGGCCCTCGCGGTGGGGGCGGTCGTCGTGGGCGTCGCGCCCTCCGCGGAGGGCCCAGACCTCGGCGGCGAAGCGCCCGCTCCCTCGCCTGGCGGAGACCTCGACGGTGTAGCGGTCGTCCTCGAGCGCGCAGAACGGACGATCGGGCTGGACGATGGGCCACGCGTCCTCGCCGTGATCGGCCGCGATCGCGGCGCCGCGGCTCGATCGGACCACCACGTCGAGGTCAGTGACGCCGGGCTCCGCGACGGCGAAGATCCGGTAGCAAGCGCCGCGGTGCGCCTCGAACGTCTCGCTCACGCTGGGGCCTCCGGCGCTGACCGTGCCGGCGAGCGGCTCCCTGGAGAGCCGCTTCATCCCGTTCTCGGGGCCGCAGAGCAGCGACAGGCGGGTCACGTCCTTGAGCGGCTCGCCCGAGGGGTGAAAGCCTCCGTAGCAACGCACCCACGGCCCCCCCACCCGGACCGGCAGCGCGGGCTCGTCGGGGCGCAGGAGGCCGCCATCGGGGCCCAGATCGGGCTCGCCGGCGTCCTCGTGGGCGGCCGTGAACAGCGGGGGAGGGGGCGCCTGGGTCAGCGGTGGACCGCCGGCGTCGGGGGCATCCCAGGGCCGCGCCCGGTGCTCGCAACCGAGCCCCTGGAGCGCCACCACACCCACGACGACGAGCCTCCGCACCCGGCCCTCATGCCACGACCCGCGCCGGATCGGTACCCGTGAGGTAGAGTCGCCGCGCATGCCCGGAGCCAAGCGCCGCCCTGCCGACCAGCTCCGCCTCTTCGCGGCGCAGCCTGGGCGCGGACCCTCCGCGGAGGCGGCCCCGCAAGACGCCGGCGAGCGGGACCGCGCCCTCGCCCTCGCCCTCGCCACCTGGTTCGGCCTGGAGGCCCGCGATCTCCCCTGGCGCCGCGAGCGGGAGCCCGCCGCCGGGGACGCGGAGTCGGTGCAGCCCGCGCGCGAGCCCTACGCCGTCTGGCTGAGCGAGATCATGCTCCAGCAGACCCGGGTCGACACCGTCGTGCCCTATTTCCAGCGCTTCCTCGCCCGCTTCCCCGACGTGCGCGCGCTCGCCGCCGCGGAGCTGGACGACGTGCTGCACCTGTGGAGCGGGCTCGGCTACTACCGCCGCGCCCGCCAGCTCCACGCCACCGCGCGCGAGGTCACCGAGCGCCATGGCGGCGTCTTCCCGGCCGAGGCGGCCTCCCTGCGCGCGCTCCCCGGCATCGGCGCCTACACCGCGGGCGCCATCGCCAGCATCGCCTATGGCCGCCGCGAGCCGCTCGTCGACGGCAACGTCGCCCGCGTGCTCGCCCGACTGGAGAGCCTCGAGGAGCCCATCAAGAGCCCCGCCGCCGTGCGCCGGCTCTGGGCCATCGCCGCGCGCCTCTTGCCGGAGGAGCAGCCGGGCCGCTTCAACGAGGCCCTCATGGAGCTCGGCGCCACGGTCTGTACCCCGCGCGATCCCCGCTGCGACGCCTGCCCCCTGGAGCGCTTCTGCGTCGCCCGGGCCCGCGGCCTGGAGCGGGAGCTGCCCGTGGTCTCCAGCAAGGCCGCCGTCCCCGTCGTCGAGGCGGTGGCCCTCGTGCTCGTCGATCCCGAGGGCAAGGTGCTCTTCGCCCGCCGTCGCGAGGGGGGCCTCTTCGGCGGCCTCTGGGAGCCGCCCATGGTCGAGGGCTCCGCCTCGGTCGTCGCGGCCCGCCCCCACCTGGCCGCCCTCGGCCTCGGCCTCTCGTCGGGCTCCGGGCGCGGGCGGCTCCGGGAAGTGGGCCGGGTCACCCACGTGCTCTCGCACCGGCGCATGGAAATCACGGTCGCCGCGGGGCGAGGCGCCACGCCTGCAGCCGAGCTCGCCGCGCCGTACGAGAAAGCCGCCTGGCTGGACCCGGAGGCGCCCGGGGTCGGGGTCTCCACGCTGGCGCGCAAGGTGATCGCTGCGGCGGCGGCGGGCGCGGCGAGCGACGAAAAGGGTTGACGCGGTCGCCGCCGAGTCCACCATCGTGGGGAAGGAGAAGCGCATGGTAGCCAAGGTCTATGCCGACTGCTTGAGCCACGACGCCGACGCGGACGCGGCCGGCGAGCACACGGAGTCGGGCGTCGAGGGCGAGGTGGCCGCGATCGCCGCCTGGTTCGACGGGCTCCCGGCGGAGCTGCGCAGCTACCTCGACCGCGAGGCTACGAGCGGGCAGCGAGCTTACGGTCAGGCGTGATCCCTGCGCTCCGTCACATCCTCGGGACCCACACCTTCCTCGCCCGGCGCCACGGGTGGAAGGCGCCCCTCGACCAGCTCCTCGTGCAGAGCTGCCTCAAGGAGGCTCGCCAGCTCCTCGCGAACGACATTTCTCCCGACGGAGGCGCCGTCCCCAGACCCTTGACGGAAGGCTCTGCTCGCGACGAGCCGGCAGCGCTCTTCTACGTCTTCAGCAAAGCCTGGGCTCGCCTCGGCGACGCCTGCGCAGTCCTCCCCGATCTCCTCGCCCGGAACCACGCCCGCGCCGTCGGCCTGGAGCTGGCGGTGAACCCCGACGAGCAGCGCGCCCTCCGGCTCCGCATCGCCCAGGGAGGCGTCCCCTTCGACGAGGTGCGCTCCTGGTTCGCCGAGCGGCTCCGGCCTCTGGGCGTGACCCCGTTCCCGATGGGGGACTCCCCCAAACCCGCGCCGCGAGCCTAGAGCCTCGCGCGCCTTGACGGTCCGGCCGAGAGCGAGCTCTCCCGCGCGCGAGCCCGTCGCGGCCTTGGTGGCGATCTGCGCCGCGCTCGGCGCGACCACCTGCGCACCGAGGCCGGACTCACGGCTCGCGGCACCCATTCCCTTCGTCCTCGGTGAGCCGCCTGCCGCCCGCGGGGCGATGCCCGGGCCCGCGCCGCGGGGGCGCACCGGCGATGCCGCCGCGGAGAACGCTCGGTGCGAGGGATGTCACCTGGACGTCGCCGCGGAGTGGCGCGAGTCCTGGCACCGCGCGGCGCACACCGACCCGATGGTGCGGCACCAGCTCGAGCGCGAGCCCTTCCCCTTCTGCACCGGGTGCCACGCGCCGGAGGCAGACCCGAACGCGCCCGTGCCTGCGGCGCTCGGCCAGCTCGGGGTGGGGTGCGTCACCTGCCACCTCGTGGGCGATCGGATCCTCGCCACCGCGTCCCCGCGCGGGCCCGGGCGCGCGCCTTCGCCGCACCCGGTGACCCGTACCCTCGGCCTGGGCGCGTCGGCCGAGTGTGGCGCCTGCCATCAGTTCGCCTTCCCCGACGCGGAGCGCGAGCGGCGCCCGCTGCTGATGCAGGCCACGATGGACGAGCACGAGGCCTCCGCGTACGCCGACCGCACCTGCACCTCGTGCCACATGCCGCTCGTCACCGGCCAGCGCGACGGCGCCCACCGCAGCCACCGGTTCGCGGCCTCCCGCGACGAGGCGATGGTGCGCTCGGCGATCCGGGTCGAGCAGGGCCCCTTCGTCGACGACACGCTGGTCCTGACGCTCCACCCAGGGGAGGTCGGTCATGCCTTCCCTACCGGGGACGTGCTCCGCCGGCTGGTGATCGAGCTCGACGTCGTCGACGCCCAGGGGCGATCCGTCGAGCGGGCCGCGCGCCCCTTCCAGCGTCGGTTCCGCTTCCTGCCCGCGCCCTTCGGGCCGGCGCGCCGCGTGCCGGCGGAGGACGATCGCATCGGCGCCACCGGCGCCCCCGTGGTGTTCCGCTACGCGCCGCGGGCACGGCCCGTGGGGGGTCAGCTCCGCTACACGCTCCGCTACGAGCGCGTCTGGGACCCCTCGGGCGGGCCCGAGGGAGCCGCGGTCGTCGAGGGAGCGGTGGTCCTCGCCGAGGGCGCCCTCCCGCTCTAGGGGATCAGGGCGCCGCTGGTCAGATCGATCTTGATCGTGCGGAGCGCGACCGGCTCGGCGCAGAGGAGCTCCACGCCCTTGAAGCGCTTCTTCAGCTGAGAGTAGAGCCTGCTCGCCGCCTCTTCGTCGTCGATCTGCGCCCCGAAGAACTGGACGTCCCGCTCCCGGCTGACGATGAACCTGGCCTTGGCGAGCTCGGTGTGGCCCTTGAGCGCGGCGCGGATCGCGGGGAAGTCCGCGGCCGCGGTCGCGGCGGGCGAGCGGTCGAGGAGGACGTAGGAGCTGCGGCACGTCAGGGTCTCCATCATGCCGGTGGGCAGCGTGTCCCTGGAGCCGAAGCGGAGGATGCTCTTCTTGCGACCCATCACCAGATCCTCCGCGGTGATGTGCACCGGCTTGTCGATCTTCCGGCTGGAGACGAGCACGTCGTCGTCGATCCCCCAGACGGTGCCCTCCCGGTCCACGACGTAGTCCACGTAGGACACGGGCTTGCCGTCCTTGATCCCCGCGATGGGCAGCCAGGGGGCGCTCTTGGCCGTGCGGGCGAAGGAGCCCCCGGAGTCGTTCGTCATCACCAGCGTGGATCCGAACCACACGTCCGGCATCGCCCCCTTGGGGGTGGTCGACTCGACCACCCAGGACGACCCGTCGTGACCCCGCTCGAGGCGCAGGACCCGGTCCCCGGACTTGAGCCGGACGCTCGTGAGCGAGGTCCCGCCGAGGATGGTCGCGGTCTCGTCGGGGTCGAGGCCGTGGGAGACGAAGTACTCGGGCGCCTTGACGTCGTCGGTCCAGACGAGCGTCCCGTAGTCCCCGCCCTTGGTGAGCGTCCCGAGGACGAGCACCTCGCCCGTTCGCAGGATGAGGTTGCCGACGAAGTCGAAGCCCTCGCTGACGAGCCGCTTGGCGAGCGCCGGCGGGAGCGACGGCGCGACCTTGTCGTCCCCCTGAACCACCCGGAACCTGGGGAGGTCCGGCTTGTGCTCCGCGGTGCGGGAGCCGTACTGCCCGCCCAGCAGCTCGAGGAGGCGGTCCTTGGTCCAGGGGTGGACGCCGTAGGTGACCCCTTCCACCTTGGCGAGCTCGGGGCGGGAATGCCACTGGTTGTCGGCGTCGAGGTCTTCGTACGAGCCCGTCGGCGCGCTCCGGAACCCCGCCACCGTGACCATCAGGAGGTGGGGACGCCTCCCCACGAGGCTCACGCCGGGGCCGGCGGTGGACATGAAGGAGACCTCGCTGGTCTCCCGCCCGAAATCAGGCACCCCGTTCGCGAAGGGCACGTAGCGATACAGGCCGTGCGTACCGCCGCTCCCGTTGCTGCCCACGCTGAGCTCGAGGCCGTCGTCGGTGACGTCGAGGTGGAACAGCGCGGCGATGTCCGCCGCCAGGTACATCGGTAGCGAGCTCGGCGCGGCCTCGGGAGGAGGCGCGACGGCAACGGGAGCTGCCGTGATCGCGAGGGACGCCGTCAGCGGAGCGACGGGGACGACGCTCACCACCGGCGGCGCCAGGGGGCTCTTCTCACAACCCAGACCCAGCGCGATGGCGAGGCCGAGGACCGCTCGTCGTTGCATCGCTCCCCTTATTCCAGAGCCGATGCGGGGGCCAGCGTGCACCGTCGGTCGCGGAGCGCTCTCGGGCGCTCCGCAGGATGACGGGTCCCCGTCGACTAGCCGCCGTCGCCCGCGTCACCCGCGTCGCCCGGGCCCGCGCCGCCGGCGCCGCCGGTACCCATCGCGCCGGCATCGCCTGCGTCAACGCTGCCCGCGTCGCCCGGGCCGGCCCCACCGGCGCCGCCGCCTCCGGTCCCCGTTCCGCCAGCGTCGGTCACGCCGGCGTCGCCGCTCCCGGCATCGGTCATGCCGGCGTCGCTCATCCCGGCATCGGTCATGCCGGCGTCGCTCATCCCGGCATCGCTCATCCCTCCGTCACCGGCATCGCTGGTCCCGCCGTCGCCGGCGTCGCTCATCCCTCCGTCGCCGCTGCCCGCGTCGCCCACCCCGCTGTCCCCGCAGCTCACCGCCGTGTGGATCATGACCTGAGTGCTGAACGGTCCGGGGGTGCTGCCCGCCGGGGCGCCCGCCTCGTTGTCGGAGAGCAGCCAGGGGTTACCGAAGTCGTCGACGAGGAGGACCGTCAGCGTCAGGTCCCCGTAGGGGAACGGCGTCCCCAGCTTGCTGGGCAGGAAGTCCACCAGGCCGCTCGCGGAGTAGTTGTTGGGCGCGCCGGCCTCGCTGCCGGCGGGGCCCACCTCCAGGAGGATGTGGCCGCAGTTGTTGAAGCCGACACAAGCGCCCGGCGGCCGCAGGAAGAAGGTGCCCTCCACGCTCACGGTGACGGGGATGCCCGGGCTGGTCTGCGGATCAGGGATCTCGATGCAGGAGTTGCGGAGGGGGCTGGCGATGCTGAGCGAGGGGGCCCCGGTGGGGCCGACGGGGGTGGTCTCGGTGACGGTGGTCGTGCACGAGGTCGCCCCTTGGGCGCACAGGGCGCCGAGGAGGAGGGCGGAGGTGAAAGCAAAGGCGCGACCCGTCATGCCCGCGTTCTAGCCCAACCAGCGTCGTTTGCACCAGCCGGAGCTGTGATAGCCTCGGCGGCGCCGTGGGCACGATCGCGTTCTTCGACTTCGACGGCACCCTCATCCGGCGCGACTCCGGGGTGATCTGCGCCGTCCCGAGCATGCGCCGCGGCCTCCTCGGCCCGGCCATCTTCGCCGAGCTGGTGGGCACCTGGCTGCTCAGCAAGGCCGGCCTGCGCACCCGCACCGACGCCATGCGCGTGGGCTTCCGCTGCTACACCGGCCTCTCGGAGGAGGAGCTGCGATCCATCATGCGCGTCCTTTACGCCGAGCACATCCGCGCCTTCCTCTCGTCGCCGATGCTCTCCCGCGTCCGCGCCCACCGCGCCGCCGGCGACCGGCTGGTCATCCTCACCGCCTCGGCCACCTTCTTCGCCGAGCCCATCGCCTCGGACCTGGGCTTCGACGACCTGGTCGGCACCCGGGTCGGCTTCGCCGGGGGGCGCTGCACCGGCCTGGTCGAGGGCGAGATCCTCGACGGCGCCGCCAAGCTCGCAGCCGCCCGCCGCGCCGCCGCGGCCGCCGGGGTCGATCTCGAGCGCTGCTCCTTCTACAGCGACCACATCGCCGACCTGCCCCTCCTCGAGGCGGTGGGCACCCCCGTCGCCGTCGGCCCCCACCGCCCGCTCGCCCGCGTCGCCCGCGCCCGGGGCTGGAGCGTGGTGCCGCACGCCCCGTAGGCGCGCTAAGGTGGGCGGGTGACCCTCCACGCCACCATCGAGACCAAGCTGGGCGACGCGCTCCACCCTCTCCACCTGGAGGTGATCAACGAGAGCCACATGCACAGCGTCGCTCCCGGCTCCGAGACCCACTTCAAGGTCCTCATCGTCAGCCCCACCTTCGAGGGGCTCGGCCTCGTCGACCGCCACCGCCGGGTCAACGACATCCTCCGCGACGAGCTCCGGGGCGGGGTCCACGCCCTGACCATCCGCGCCATCGCGCCCTCCCAGTGGACGGGCCAGGCGGAGGGCTTCGCTTCGCCCGCGTGCCTGGGCGGCTCCAAGAAGAGCTGACGGGTGATGGATCTGACCCTCGCCCTGATCACCGATCTGCACTTCGGCCCCGAGGCCCGCTTCGGCGGCAAGCTGCGCAAGCTCACCGCCCACGCCGGGGATCTGGCCCGCGCCTTCGTCGAGCGGATGAACCGCGAGGTGAAGCCGGACCTGATCGTCAACCTCGGCGACGACATCGAGGACGAGAGCCCCGAGGCCGATCGCGCTCGCTACACCGAGTGCCAGCGCATCCTCCGCGGCGCCGACGCCGAGCTGGTCAACGTGGCCGGCAACCACGACACCATCCACCTGGGTGAGGCCGAGCTGCTCTCCCTCTGGGGCAGGGGAGGGACGTCGCTGTTCTCCTCCTTCGACCGCGCGGGCATCCACTTCGTCGTCCTTCACACCCGCGAGCGCCAGGATCACGACGTCTCCGTCGGCGAGGAGCAGCTCGCCTGGCTCGCGGCGGATCTGGAGGCGCACCGCGGGCCCACCCTGGTGCTCATGCACCACAGCGCCGCCGATCAGGACCTCCGCGGCAACCGCTGGTTCGAGGGGCGCGCGCACGTCTGCCTGGTGCGCGAGCGGCGCAAGATCCGCGCGCTCTTCGAGGCCCACGGCGACGTGCGGGCCGTCTTCAACGGGCACCTGCACTGGAACCACCTCGACCTCATCGCGGGGGTGCCGTACGTCACTGTGCAGAGCTTGATCGAGAACCTCGACGACGACGCCCCCGGGCGCGCGGCGGCGGCGCACGCGGTGGTGCGGGTGTCGGATCGGCGCATCGTGGTCGAGGTCGAGGGGGCCGAGCGGGGGCGGTACCAGTTCGACCATCGGTCGTGATCTCCCCGGCGGTGCAGTAGCCTCGGCGCATGTCGAGAGAGCCTCCGCCCCCGCTCCGCATCGAGGGCGTCGAGACGAGCTTCCAGCGCAAAGGTCTGGCGGGGTGGATCGGCTGGGCTTCGCTGGTCGCCCTCATCCTCCCGATCGTGCTGTTGATGGTGCTGGGGAGGAGCCTGTCGACCCCGATCTGCACGGCGCTGGGATTGATGACGCTGAGCTCGCCGGCCTTGATGCTGACGGCGCTGGCGCTCCGGGTCTTCCACTGGCGCCGACCGGGCTCGATCGCCGTCGCCGGCGAGCGCCTCGTCCTCTCGCGTGACGGGGACGAGCGGAGCTTCCCGCTCCTCGATCTCGTCGCGGGCCACCTCCGGCCGGGCGAGCGCACGGTCACGCTGACGCGGGCCGGCGGCGATCTGGTGCACGTCCGCGTTCCCAGGGTCGAGGACGGGCAGCGCCTCCTCGCGGCGACCGGGCTGGACGCTTCCCGGCGCGCCATGCGGCTGCGGCTGGGGGAGAGGTTCTTCCTCGACTTCGTGACGCTCTCGCTGGCCCCTTGTCTCTTCGCGGT
>Ga0302279_10003266_pt1 | contig 20458 bp, 21 predicted proteins | sample III_Bog_N3_3_FD_194541 | JGI IMG/M metagenome (GOLD analysis project Ga0302279, IMG submission 194541) | Peat permafrost microbial communities from Stordalen Mire near Abisko, Sweden - III_Bog_N3_3 | ecosystem: Environmental > Terrestrial > Soil > Wetlands > Peat | place: Sweden: Abisko...
ACGTGGACTTCCAGGCCCAGTTCCGCCGCCTGCCGCGCGGCCGTCTCCAGATCGCGCAGCAGCGCGGCGGCTTGCGGCCGGCGCTCGCGGACGGCCAGGCAATAGGCGCCGGCGTGGAGCTCGATCACCTGGGCGCCGACGTCCTTGGCGGCGGCGATCTGGCGTGGATCGGCCTCGATGAACAGCGAGACGCGAATGCCGGCCGCCTTCAGGGCGGTCACCACCGGGGCGAGGTGGTTGTGCTGGCGGACCACGTCGAGGCCGCCCTCGGTGGTCACCTCCTCGCGCCGTTCGGGCACCAGGCAGGCGGCGCGGGGCTGATGGGCGAGCGCGATCGCCTCCATCTCGGCGGTGGGGGCCATCTCGAAGTTGAGTGGCTTGCCGCGCTTGCGGGTCAGCGCCGCCAGGGCGTCGATGTCGGCGTCTGAGATGTGTCGGCGGTCTTCGCGCAGGTGGGCGGTGATGCCGTCGGCGCCGGCGGCCATGGCGATCTCGGCCGCGCGGGCCGGGTCGGGATAGGTCTCGCCGCGGGCGTTACGGATAGTCGCCACGTGGTCGATGTTCACGCCGAGGCGAAGGCGGGTCATGGGCTTGGCTCGTCCAGCAGAGCGGTGGGTCAGGCGTATTTAGCCGCGCCGGGCCGTTTGTGCGAGAGCGCGGCGCGCTTTCTTCTGGTTCAGGCGCTGTGGTGCGCCTGCCGGCGGAACTCGCTTGGCTGGATGCCGTAGGTCTGATGGAACCAGCGCGAGAAGGTAGAAAGGCTGGAGAAGCCCACCAGTCCGGTGACCACTCCCAGTGGCTGATCGCCGTGACTGAGTTCCTCGGTGGCCACCGCGCACCTGGCTGTCTCAAGCAGCTGGGTGAAAGAGCGGCCCTCCCCGGCCAGACGCCGGTGCACGGTGCGGCGATCGACGCCGAGGTGGCGCGCCACCTCGTCGACGCTGGCCCGGCCACCTGGCAGCAGGCGGACGATCAGGTCGAGGACCACCTCGCCGATGCTCTCGGTGCGCGGCGTCGCGGTCCGCTCGATATGGCGGGCGATTTCCCGGGCGGTTTCCGGGTCGGCGTTGGGCAAAGGGGTGTCAAGGTCGGCCAGCGTCAGCACGATGGTGTCGGCGGGCTGGTTGTAGGCCACCTCGCCCAGGGTCAGTCGATAAGGCGCGGGATCCTTGGGCGGGTCGTGGGTGAAGGTGACGCGCACCGGCATCCAGGCTTCGCCCAGGAGCGCGCGGAAGATCTGCACGTACATCGCCACGGTCAGTTCGACCATCCGCCGGTCGCGGCGCGTGCGGGCGCTCAGCAGCATGGGGGTGAAGACGACCAGGCCGCCCTGTTCCTCAGTGCGTATCTCCACGTTCTCGTTCTGATAGCGCAGGTAGCGCTTCAACGCCTCGATGGCCGCGCGCACGGAGGGCTGCTCGCGGATGAGGAGACCCAGCGCCCCCTTCATCGACAGCCGCACCTCCCGGCCGACCAGCAGGCCAAGCTCCTCGCAGGCTCCGGCGCTGGCGGACTCGTTCAGCAGCGCCTGGAAGTCATCGACGCGGATGCGGATGTCGGGATTCTCGAGCGTGCTGACCGGAAGGCCGACCTTGCGCAGCATGCGGTAGGGATCGAGGCCGAGGGTCTTGGCGGCTTCCGCGTAGGCAATCAGTACAGCGCTGCGGATGAAGCGTGGGCGGGCTTTGTCCCCGCTGATGTCTCGAAATGCAAACTTGGTGTCTCGAACGGACAAGCGCAACAATTCCACCGGGCGGCCGAACGTCGATTCTTGGTTGACATCGGCGAGGGTCGCCCCAGCAACACCGATGTCCTGAGTCGCGCCCTGCTAGAGCCTGGGCCGCCACAGTCCCGCCCAGATTAGGCCACTCTTGACACATTGCAACCTGTCGGCCTTGCCGGGCGAGTCGGTCAACCGGGGCTATGGTTAATTTTGTTGGTTTCGACTGGTGCGAATGTCCGCGCCGTCTCTGGCTTTACTCAATTTATCTAGATTAACTACTCCGTTAAGGTCCGCTTAAGCGGTGTTAACAAGACCTGCGACAGCGCGCAGCAGAGACGGCGAAGCAGTCTCCCAATAGGGTTCAAATACACCGATTGGCCCGCAGCGCAGGGTTCTGGCGCTTCTCCCAACGGTCCGCATTCGACCTTGAGGAATTGCCGCTATGGAATGGAATGACGAACGGATCGCTGAATTAGCCAAGATGTGGCGCGAGGGTCTCAGCGCCAGCCAGGTGGCCCGCAAGCTCGGCGGTGTCAGCCGCAGCGCCGTCATCGGCAAGGTGCATCGCCTCGGCATTTCGGGGCGTTCGCTCCCCAGCCGTCCCCGCTCCACCGGCGGCCGCCCGCCCAACGTCGTTCGCGCCAGCCCAGGCGGCGCCCTGCGCAAGCCGATGGCCCCGCGCCCGCCGCGCCCGTCGCCGGCGCCGATGGTGGTGTTCGAGGTTCCGGCCACGGCCACCATCCTCACCCTGGTCGAAGACAGCTGCCGCTGGCCGATCGGCGATCCCGGCGAGGCAAGCTTTGGTTTCTGCGGCCGGCCTCGCCTCGGCGGCGGCTCCTACTGCCAAGGCCACGGACCGATGGCGCTGCGCACCCGGGCGAGCGGCATGAAGGGCCGCGAGATCGACCACATCGTCAACCGCTATGTCGAAGGCCCGCGCACCTGGGCCAACCGCGAAGCCTCCCACGAGGCCTCGCAGGCCGCGTCCCTCGCCGTCAGCCGATAGTTTCAGTCAGTTCCGTTTCCAGGAAAGCATCATGAACGGGCGTACCCTCGATAAATTGCAGGTGCTGGTGACGGGCATCGACGCCGCGGCGAGCCGCGACGTGGTTCGCCTGCTGGTCGCCGAGGGCGCCAGCGTCATCGCCGCCGATCGAGACGCCGGGAAGCTCGCCCGCCTCGAGCGCGACGCCGGCCTCTACCGCACCCACATCGAGACCACCGAGATCGACCTCGCCGACGCCGACGACGTGCGCCTCTGGGAAGACGCCTTGCGCGCCTTCCGCCGTCTGCCCCACATGATCATCTGCTGCTGCGGCGCGCCGACCGCGCATACCGATCACGCCCAACTTCCGGCCGGCGACGTCGCGCTGAGCGACCGGACGACGGAGAACTGCCCTGCCCGCCTGGCCGCGCGGATCCTGAAGCCCTCGCTGTTCCTGCACGCCGAACCCGTGCGCCGCAGCGCCTTCAACCGGGCCTTGGCGGCGCTGAAGCACCCCACCCTGCACGGCGTGCTCGAGCGCTCGCCCGGCCGCAGCGTGTTCGATCCGGAGGCGGTGACGCCCTACGTCCGCATCGCCTCGCGCCTCTATTCCCTGCGCCGTCACCCCGACGGCGACCCCGCCCCGCTTCGCTTCGCCTCCGTTCATGACACCGGCGCCGAACGCGCCGACGCCGCCTGAAAACCAAGGAACGCCCCATGACCACGCAAATTTACATCGAGAACGTTCTGGGCAGCGGCCAGGTGGTGAAGCTGACCGAGGATTTCGGCGACTATTCGGTGTGCCGCGACCTGCAGCCGGGCGAAAACGCTCGCCTGGTGGTCAGCCCGTTCAAGTCGATCTCGGTCGAGGAAGTGCCGCTGTCGAAGGCCCAGCCGCGGACGACGGGCAATGTCCGCCGGTTGACCAGTCTGCCGGCCGTGCTGGAGCGCCGCGCCGGTTAACCCCGCGCCCGCTCCACCGTCTCCACCGGCGGACAGGCGCGCAGTGCGGCGGCGATATGAGTGAGGTGGCGGGCGTCCTTCACCTCGATCTCGAAATCGGCGTCGAAGAAAGCCGAATGCCGGTGATGCATGTTGAGGCCGACGATGTTGCCTCCCGCCTCGCCGATGATAGTGCAGATCTGGCCAAGCACCCCGGGCGCATCCCTGAAAGTGGCCCGCAGACGGGCGCGTGAGAGGGTGTTGCGCTCGGCCTCCGGCGTCCATTGCAGGTCGCGCCAGAGTTCCTCCTGATCCTCGAACTTGGCCAGCTCCGGGCAGTCGATGGCGTGCACCGCCAGCGCCTTGCCGCCCTCCTCGACGATGCCGACGATGCGGTCGCCCGGCACCGGCTTGCAGCAGGGCGAGAAGTGCAGCGAGACGCCGGCCGTCAGGCCGCCGCCGCGAACGTAGAGCCGGGCGCCCTTGCCATCCTCGATCTTGCGCCGGGCCGAGGCGGCGGCGCGCTCGGTGTCCTTCAGCGCCGGGAACACCGTCTCCAGCACCTGGATCGGAGTCACCCGGCCGCGGCCGATGGCGTCGTAGAGCTCGCTCTCGGTGGTCACCGCGAACCGCTCCAGCGCCGGGCGCATGGAGACCTCGGCGCGGCCCTTGCCGGCGCGCTCGAAGGTCTGGTCGAGGGAGGCCTTGCCGAGGCGCAGGTACTCTTCCTTCTCGGCCTGGCGGATGTGCCGGCGGATGGCCGAGCGGGCCCGGCCGGTGACCGCCAGCGAGCGCCATTCGTCCGGCGTCTGCGGCTTGGCGCCCCGGATAACCTCGACGACGTCACCGTTGGTCAGCTCGGTGCGCAGGGGCCGTAGCTCGCCGTTGATCTTCACGCCGACGCAGGTGTCGCCGACGTCGGTGTGGACGGCGTAGGCGAAGTCGAGGGGCATAGCGCTTCGCGGAAGGCTGATCAGCCGGCCCTTGGGGGTGAACACGAACACCTGGTCGAGGAACATCTCCAGCTTGGCGTGTTCGACAAGCTCCTCGGAGTCGCCGCCGTGCTCGAGCACCTGGACCAGCTGGCGCAGGTTGGCCAGCGGGTCGCGCCCGCCCGCCTCGACGGCCGCCTCGGGGTCGAAGCCGTAGCTCTCGTCCTTGTAGCGCCAGTGGGCGGCGACGCCCTCCTCGGCCACCCGGTCCATCGCCTCGGTGCGCAGCTGCATCTCGATACGCATACCGCGCGGCCCGACCACGGTGGTGTGGATCGAGCGGTAGTTGTTCCGCTTGGGGGTGGAGAGGAAATCCTTGAATCGCTCCGGCACGCAGGGCCAGGCGCGGTGGATGACGCCGAGCGCGCGGTAGCAGTCGTCCTCGGTGTCGACGATCACCCGGAAGGCGTAGATGTCGGAGAGCTGCGAGAAGCCCAGCGACTTGCGCTGCAGCTTGCGCCAGATCGAATAGGGATGCTTCTCGCGGCCGAACACCCGGGCCGAAATGCCCTCCTCGTCGAGCTTGGCGGCGACCTCCTGGCTGACCAGCGCCACCGCCTCGCCCTGGCCGGAGCGCAGCACGTCCAGGCGCCGCACGATCGCGTCCCGGGCCACCGGGTTGAGGTGCGAGAAGGCCAGCTCCTCCAGCTCGATACAGATACGGTGGCAACCGATCGAGCGGGCCAGCGGAGCGTAGATCTCCAGCGTCTCGCGGGCGATCCGCTCGCGCTTGGCCGGGCTCTTGATGAAGTGCAGCGTGCGCATGTTGTGCAGCCGGTCGGCGAGCTTGACCAGCAGCACCCGCACGTCGCGGGAGATGGCGAGGATGAATTTGCGCAGGTTCTCGGCCTGGCGCTTGTAGTCGGCGGTGAACTCCAGACGCGAGAGCTTGGTCACCCCCTCGACCAGCTCGCCGATCTCGGCCCCGAAGATCCGATCGATCTCCTCGCGGGTGACCTCGGTGTCCTCGATGACGTCGTGCAGCAGGGCGGTGACGATGGTCGAGGTATCCATCCGATAGTCGGTGAGGATGCCGGCGACCTCGATGGGGTGGGCGAAATAGGGATCGCCCGATGCACGGGTCTGCGAGCCGTGCATGCGCATGGCGTAGACATAGGCGCGGTTGAGCAGCGCCTCGTCGGCGGTGGGGTCGTAGGCCTTCACCCGCTCGATCAGCTCGTACTGGCGCAAAAACTTGCGCGGCGCCTCGCCTTTCGGCTTGGCGGCGGCGCCGGCCGGCTTGGGGTCCGGCTTAGACGGGGAGTCGACGTTGGGCGGGACGACCTCGAGGGTCGCCTGAACTGGCAGCGGGTCGGCGCCGTCCGAGCTCAGTAGCGCTCCTCCTGACCGCCGTCGCGGTCGCTCTGCAGGGCCCGGACCAGTTCCTGTTCGCTCATCTGCATGTGCGTCGGATCGGCCAGCAGGGCCAGGGTTTCGGCCTCTTCCTCGGCCTCGGAGTGCTCGTCGACGCGTTGCAAGGTGCCGATCACGGCTTCCTTCAGTTCGTCGGCGTCGACCACGTCGTCGGCGATCTCGCGCAGAGCCACGACCGGGTTCTTGTCGTTGTCGCGATCGACCAGGATCTGACCGCCCGCGGAGATGGCGCGGGCCCTGTGCGAGGCCAGCAGCACGAGGCCGAAGCGGTTGGGAACCTTGTCAATGCAGTCTTCAACGGTGACGCGCGCCATGGAATCTCTCTTGCGGGTGGAACCGCGCAATGTAAGGCGCGCGGCGTCATTGTGCAACGCCGCGTAGGGCGGGCCCTATCGACGCAGGCCGATCACGCCGGCTGGTCGAACGCCCAATGCATGCCGAAGGGGTCGCGCACCGAGCCCCAGAGGTCGCCCCAGAACATCTTCTGCACCGGCGTGCCGACCGTGCAGCCGGCGGCGACTGCCCGGTCGAACCATGCTTGCGCGTCCTCGACGATCAGCTGCAGGGTGAAGCTGTGGCTGGGCTGGAACGGGAAGCCGTGCTCGGGCATGGCGTCCATCACCATCAGCGGCCCACCGTTGATCTCCAGCTGGCAGTTCATCAGCTTCGTGCCGTTGTCGTTGGCGGTGCGCGAGGTCTCGGTCGCCTGGAACGCCTGCTTGTAGAAGTTGACGGCGGCCACGGCGCCCTCGACCTGGATGTAGGCGATCACGCCGCTCTTCGGCTTGTTCGGATTGTCGTAGGCCATCGGTCTCTCCCCTCTTGGCGCCGACCCTAGGACGTTGGCGGCGAAGCGGCCCCGACAGGGACGCTGTCCTTTTTCAGGCTGTCCAGGTGCTGGCGGATGTGGGCGGCCTCGGCGGCGGTGCCCGCGAGCGAGATCGCCTGGCCAAACGCCTCGCGCGCCTCGGCGGATCGCCCAAGCTGCATCAGGAGGGCGCCGCGCACGCCGTGATAGTTGAAATAGCCGCTCAGGCGCGCGCCCAGCGGTTCGATCATCGTCAGGGCTTCGGCTGGACCCTTGAGCTTGGAGACCGCCACCGCGCGGTTGAGGGTAATGATCGGCGAGGGCTGCAGCCGCTCGAGGGTGGCGTAGAGCTGGTCGATCTCGGCCCAATCGGTGTCGCGCGGGCGGGCGGCGCGGGCGTGCAGAGCGGCGATGGCCGCCTGCACCTGATAGACGCCGGGACGGCGGTGGCGCATGGCCTTGTCGATCAGCGCCAGGCCCTCGGCGATCATGTCGCGGTTCCAGAGCCGGCGATCCTGATCGTCCAGCAGCACCATGGCGCCGTCGGCGTCGAACCGGGCGGCGGTGCGCGAGTGCTGCAACAGCATCAGCGCCGTCAGCCCCATCAGCTCCGGCTCGGCCGGGAACAGCCGCAGCAGCAGCCGGGCCAGCCGGATCGCCTCGTCGCAGAGCGGCGCTCTGGCGCCGGCGGGGCCGTCCGGGGCGGAATAGCCCTCGTTGAACACCAGGTAGAGCATCGCCGCCACGGCGGCGAGCCGCTCGGCCCGCTCGGCCGGGCCCGGGGTCTCGAAGGCCACCTGGCCCTCGCCCACCCGGCGCTTGGCGCGGGTGATCCGCTGCTCCATCGCCGCTTCGCTGACCACGAAGGCGCGGGCGATCTGCGGCACGGTGAGGCCTGAGACGATCCTCAAGGCCAGAGCGATCTGCTGGGTCTGCGGCAGGTCCGGGTGGCAGCAGATGAACAGCAGGCGCAGCACGTCGTCGCGGTAGTGGCTGCCGTCCAGTCGCTCGACCAAGTCGGCCTCGGCGTCCTCGAGATCGGAGATCAGTTCCTCCGGTGGCAGCGGCTGCTGTTTGGCGCGGCGGCGCACGCCGTCGAGGGCGGCGTTGCGGCCGACGAAGATCAGCCACGAGGAGGCGTCCCGGGGCGGGCCGTTCTGCGGCCAGGTCTTGAGCGCGCGCAGGCAGGCGTCCTGGTACGCCTCCTCGGCGAGGTCGAGGTCGCGGAAATAGCGCAGCAGGGCGCCGACCGCCTGGGGACGGGCCGAGGTCAGGGCCGCATCGATCCAGCCGACGTCGCTCACGCCACCACGCCGCCCGGTGAGAACATCCGCACGGGCCGGATCTCATAGGCGCCGCCGGGATTGGCCTTGGCGAGGTCCCGGGCGACGCCGATCGCCTCCTCCAGGTCGACGCAGTCGATCACGTAAAAGCCCAGCAGCTGCTCCTTGGTCTCGGCGTAGGGGCCGTCGAGCACCAGCGGTGGGTCCTGGTCCTTGCGCAGGGTGGTGGCGGCGGTGGTCGGCAGGAGCCGCAGCGACGGGCCCATCTTGCCGGCGGCGGCCAGGCGCTCATGCACCACATCGAGCCTGGCCATCACCGCATCATCCTCCTCCTGGCTCCAGGAGAAGACCACGTCCTCGGTATGGTAGCAGAGCAGGGTGTAGAGCATCGGGTGTTCGCCTCGTCGGACATAGGACGGCCGAGTATGCCGCCGTCCGACACCGGATCGCACCGGAAAAACTTGGGTCGCTTGCGCGGCGCGGGGCGAGTGTGAGAGTCTTGGGCGATGACGGAACTTGCGCCGGTCGCGGCCGAAGCCCCTCCCCTCGCCCAGCGTATCCTGCTGGTGACCGACGCCTGGGCGCCGCAGGTGAACGGGGTGGTGCGGACCCTCGAACGGCTGGTGGCGGAGCTGCGCGCGCTGGGCTGCGAGGTCGAAGTGATCTCGCCCAGCGACGGCTATCTGACCATTCCGCTGGTCACCTACAGCGAGATTCGCCTGGCCATCGGCGCCCGCGCCGACATCGAGGAGCGGTTCACCGCCTTCGCACCGGACGCGGTGCACCTGGCCACCGAGGGACCGCTGGGCTGGGAGGCCAGGAGCGTCTGCCTGAAGCACGGTTTTCCCTACAGCACCTGCTACCACACCCAGTGGCCGGAGTACGTCAACGCCCGCTTCCCGTTCGTGCCGCTGGCGGCGGGGTATGGGGTGCTCAGAACCTTCCACAACCGCAGCGGCCGGGTGATGGTCACCCTGGCGTCGATGCGCGAGCGACTGGCGGCGCGGGGGTTCACCAATCTGGCGCCCTGGAGCCGGGCGGTGGACACCGAACTGTTCCATCCGGACAAGCGTGGCGCGGACGGCGGCGTCTACGCGGGCCTGCCGCGGCCGATCTTCGTCAACGTCGGCCGGGTGTCGGTGGAGAAGAACCTGGAGGCGTTCCTGGGTCTCGACCTGCCGGGAACCAAGGTGATCGTCGGCGACGGGCCGGCGCGCGCCGAGCTGCAGGCGAAATATCCGGATGTCCACTTCGCCGGCTACAAGACCGGCGACGACCTTGCCCGCGCCTACGCCGACGCCGATGTGTTCGTGTTTCCGAGCCTGACCGAGACCTGGGGCGGGGTGATGACCGAGGCGCTGGCCTGCGGCACGCCGGTGGCGGGGTTCAGAGCGCCGGGAGCGACGGACCTGGACCCGGAGGTGGCGGTGGTCTCCGACGATCTGCGCGCCGCCGCCCTGGAAGCCCTGACCCGCGACCGCGGCAAGGCCCGCGCCTTCGCCGACCAGTTCTCCTGGCGCGCCTGCGCCGAGGAATTCCGCCGCAACCTCGCCCCGCTGCCGCCGCCGCAGAAACGCCGGCTGTTCCGGCGGTTAAGGGCGCTGCGGCGGCGCAGATGGCCGGCGGCCGCTTAGACCATGAAACGAGGGTGCGTGGTTCGAGACGGGCCTTGCAGGCGCTCCTCACCATGACGAAATCTGGGTAAGCGCCACTCTCCTCGTCATCCTGAGGAGCCGGCGCAGCCGGCGTCTCGAAGGACCCACGAAGGGATCGCCACCCCGCTGCCAACCTTAAATGAGCACAACAAACTCAACTTCAAGTCTGCCGCGACCGGCGAACGCTGTATAGGTTCCGGACCCCTTCCAACGCTTTCGGGGTCCCCATGCACCTTGTCATCGATCGAGCCGCGCCGGCGCGGCCCGCACCGTTTGCCGTCTGGCCGGCCGCGGATGAGCGTCCCTGGCGCCGCGTGCTGGCGATCATCTGGCGCGACGCCATGGACGCCTGGTTGATGATGGCGCGCTATCGGATCATGACGGGGACGTTCTGGTGAGCCTGGAAACCGATATCGACGCCCTGCTCGCCCGGGAGATTGGGCCCGGCGGGCCAGGCGCGGCCGTGGCGGTGCTCAGGGACGGCGCGTTCATCCACCGCAGGGCCTATGGGCTGGCCGACCTCGAATGGCAGACTCCGCTTGAGCCGGACTGCGTTTTCCGCATCGCTTCGCTGACCAAGCAGTTCACCGCCGTGGCGACCATGATGCTGGCCGAGCGCGGGTTGGTCGACATCGACGCGCCGATCGAGCGCTATCTGCCGGATTGGCCGGCGCGCGGGCGCACCGTCAGCGTGCGCCATCTGCTCAACCACACGTCGGGCGTCTGGAACCACGATTCGCAGATGGTGGAGCGCACCTTGCGGCCCAATCCGCCGGTGGCCGAGGTGCTGGCGATGATCCGCGAGCAGCCGTTCGAGTTCGAGCCGGGGGAGCGCTACGCGTACAACAACTCCGGCTATCTGCTGCTGGGCGCGATCATCGGGGCGGTGAGCGGGCGCGGCTACGAGACGTTCCTGGCCGAGGAGATCTTCGGACCGCTGGGGATGACCACCACCGGCATCCTGAAGCACGAGACCATCACGCCGAAGCGGGCTCGGGGTTACGTGCGCGGCAGAAAACGCTTCCACAACGCCCGGCTGGACGCGATGAGCTGGTCGCAGGCCGCCGGCGCCCTGGGCTCGACCCTGGACGACCTGGCGCGCTGGGACCGGGCGATCCGCGAGCATCGGCTGATCCGCGCCGAGACCTTCGAGGCGATGCTGGCGCCGACGCGGCTCAACGACGGCTCGTCGTTTCCCTACGGCTTCGGCTGGGGGACGGCGGAGTATCGCGGCGCGCGCCTGTGGCACCACACCGGCGGCATCAGCGGCTTCGCAACCCACATGACGCATCTGCGCGACGAGGACCTGACCGTCATCGTGCTCTCCAACCTCTATCTGTTCCCCTACGACCGGGTGACGCGCGGCGTCATCCGCCTGGTCAAGGGCTGGCCCGAGCCTGCCCCTGCTCTCGCCAGCCCGACGGCCGATAAGCTCGCCGCCTTCGCCGGCCCGTGGGACGCCGGCGTCGAGGCGCTGCTGAACCTGGGTGGCGGCCTCGCCAAGCTGGCCACGCTGAACGAGAGCACGCTGTGCGACCCGGCCGATCCGGAGGCGGAATACCGGTTCTCGGTACTTGAGGACGGCCGCTATCGGCGCTTCGACTGGGTCTCGCCGCTCTGGCCGGTGCAGACCTTCCGGGTCAAAACCGAGGAGGATGGCGTTGCAGCCGTCGGTTAGGGTGATCCTGATCGGCGGCACGTCCAACGCCGGCAAGTCGACCCTGGCGGCGCATCTCGCCGGGCGGCTGGGATGGACCCACGTCTCCACCGACAGTCTGGCGCGGCATCCGGGGCGGCCGTGGAAGCGCTACCCGGAAGAAGTGCCGCCGCACGTCGCCGCGTACTATCTCGACCTCACCGTCGAGGAGATGATGGTCTCGGTGCTGGACCACTACCGGCGCATCTGGCCGCTGGCGGCGGCGCTGATCCGCCGCCATGCCGAGGACGCGGGCGCCGGGGGGTTGGTGCTGGAGGGCTCGGCCCTGTTGCCGCAGCTGGTGGCGACGTTGCGGGTTCCGGGGGTAGCGGCTGTCTGGCTCACGGCGCGGCCGGAGCTTGTCGAGGCGCGCATCCACCGCGAGAGCCTGTACGCGGAGGCAAATCCCCGCGGCCGGCGGATGATCGATGCATTCGTCGCCCGTAGCCAGAGCTACGGTGCGGAGATGGCGGCCGACCTTGCGCGGTTGGGCCTGCCAAGTGTCGAGGTTGGTCCGAACACGACGGTGGAGGCACTGGCCGACGCCTGCCTGGACCACATGCGGCCGGTCGGTTGAGCTAGCGTGCTCTCGTCCGCCAGAACTCGCCCCAGTCGGCGAGGAAATCCGAGCTCGACCAGGCTTTCTTCAGGCCGACGCCGTCGATGATCTCGATGGAGAGGTCCCTGCAGGCGGACTCTTCGGACTCCGGAAGCGACTGCCCCTTCACCCGGTCGCCGCCCTTGGTGAAGATGTTCGGGCGCACGGCGCGCAGTGCGACGGCGACGGTGGGATCGTCCTTGATCTCGAACTTGACCACATAGTCGACGCCGCGGATCGCCGAGACGATGGCCGCGCGGGTGTCGATGTCCTGGAACGCCTTACCCTTCTTGCGCGTCAGGAAGTCGTCGCCGTTGACGATCACCACCAGGGTGTCGCCGTAGCCGCTGCTTTCGACGATGCAGGTTACGTGGCCCGGATGGATCGGATCGAAGCCGCCGGAGGTGGCCACCACCACGCCGAGGTTCGCCGACGGGTCGTCGCGGAGGGCGGCGAACTCGGCCAGGGTCAGGATCGGGGCGTATTTCCGGGCGGGCTTGGACATCGGGCCGCGCTTATCGGATGGCCGGGCGCGCATCAACGCCCACCGTGGCGCTCGCCGCCAGCTCCGCCGCGGTCCGGCCGAGGACCGGGTGTCGCCAATCCGGGGCGATCTGCGCCAACGGGCCCATCACGAACAGCCGCTCGGCCGCCCGGGGATGCGGCAGGATCAGGCCGGGTTCGTCCAACACCTGCCGGCCGTAGGCGATCACGTCGAGATCAAGGGTGCGCGGCGCGTTCGCGAGCGAGCGCTGGCGGCCGAAGCGCTGCTCCACCGCCAGCGCCGCCTCCAGCACCCCGCGCGGCATGAGCGAGGTCTCGACACGGACGACGCCATTGAGATAGGGAGCCGCGGCTGCATCGGGCCAGGCTGCCGAGCGCCACCAGCCCGATTGCTGGGCAACCTCCAGTCCGACCGTCGGCAGCTCCGAAAGGGCCGCTTCCAAGAGCGCCTCAACGCTGTAATAGTCCCCGGCCAAATTGCCGCCGATGGCGAGGAAGATCGCCTCGCTGGCGGGGGGGCCGCAATTTTCCGGAAGGAACGCCACCGATGACCTTCTATCCCAGCGAACGCCTCGCGCTCTTCATCGACGGCGCCAACCTCTATTCCTCGGCCAAGGGGCTGGGGTTCGACATCGACTACAAGCGCCTGCTGGAGGAATTCCGCACCCGCGGCGTCCTCGTGCGCGCCTACTACTACACCGCCCTGGTCGAGGATCAGGACTATTCGCCGATCCGCCCGCTGGTCGACTGGCTGGACTACAACGGCTTCACCCTGGTGACCAAGACCGCCCGGGAGTTCGTCGACGGCCAGGGGCGCAAGCGCTGGCGCGGCGACATGGACGTCGATCTGGCGGTGGACATGCTGGAGATCGCCGATCGGGTCGACCACGTGGTGCTGTTCAGTGGCGACGGCGACTTCCGCCGGCTGGTGGAAGCCGTGCAGCGCAAGGGCGTGCGGGTGACGGTGGTCTCCACGGTCAAGTCGCAGCCGCCGATGGCCTCCGACGACCTGCGTCGCCAGGCTGACACCTTCGTTGACCTCTCCGACCTGGCCGACATCATCGGCCGCCCGCCTCGCCTGCCGCGCATCTTCCAGGAAGCCAAGGCCGCCCGCACCGCCTCCACGCCTAGCGAGCAGACCGCGGATGCCGACGACTAGGCTGGCGCCCGCGAGCGCCGCCGAGCCGCCCCGCGACTGCCCGCTCTGCCCGCGCCTGGTCGCCTATCGCGCCACCAACCACGCCGCGCACCCGGACTGGTGGAACGGACCAGCGCCATCGTTCGGCGACCCGGCCGCGCGGCTGCTGGTCGTCGGCCTGGCGCCCGGTCGCACCGGCGCCAACCGCACCGGCCGCCCGTTCACCGGCGATTTCGCCGGGGTGCTGCTCTACGAGACGCTGATCAAGGCCGGCTTCGCCCGTGGGCGCTATGAGGCCAGGCCCGACGACGGCCTGCAGCTGGTCGACTGCATGATCACCAACGCCGTCCGCTGCGCCCCGCCCGGCAACAAGCCGGAGACGGTGGAAGAAGCGACCTGCCGCCCGTTCCTGACCGCCCGCATCGCCGCCCTGCCCCGGCTGAAGGTGATCGTGACCCTGGGCGATGTGGCCCGGCGCAATGTGCTGCGGGCGCTGGGGCTGAAGGCCTCGGCGGGGGTGGCCGGTCACGGCTCACGGATGGAGGCGGCGGGTTTCACCCTGCTGAACAGCTATCATTGCTCTCGGCTGAACACGAATACGGGACGGCTGACCCCGGCAATGTTCGAGGCGGTGTTCGAGACGGCAAAGGCGATACTCGCGGATTAGCTCTTCCCCCCGTGAAGCGGGGGGAAGTGGCACAGGCGAGCACCCGTCAGGGTGCGATGCGTGACGATGGGGGGACCCCTGCGGCAAGGCCGTCACCACTCTCGGCGCGCGTCTCCCCTCCGTCGCATCTCGCCTGCTTCGCGGGCTCGCTTGCGACACCTCCCCTCACCTGCGTGAGGGGAGGAGCGATCACCCCGCGTCCGTCACCTCTTCCTGGCAGTCGTCGTGGCTGTAGACCTCCAGGGACGTGTCCAGCAGGTTGACGCACCAGTAGCCCTTACGGCGCCAGGTCATCAGGTCGGCGCCCTTCAGGTCTAGGTCGGTCTTGTAGGTGGCCCCGGTAGCCGTGGTCACCGTCAGGGTGTGGTGGCCGGCGGTGACTGGGACGTTGACCGAGCCCTCGCCCGGCGCGCGCACCGGTTTGCCGCCGTCGAGGGACGCTTCGGCCGCCTTCGGCAAGTGCGAGGAGATGTGCAGCACCGTCCGGAGCGTCGCGCCCTCGGCGGCTGAAACGGCGGCCAGCGCCAAGGCGGCGACCAGCGCCATCGTCGTCGTTCGGTTCATCAGCCTCGCTCCCGCATCAGCCGGCCCTGGTCGCGCTTCCAATCGCGATCGGCCTCGGTGGCGCGCTTGTCGTGGGCCTTCTTGCCTTTCGCCAGGGCGACTTCCAGCTTCACCAGGCCCCTGTCGTTGAAATAGAGCCGGGTCGGGATGATCGTGCGGCCCTCGCGCTGCACGGCGCCGATCAGCTTGTCGATCTGCTTGCGGTGCAGCAGCAGTTTCCTGGGCCGGCGGGGCTCATGGTTGAAGCGGTTGGCGGGGCCGTATTCGGGGATGTGGGCGTTGACCAGGGTGATCTCGCGACCTTCGACGGCGGCGTAGGACTCGGCGATGTTGGCGCGGCCCTCGCGCAGCGCCTTCACCTCGGTGCCCTTCAGCGTCAGCCCGGCCTCGATCTTGTCTTCCAGGAAGTAGTCGAACCGGGCGCGGCGGTTCTCGGCGATCAGCTTGCTCACTTCAGCACGCCGGCCTCGCGCATGGCCTCCAGGATCGCCGGCTTCACCGCCTCGGCGCAGGCGGCGATCGGCAGGCGCGCTTCCTCAGAGCACAAGCCCAGGGTGGCCAGGGCGAACTTGGTCGGGGCCGGCGAGGCGTCGAGGAACAGCGCCTTGTGCAGCCGGATCAATCGGTCCTGCATCCGCCGGGCGGTCTCGAAATCCCCGGTCAGGGCGGCATTGTAGAACGCGGCGCACTCGGCCGGCGCGACATTGGAGGTCACCGAGATGCAGCCGTGGCCGCCGTGGGCGATGTAGCCCAGCGCCGTCGGATCGTCGCCGCTGAGCATCACCCAGTCCGGCCCGCAGGTCAGCCGCTGGAAGCTCACCCGGTCGACGTCGCCGGTGGCGTCCTTGATGCCGATGATGTTTGGCAGGGCGGCGATCCGGGCCAGGGTCTCGTTGGAGATGTCGACCACCGTCCTGCCCGGGACGTTGTAGGTCAGCACCGGGAAGTCGACTGCGGCGCTGACCGCCTCGAAGTGCCGGAAGAGCCCCTCCTGGCTCGGACGGTTGTAGTAGCCGGTGGCCATCAGCGCCGCGTCGGCGCCCATGGCCTTGGCGTGGCGGGTCAGTTCGATGGCCTCGGCGGTGGAGTTGGAGCCGGCGCCGGCGACCACCGGCAGGCGCCCCGCCGCGGTCTTGACGCAAAGCTCTACCACCCTGCGGTGCTCGTCGTGGCTGAGGGTCGCGGTTTCGCCGGTGGTGCCGGCGGGGACCAGGCCGTGGACGCCGGCGGCGATCTGACGCTCGACCAGGGCGACATAGGCGTCCTCGTCGACGCCGCCGTCGGCAAAGGGTGTCACCAGCGCCGTCAGGACGCCGCGAAACTGAGGAATAGGCATGAGTGCAAGAAGCCGTGAATTCACCGGGCGTTAACCCGGTTCTATGGGTGTGGTCTAATACTACGTCGGCCGGGCGCGGCGCTGCAACCGGCGGCGATTCGTCGGGGGGGCGAGGAGTTGAGGACTTGAGACTGAACGTGCGTCGGGCCCTGCTGGCCGCCACCGCCGCCCTGGCGGTGGGCGGCGCGGTGATGGCCCAGGGATTGTCGAGCCTGCCCGCCAGCGGCGCGCCGCCGCAGGTGGAGACGCCGTCCTACGCCATGCACGGACCGCTGGCCGATTCGGATGCCCAGACGCTGCTGTCGGCGCTGGCGGGAGCGCAGGCCGGCGATCCCGGCCGCATCCGCGCGGCGATGCAGAGCCTGTCCGACCCGCTGGCGCGCAAGATCGCCCTCTGGGCCCTGGTCGACACCGCCCCCGAGGGCATGAGCTACGCCGAGCTCGACGGCGCCCGGCGCGACCTGGCCGGCTGGCCCCGCGCCGCCAAACGCGAGGCTGCCACCGAGCGGGTGCTGGAAGGCGGCGGGCTCAGTCCGCAGGCGACCATCGCCTGGTTCGCCGGCGCCGAGCCGACCACGCCGCAGGGCGCGATGGCGCTGGCCTCGGCCTACGCCGCCACCGGCCAGGCCGACCAGGGGGCGGAACTGATCCGCCACGTCTGGCGCACCGAGACCTTCGACGCCGACGTGCAGTCGCAGATGCTGACCCGGTTCGGCTCGATGCTCACCGCCGACGATCACGCGGCCCGCGAGGACATGCTGCTCTACGGGACGCAAGGGCCGGCGGCGCGAGACATGCTGGCCCTGCTGTCGCCCGACCAGAAGGCGCTGGCCGAGGCGAGGATGGCCCTACGCGCGGGCGATCGCGGCGCCGATGCACTGGTCTCCGCCCTGCCCGTCAGCCTGCAGAACAGTCCCGGGATCGCCTATGAGCGGGTGATGACCCTGGCCCGCGCCGGCCAGGGCGACTCGGCGATGGGAATGATGTCCGAGCTGCCGACGGCGCTGCCCGACGGCGAGTCGCAGGCGCGGATGTGGAAGCTGCGCTCGGCGCTGGTGGTGGCGGCGCTGAAAGCCGGCGACTCCCGCGGCGCCTATCAGGCGGCGGCTAACAGCGGCGTCGCCGCCGGTCCCGACGGGGCAGAAGCGGAATTCTACGCCGGCTGGCTGGCGCTCTCTCGCCTGAAAGACCCCAAGCTCGCCGACGAGCACTTCGCCAAGCTGGAGGCGATCGGCTCCTCGCCAATCACCCAGGGCCGCGCGCTCTATTGGCGCGGTCGGGCGGCGGAGGCGGCCGGCGACACCATGAACGCCCAGCTGTTCTACGCGGATGCGGCCAAGTACCAGACCACCTTCTACGGCCTGCTGGCGGCGGCCAAGACCGGCCAGACCACCCTCACCCTCGGCAAGGACCCGGAGGTCACCGCCGCCGACCGCGCCCGTTTCGAGGACCGCGAGGAGATCCGCGCCGCCCGCATGCTGGCCGAGATCGGGGCCAAGGACACCTTCAAGGGCTTCGTCGTCAGCCTGGCCGAAACCCTGCCCAGCGGCGCCGAGGCGGCCCTGTTGGTCGACCTGGTGCGCGGCTACGGCGACCAGGACCTCTCGATGAAGGTGGTCCGCACCGCCGCCCAGCACGGCTTCATCCTGCCCGAGCGGGGCTATCCGGTCCGCACCCCGCCGACGGTGGCCGGCGCGCCCGAGACCGCCTTCATCCTCGGCATCACCCGCCAGGAGAGCGGCTTCGACCCGCACGTGCGCTCCGGCGCCGGGGCCGAGGGGATGATGCAGCTGATGCCCGGCACAGCGGCGATCCTGGCCCGCAAGCTGGGCTATTCCTACGGTGGCGGCCGGCTCGACGATCCGGACTTCAACATGCAGCTGGGCTCGGCCTATCTCGGCCAGCTGGTCGACCAGTTCAGCGGATCCTACGTGATGGCCGCGGCCGCCTACAACGCCGGACCGGGGCGGCCGACCGAATGGTCGACCTATTGCGGCGATCCGCGCGCCACCTCCACCGATCCCTCCGACTTCATCGAGTGCATCCCGTTCTCGGAAACCCGCAACTATGTGATGCGGGTGCTGGAGGCGACCCAGGTCTACCGCGCTCGCCTGGCCGGCGGCAGCGCCCCGCTGACTCTGGCGGCGGACCTCAAGCGCGGCGGCTTCAACGGCTACGGCTACACCCCCGGCCCAGCGCAATTGCCGCCGGTGGCCGCGGGCGGCCAGGCTGCAAGCGGGAACGCGGGCCTGGCCGACAACTCCGTGCCGGCGAGGCCTTAGCCGGTGCGTCCTTCGAGACGCCGCCCCTGCGTAGCGGCTCCTCAGGATGACGAGATCTGTGAACGCCCTCCCTCTTCGTCATGGTGAGGAGCGCTCGAAGGGCGCGTCTCGAACCACGCAGGGTCTAGCCCCGCCGCCGCGCCGCTAATGTAAGCCCAGCGGCCGACTCCACCAGGGCGCCTTCCAGCCCGAACACCTCGGCCAGGATCTCCGCTGACAGCGCCCTGGCGGGCGGCGCTAGGGCGCACAGGCGGCCGGCGTGGAGGACCGCGAGGCGGTCGCAGGCGCGGGCGGCAAGGGTCAGGTCGTGCAGGGTGACCATCACCGCAGCGCCGGCTTCGGCGCGGGCGCGCAGGCGCTCCAGGCTGAGGAACTGGGCGTCGGGATCGAGGCCGGCGGCGGGTTCGTCTGCGACCAGCAGCGGCGCGCGGGTGGCCAGCAGCCGGGCCAGCAGCACCCTCGCCCGCTCGCCGCCGGACATGTCGAGGACGCCGCGCTCGGCGATCGCGTCGGCCTCCAGTTCGGCCAGGCAGGCGCGGGCGGCGGCGTGGGCCTCGGCCGGCGGACGGTCGGCGGCGCCCAGGGCGGCGACCCGCCAGGCCGGCATGTTCCAGGCCACCCGGCGCTCCTGCGGCAGATAGCCGACCAGGGCGGCCCGCTCGCGCTCGTTCAAGGACGCCAGCGACTTGCCGCCCAGCGCCACATGGCCCGCGGCCAGCGGCGTCAGGCCGAGGGCGGCGCGGATCAGGGTGGTCTTGCCCGCGCCGTTGGGACCGACCAGGCCCAGCACCTCGCCGGGCTCGACGCTGAGGGTGACGTCCTCCAGGGTGATCCGTCCGCCGAGCCGCGCGGTGACGCCGGTGAGCTCCAGCGCCGCGGTCACGCCCGCCAGCTCCGCGAGGCGCGCCAGGCGACCAGGGCGAACAGCGGCGCGCCGAAGAGGGCGGTGACCACGCCCAGCTTCAGCTCCTCCGGCGTCGGGATCATCCGCGCCGCCAGGTCCGCCGCCACCAGCAGCACCGCGCCGACCAGGGTCGCCGGCAGTAGCGTCCGCGCCGGGTCGTCGGAAACCGAGCCGCGCACCAGGTGCGGCGAGGCCAGGCCGACGAAACCGATCACCCCGGCCAACGCCACCGAGGCGCCGGTGAGCAGCGCCGCGCCGGCCACGGCCGCGACCCTCAGGCGCGCCATCGGCAGGCCGGACATCGCCGCCGTCTCCTCGCCGAGGGTCAGCATGCGAAGGCCGCGGGCGGCGTAGGCGCAGAGGGCGGCGCCCGGGACCATCGGGAGCAGCGCCAGGCCGAGGTCGCTCCAGTCACGATCGGCCGCCGAGCCCAGCAGCCACTTCAGCACATCGTTAGCGGTCACCGGCGAGGGCGACAGGTTGAGGATCAGCGCGGTCAGGGCGCCGCCGAGGGCCGCGAGCGCCACCCCGAACAGGATCAGCGTCTCCGGCTCGCGGAAGCGGGCGGCGAGCACCGCCACCAGCGCACCGGCGCCCAGCGCTCCGGCCAGCGCCGCCGCTTCCAGTCCGCCCGGCTGGGCGGCGAAGCCCAGCGCGATCGCCGCCGCCGCCCCGAGGCCCGCCGCCGCCGAGACCCCGAGCACGCCCGGATCGGCCAGCGGATTGCGCAGCAGCCCCTGCATCACTGCCCCGGAGAGCCCGAGCGCCGCCCCGACCAGCGCCGCCGTCGCCGCCCGGGGCGCGCGGACCCCGAAGATGATCTCGGCGGCGGGCGAGGACGGGTCGGTCAGCGCCTGGCGGTATTGGGCGAGGCTGAGCGGCGTCTCGCCCAGCGCCATGGCCAGGGCGATGGTGAGGGCGAGCAGGATCAGCAGCAGCAGGTTGAGGCGCACGGCGGTCAGTTCCGCGCCTTGGCCAGAGACGCCACCGCATCGCCGGCGAACCAG
>Ga0302279_10003267_pt1 | contig 20443 bp, 19 predicted proteins | sample III_Bog_N3_3_FD_194541 | JGI IMG/M metagenome (GOLD analysis project Ga0302279, IMG submission 194541) | Peat permafrost microbial communities from Stordalen Mire near Abisko, Sweden - III_Bog_N3_3 | ecosystem: Environmental > Terrestrial > Soil > Wetlands > Peat | place: Sweden: Abisko...
GGGCACCTGGCTCTTGACCGCGGGCGCGGCGGCGGCCTGGGTGGGCGCTGCGGGCGTGGGGCACGCGAAGAGGCGGCCGTTGACCACGTAGCCGCCGAGCCCCACGAGCACCGGGCGCTCGACCAGATCGACGGCGACGTAGTTGCCGCCGCGCAGCACCGCGTTGCGCACCACATCCCCGTGCGCCTCCTCCAGGGGGCCCAGCGGCGAGGTGCCCTTGACCGCACCGAGGAACTCGCAGCCGGGGGGCGGGTCCATCTTCGAGACCCAGATCTGGGAGGCGACCCGGGGATCGACGCGCCCCTTGTCGAAGGCCGCGCACCCCGCCAGCACCACGAACAGCAAACCCGAAAGCCCCCGGATGGTCGTGCTCATCGGCCGACGGGTACTACGCCGTCCCCCGCCGGGCCAAAATCGGGCGGATTGACGCGGGGCGTGCCTTCGCAGATCCTCGCCGCCGACCTCGCGCCGGCGGACCATCAGGGGCGCCACCGCCGGTGGTCTTTCTTGGAGACGACGATGGCGAGATCCTGGAGATTGACGGCGACCGTGGTCGGGCTCATCGCCGGATTCGCCGCCTGCGCCACGGGCGAGGGCACCGGCCCTCTCGGGACCTCGACGGCGTCGTCCACGGGTACCGGCGGAACGACGAGCACGGCGTCGAGCTCGTCCAGCTCGAGCGGCATGGGCGGCATGGGCGGCGGCACGACCGCGAGCAGCGCGTCGAGCACCGGCGGCACCGGCGGCTCCGGCCTCTGCGGCAACGGCAAGATCGATCCCGGCGAGAGCTGCGACGGGACGGACTTCGGCAGCCAGACCTGCGCGAGCCTGGGCCTCGGCACGGGCTCGTTGATCTGCACGGCGGGCTGCACCATCGACGTCTCGGGTTGCGAGCCGATGGAGAACTGCACCAACGACGTCGACGACAACAACAACGGGCTCATCGACTGCCAGGATCCGCAGTGCTTCGGCATGCCGGGCTGCGTCGACTCCTGCCTGCCGACCTACCCCGCCACCATCCCGGCGGGGGACGAGACCGGCGACACCACCGGCCGCCCCGCCGTCCACCACGCCTCGTGCTCCTCGAAGACCAGCGGCAACGAGCAGATCTTCCAGGTGACCTCGCCGTCCACCGGCGTGATGAGCCTCGACCTCTCCGACTGCTTCGTGTGGAACGCCAGCGTCTCGGTGCGCACCTCTTGCGAGAGCGACACGAGCGAGATCGCTTGCAACAGCACGCCCGATCCCAACCTCGGCGATGTCCTCCTCAACGTCCCGGTGGTCAAGGGGCAGACCTACTTCGTGATGGTGCAGGGGATGACGCCCGCGGACTTCGGCCCGTTCGAGCTGTTCCTCGATCTCGTCCCGCCCGAGACCATCTGCGACGACCTCATCGACAACGACTCCAACACCTTCGTCGACTGCGACGATCCCAACTGCCAGACGCTGGCCGCGTGCACGCCCGGCACCACGCCGACCGGGCAGCCGTGCACCGTGAACACCAACTGCACGGCCAACAACAACGACCCCATCTGCCTCAACACCGAGGCGTGGCCCAACGGGTACTGCTCGGAGTTCTGCAACGTCACCACGCAGGACTGCTCGACCGGCAACCTCTGCTATGCGGGGCTCAGCCTCTCGGCGAACGGCGTCTGCCTTCACGAGTGCACCCTCGCCACGGATTGTGCCGCCGGCTACGCCTGCAACGACCTGGGGCTCGCCTCCAAGGTGTGCACCCTCGCCCCCGAGACCGTCTGCGACGACTACCTCGACAACGACTTCGACGGGCTCATCGACTGCCAGGATCCGACCGCCTGCCAGACGCTGCCCGCGTGTACGCCGGGCCCCAACGCAATCGGCCAGGCGTGCACGTTGCACAACCAGTGCTCCGCCTCCGCCGGCACGAACAACCCGTTCTGCCTCGACGAGCTGAACGAGGGGTACCCGGGCGGGTACTGCTCCCACTTCTGCGATCCGACCGTCGCGACCGACTGCGGACCCAACGGCCTCTGCGCGCCCGAAGGGCCGAACGGCGCCAACGTCTGCATGGCGACGTGCACGACGAACGCCCAGTGCCGCACTGCCGAGAACTACACCTGTCAGAACGCCGGCTTCGCCAAGATGATCTGCACGCAGTGAGGTGATCCTCCGGGGGAACGCTCGCCGGGGTGCTGCCGTTGCGCTGATGCTCGGCCTGTGCGCCTGCGTCTCCGGCCTCGGGGAGGCCCCGCCGATCCGGCCGCCGGCGGCTCCGCCGGAGACGCACCTCCCTCCGCCGGGGCCCGGCCAGGTCTGGGTCGCCGGGAGCTGGCACTGGGACGACCGCGACTGGGCCTGGATCCCAGGCCGCTGGGAGACCGCGCCGCCCGCGGCCGTTCCCTCATTGCCTCCGCCGGCGCCTCGTGCTTTCCCGGAGAGGTGAATCTTCGCGATCAGCTCGCCGCGCTGCCCCCGTCCTTGCTCGCCCGCCTCGCGGCGCGCGGGTTCGAGCCCGCCCAGCTCGAGGCCTGGGCCGCGATGATCGGGAAGGACCGCGATCACCGGAACCGACTGCCGGGCACGGTGGAGCCTCCCCATGCCGGCGATGTCCTCGATGCCCCGATCGCAGGGACCGCGGTGCACGCGGAGTGCCGCGCGCGCGGCGAGGAGGCGCTGGCCCGTGGCGAGGTGGCGCTCTGTGTCCTCGCCGGTGGGATGGCCACCCGCATGGGCGGGGTGGTCAAGGCGCTGGTCGACGCGCTCCCCGGTCTTTCGTTCCTCGATCTGCGGCTCGCCGAGAACGCGCACCTCGCCCGGATCGCGGGCAAGCCCGTGCCCCTGTGGATGATGACCAGCGAGGCGACCGAGGGGCCGATCCGCGCCGCGCTCGGCGCCCGGCTGGACGCGGACAACCTCGCCACCTTCGAGCAGTTCGTCTCGTTGCGCCTGACGCCGGAGGGTGCGCTCTTCCTCGACGACGAGGGGCACCCCAGCGTGTACTCGACCGGGCACGGCGATCTGCCCGACGCCCTCCGGCAGAGCGGCCTGTGCGAGCGCTTCGTCGCCCGCGGGGGCAAGACGGTGTGGATCGCCAACATCGACAACCTCGGCGCGACGGTGGACCCGGCGGTGCTCGGCTTCCACCTCGCGCACCGGGGCGATCTCACGGTGGAGCTGGTCGACAAAGTTGGCAGCGATCGCGGCGGCGGCCCGGTGCGGTGGAACGGCAGGCCCTTGATCACGGAGGAGTTCCGGCTGCCCGTGGGCTTCGATCCCGCCCAGGTCCCGGTGTTCAACACCAACACCTTCCTCGTCGGCGCCGAGGCGCTCGCCTCCCTGTCGATGAAGTGGACCTACGTCGAGGTCGAGAAGAAGATCGGCGACCGCCGCGCCGTGCAGTTCGAGCGCATCCTCGGCGAGCTGACCGCCGGTCTCGAGCCGCGCTTCCTGCGGGTGCCCCGCTCGGGCCCCGGCTCCCGCTTCCTCCCCGTCAAGGATCTCCCCGAGCTCGAGAAGCGCCGGCCGGAGATCGAGCTCATCGCTCGCGAGCGGGGCATGCTCTCCACCGCACCCGCCGCGTGAACCGCCGATCATGAGCCCTCCCCGTCTCCGCCGCGCGCTCGTCGCGGGAGTCCTCGCGCTTGCCGGCACGCACGCGGCGCTCTCGGCCCGCGCTGCCCCGCCTTCGCCTTCGCCTTCGCCGTCGGAGCCCGTCCCCGATCCCGGCAAGGGCGTGGCCAACGCCGACGACACCACCGCCATCGCCAGGAACCCGGCCACGCTCGCCTTCCTCCCCGGCCCCGAGGTTCGCTGGAACCTGGTGTGGACGGGCCCCACCGCGACGGTGCCGGTGCGCGGCACCTCGTTCGCGGCGGGGCTTCCCTTCGGTCCCTTCGCCACCGGGCTGCGGCTCGATCTGCTCGATCCGCCGGCCGGCGCCCCCGCCCTCTTCGGGGCCGGCTACCACTGGCTGCGCTGGGCGCTGGCCTTCGGCTCCGAGGAGGCGAGCATCGGCACCACGGTCGGCTGGGGCTTCTCCGGCCTCGCCGCTCTCGACGGCTACGTCTCGGCCACGACCGGCGCGACCTGGCGCCCGTTCCCCTCGCTCTCCGCGTCGCTGGTGGCGCGTGACTGGAACGAGCCCACCAGCCGGGGCAACGTCTCGATCGAGCGGAGCTGGGTCCTCGGCCTCGCCGGGCGGCCCCTCGGCTCGCGGGTGCTCGAGGCGGCCTGGGATCTCGCCTTCTACGAGCGCAGCCTGGCCTTCGGTGGCCACGGGATGCTCGGCGTCGACCTCCCCCGCGTCGGGCGGCTCCGCGGTGACGTCACCGTGCTCCCGCAGGCCGACCAGCGCTTCATCGCCACCGCCGGCGTCGAGGTCAACGTCGACCGCCTCCAGCTCTCGGGCGGCGGGGTCTTCGGCAACGCCATCACTCGCCCAGGATCGGGGTTCTACGCGGGGGCGGCCTACCGGACCTTCCGGGAGCCCGGGCTGCGTCTGCCCGTCAAGGTGGCGCGCATCCGCATCGCCGACACGCCCGGGGTGCGCGGCAACACGCGGCTCCTGCGGCGCTTGTGGCGGCTCGCCGACGACCCCGAGATCGAGGGCGTGGTGCTGGAGCTCCGCGCCGACCCGGCCGGGTCCCTCGCCCACGCCGAGGAGGTCGCCGACGCCATCCGCCTGCTCCGGGCGCGCAAGAAGAAGGTGATGTGCCACCTCGAGGACGCTGGCGGCCGGGCGCTCTTCGTCTGCTCCCAGGCCGACCGCATCGCCATGAACCCCGCCGGCGGCCTGCGCTTCTCGGGGCTCGGCTCGGGCTACTACTACTTCGGCGGCCTGCTCAAGAAGCTCGGCGTCCGCGCCGACTTCGTCCGCATCGGCGCTCACAAGCTCGCCGCCGAGCAGCTCACGCTCGACCGCGGCAGCGACGTGGCCCAGCTCGATCACCAGGAGCTCGTCGATCAGCTCGAGCAGGTCTACCTCCACGACATCGGCGGCGGCCGCGGGATCCCGGCCGACGAGCTCAAGCGCCGGCTCGCCAAGGGGCCGTTCGTCGCGTCCGAGGCGCGCGCGGCGCACCTCATCGACACCCTGGCCTACCACGACGAGATCGAGCGCTTCGCCGCCGAGGTGATGGAGCGCCCGGTGCGCATCGTCGACGACAACCCCCCTCCGCGCGCGCCGTCCGAGTGGAGCCACCCGTCCAAGGTGGCGCTCATCTACCTCAACGGCGACATGATCGACGGCGAAAGCCAGTTCATCCCGTTCATCAACGTCAAGCTGGCGGGCTCGTACACCATCGCCCGCGCCCTCAAGCGGGCCCGCGACGACGACAGCGTGAAGAGCGTGGTGTTCCGCATCGAGACCGGCGGCGGCTCGTCGCTCGCGGCGGACGTCATCCTCCGCGAGGCGATGCTCACCGCGAAGCAGAAGCCGCTCATCGTCTCCATGGGGACCAGCGCCGCGAGCGGCGGCTACTACGCGGCGGTGGGCGGACGCACCATCTTCGCGAACCGCTCCACCATCACGGGGTCGATCGGCATCTTCTACGGCAAGGCCGACGTCACGGGGCTGCTCGACAAGCTGGGCGTGCGCATCGAGCAGTTCCGCACCACGCCGCGCGCGGACGCCGAGTCGCTGTTCCGTCCCTTCACCGACGACGAGAAGCGCGAGCTCGGGGTGAAGGTGAAGGAGTTCTACGATCTCTTCGTCGCCCGCGTCGCCGAGGGGAGGCACCTCACCCCCGAGGCCGTGGACGCGGTCGCCCGCGGCAAGGTGTGGACGGGCCAGCAGGCCCTCGGCAAGGGCCTCGTCGACCAGATCGGTGGCCTGCGCGAGGCCCTCGCCGAGGCGCGGCGGCTGGGGCGGTTGCCCTCCGACTCTCCCATCGCGGAGTGGCCCGAGGAGGACGACTCGGTGCTGGGCTTCGTGCTCAACCTGGTCGGGCTCCACGTGCCCTTCAGCGAGGTCGGCGGGGGGCTGCCGCAGGCGCTCCTGCCCTTCGCCCAGATCCTCGCGCCGTTCCTGGTCTTCGAGCCCAACAAGCCGCTGGCGCGGGCCGAGATCACCGAGCAGATCGACGGCGACGGCCGGGAGCCGCAGGAGTGAGCGCGCCGCCGATCACGATGGTGGGGGCCCAGGGCCCCCCCCAAACCCCCCTGATCGAGGCGCGCGAGGCCCGCATCGCGGTGGACGGCGTCATCGCCATCGAGCGCTTGACGCTGGCGACGACGGGCGATCGCGTGGTCCTCGCCGGGGACGTGGGCGCTCTGCTGGGGGCGCTCACCGGCGTCCCGCGGTCTGCGGGCGGTGGAGGGCGCGTGAGGGTCACGCGCGCCGGCGACGATCTCGAGCTGCCCGGCGAGGCCTACGTGGTCGCGGGCTCCCTGCGACTGGCCGGCAAGAGCGTCGCCGAGGCCGCGCACGTGGCGACGACGGGAGCAGCGGCGCTCGATCCTCCGCTCCCTCCGCGATGGACGGCCGGGGAGTACGTCGAGTGGGGTGCGCGCCTCGCAGGGGCCTCCGCCTCCGCCGCTCGGGAGCTCGGCGCTGCCGCCCTCGCCCGCACCGGGCTCGCCGCGGCGAGGCGGCGCGCGACCGGCTCGCTCTCGCTGGCGGAGCGCCGCGCCCTGGTCATCGCGCAAGCGATCTCGGCCGGGCCCGAGGTGGTGATCCTCGAGGCGCCGCTGGGCGGGCTCGAAGGGGCAGCGGCGGCCTTCGTCCTCCACGCGGTGAACGTCGCCGCCGAGGGGCGGCGGATGGTGCTCTCGACGGGGACGCTCGACGTGGCCAGCGCCGAGGGCGCGGTTGCGCGGGGCGCGAGCCACGTGGTCGTGCTCGCCCGCGGCGAGGTCGCGCTCGAGGGGTCACCAGCCGAGCTCTTCGCGGGAGCCCGGGTCTACGCCCTGACGGTGCGGAGCAACGCCGAGCCGTTGCGGGCGGAGCTGTCGGCGCGCGGCATCGATCTGCGAGGGGGGCCGGTGCGCTTCTCGGTGGCGCTGCCGGCGGGGACGGGCAGCGGTGAGATCCTCGCCGCGGCGTCCGCGGCGCGGGCCGCGATGGTGGAGATGGTGGCGTTGATCGGTTAGGGTCGGACCATGCCGGTTCCCGAGAACATCGCGACCGCTCCGACGGCCACCGTCGCGCTCAGCCCTTCGTCCACCCCGCCCACCGGCCGGCTGGCCGTGATGACGGCCTACGCCGTGGCGGCGAGCGCGATCCCCATCCCTTTCCTGCCCGACCGCGTGCTGGTCCGCGTCCGGGGCGCCGTGGTCCACGACGTCGCCGCGCGCCACGGGCTCAGCCTCACCTCCGACGCGCGCGCCGAGCTGGCCGAGCCCGACTCGGAGACGCGAACGCGCCTGGTCCGCGCGGCCGAGAGCGTCGCGCGCCAGCTCCTCCGCCGCCTGCGGCCGCTGGGCGTCCTCACCGCGGCGTCGCGCGGGGTCGAGCTCTATGCGCTCGGCCTGCTGCTGGAGCGCTACATCGAGAAGGTGCGGGCTGCCGGCGCGGTCCGCATGCACCTCGAGGAGGCGCGCCTGGTCCGCTCCGCCATCGATCGCGCGGTCTTGCGCGCACTCTCGCCGGCGCTACAGCCTTCGTCCACCACCCTCGGCGAGGGTGTCGAAGATCTCCGCGACGAGTTCACCCGGTGGATCGATGCCCTGATCCTCACCAGCGCCGCGCTGCCGAGCTACCTGGAGCGACGGCTGGAGGCGGCCTTCGACGAGATCGTCGAGCAGACCCCGGGGCTGAAGAATGGGTGAGGAGGCAGACGCACGCGGCCTCGCCTCGGACGAGGCCGCCGTGCGCGCTCGGCTCGGGCAGTCGCGGCGCATCGTCATCAAGATCGGCTCGAAGAGCCTGACCGGCGACGCATGGCAACGTCTCGCGGCCGACGTGGCGGCGGTGCGTCGCGACGAGCCGGGGATGCCGAGGCGCGGCGTCGTGCTGGTCTCGAGCGGCGCGATCGCGCTCGGCGTCGAGAAGCTGGGGCTCAAGGCGCGCCCCAAGGAGATGGCGTGGCTCCAGGCCGCCGCGGCCGCGGGGCAGAGCGTGCTGATGCAGCGCTACGAGGCCGCCTTCGGGGCGCTCGGCATCGCCGTCGCGCAGGTGCTGCTGACCCACGCGGACCTCGCCGATCGCGCACGCACCAACAACGCGCGCAACGCCCTGGCCGCGCTGCTCGAGGTCGGCGCCGTCCCCATCATCAACGAGAACGATGCGGTCGCGGTCGACGAGATCAAGTTCGGCGACAACGACCAGCTCGCCTCGATGGTGACGCCCCTGTGCGAGGCGGACTTCATGCTGCTGCTCTCCGATGTCGAGGGCCTCCTGGACGCGCACGGGCAGCGAGTCCGGTTCGTGCGCAGCGTCGCTCGCGAGGCGCGGCCGCTGGCCGGCGCATCCACGTCGGGCGTGGGTACTGGCGGGATGGCCAGCAAGGTGGAGGCGGCGCGGCGCGCCACGCTCGCCGGTGCCGACGTGGTCATCGCCGGGGCGCGGGAGCCGCATGTGGTGACGCGGGTCCTGGCGGGCGAGGACGTTGGCACCGTCTTTGCGGCCGTGTCGCCGCGCATCAGCGCCCGCAAGCACTGGATCGCCTACACCCTGCGCCCCCGCGGCGCCATCCTCGTGGACCGGGGTGCCGCGGCGGCCATCTGCGCCCAAGGCAAGAGCATCCTCGCGGTGGGCGTCCTCGGGGTGCGGGGCACGTTCCTGGGAGGTGATGCGGTCGCGATCGTGGACCCCGACGGAACCGAGATTGCCCGCGGCCTGTCCCGGGTCTCCGCCGGAGACGCCGCGCGCCTCGCCGGTCGAAAGCACGACGACGACGAAGTGCCTCACGACGTGCTGGTGCACCGGGACGATCTGGTGGTGCTGCCCCCCGACTGAACCTACACTGTCCTACCAAAATACGCATTCGTCGGGGAGCGTGGAACACTGGGCCACGGACGACGTCTCAAGCCGGCTGGCAGTACGGAGGCGGTTGACATGGGCATGCGCTTTTGGGTCGCGAATGGTCTGGTTCTCGGTGGGATCGCCCTGGTGACGGGCTTCGCTGACCTGGAGGTTCGCGCCACCGAGGTGCTGCCCCGGCAGGCCGGCGCGGGCGGAGTCGCCATCGAGCAGCTCGAGACCGGGGCCGCGCTCGCGCCCGGCAGCATCCCCACGGTCGCCGCCTTGGCGGGGGCCTACCTGGACCGCGACCAGCCCGGTCTGGCCACGGCGGTCATCGAGAAGGCACCGCTCTCCGTGCGCGAACGACCGGAGGTCGCCCACCTCTACGCGCGGGCGCTCTTTCACCGGGGGCGTGCGCGCGAGGCGCTCGCGGTCGCCCGGGACGCCAGCGACTCTTGCGGGGATTCGTCCTCCTGCCCCGCCTGGCTCGTGGCCAAGACAGTGCAGCAGGTGGCGTTCTTCGAACAGGTGGTGGCCGCGGGCATCGACGATCCGCAGGCCGCCCCCGTGGCCACCCGCGCCGCCTACGAGCGCAGCACCCACGAGGTCCGGCTCGTCGCGGTGCGTTAAAGCGCGGCGAGACGAAAAAGCGAAAACCCTACCAAAGGGTGATCGGGCTCATTGGTCCGATGACGCGTCCATCCCGCCACGCTTCGCTTTAGTCTCGTGGGTGGTCGTCGAGAGCTCGGAACCCTTGGGTGGGAGGCACCGCTCGCGTGGAACAACGCCAGGCCCGCAACCAACTTCAGCGTGGGCTCACCTTGGGGTGCGTCCTCTCGGGGCTCGTCGCGTCGGCTGGTTGCTGGCAGCCAACGCAGCACACCGCCACCCCTGTGCCCGCTGCGCGCCAGCACGGCGAGGGTCGCCCGTTCCAGTTCCAGCCTCCGCTCGCGCTCACGTCGCCCGACGACGCGGTCGTTCGCATCGTCAGCAACGGAAGCGTGACCTGCACGGGCACGCTCATCGCCGACGATCGCGTGCTCACCGCCCACCACTGCGTCGCCGAGCATGACGCCAGAGGGCGGGTGCAGACCCGCGACATCGCGCCCGACGGCATCCAGATCGAGCTCGGAGGCGGCGATTGGCCGTGGGGCGAGGTGGGGGTGCGCGCCATCGTGGCTCCCCAGTGCGGCTTCGAGTGGGGCGACGGCGACATCGCCATCCTCGTGCTCGAGCGCCACCTCATCGGCATGTCGACCTACACCGTCAGCCTGGAGGCGGCTCCGCAGGACAAGGACGAGATCAAGGTCTTCGGCTTCGGTCGGTGCGCTCTCTCGCCCGACGCCATTCACCTGAGGCGTGGCGACGGCGTCATCGGATCGATCGCGCCCGGCCAGTTCCGCGCGCCCGCGTCCATCTGCCCGGGGGACTCCGGCGGCCCCGTCAAGAGCAGCAAGGACCAGATCATCGGCGTCATCTCGGCCAGCGTCATGGATGGCGATGACCGGACCAAGGGCGCGTCCGTCTTCACCCGCATCGACGCCTGGCGGCAGCTCTTCGCTGCCGCGGAGGAGATTTCGCTCGGCGCCAGCCCCAGCGAGCTGCCTCCCTACGGCGATTGCCACGCCCCGCTCCCGCGGCCGCCGGCGCGCTGACCGATCACCGGCGCGGCCATGGTACGCTCGGCCGCCCATGGGCAAACTCTTCCGCGGGCTGTTCTGGATCGCCGCGGTCCTGGTCGTGGTCGGCGGCATCGGACGGGCGGTCTTCGTGGACGTCTGGGTGCTCCCTGACGATCCCAAGACCAGCGCCTCGGTGGCTCCGTCCCTCGCGGGGGGCGACACGATCCTCTTCATGCGCCGCAACAAGCCGGCGTTCGGCGATCTGGTCCGGTGTACCGACCCCGAGGACGCGACCCATTTCGTGGTGGGGCGCGTCGTCGGGCTCACCGGTGACATCGTCGAGGCGAACGGCAGGGAGCTGTCCGTCAACGGCACCCGCTACATCAGCGAAATGGCCTGCGTGGAGTCCAAGGTCAGCGTGCCCCATCCCAGCAGCGGCTCCCCCGTCGACATCCGGTGCGATCAGGTCCAGATCGCCGGCCACCCCCATTTCCGTGGCTTCAGCGAGAAGGTGACCGGCGTCACGCCCACCAAGGCCACCGTCGGTCAGGGGATGGTCTTCCTCCTCAGCGACGACCGCAGCTACCACGACGACTCGCGCGACTTTGGCACCGTCCCCGCCGACTCCTGCACCGGGCGCATCGTCTTCCGCCTCTGGGGCAAAGAAGGATGGGGCGACGACAAGCGACGAATGACGTTTGTTCAGTGATGCTTCAGCGCGGGCTCAGGCCGAGGCGAACTACCTTCCAGGTACCGCGAATGCTGGCGAGCTCCACGTCGGCCTCTCGAGTCGTCTGGCCACTCTCGCTCCTGACCTCGATCTCATAGGGAAAGCGAACACGTTGGTCACGCTTGGTCGGCTCTCCGCGGTGCACCCGGACGTCTGCGCCGGCTTCGGCGGGGGTGTAGCCATCCTTGCGCAGCTGGGCGACGTCCTGGAGCTCCTTTTCGAGCATCTCGGTGGCGCCGAGAGCCGTGTATTCCTTGGCCTTTTCCTGATCCGCGTGCCGGAAGTAGGCCTCGACGAACGCGTCGGCGACCTGCTCGGGTGCCCCCTGCCTCATGCAGCCCCCGAGAGAGGTCGAAATCGCGAGGGTCACGGCGACGAGCGAGCGGAGCACCTCGCAAGCTTGACCGTTCTCGTCCTTGACGTCTAGAACCGTAGGCGCTGAGGATCGCGAGGAGACGTTGCAGAACGAACGGCAAGACATCGGCGTCGTCTGCGGGCAGTGTGACCACTGGAGCCCGCTCGGCACCCCCGTCTGTTCCGAATGCTCGAACGAGCTCACGCTCTTCGGGCCGCCGCGCACGTCGACGCCCCCCCCTCCGCGCGCGGTACGCCCGATCCCTGCCGAGGCGGCGCACCCTGCGCCCTCGAAGCCTGTCACCATGGGGCCACCCGCCGGGCCCAACCCCAGACCGGTCCCCGCGCGCGCCTCGCTCGAAGGCAAGCCGCCCGAAGACAAGTCACTCGAAGCAAAGGTCGGAGCGAAGGCCACCAGTCGGTCGGGTGCCTATGCGTTCGCCGCTGCAAAGAGCGAGTTCGCCGATTTCTCCCAGGAGGAGCTCATGGAGCAAGCCCGCAATTATGTCTGCCGTTCCTGTTCGAGCGGGGTGCCCACGGGGCACAAGTTCTGCGGCCGATGCGGCACCGGAGTGCCGATCGAAATCCTCAACGCGCAGACGCTCTTCTTCGGGGACATGCAGAACCCGGCGAAGGCCAAGCTCATCCTGATCCGCGGCGAGGGCATGGACGGGCTCTCCTTTCACCTCAAGGCCGAGCAGCACGTCGTCGGTCGCAACGGCCAGCTGGTGTTCCCCGACGACCCGTTCGTCTCGCCCAAGCACGCCAACTTCTTCTACCGAGACGGCAAGCTGGTCGTGCGCGACGAGGGCTCTCTCAACGGTGTGTACATCCGCGTGCGCGGCACCGTGGACATCGCTGCGGGCGACACCTTCCTCGCGGGAGAGCAGCTGTTCCGCCTCGATCCGATGCCGCGCGCGTCGGACGGCCAGGATCCGGATGGCACCTACTTCTACTCGTCGCCGAAGCACCCGAGCCCCTTCCGGCTCACCCAGATTCTCCAGGGTGGCGCCGTCGGGATGACCGTGTGCGCGCGCGGGTCGTCCCTGCAGATCGGCCGTGAGGGTGGTGACCTGAACTTCCCGGTCGACCTCTACATGTCCGGCTCGCACTGCCGGATCGAGGAGCATGGCGGCAAGTTCACGCTCACGGACCTCAACAGCCGCAACGGGACCTACGTGCGCATCAAGAGCGAGCGCGATCTTGCCCACGGCGACTACCTCTTCATCGGCCGCAAGCTCCTGCGTGTCGAGCTGAACACCAACTGACATGGCAAAAGCGAATCCTGCTCCTCGAGGCTCCGCGGCTCCCGAGCCGCTCTGTTTCATCGATGCTCACGGCGGCGCGTTCTCCTCGCTCGCCGCTGCCGTGGCCCGCGCGCATGGTCGGGCCGACGCACGCGCTGCCACCACCAGCGCGATCGTCCGAGTGCCCGGTGAAGTCGCCACGGTCCTGGCCGAGATCGGCCTCGCTCCGCCCGAGGTTCTCCTCGCTGCTGCGATCCCCCCTACCGCAGAACGAGTGGAGCTGGCCTCCTGGAACCTCGGCCTCCACGAGGGCGAGGGCGACCTCGAGCGCCTCGCCGTCGCTCGTATTGCTCGCGATCGAATCGAGCGCCGACTCGACCCGGATCGCTGATCGGGGACGACCTCCGGGCTCGCGACGGATCAGTGCTTCCTTCCGCGTAGCCGCTCGACCTGCGTCGCCACCGTGGTGCCGACGGCCCACGCGGCCCGCGCCGCGGCATGGATGGTCTTGAGCACCGGCTCCGGGATCCGGGTGATGAGCTGCTCGAGATCGATCGGCCCATCCACGGCCGGGACGAATCGGTCCATCAGCTCCGCGAACAGATCGTATTTGCGCGAGAGATCATCGAGCCGCGTTCGCAGTGCGTCCGCATCGGCACCACGTGCGTCCCCCAGCAGCCCGAGCGCGCGCAGACAGAGCGCTTGCTTGTCGTGTACGACCCGCCGTAGCCGACTGATGTAGGCGCCGATGACCACGTCGGGGTACTTGCCCCGCAAGGTGTAGGAGTCGTGGCGTGCGCCCGCCTCCCGCCGGCGCTCGATGATCCCGGCCGCCTCGAGCCCGCGCAGGTTGGCGAAGATGTTGCTCTTCGAGCGCTTGAGCTCGATCGAGAGCTCATCCATCGATCGTGGGCCCTCGGCGAGGTAGAGAGCCGCCACCACCTGGCCCCCGAGACGCGTGATCCCCGGGAACGATGCGGCGATCTCCGCGCCAACGCCCTCCAGCAGGGCGTGGCGCGCGGCCGCGACGCGGGCGTCCCCGGCCGGCTCGGGCGTCTTGGGCGCGTTCATCCAAGAGAAAAGTACCGGCTCTCGGCGGCAAGATCCACCGCGCCCTGACGCGAGCGCCCTGCCCCGAGCCTAGGTGGCTGGTGTCGAACGGGCAAACGTCCGCGTTCGCCGCGTCCTGAAATCGGCCGGAGCCGCTGATAGGGGCGCGCGTTCGTTGGTGGGAGCCACCATGGGCGCCCCCAGTGCGGACGGCGTCTCCTGCCGCTTGGGTGCGCTGTAGAGAACGGGGGCGTGGGGCGCCGGGTGGGCTCTGCTGGGCGCCTCACGCCGTGGCGACCGCTGCCTTCCCTTCGATGCAGTGCAGCCCGAGCTGTGCGAGGCGGTGCAGGTTGGTGGCGGCGCACAGGAGGATGAAGTCCTGCCCGATGCGGTCGCTTCCACGCATGCGGGCCCGGCGTTCGCCATGTCTGCGGCGCATCAGGTGCGCGAACTTTCGCTCCACCTTCGGGCGCGTGGCTCGGTAGTCGCGCTTCCACGCCGCGTCGCGCTGCCGCAGACGGTGGCGTTGAAGCCGCTCGTGCTCGGGATGGACCTCGACCCCGCGACCTGACTTCGATGTCGTGCACTTCGAGCGCAGCGGGCAGGTCTCGCAATGCGGAGCAAAGTCCGCGTGCGCCCAGCCGTCTTTGCTGCGCCGAAGGGTCACCAGCACGCCCTGCGGACAGCGCACCGTGCCCGCCTTCGTGTCGATCTCGAAGGCATCCTTGCTGAAGAGACCCTCACGCGGCGGAGACGGGGGCTGCACCTTGACGTTCGCGACGGCGCCGGCGCCGTCGAGGCGCTCGAGCACCGCGGCAGTGCCGTACGAGGCGTCGCCGTACACCTCGACCTGCTCGCCAGCCCCCGAGGAGACGGGCGCAGTGCCTGCCGGAGCTACCGTCGGTGCGCGGTCGACGCCGATTCCTGGCGCTTCAGCGGCGGCTGCGCCTTCTTGATCGCGGAGGCGCAGCGCAGGCAGGACATCGGCGCTGCCGCTTCCTTCGCGTCCGCGGCGAGCGGTTGGCCGTCGAGGTGCGCGAGCACCGCGTATGCATCGCGCGCCAGCGCGTCGATGAGCCCCTCGCGGGCAACCTTGTCGTCCCAGTCGCACGCCGGCTTCCCCGCGGCACCGTAGTCGTCGTCGCGCTTGAGGACGCCGCGCAGCTCGGTCGCCAGCGGCTCGGCGACGACCCGAAGCAGGCCGCGAATTGCCGACCGGATCATCGTGACCGTGTCCTGCGTCGCCACCGCATCATAGAGCGGCGTCGAATCCAGCACGCGCCGACGCCCCACCAGGCCGGCCTGCTTCGCCACGTCGAGCACCGCCGAGAAGATCCGATCCGGCGACATCGAGGCGCGCAGCCGCGCGCGTGTCGACCAGCACCGTGTGCACGAAGCTGGGGTACTCGAGGTCCAACCCGCCGGCCGCATACTTCCAGCGGACGTCGAAGGTGAACCGATCCACGGCCTCCCGATCCGACAGCCCCTCCAGCCGTTGGAGCACCATCACCACCGCCACGATGCGCGGCGGCACGGACCGGCGACCGATGTCCTGAAACAGATCCGCGAACGCGTCGTCCGGGAACAGCCGGTGGCACTCGCCATGGAGCAGGCTGTAGATTGAGGTCGGCGAGAGCTTGCCCTCGCAGTACTTCGAGGACGACCGCCAGAGGTCAGCCTGCTCCGGCGCGCGACCGAGCGTCATGCCCCCGACTAGGTCAGGCCTGGACCATGCTCGTCAACGAAAAACACCAGCCACCTAGGAGTCGTCCTGGCAGAGTCCGGCGAAGGGGCCGCGGGGGGCGCTCTTGAAGAACTCCACGGGGCAGGCGCCCGGTCGGCCCAGCTTCCCGATGACCTCCATCGAGAGCGACGTCGACCAGTCCTTGGCGCCGTCGAAGCGGCCGCGGATGACGCCGTCCGGATCGATGAGCCACGTCTCCGGGAAAAGGTGCGTCCCGTAGCGCCCGTTGACGATCGTGGACTCGGGGTCGAAGAGCACCGGGAACGGCACCTCACCGTTGAGCGTGACCTTGAGCGTGTCGCGAACGGCGTCCGGGCCTTCGTCCGTGCTCACCGTGAGCACCACGAAATCACTGCGGCCGAGCCCTACCTTCGCGAGCTCGGCGACCGAGGGCATCTCCTCGAGGCAGGGGCCGCAGGTCTTGGTCCAGAAGTTCAGCACCACGACCTTGCCGCGGAACGACGAGAGCTTGACCAGTCGCCCGTTCATGTCGGGCAGCTCGAAGTCCGGGGCTCGACGGTCGGAGCCTGCGTACGCGGGCTGGAGCTTGCAAAGCGCGCTGCAGCTCGCGCGGTGCATGTCCCGCTGGGCGGCGCCCACGAACGCGTACACGCCCACCGCCGCCATTGCAATGAAGCCAACTTGCGCGAGCACCGCCGGGGTTTTCACGCCTCAGCGTATAGCTCAGCGCCGATCGCGCGCCAATCCGCGGCGACCTTGCTCGACGGCGGCTCAGCCGTCGAGGAGCCTGGCCAGTCGCTCGGCATCGACGCGAAACTTCATGATCTTGCGACCCTCGAGCTCGATGACGGGGATCTCGAGATCGTACGCAGCCCTCTTGGTGGCCGGCGCTTCGGTGTCGAGGTCGACGATGGTGAGGTCGAACGGGTGGGCCGCCTGCACGCGCTCCAGCGCGGCATGAGCCTCGTCGCAGAGGCAACAGCTCCGGCGAGTGAACAGCGTGACCGTGCGGGCCATGCTCGCTAGCCGGCTCCCCCCTGGGCCATGACGGGGAGGTTCCGGCGTCGCTTGGGCTCGGGCGCCAGCGCGGTCAGCGCGCGCTGGTACGCGGCGAACGTTCCACCCGCGTGGACCGCCTCGAGCACCGCCCGTCCCTCGGGCTCTCCGCCTCGGGCGAGCATCGCTTCCACCCAGGCCCACCGCGCGCTGGTCGAGCGGACCTCGGCGCGCCCCTTGAGCCCGCGGCGTAGCCGCTCGAGCCGGTGCTGGACGATCGAGATGCCTGCGAACGGCGCGTCGGCGAGCGGCGTGTTGCGCTTCGGGCAGAAGGGAGCGATCCCGAGAGCGACCGGGATCCTCTTCGACAGCGCCGCGGTGAAGGCCACGCACTCGTCGATGTCCTCATCGGTCTCGCTGGGGACCCCGATCATCAGGTACAGCTTGAGCCGGTTCATACCGTGCGTCCGCGCCAGCTCTGCGGCGCGTTCGAGGTGGCGGATGCGCGCCTTGCGGTCGAGCAGATCGCGGATCCGGTCGCTCGCGCCGTCCATTGCGGTGGTGAGCGTCTTGTAGCCCGCGAGCCGGAGCGCGCCGACCAGGTCGTCGTTGAGCCGGTCGGGGCGCAGGCTGGAGAGGCCCACCTCGCAGCCGCGCTCCGCGAGCGACCGAACGATCGCCGCGACGTGCGGGTGATCACTCACCGCGGCGCCGACGAGCCCCACCCGGCGCGCGTCCGTGGGGATGAGCTCGAGGATGCGCTCCTTGGCGACGATGCGCATGCCGCCGTTGGTGGAGCGGCGCATCACGCAGTAGGTGCACCCCCGCGAGCAGCCTCGCTCGGTCTCGATGAGGAACATGTTCGAGAGCTCGGCCTCGGGCGCCCGGATCGGCGACCAGGCGGGGAGCAGCGCGTCGTCGCACTGGGCCACGCCGGGCATGGCGTCGTGGCGCGCCGGCACGAAGACGTGGGGCGTGGCGGCGAGCCGATCGAGCGCGATGGCGCGGGAGGGCGCGTCGCGGAGCACCCGGAGCACGTCGACCGCCAGGGTGTCCGCCTCGCCCATGATCACGGCGTCGGCAAAGGCTCCGAGCGGCAGCGGATTGGAGAAGGTGAGCGGGCCGCCGGCGAGGATGAACGGAAACCGCTCGTCGCGCGCCTCGCGCAGCGGCGGGATGCCAGCCGCCTCGAGGAGCTTGATCAGGCCGGCGAGCTCGAGCTCGTACGCCACCGAGAGCGCCACCACCGGAAACTCCCCGAGCGTCCGCAGGCCCTCGTAGGTGAGCGGGGGATCGCGCTCACCCTCCTCGTCGTCCGCGAGGAAGGCCCGCTCGGCAACCATCCCGTCCTCCTCCTGGATCGCCTTGTAGATCTGGAGGAAGCCGAGCGAGCTCATGCCCGCGCGGTACGGGGAGGGGTAGGCCAGGCAGACCCGAAACGCCGCGGTCTTCTCGATGCGACCCACCTCGGCGGCGAGGCGTCGGCGGATCGTGGCGAGCAAGGCTTCACGCGACATGGCAGGCGGGAGCGTCCCCTGCCTGCGGAGCCGACGCAAGCGGGCCCTCAGGGGCGCGTCACCCGCACCTCGTCGCCGTCGGTCTCCCAGACGATCTCTCCGCCCCGATCCGTACGCAAAACCTCGATGTTCTGCGCCGCGAGCGCGCTGAGCGCGTGCGGGTGGGGGTGCCCGAAGCGGTTGCGCACGCCCGCCGAGATCGCCGCGACGGCCGGTCGCACCGCGGCCAGGAACGCGGGCGAGCTCGAGGTGCGGCTCCCGTGGTGACCCACCTTGAGCAGATCGGCGCGCAGCGACCCTGGAGCCCGCGCCAGCAGCGTGCGCTCTTCTTCGAGCTCGGCATCGCCCACGAGCAGCGCCGCGCGGTTACCGTAGGTCAGTCGCAGCACCAGCGAGCTGTCGTTCGCGCTCGCGTCGGGCGTGAGCCCCGGGCACGGCGCGAGCACCTCGATCGTCGCGCCGCCCGCGGTTCGCGGCGCGCCGCAGAGATCGCTGGGCCGCCGGATGGGGATCCCGCGCGCCCTGGCGCCGGCGAGGAGCCCAGCGTACGCGGGCCCCGCGCCCTGAGCCTCGCCCTGGCCCGTGTCCCAGAGCTCGCCCACCTCGACGAGCGGCAGCGTCGACGCGAGGCCACCGAAGTGATCGGGGTGCGGATGGGTGAGCACCATCGCGTCGATGCGCTGGCGCCGTCGGGCGCGCAGCACTGGCTGGATCACGCGCGCGCCGAGATCCACCGGGCTGCCGACCATGCCGCCGCCGTCGATGAGGATTGCGCTGCCGTCGGGCAGGTCCACGAGCAGCGAGTCGCCCTGTCCGACGTCGAGCACCGTGATCCGGAGGAGGCCTCGGGGCGCGCCTGCGTCCGCCGCGGCGAGCTCGGCGCCGAGCCAAAGGGTCGCTCCTGCGCCGATCGCGGCGAGCCTCCGCCTCGGCGTCCCGGCGACCCACGCCAGCGCCGCCGTCACCGCCAGCGTTGCCAGCTGCCAGCTCGTCGGCGGCGGCACCGCGATCACCGCCCCGGTCGCGGTGCTCCACCGCGCCACCGCCCGCACGCCGAGCAGCGCGCCCGAGCCGAGCAGCGCCGTGCCGCGCTCCAGCGAGGGGGCCCACCAGAGCAGGGCGTGCCCGAGGCAGAGCGGCAACGCCAGGAGCTCGCCGAGCGGCGCCGCCACCAGGTTCGAGGCGACGCCGAGGAGCGGCATCGTCGGCGCGAGGAGCGCGAGCAGCGGGGCGCAGCCGAGGGTCGCCGCCAGCGTGGTCGCCACGGGGGCGAGCAGCTTCCGCGCGAGGTCGGGGCCTCGCACGAGCGCTGCTGCGAGGGGCCGCTGCAACACGACCAGGCCGACCGTGGCGCCGGCCGAGAGGCCGAAGGATACGTCGCAGGCCACCAGCGGCTCGAAGGCGGCCAGGACGAGCACCGAGCAAGCGAACGAACGGACCGCCGGGGCCTTCCGCCCGATGGCGCGCGCCGCCATGCTCGCGCTCAGCATGGCGGCCGCCCGGATGGCCGAGCCGCTTCCGCCGGCGAAGTCGGCGTAGAGCCACGCGACCGGTACCGCGATCGCGGCGGCGATCCGCGCCGGGTCGGTGCGGGCTGCGATCCACGTTACCCGGGCCAGGAGGGCGCGCAGCACGGCGGCGAAGCCGGCGACGGCGATCACGAGGTGCGTTCCCGACACCGCGAGCAGGTGCGCGAGCCCGCTCGTCCGGAACGCGTCGTCGTCGTCCGGGGACAGGTCGCTCTCGCCGAGCACGAGGGCTCGACCCAGGGCCGCCGCGTCGGGGTGGAAGGTGGCCTCGATGCGGGCGCGGACGCGGCTCCTCGCCCGATCGAGCAGCGCCCCGATCGAGCGCGAGCGTCGGAGCACCCTCACGTCGACGGCGCCCCCGCTCGCCGCCACCTCTCCACGGGCGATGGGGGGCCGAGGATCGGGCAGCTCGCGCTGGAGGAAGAGGTGCAGGGGCGCGAGATCAGCCACGACGGCGACGCGATCACCGCGCCCGAGATCCTCCGGCGCCCCGTAGATCCGCGCCCGCAGGGGCGCCGCCAGCGCCCGTTCACCACACCATCCCTCGCTGATCTCGACGTCGACCCGCGCCTGCTCGGTGCCGGTCGACGCGGTGGCGCGCCCGATGACCACCGAGGAGCTCAGGACCTCGCCCTCTCCCACGCAACGCGCCGGCGGGGTGAGCGTCGCGACCGCGCGTCTGTGCACCGCCTCGCCGCGCTGGAGATCGGCGCGCGCTCGCACACCGCTGGAAACGAGCGCGAGCGCCGCGAGGATCAGCGTCCTGCGACGGAGGTGGCGCCGGATCGCCAGCGCGATGCCCAAGGCGGCCG
>Ga0302279_10003268_pt1 | contig 20438 bp, 23 predicted proteins | sample III_Bog_N3_3_FD_194541 | JGI IMG/M metagenome (GOLD analysis project Ga0302279, IMG submission 194541) | Peat permafrost microbial communities from Stordalen Mire near Abisko, Sweden - III_Bog_N3_3 | ecosystem: Environmental > Terrestrial > Soil > Wetlands > Peat | place: Sweden: Abisko...
CTCATTCTTGGCACGCCAACCGTCGTCAGCCGCAATCTTACCTAGTACCGCTGCCTTTACCAGCACTCCGATCCGAACTGGTCCCTGCTTACGTCAACTTTTTCAACCTGACCCCCTCGAATTGCGGGGGTTCGAAACGGACACCAGAATGGACACCAGTTTAACCACTGACCTGATCCGAGACTTCCGCTGTCCAGCGAATGGGATCAGGTCAATATCTGGACTCTGGACAATGCCAACTCGTCGCGGTCGCAAAGTTCTGCATTTTTTTCCCGAAAGCGACTAATGAATCTTCCCGCCGACGATGGGAGCCCCATTTGCAACCGGGCTGCCAGCCAAATATTAGAAACAGCCGTTTTACGTTTTAGCACAGAAGCCAGACGGACTTTTTTTAGGGCCGATTTGCGCGACGGCATGTCATCCAGCGGCAACTCCAATACGGCCATGGCAGTTTGCAAGCACTTCTCCCAATCACTCTCCCGGTCCTTTTTCAACGCCTCTTGATCGGCCCCAAGAAGGGACATCCCATCTGCCGCGATCGCTTCGGGACCAATTCTCACTCGGAGCATCGTCTGAAACTCAGACGACCCGACACACCATCCCCTGTTTAGGCTGCCAAAGAGCTCGTCCCGAAGCCTAGGGTTTTCCTCTGCCAATAGTGCCAGATAGGCTGCATAACACTTCCAGCCCACCTTCGAATCCGCAAGATTGCCGCTCTCCCTTAAGATCGTGTCTGGAACTAGAATTTCTGGGCGATCTGGGCCTGGAAAGTGCCACAGGCTGCTCCAACGATATTCAGACACGCGATCGGCTGGCAGAACCTTCGCCCTGACCGGATTCAGATGAATGTAGTGGGCGACTTGGGCAAGGGCATGGCCGGGTTCGACGTGAATCGCTTTGTATCTGCCTTGAAACGGGCGGCCTATCTGATTGTGGAATCGATTGAACCGAGCCGACCAGGTCCCCTGTAGCCATTTCATCCCAGCGCTCAGGTTTGGCTGTCGCGTTTCCACAGCCAGATGGAAGTGGTTCCGCATCAAGATGAACGCGTGCAGGAGCCATTGAAACCGAAAGCAGCCCTCGAACAGGATCCGCTCAAATGCCGCCGCGGCTCCCGGAAGATTGAATAAGTCCCTTCGGTAGTTTCCCCGATTTATCACGTGATAGCATGCACCGGGATATTCTAAACGCAGTTTACGCGCCATGGTTTTGCAGGCGGTGTCCGCCCGTACGATAATAGCAGGTCTGCACGGTTCCCTGCTCGGCGCCTCGAAGAGGCCGCTGGTTATCCGCCGACTGACCATATTGTCCAGAGTCCAGATATGACCCCGTCCACATGAGTTTTGGATTGGCGCGCATATTTTACGGCGTTTTTGGCAAAATTCACACAGGGCATTCCGACAAAGCCTGTTGCGATTTTCTCCTCGGGAGTGGATCCTGTCGCCTGCCATGCTCCTGAAGCTGATTTCATGCAATGTGTTCCAGCGCGAGGCGTCGCTGTGCATCGGCCGGTCGCCGCATGTGGTCGACCCGGAGTACACCGAGCTCGGCGAGCACGCGCGCAGCGACGGGCTGCGGAAGCTGATCCAGGGCCGGATCGACGCGGCCGAGGCCTCGGGGAAGGCGTACGACGCGATCCTGCTCCTCTTCGGGCTCTGCGGCAACGCCACGGTTGGGATCCAGGCCCGCCGGACCCGCCTGGTCATCCCGCGGGCGCACGACTGCTGCACTATCCTCCTGGGGTCGCGCGCGCGCTTCCTCCAGCACTTCGGCGACGCGCCCAGCACGCCCTTCTCCTCCGCCGGGTACCTCGAGCGCGGGGACTACTTCCTGCGGACCACTGACGACGGGGCGACCGGCGTGCAGACCGGCGACGCCTACCAGGCCCTCGTCGAGAAGTTCGGCGAGGAGGACGCGAAGTTCATCTGGGCGGAGATGCACCCGGAGCACGGGAACAACAAGGCGGTGTTCATCGACCTGCCGGAGACCCGGCACCTGGGCTACGCGGAGAAGTTCAAGGCCAAGGCCGAGGCCGCCGGGAGGGAGTCCGTGAGGATCGACGGCGACATCCGGATGATCGACAACCTCCTGAAGGGCGAGTGGGACCCGAAGGAGTACCTGATCGTGCCGCCCGCCAACTCGATCGAGGGCGTGTACGACTGGGAGCAGGTCGTGCGCGCGAAGCCGCCGGCTTGAGCCGGATTCAGACCATCTCCCGGTAGACGTCCGGGTGCGGCCGCGCGATCACCACCGCGTTCACGAGCATTCCCGCCTCCGCGACCACCGCGCGGCCCGCGTTGATCGCGGACTGGACGGAGGCGACGTCGCCGGTGACCGTGAAGAACGCCTTCCCGCCCATCGCCATCGCCAGGCGGACCTCGAGCAGCCGGACGTTGGCATTCTTCGCCGCGGCGTCGGCCGCGCGCAGCAGCGTCGCCACGTTGAAGGACTCCAGGACGCCGATTGCGCCCTCCGGCGGGGCCACCCCGGTGCGGCCGATCGCGACCAGCACGTCGGGATGGACCTGGGTGATGACCGCGCCGGCGACGTCGGCGGCGTCCCCCGCCACGACGACCATGTACTTACCCGAGCAGATCGAGCGCGACAGGTGGAGCCGCACGTCCGCGGCCTTGAGCATCGTGTCGGCCACGAGGAAGCCGGCCGCGATGCTCGAGAGTTCGATCAGTCCGATGGATTTTTCATTCATGGCGGGTCGGGCGTTCAGGCCGGGTCCAGGATGAGATGCTGATCGGCGACCTCCGCGACGATCGCCGCAACGGGTGCGTGGAGGGCCGAGCCCAGCTCCTTGCCGATAACGTCCGCCAAAAGCTGCCCGGCGGCCACCCGGTCGCCCCGCCGCACCGCCGGCCGCGCCGCAACGCCGGCCCCCTGCCGCAGGGCCAGGACCAGCCGGCGGGGGGGAATCGCGCGCGCCTGCAGGGGCGCGTCGTGCTCGTACTGCCCGATCGAAAGCCGCTTCACGAGGGCCTTGATGGGGACCCGCCTGCCGTCCCGCATCGGGTGGGGCTTCACGGTCATCGGGCCGGACCAGGCGAGCCCGGCGGACCGCATCGCCGCCTTCGACTGGTCGCATGCCTCCTTTGGGAAGAGATCCTCCGGGCAGGCAAAAAGCGTGCAAAGGCCGCACGAGCAGCAGAGGGCCGCCCACTCGTTCCAGTGCTCCGCGCCGGTTGCGGTGAAGGCGAGCGAGCGCATCACTTGGTGCGGCTCGACCGCGTAGCCGAGCAGGAAGCGCGGGCAGTACTCCGTGCAGTAGCGGCACTGGTCGCAGGCCGACTTGCCGATCGCGGCCTGCACGGGCGCGGGGGTCAGCTTCCGGGCGATGACGCGGTGATCGCGCGGCAGGACGATCGCCCCGCCCGTCGTCTTGGTCACGGGCCTGTCGAGGTCGTCCGTCGTCTGACCCATCAGCATGCCCCCGACGCAAAGCACGGGGTCGGCGACCGTCGCCCCGCCCGCGGCGGTGATGCAGTCCCGCAGGCTCGTGCCGAGCGGAACCCTCAGCGTCACCGGCCCGGCCACGGCGCCGGCGATCGTGAGGGTCTTGTGCGTGACCGGCTGCCCGTCGGCGGCCCGCGCGACATTGGCGAAAGTCTCGACGTTGCAGACGACGACCCCGACGGCCAGGGGGATCCCGCCCGGCGGGATCAGCCGGCCGGTCACCTCGTGGACCAGGTCGTACTCGTCGCCGGCCGGATAGTAGTCGCCGAGGAGCCTGACCCGGACCGCGGTTCCGGAGGCGGCCGCCCGGACCGCCTCCACCGCATCGGCGTTCTTGGCCTTGATGCCGACGAAGCCGTCCCGGGCCCCGACCTCCTCCATGGCCAGGAGAATCCCGCGGACGACGAGCGCGGCCTCGTGCTCCATCACCGCGGCGTCCTTGTGGAGCAGCGGTTCGCACTCCGCCCCGTTGGCTATCACCGTATCGGCGGCCGCAGCCAGCTTCACATGCGTCGGAAAACCGCCGCCACCCGCGCCGACCACGCCGGCCTGCCGCACGCATTCAACGAGATTCATGGGGTCCGTGAGGCACTGCTATGCGATCGTCCGCGGCCGCTGCCAAACGAAAACCCCCCAATCGCAATTAATGCGCATCCTCCAACAATTTCCAGTAAGGCGGGGGGGTCGAAAGAGGATAGGGTGGCCGGCGTTCGTCCGTTCCCAGGATGCAAGTCCAACCCACACATCAGCGCGCCGAGGTGGAGCACCTCGTCCGTCGCGCCCTCTACGCCCGGCTCGGCCGGCCCGCCCCGCGCTTCGTCCTCGCGCCGCATCCCCTGGTCGTCAACGCCTCCGCCCGCCACTGCCACCTGACCCCGAAGGCCGTTGAGACGCTGTTCGGAGCGGGGCACGCGCTGACCCCCGCCAAGTGGCTCTACCAGCGCGGCCAGTTCGCCGCGGAGGAGACCGTGACCCTGATCGGGCCCCGCAGCCGGGTGATCTCCAACCTGAGGATCCTCGGGCCCTGCCGGGAGCTGAACCAGGTCGAGCTCGCGACGACCGACGCGATTGCGCTTGGTTTCGACATCCCGCTGCGGCTCTCCGGCAACATCAAGGGGACGCCGGGTTGCATGCTCATGGGCCCCGAGGGCTTCCTCGAGCTGCCCGAGGGCGTGATCCGCGCGGCGCCGCACGCCCACCTTGCGCCCGAGGACGCGGAATTTTACGGCGTGCGCAACGGCGACTTCCTCCGGCTTCGGATCGGGGGGGACTGCAGCGTGACATTTGAGCGGGTCCTCGCCCGCGTCCACCCCGATTTCAAGCTCGAAGTGCATCTCGACACAGACGAGGCGAACGCCTGTCGGCTCGGCGCAGGTGTGCCCGCCGAGCTGGTCGCCTGACCCCTTCCCGGATCCCTTAACCCAGAAATTCCAAACCCCCGATTCCACCATGAGCGACTCCATTGGCCTAATTGAAACCCGCGGCTACGTCGGCACGATCGAGGCGAGCGACGCAATGGTGAAAGCCGCCAGCGTCACGCTCGTGAAGACCGTGCAGATCGGCGGCGGCTATGTCGCCGTCGTCGTCAAGGGCGACGTCGGTTCCGTCAACGCGGCCGTCCAGGCCGGCGCCGAGGCCGCCAAGCGCGTCGGCGAGCTGGTCTGCTCGCACGTGATACCCCGGCCCCACGACACCCTGCTCCGGCAGCTCGGCCTCTCCTGAGCGCCCGGTCCCGCACCCATCCCCAATCCTCAACCCACTCCCACCATGGCACAACAGGCTTTAGGAATGATTGAAACCAAGGGCTTTTGCGCGCTCGTCGAGGCATCCGACGCGGCGCTGAAGGCCGCGAACGTCACGATGACCGGCTACGAGACGATCGGCAGCGGCTATGTCTCGGCGTTCTTCCGCGGCGACGTCGCCGCGGTCAAGGCCGCGATCGAGGCCGGAGCCGAGGCCGCAAAGCGGATCGGCGAGGTCGTCAGCGTGCAGGTGATCCCCCGCCCGCACGACGATCTGGCCGGTCTCGGCAAGTGGATCGCCGCCGGGGGCGCCTGACACCCCGCGGCCAACCCTGGCGGGCCATGAACATCCTCGTCGCAAACCTCGGGTCGACCTCCTTCAAGTACCGGCTTTACCGCTTTGAGGGCGGGTCCGAGACCCTGGTCGCCCGGGGGAGCCTCGAGCGCATCACCGACTACGACGCGGCGGTCGACCGCTGCGTCGAGACGCTTCTGGCCGGCGGGCACCTCACCACGGCCGCCGACCTCCACGGGATCGGCTTCAAGGCGGTGCACGGGGGCGAGCTCACCGGCTGCGTGGCGGCGGACACCGCGGTCGAGGCCGCGCTGCGGGCCAACGCCGACCTGGCGCCCGCGCACAACCCCGTCTACGCCGAGGGCATCCGCCGCTTCCGGCGCAAGTTTCCCGGGGTTCCGCTCGTCGCGGTCTTCGAGACCGCGTTCTACCAGTGGGTGTCCGACTACACCCGCCGCTACGCCGTGCCCGCCGCGTGGCACGAGGCCGGGGTGCGGCGCTTCGGATTCCACGGGGCCAGCCACAAGTACGTCGCCGAGCGCTCGGCCGCGCTGCTCGGCCGGCCCGACATCGCGGCGATCACGCGCCACCTCTACCAGTCCGGGCCGCAGGTCGTGCCGGGGGCCCCCCTGCGGGTCATCTCCTGCCACCTGGGCGGGTCCAGCTCGGTCACCGGGATCAGCGACGGGGTCGCGATCGGAAACAGCATGGGGCTCAGCGCCCAGTCGGGCCTGCCGCAGAACAACCGCGTGGGCGACCTCGACGCCTCCGCGATCCCCTTCATCCGCAGGCGCCTGAACCTCACCCTCGACGAGATCGAGCGCCAGCTCTCCCAGGAAAGCGGGCTGCTCGGGCTCTCCGGGGTGGGCAATGACCTGCGCGAGATCCGCGCGGCCGCTCTCGCCGGCGACCGCCGCGCCGAGCTCACGATCGACGTGCTGATCCATCAGATCCGCCACTGGATCGGGGCCTTCTGGTTCGAGCTGGGCGGCTGTGAGGCACTCGTGTTCACCGGCGGCATCGGCGAGAACAATCCCTGGCTGCGCGAGATGGTCTGCGCGGGCCTCTGGGAGATGGGCCTGATCATGGACCCGGACCGCAACGCCGCCCAGCACCTCGAGGAGGACCTCTCCTCGGACGAGTCCCGCACCCGGATCCTCGTGATTCCCGCCAACGAGGAGCTCGTGGTCGCGCGGGAGACCCACCATCACCTCGCAGCCCTGTCCCCCGCCGCCCGCTGAGCCCCTTCAATCCGCAATCCAAACCCCGACTTCAACTCCCATGTCAAAAGCACTCGGTCTTCTCGAAACCCGCGGCCTTACCGCCCTAATCACCGGCGCCGACGCGATGCTCAAGGCCGCCAACGTCCAGCTCGCCGGCCCCGTCAAGCAGGTCGGCAATGCGCTCGTGACCGCCGTCGTGTTCGGCGATGTCGCCGCCGTGAAGGCGGCGACCGACGCCGGGGCGCAGGCCGCCCGGGCCGTCGGCGAGGTCGTCTCGGTGCAGGTGATCCCCCACCCGCACGACGAGATCGCCGCCATCCTGCCCCGCTTCCCGGCCCCGGCGGCCGCAAAGAAATAACCCCCCACGGCCATGTTCCTCGCCCGTGTCATCGGCTCGGTCGTGGCGACCAAGAAGGAGCCCGCCATGACCGGCCAAAAGCTCCTCCTCCTGCGGCCGCTCGTCGTCGACGAGGCGGCTCCCGGCCAGTTCCGGCCCGGGGTGAACACGATCGTCGCCGTTGACTCGCTCGGGGCCGGCGTGGACGAGGTCGTCCTCTTCTGCCAGGGAAGCTCCGCCCGCCAGGCCGCGGGCATGAAGGCGCTCCCCGTGGATGCGGTCGTCATCGGGATCGTCGACACCGTGGACGTCCTCAACCGGAAGATCTACCCGCCCGCGGCGGGCTAAATCCGATGCCCGCTCCCATCCAGCTCGACGAAACCACCCTTCGCGCCGTCGTGGACGACGTCCTGCGCGGCATCGGCCGCGCGGGCCCGGCGCCCGCTCCCGGGCCCTCCCCGGCTCCGGCCCCCCCGCGCACGCGCGCCTCCCCGGCCGCGCCGGCCGATGGGAGGGATGGCGTTTTCGCCGACGCGGGCGCCGCCTGCGAGGCCGCGCAGCGGGCCTACCTGCAGCTCCGCGACCGCGGGATGGCCGGCCGGGCCCGGGTCGTGGAGATCGTGAAGTCGCTCTGCGAGTCCAACGCGGCCGCCTGGGGCCGGATCGAGTTCGAGGAGACAAGGATCGGGCGGCTGGAGCACAAGGTCGAGAAGCTGCAGATCGTCAAGCTGGTCCCCGGGATCGAGTGGCTCCGCCCCTACGGGATGTCCGGCGACCACGGGATCACGCTCGAGGAGCAGACGCCCTTCGGGGTAATCGCGGCGATCACGCCGGTCACCCACTCCATCCCCACCCTCGCGGGGAACGTCGTGTCGATGGTCGCCGCCGGGAACGCGGTCGTCTTCAACCCCCATCCCGGCGGGGCGAAGTGCGCGGCGCTCGCCGTCCGCGCGTTCAACGAGGCGATCCGGGCGGCGCTGGGGATCGAGAACCTCGTGTGCACGATCGCCGAGCCGACCCTTCAGTCCTTCGAGGCCCTCTGCCGCCACGAGCGGGTGCGCCTGCTCTGCGTCACCGGCGGGCCCGCGGTCGTGGCCGCCGCCATGAAGTCAGGCAAGCGCGCCATCTGCGCGGGACCGGGGAACCCCCCGGTCGTGGTCGACGGCACCGGCAACATCGCGAAGGCCGCCGCCGACGTGATCAAGGGTTCAGCCTACGACAACAACCTTCTTTGCATCGGCGAGAAGCAGGTCTTCGTCCTGGAGCAGTTCGCGGAGCGCTTCATGAACGAGCTGGCCACGGCGGGCGCGGCCAAGCTCACCGGGCAGCAGCTCGCGCGGCTCACCGCCGCGGCGTTCACGACGGGCAAGGATGCGGGCGGGTGCTCGCACCCGGTGCTGAACCGGGCGCTGGTCGGGGCCGACGCCGCCGTCCTGGCCCGCCATGCGGGCGCAAGCGTGCCCGCGGAGACGCCGCTGCTCTTCGCCGAGACGGACGCCGGGCACCCGTTCGTGACCGAGGAGCAGATGATGCCGATGCTGCCGGTTGTCCGGGTGAAGAACTTCGACGAGGCCGTGGCCGGGGCGGTGGCGAGCGAGCACGGGTACAAGCACTCCGCCATCCTGCACTCGCTCAACGTGGACCGGATGACCCAGATGGCCCGGGCCCTCGACACCACGCTCTTCGTCAAGAACGGCCCGAGCACCGCCGGGCTCGGGCTGGGCGGGGAGGGGTATCTCAACTACTCGATCGCCACGACCACCGGCGAGGGGATCTGCACCCCCCGGACGTTCACGCGGACGCGCCGCTGCGTGATGGTCGACAACCTGAGGATCTACTGAACGGCCATGCAACTCGCTCGCATCGACGGGGTGATCATCGCGACGGCCTGCCATCCGAGCATGGGCCGCTACCGCACGGTCATCTGCCAGCCCCTCGACGAGGCGGGGCGGGACGAGGGCGTCCCGGTCCTCGCGGTGGACCCCCACGGGGCCGCGCTCCACAGCCGGGTGGTCTACACGACCGACGGCTCGGCGACCCGCGAGCTCGTCGGGGACCCCCATTCCCCGCTCCGCAACATGGTGTGCGCGGTGGTCGATCCCCCCATCTGAACCGCCGCCCCGCCATGCGACTCGGCCATGTCATCGGGAAAGTCACTCTGAACGCGACGGAGCAGGCGTTGCGCGGCGGCCGCTTCCTGCTCGTCCAGCCCTTCGGCAAGCCGCAGTTCGGCGGGGCCGGCATGAACCCGCTCGCCAAGGGCGCGACCGTTGTCGTCTACGACGAGCTGGGCGCGGGCCTGGGCCAGACCGTCGGGTTCACCGAGGGCGCGGAGGCCGCGATGCCGTTTTCCAGGCCCACCCCGGTCGACGCCTACGCCGCGGCGATCGTGGAGCGGGTCTTCTATCATCCCCCTGGGCCTAACCCCCGGGCCTGACCCCATTTTACCGTGCGCAAAATAATAACTGTCAGCGATATAGACGCTCTCCTTCGGTCGGGCCAGGCGATTCCGACCGACGCGATCCTCACGCCATCGGCGCGCGACGCGCTCCTGAGCCGCTCCTCGCCGGTCCCCGGGCGGCCCGCGGCCAGGGATGCATCCCCGGCCCGGCCGGGGAACGAGCCGATCGTCCCGGACCTGGAATTCAAGTGGACGCCCGGGTCGGACCCGGTCACCCCCGCGCAGGTGGAGGCCTTCTTCCGCTCGCCGGAAATCGCCGAGCTGAAGCGGCGGATCTGCGACATCGGGCGGCGCGTCTGGGAAAAGGACTATGTCGACGGGAACGGGGGCAACATCACCGTGCGGGTGGGCGACAACCTCGTGCTGTGCACCCCCACGCTGATTTCAAAGGGATTCATGACCCCCGCGGAGCTCTGCCTGATCGACCTGGACGGCCGGCAGCTCGCCGGGACGCGCAAGCGGACGAGCGAGGCCCTCACCCACCTGGCGATCATGAAGCGGCAGCCCAGCGCCAAGGCCTGCCTCCACGCCCATCCGCCGCACGCGACGGCCTTCGCCGTCGCCGGCGTGAAGCCGCCCTCCTGCCTCATTCCCGAGGCCGAGGTTTTCCTCGGCGAGATCGGCTACGCGGAATACCGCACACCCGGGACGCCCGAGGTCGCCGACACGGTCGGGGAGGCCGGGCGCGAGCACCAGTGCGTGATCATGGAGAACCACGGCATCATCGTCTGGGGCAAGGACGTCGAGGACGCCTACTGGAAGATGGAAAACGTCGACTCGTACTGCAAGACGGTGTGGATCGCCTCGCAGCTCGCCGGCGGCAGCCTCCACCAGATCAGCAAGGGGGGCCTGAGGGATCTCATCGCCCTGCGAAAGAAGCTGGGCATGCCCGACACGCGCGACCAGCTGAAGGAGTGCGAGCTGTGCGACAACAGCGACTTCCGGCCCGGGGTCACCTGCCACGCGGCGACCGGGGAGGCATCCCCGGGGACGGGGGGCCCGGCGGCGGATCCCGGGATCGAGGCGATGGTGGCGAGGATCGCGGGGGAGATTTTGGGGAAGATGAAGGGGTGAGGACGCCTATTCCATTGGAATAGGCGCAAAGTATGCGCATTCGCGGACAACGGATGCGGAGCGTGATTGGCCAAATTGCGCGATACTAAGCGTTAGTACATGGACGCCATACCCCTAACCGTCGCCATAAGCCTGGCGCTTGTCCTGACCTTTCTTGTCCTTTTCTGGCGCGAGCGGAGCCGCAGCCCCAAGGGCGGAGCCGAGCGCGACAGCCTCCAACCCCTGGCCGATGAGATCCGCCGGCCCTCCAAACCGAGCCGATGAACGAAGAAAAAAAGATAACGATCGAGTTCAACGACGGCATCGTCCGTCAGTTCCTGATCGCGACCCTCGTGTGGGCGATCGTGGCGATGCTCGTGGGCGTCCTCATCGCCGCGCAGCTCAACTTCTGGCAGCTCAACTTCGGAACGTCCTGGCTCACCTGGAGCCGGCTCAGGCCCCTGCACACCAACGCCGCGATCTTCGCCTTCGTCGGCAACATGATGTTCGCCGGCGTCTACTACTCCACGCAACGGCTGGTGAAGGCGCGCCTGGCGAGCAACTTCCTCTCCCAGCTGCACTTCTGGGGCTGGCAGGCGATCATCGTCTCGGCCGCCGCCACCCTGCCCTTCGGGCTTACCCGGGGCAAGGAGTACGCCGAGCTGATCTGGCCGATCAACGTCATGGTCGTGATCGTGTGGGTGGTCTTCGCGGTGAACTTTTTCTGGACGCTGGCCCGCCGCAATGAGCCGAGCCTGTACGTGGCGATCTGGTTCTACATCGCAACGATCATCACCGTGGCGATGCTCTACATCGTCAACCACCTCGCCATCCCGACGAGCTGGACGCACAGCTACGGGGTCTTCGGCGGGGTGCAGGACGCACTCGTCCAGTGGTGGTACGGGCACAACGCCGTGGCCTTCTTCCTGACCACGCCGATCCTCGGGATCATGTACTACTTCCTGCCGAAGGCGGCGGAACGCCCGGTGTACTCCTACCGGCTCTCCGTGGTGCACTTCTGGTCGCTGGTATTTGTCTACATCTGGGCCGGTCCCCACCACCTGCTCAACACCGCCCTTCCGACCTGGCTGCAGAACCTGGGCATGACCTTCTCCCTGATGCTCTGGGCGCCCTCCTGGGGCGGCATGCTCAACGGGCTGCTCACGCTGCGCGGGGCCTGGGACAAGGTTCGCACCGACCCGGTCCTCAAGTTCTTCGCCGCGGCGGTCACCTTCTACGGGATGGCCACCTTCGAGGGGCCCATGCTCGCGATCCGCTCGGTGAACGCGCTCGCCCACTACACCGACTGGATCATCGCCCATGTTCACGCGGGCACCCTGGGCTGGAACGGGTTCATGGCCGCGGGCATGATCTACTGGCTCCTGCCCCGGCTCTGGAACAAGCCGCTGCACTCCGTCGCGCTCGCCAATGCGCACTTCTGGATCGGGCTGGTCGGCATCCTTCTCTACGTCGGCGCCATGTGGACCAGCGGGATCACCCAGGGGGTGATGCTCAACGCGACGGTCGACAACGGGACAGCCCTGGCCTACCCGAACTTCCTGGACACGGTGAACGCGATCCGGCCGATGATGCTCATGCGCGTCATTGGCGGGGCGCTCTACCTGACCGGGTGGTTCCTGATGGCCTACAATGCGATCCGGACGGTCCGGGGAGCCCAGGCCGTCAATGGCACGATCGAGGTGATCGCCCCGTCCGCGGACGAGAAACCCGAGATCAAGCCCCTCGGCCTGGTCGGGACCTTCATCAACCCGCCGGTGCTCTTCTCGCTGATCGGCGGCGGATTCCTCTGCGCCTGGATGTTCGGCGGCGACGTCCTGAAGATCTGCGGGCTGGTCGGAGCCCTCGTCTGCTTCGCCCTCGCCTACGCGCACATGGAGTCGCGGGGCAAGTCCTGGGCGGCCTGGTACGACCGATTGCTCGTGACCGCGCTCCCCTTCACCGTCCTGACCTTCGTGGCCGTGGTCGCCGGCGGGCTGATCCAGATCATCCCGACGGTCGTCGCCAACCAGGCGATGAACGTCGAGGACAGGCGCCAGATCCCGTACACACCGCTCGAGCTGTCCGGCTTCGACCTGTACGTGAGCAACGGCTGCTACCTCTGCCACTCGCAGATGATCCGCACGCTCATGCCCGATGTGCTGCGCTACGGGGACTACTCGCGGCTCGGCGAATCCATCTACGACCATCCCTTCGAGTGGGGCTCCAAGCGCAACGGGCCCGACCTTGCCCGCGTCGGCGGAAAGTACCCGAACGTCTGGCACCTGCGGCACCTCGACGACCCGCGCGCGATCTCGCCGGGCTCGAACATGCCCAGCTTCCACTGGCTGCTCGCGGACAAGCTGGATCTCTCCAATCTTGCGCGCCGGATCGACGTTCAACGCCAGCTCGGCGTGCCCTATCCGCCCATGTCGGCCGAGGAGATCCTCGCCTCCGCGCACCGCCAGGCCGCGCAGGTCGCCGACGACCTGGCGAAGGCCGGGGCGCCGACCCCGCCGGACCGCGAGGTGATCGCCCTGATCGCCTACCTGCAGCACCTCGGGAAGTTCGAAATCGTTCCCGGCCGCGCGCCCGACCCCAACCGCATCGGGGACTGAACCGGCCATGTTTCAACGCATCATCACCGGAAATCCCGAGGCCGTCTGCACGGTCCTGGCCTTCGTCTTTGCGGCGACGATCTTCGTCTCGGCCGCGTGGCGGGGAGTCCGGATGAAGTCATCGCAGTCCGACCGCCTGTCCCGCCTTCCCTTCGACACAGCCACCCCGGCGTCCCCCAGCCATGACCGATCCGAAGAAAACCCACCCCTCTGACACGGACATCCGTCCCCACACCTTCGACGGGATCCAGGAATTCAACCACCGGCTTCCGAACTGGTGGCTGTTCACCCTCTACGGGGCCGTGGTCTTCTGGCTCTGCTACTGGAGCTACTACCAGTGGTTCCACGAGGGCCCGGACGACCGGCACCGGATCCAGGCCGAGCTGGTCCAGGTCGAGGCCGCCAAGCTGGCCGCCATGGCCTCCTCACACCTCGACAACGCGAGCCTCTGGGCGATGAGCCGCAACCCGGTCATCGTCGCCTCGGGAAGGAAGACCTTCGAGGCCAACTGCACGCCCTGCCACCTGGCCAGCCTGCGGGGCCGCAGCGAGAACAAGCTGGCGATCGGCCCCGACCTCACCGTGCGGATATGGATCCACGGCGGGCATCCGATCGACCTGTACCATACCGTGACCCAGGGCGTGCCCGCCAAGGGCATGCCGACCTGGGGACCCATCCTCGGGCCCAGGAGAATCACCGAAGCCGTCGCCTACGTCCTCAGCCACCACCAGGAAGGTGAGCCGATCATCGATGCCGCGACGCTTCCCCCGGGCAGCAAGTAGCCGTGCCGCCGGCGCATCACCCCAACCGTGATACCGTCACCACGATCCGCGAAGACGGCTCGCGGCGCTTTCTCTATCCGGCCGACGTCCGCGGCCGCTTCTCCCTGGCGCGGCGCATTTCCGCGCTGCTGCTGATCGCGGTCTACGCGCTGCTCCCCTGGATTCCCGTCGGCGGCTATCCCGCCGTCTTCCTGGACGTCGCCGCGCGGCGCTTCCACCTCTTCGGCCTGACCCTGGCGGCCCAGGACATCTGGCTGCTCTTCTTCCTGATCACCGGCCTGGGCTTCCTCCTGTTCATCGTCACCGCGCTCTTCGGCCGGCTCTGGTGCGGCTGGGCCTGCCCCCAGACGGTTTTCCTCGACCATGTCTACCGGCGGATCGAGCGCTGGGTCGAGGGCGACGGCGTCCAGCGCCGGACGCTGGCTGACGCCCCCTGGGGGCCCGGGAAGATCGCCCGCGCCGCGGTCAAGCACGCCGCCTACATCGTCGTCTCCCTGGGAATCGCGCACCTCTTCCTCGCCTACTACGTCTCGATCCCGGCCCTCTGGGCCATGATGACCGGGGCGCCCGGCCGGCACTGGGCGGCCTTCGTCTTCATCGCCCTGGCCACGGGCGTGGTCTATTTCAACTTCGCCTGGTTCCGCGAGCAGCTCTGCATCATCATCTGCCCCTACGGGCGCCTCCAGTCCGTCCTCACCGACGACCACACGCTGATCATCGGCTACGACGCGGCGCGCGGCGAGCCGCGCGGTCCGGCGGGCGCGCACGCCGCCGGCGACTGCATTGCCTGCGACCGCTGCGTGCGGGTCTGCCCGACGGGCATCGACATCCGCCAGGGCCTCCAGATGGAGTGCATCGGCTGCGCCGCCTGCGTGGATGCCTGCGACGAGGTGATGGCCCACACCGGGCGCCCGCCCGGGCTGGTGCGCTACGACTCCCTGGCCGGCCTCGCGCGCAAGCCGAAGCGGATCTGGCGGCCCCGGCTCGCGATCTACAGCGTCCTGCTCCTCTTTGGGGCGACCGCCGCCACCTGGGGCGTCCTCAGCATCCACCCCGTCCTGCTCACCGCAATCCGCTTGACCGGTGCCCCCTATTATCTCGATCAGGGAATCGTGCGAAACCAGTACCTGGTCCGCCTGGTGAACAAACAGAACAGCCCGGCCACCGTCCGGCTGGACGTGTCGGGCCTGCGCCCCGGCGCCTCCGCGCGCGGCGTGGAGGATGCGATCGAGGTGCCTCCGATGGGCGAGGAGCTGAGGCCGCTGATCATCGAGCAGTCCCGCTCAACCTACCAGGGGCCCTTCGCCTTCCGGGTCCACGCAGCGGACCCCGCGGAGGGGGTCGATGTCGGCCTCTCCCTGGAATTCCTCGGCCCGGCCACCGCGGGAAGCTATCCATGAGGGCGGCCGAACCAACGCGGCGCCGGCGGATTTCGCCGGCCTGGTGGATCGCCGCCGCGATCGCGCTGCACGTCGCGGCGTGGACCGGGACGATCCTCTTCGCCGGCCGGCACCCGGTCCGCGAGGTTCCCCTGGCTGGCGGAAAAGGTTAGCCCATGTCCCCATCCCTCCTGCTCACGCCCGGGGCCGCCTTTGTCGCCGGAGCGGTGACGAGCCTCCACTGTGCCGGGATGTGCGGCCCGCTCGCGTGCGCGGTCCTGCCGCCGCCCTCGACGTCCGGCGACGCCTCGACGGTGGCCGGTTCCTACCAGGCGGCCCGGCTCACCGGCTACACCCTCCTGGGCGCGCTCGCCGGCGGGCTCGGCCGGATGCCGCTCTCCTGGATGCCGGCGGCCGTCCTGCGCTACGCCCCCTTCCTGGCGGTCATCTTCTTCCTCGGGCTCGCGCTGGGCTGGGACCGCCGCTGGGCGCGGCCACTGGGGATGGCCCGGGGCGTCTTCGCCCTTTCCACCCGGCTCGGCCGCCGGTCTCCGATCGCCGCGGCGGCAGCGCTCGGTTTCGCCACTCCCCTCCTCCCCTGCGGGCCGCTCTACTTCTTCTTCGGGATCGCGCTTCTCTCCGGATCGGCGATCCACGGCGCGGAACAGATGCTCGCCTTCGGGCTCGGCACCCTTCCCCTCCTCTGGTTCGCCCAGAGCCAGCTCGCGCGCTACCAGGGCCGGCTCTCGCCGGTCTGGCTGGCCCGGGTCCGCATCGGCCTCGCCCTCGTCGCCGCCACAGCCGCCGCCCTGCGCGCCGGGATGGGCCTGTCCGCGGGCGGGGCAACCGCATCATGGCTGTGCCAGTAAGGCCAACCTGCAGGCACTGCGGCTCCCCCGTCGCCGATGGACCGGCCGCGGCCGCCGGGTTTTGCTGCCCGGGCTGCGCCTACGTGCACCGGCTGATCACCGAGCAGGGTTACGACGCCTACTACCGGATCAAGGATTCAGTCACCGCGCCCGCCGACTCCGCGGTCTTCCAGCCGCGCGACACCGCCTGGCTGGCGGAGCTCCTCGCCGGGGCGGAGGCAGCATCCCGGGATGGCACCGCCACCCTTGAGCTCGATGTCCAGGGCATCTCCTGCGCGGGCTGCGTCTGGCTGATCGAGCGGGTCACCACGCAACTGCCCGGAGTCCGGTCGGTCACGGTGGACGCCCCGACCGGCTCCCTGCAGGTGGACTGGCGCTGCGGCGCCTTCGACGCGGGCGGCTGGGCGCGGCGCCTCCAGGCCTTCGGCTACCTGGTGGGTCCGGCCGGGATCAAGCCCGAGCGGCTCGAGAGCACCGGCCTCGCCCGCCGGATCGGGCTGTGCGCCGCCTTCGCGCTCAACGTGATGCTCTTCACGCTCCCGGCCTACTTTGGCATGCGCGCGGACTTCGCATTCGCGGGCCTCTTTCGGCTTCTCGCGCTCACCTTCGCCACGCTCAGCGTCCTGGTGGGCGGCAGCTACTTCTTCTCGCGGGCGGCAGCCGCGCTGCGGGCCGGGATCGCGCACATCGACCTTCCGATCGCGCTGGGAATCGCCGGGGCCTATGCGGGCTCGCTGTACGGCTGGCTGTCCGGCCACGAGCGGCTCCTCTACTTCGACTTTGTCGCCACCTTCACCCTCCTCATGCTGACGGGTCGGTGGGCGCAGGTCCGGGCCGTGGAGCGGAACCGGCGCCGGCTCCTCCGCCACCAGCCCCTGCCGCCCCGGGTGAGGCTCGCCGGCGGCGGGGCTGTCCCCCGCGATAACCTCCAGTCCGGCCAATCCATCGAGATCGATCCGGGACAGACGGTCCCGGTGGACGGGCTGCTCGAGGGCGACACGGGACTCTTCTCGCTCGCCTCCATCAACGGGGAGGCCGACCCGAGGCTCAGCCGCACCGGCTCGAGGATCCCGGCAGGCGCGGTCAACGTGGGGAGGGCGGGCTGCCGGCTGCGGACGCTCCAGGCGTGGCCGGAGTCCTTCCTCGCCCGGATCCTGGAGGCGGGCCCGCGGCGGGAGTCGCGCTCCGCGTCGATGGAGCGGATCGTCGGCGCATACGTGGTCGGAATACTCGCCGCCTCGGTCCTGACGGCCGCCGGCTGGCTCCTGGCCGGCCGGGGCCTCGTCCGCGCGGGCACCGCCGCCATCGCCGTGCTGGTCGTCTCCTGCCCCTGCGCGATCGGGCTCGCCGTGCCGCTCGTCGAGGAGGCGGCGACAAGCGCGGCCCGCGGCCGCGGCGTCTTCGTCCGCGAGCCGGGGCTCTGGCAGCGGCTGGGCTCCGTGCGCAAGATCGTCTTCGACAAGACCGGCACGCTGACACTCGAGTCCCCCGTCCTGCGCAATCCCGCGGCGCTCGAGGCCCTGGACGCCGGGGAACGCGCCGCCCTGGCCGCGCTCGTCCGCGACAGCCTGCACCCGGTGAGCCAGTGCCTCTGGGAGGCGCTGGTCGCGACCGCCCCGGTGGAGCCGGCCGCCGGGGACGTGGCGGAGTTTCCCGGATTGGGCGTCCGAATGGGGCCCTGGTCCCTCGGTCGGGCGGGATGGTCCGACAGCGGCCCGCCGGGACCGGGGACCGTCCTCGCGCGGGACGGCGTACCCGCCGCCTGCTTCCACTTCCTCGACGCGCCCCGGCCGAACGCCGGCGTGGAGCTTCACGAGCTCACCCGGCTCGGCTACTCCGTCTTCATCCTCAGCGGCGACGATCCCGCAAAGGTGGCGGCACTCGCCGCGGGCGTCGGCCTGTCCCCCGCCCATGCGATCGGGGGGCGGACCGCCCAGGAAAAGGCCGACTGGATCGGGCAGAACGACCGCAACGACACGCTGATGCTTGGCGACGGCGCGAACGACAGCCTGGCCTTCGACCGGGCCCATTGCCGGGGAACCCCGCTCGTCCACCGGGGGATACTGGAGGCGAAGGCCGACTTCTACTACCTCAGGCGCGGAGTGGAGGGCGTTCGCGAGCTGCTGCTGGTCAATCGCGCCCGCCGCCGGACGCAGTCCGCCGTCATCGGCTTCTCGATCACCTACAACGTGCTCGCCGCCGGGTTCGCCGCGGCCGGAACGATCACGCCGCTGCTCGCGGCGGTCCTCATGCCGCTCAGCTCGCTGGCTTCGCTCCTGATTGTGGGCGCAGGGACGCGCCCGATGATGGCCCCGCGGCCGCCGCTTTCTCAATCCGCTCCGCCACCTCCCGGAGATGGCGGCACCACGGCACCGCTCTCAGCCGCTCCGGCGGAATCGGCGATCCTGTGACCTCGCAGGCCCCGTAGGTTCCATTGAGGATGCGATCGAGCGCCGCAACAACCTCCCGCACCGCCGACTCGTCGACCGCAAGTCGCTTCAGCGCGGTCTGGTGGTCGAACTCATCGGCGCCCTTCTCGGCGAAATCCGCGCCCGGCGAGTCCGGCGGCGAGCCCACCTCGGTGTACCTTGAGAGCTCGTCGCTTTTCAGCAGGTCGCGCAGCCTCAGCAGCGTCCCATAGTGCCACAGCCACTTGCGCGGCACGCCGCCCGGAAGGCCGGGGGGCGGGCTGGCCTGGGGGAATTTTGCCCGGGTAGTCATGGGGTGCACCCCAAAAATAATCGAAAAACACCATTCCTGCGCGCCGCTTCTTGCCGAACAGTACGCGTTAATTGGCCCTTTTTCAAATCGCAGCTTACGTCAACCCTTTCGGCTTGATCCTCTATGACTGACTGCTCTCCTGATTGCCGTCACCGGTCCAGCCATTGAGCTGGCGAATGACTGAACCGCTTCTCCGTTGAGACCCGTGCTATTCCGATATCATAGCCGTACCTAATTGTAATTGAGAGCATATCCTTGGAATTCGCCCTCGGATCAGCCGCCAAGACGGTATCCGCTATCTCCTTCGCCGTGCGTTCGTAGTTTTCGGGCCGCACCCTCATGGTCACGGTGACCGTGTAATTGGTTGTTGTTTGGCTGACGCCATTGAGATTGCTCCAATTGGAACCGACCATTGCCGTGGCGGCGGACACCCGGTCATCCGCTTCGATTTTCTCAATCACGGTCAGCATGCCCGCAAACAACTCGCTGCGTGCAAGCCGAGAACCACCCCAGGCCAAAAGGCCACCTACAAGCACTATGGATAGTATTATCCATTTATGTCTGGCACCAAGTGGCGGCGCAAGCACCGGTCCATCAGAACGAGCCTCCGTAACATAAGTGCCAACCAGCAAATCAAGGGGCCATGTCTCAACTCTCAACAATCTTCTGCGATCATCAGCAGCCAACTTGTTTCCCAGCCGGCCTCGCGCCATCTGTTGGGAGTTGAGAGATGACACCCTACCCATGGGTCTTAGAACAATTGAGCGATTGGTGTGCGGCATCCTCCTGTCAACTCTCCCACCGAACCTCCGTTCTAGTCGACAATGGTCCTAATACAAACCCACCGCATCGAACCCATCCGGACCTAACTTGCTTATCGCGATCGCGAATAGTCACAAAATAGACGGTCTGCCCTTTCGAGCTCGTCCATACGAACGGGCCCTTACGCAAGTAGCGACAGTCACATGCCAACACTTCATATCCGTTCTGTTCTGCCCACTGCCACACAAGCCCGCGTGATCGCGAATACTGCCAGTAGTACACCAAGCAGATCACCGTGATCACAGCCACTATCGCCAAGCCATCAAAAATATCCTGCATTTAATGTACGCGTTGAGTTGATCTACATCGACCTCTTTCACGCTGCGCAGGGAAAGTCGAGCTCAAGGCAACGCGTGGCCTTCGCGGCGTTTAAGGAGTGTTAGCCGCGACGATTGGTGTTCGATAAAGGGTTCGTTTCTGAACGCCTTTCCTAAGTTTGACGGCGGTGCATGGCAAACCACCGTTCTCGGATTCCACTACCTCGACTATCCAGGCGTTACTGAGAACTAGCCGACGGCACCGAATTCCTTCACGGCTTCGTAGAGGACGTGGAGATTGTCCATCTTTGTGCCCGGCAGCAGGTCGCCGGATATCAGCGTGAGCGGCCCGCTCCGCTTAAGCCGGTCGGTGAGCAGTGATTTCACCGCGTAGCGCACATCGGCGGCTGTGCCCAAGTT
>Ga0302279_10003270_pt1 | contig 20430 bp, 15 predicted proteins | sample III_Bog_N3_3_FD_194541 | JGI IMG/M metagenome (GOLD analysis project Ga0302279, IMG submission 194541) | Peat permafrost microbial communities from Stordalen Mire near Abisko, Sweden - III_Bog_N3_3 | ecosystem: Environmental > Terrestrial > Soil > Wetlands > Peat | place: Sweden: Abisko...
GATCGTATTTCAGGGATGTTGCGCTAGCCGCTACCTCGCCGCCAGAGCCATTCCCGCCAGGCCCCCGCCCAGCACCAGCCAGGCCGGGTTCAGCTTGAACCGGACCAGCAGGGCCACGGCGGCCAGGCCCAGGAGGACCGTCCAGCGGTCCACCACCGCGGCCCGGCTCAGGGCCCAGGTCACCGAGGCCATCAGCGCCAGGGCGCCGACGTTCACCCCGTCCAGGAAGGCCGCCATCCCGGGAGATTTCCGCAACCGGGGCAGGAACAGGCCCAGGATGGTCACGAAGAAGAACGACGGCAGGAAGATCCCCACCGTGGCCCAGAGCGCCCCCGGGAAGCCCTTCAGCAGGTAGCCGATGAAGGTCGCGGTGGTGAACACCGGACCCGGGGTGATCTGGCCGGCGGCCACCGCGTCCAGCAGCTGCGCCTGGGTCAGCCAGTGCCAGCGGTCCACCAGATCCGCCTTCAGGAAGGCCAGCAGGACATAGCCGCTGCCGAACAGCACCGACCCGAGCTTCAGGAAGAACAGGAACACGCTGGCCAGCCCCATCGCGGGGATGGCGCCCGCCCCCAGGGCGAACGGCAGCCATGCCCCCTGGCCGGCGGCGACCCCGCCCGGGCGCCCCTGCCGCGCCCAGCGCCAGGCCAGGGCCAGCAGGCCCGCGCCCAGCAATACCACCAGGGGATGCATCCCCAGCAAGCTGGCCGCCAGGGCCAGCAGCCCCAGCAAAGCCAGCGCCCAGGTCCGGCCGGCGGTGCGGCCAAGGCTCCAGAGCGCCTGGAGCACGATGGCCAGGACCACCGGCTTGAGGCCGTAGAGCAGACCCTGGACCTGGGGCAGCCGGCCGAAGCGCACGTAGCCCCAGGCCAAAGCCAGGGTGAGCAGGGCGGCCGGAAGGATGAAGCAGCAGCCGCCCAGCACCAGTCCCATCCATCCGGCCCGCTGCCAGCCGATAGCCATGGCCATCTGGGTGGAGCCGGGACCGGGAATGAGGGTGGTGGCGCCCAGCAGGTCCAGGAACGCCTCCCGGCTCAGCCAGCCGCGTTTGGCCACCAGTTCGCGCTCCATCATGGCCACGTGGGCGGCGGGCCCGCCGAACGCGGTCAGCCCCAGCCGGAGAAAAAAGCCGGCCAGCTCCCGCAGGGTCTTCAGGCCCGGGTTATGCATTTCCGGACCTCGGCCACGAAGGTCTCGAACCGGCCCTGATCGGGCCCGGCCTTGCAGATGTCGAGCCCGGGCTTGCCGTTGGCCCGGGGGAAGTGGACGAACTGGCGCCGGGGCAGGCTTAGCAGGGCGACCACGAAAGCGATGCCGGCGATGGGCCAGCCGATCACCGATCCGCGCCGGACCAGCTCTGGATAGCCGGGGCGGGCCAGCACCAGGGCCACGCCCACCGCCAGGGATCCGATCACCACCGCCTTGGGGAACCAGCGGTTCTTCACATTGAAGCGGCTGAATTGCCCGGAAAGCTCCCCAAGCCGAACGGTGTTGGCGAACTTCCGGCCGAACGTCCACTTGGCGGCCACCTCCACCCGGTCGGGGTAGAGGCGGAACACCCGCCGCACCTGGGGCAGGCGCTCGGTGTAGATGGCGATGGGGCTTTCAGCGGTTGAGGGCATGCCTTAATCCTAGCAGCCGTCAGGAAGCTTGGGTCAACGGCCAGTCCAGCCATGCCTCCGGCGGCAGGACCATGCAGGAACAAGCCGGCCCGCCCCGGCCCAGGCCGGGGCGGGCCGGATCATGGCCGTTGGGTCAGTGCCTGGGCCCCGTGATCCCCTCCCCGGAAACCACCAGCTCCACCCGCCGGTTTTCCTGGCGACCGGCCTCGGTATCATTGGAGGCGATGGGGTGATCCTGGCCGAACCCCCGGGAGATGATGGCCTCGGACGGCACCCCCTGGCTCACCAGGAAGTCCCGCACCGCCTGGGCCCGGTTCTCCGAAAGCTTGGCGTTGAACGAGCCGGTGCCGGTGCTGTCGGTGAAGCCGTCCGCCTCGATCTTGAGGCCCTTGTGGGTGGCCAGGATGCCGGCGATCTTGGCCAGCTTCTCCCTTGCTGTCGGCAGCACGGTGGCCTTCCCGGTCTTGAACAGCACCCCGGACATGTTCACGATCAGGCCCTTGGCGCTGGCCCGGGTCTCGAGGATGCCGTTGAGCTGATCCATCAGCCGGGTGCGCAACCCGGCGTTCTCCTGTTCGGACAGCTGAGCCTGCTGCTGCGCCTGGGCCTGGGCGGCCGAAGCCTGGGCGGCCTCGACCTTGGCCTGATCAAGCTTGGCCTGGGCCATCCGTTGGGCCACGGCCTGGGCCTCGACCCGCTTGCCCTGGATCGCCATGGACCGGGCCTCCTCGGCGCTCTGGGTGGCCGACCGGGCGGTCATGACCACGCCCTTCTTGCCCCCTTCCCCCGCTTCCGACTGGGCCAGATAGTTCTGGGCCTTGGACAGGGGGTCCACGGCATAGGCGGCGGCTCCGGCCCCCTGGGCGATCCGCACCGCCTGGCGGGCCTGCTGGACCTCCATGGGCATCTTGGGATCGGCCGGGAGCGGCGCGGCGGCGGCCAGCTCCAGGGCGTACTGCTTCTGCTGCATCAGATCCAGCTTGGCGTCCATCAGCTCGACCTTGTCCCCGGTGTCCTTGCCGACGGCGTTCTGCAGCACCACGGCATCGCTGGGCCGGGTCACGGCGAAGTAGGGCTCGGCGGTGACCAGCAGCCCGAACGACGGCAGCGGCTCGGAAGCCTTGATCTTGGCCTTGCCTTTCTTCACCATGAGCTCGCCGAGGTTGGTCGGCTGGCCTTCGGGCGAAATCGCCCACAGCACGTAGGTGAGGTTGGCCTCGCCAAAGGCGGAGGGGGCCGGCAGGTTCTCGAATTTCGCCTTGATCAGGGTGATCCCGTCCTTGTTCTTGATCTTGGCCACCCCCTTGCCCGCCGGCAGCAGGCCGGTCCCCTGGAAGTCGATGCGGGTGGAGGATTTCAGCAGCCGATAGTTGATGGCCTGGGCCGTGCCCTGGACCATGTCGGCGCCATTGCCGCCCGGGGCGCCCTGGATGTTCGGCACCGCCGGCACGCCCGGCGCGGACTGGGCGTTCTTCTCCTCCTGGCGGGAGGATTCCCCCTGGATGGAACCCGTAGCGGCGCCCTCGGAATGGAGCGGCGTCACCGGCGGCATGGGCGTCTGGGCCTGGGCCAGCAGGAGTGCGGATGCGAAAGGAAGGGTCCGGTAAATTTTCATGATCACCTCTATCCTGTTGGATGGTTAATTTCGGTCTGGCCAGGGCAGGGCGCAGCCGGTCGCGCCCGGGGCCGGGGCAGGCCACTGCAAGCCCTGTACCAGTTCGAACGGGCGAGAGAATCCCTGGCATCCAGCCCCGAACGGCAGGTTCCGGACCCCTGCCCGTCCCGTATCCCCGATCAATCTGGTCGCCTACTTACCGATTTGATCGGGACCGTCCGGCAAATCGTTTAAAACTTCAACACCTTGGAGTCTATGATTGAATGAGGCATAAATCATGGATCTGGTATTGGTGGCTATTCACATCGAAGCATCCCCCAGGGCGGTGCCCCTGGGCCCGGCCATGCTCGCCTCCGCCCTGAAGCGGGCCTTCCCGGAGGCCATCCGGACCCGGGTGCTCGACCTGTTCCTGCAGCAATCCGCCGAGGCCTGCGCCCTTCGGATCCTGGCCGAGCGGCCCCAGGCGGTGGGGTTTTCCATGTACGTGTGGAACCGCACCCGGGCCCTGGAGATCGCCGGGATCCTGAAACGCAGCGACCCCGGCCTCATCATCTTCGCCGGGGGCTCGGAGGCCACCGCGGACTTCCAGGGGGTCCTGCTGGATCCGGCCATGGACTTCGTGCTTCCGGGCGAGGGCGAGGAGATCATCGTCGCGGCCATGGGCCGCCTGCTCCAGGGCGCTGCGCCAAGGGACCTCCAGGACACCATCGAGCCCGCGCCCATCCTGGACCTGGCCACCCTGGCCAGCCCCTTCCTGGACGGGACCCTGGATCTCGCGGCCTACAGTGGCCAGCTGTGGGAGCTCTCCCGGGGCTGCCCCTTCACCTGCGATTTCTGCTTTGAATCCCGGGGCGGTTCCGGCACCCGCCGGGTGCCCATGGCCCGGGTGGAGGCGGAACTCAGGCTGTTCGAGCAGAGCCTGGTGAGCCAAGTGCTGGTCCTGGACCCCACCTTCAACTACGACCGCAAGCAGGCCAAGGAAGTGCTGCGCCTGATCCGGAGGACCGCCCCCGGCATCCACTTCTTCTTCGAGATCCGCAGCGAGTTCCTGGACCGGGAGCTGGCTGGGCTGTTCGCCGGCATCAAGTGCACGCTCCAGATCGGCCTGCAGAGCGCCCGGCCGGAGGTGCTCAAGCAGATCGGCCGGACCCTGGACCCGGCCGATTTCCAACGCAAGATCCTGCTCCTGCACCAGGCCGGGGCCACCTACGGCTTCGATCTGATCTACGGGCTGCCGGGCGATGACCTGGAAGGTTTTCAGGCCAGCCTGGACTTCGCCCTGGGGCTCATGCCCAACCACCTGGACATCTTCCGGTTGTCGGTGCTGCCGGGCACCCGGCTGCGGGAGACCGCCGAGGGCCTCGGCCTGGTCCACCAGCGGAACAACCCCTACCAGGTGCTATCCTCCTCCACCTTCAGCGGCCCGGACCTGGACCGGGCCGAGCGTCTCGCCCGCAGCTGCGACCTGTTCTACAACCAGGGCAAGGCCGTGCCCTGGTTCGCCATCCTGCTGGCGGCCCTGGACATCACCCCGGCGCAATGCTTCGCCCGGTTCGCCGACCACCTGGAGGCCAACCCCGGGCTGGAGGCCGGGCTGGACGTCACCGGCCTGCAACTCAGCTTTATCCTGGCGGCGTTCGGCGACGACCCGAACCGGGCCCTGGCCACGGTCGCCGCGGACATCGCCACGTTCTTCGGCCGTTCCGCAGCCCTGGTGGAGGCCGCCCAGCAGGCCTCCCCGGTCCCGGTCACCGGCCTGCTCCGGCTGCACCCTCATACCTGCCTCGTCGCCTTCAACCACGACCCCCAGGCCCTGCTGGAACAGCTGGCCGCCGGCATCACCGAACTGGAGGACCTCACCTTCATGCTGCCGCCGCAGCCCTGCGAGGCCGTGCTCTACCTGAACCAGGGCGAGCCGGAGGTGCGCACCCTCACCGCAGCCGAAGCGGGGATCCTGCATCGGCTCGCGGACGGCGGCGAACGGGAGCCGGAGGACGGGCCGGCCCTTGGTTTTCTGCATTCGCTGATCCCGGATGGGATCATACTGGCCGCATCATGATCATCCCTGACATCGACGATCTCATCCTGGAGCACGACGACGAATCGGGCATCGAGGAAGTGGGCCGGCGGGTGCTGTCCAGGGGCCCCTGGACCACGGTGGCCTTCCTGGTCAAGACCCGCTCCAGCCCCGACGGGCCATGGGAAGGACCTTTCCTCTGGCTGCACCGCTACCAGAAGGTGGCCCAGGGCTGGAAGCTGGTGAGCCGGTTCCACACCACCGAGACCGAGCAGCTGGAGAACCTGGTGCTGGCCCTGAAAGGGTGGGCCCTCGTCACTTCGTGAGGGTGAACCGGTCCAGTTCCTCGCCCACGGCGTTGAGCTGCCGGAACAGCAGGGTCCGGCCCTTGATGTCCAGCAGGGAGAAGGACTGTTCGTCGAACACGGCCCGGACCACGAAGGGCTTCAACTGGAACAGGGCCCCCTTGCCCTTCAGGTGCAGGTGGGCGCCGCCGCCGCCGGTGATGATGTGGATCACGCCCCGGGCCCGGGTGCGCCTGGCGCCGTCGAACGGCTCGTCCCAGGCCAGCTTCCCCTTCATCTCCCCCTGCTGGCTGCGCGGATCCAGGCCGGCCAGGCTGTCCGGATCCGGGGCGAACCTCAGCGGTTTGGTCCGGATGTAGGTGTGGATGTGCCCGGTGAAGGCGATGTCCACCCGGTACTGTTCCAGCAGCGGCCACAGCTGGGACATCCACAGCTCCTTGTAATGATTGCCGTCGGCCAGATTGAAGGCCGGATGGTGGAACACCACGAAGCGCCAGAGGGCGCCCTTGGCCTGCTCCAGGTCCCTGGCCAGCCAGTCCCGCAGCTCCCGGGTCTCCCAGCGGACGTACGGGTTGGAGTCCAGCACCGTCCAATGGACATCCCCGGAATCGAACGAAAAGTTGCCCATGGTTGGGAAACGGCCGTTCGCGGCGGTGAGGAACGGCTGCCAGGTCCAGTCCGCCCCGGGATGGAGGGGCGGGCTGTTGGGGCCCCCCGGCTGCAGCCTGGGCCCATTCAGGGGCTGGTCCCAGTAGAGGTAGTAGGCCAGACCGTCCGGAACCGCGGTATAGGGATGCCTGGGGCCCCGCTCGCCGACGTCGTGGTTGCCCAGGGCGCCCACGAACAGGGTGCTGCGCAGGAGCGGAGCCCCCAGTGCCGGATCGGTCCGGTCCGCGTTGTAGACCGGGAAGAAGTTGTTCCGGTATTCCGGAATCCGCCCGTCCTCGTAGAGGATGTCGCCGGGAACCACCACCAGGTCCGGCTTCTGCCGGTGCAATTGGGCGGCGATTGCCTTGGGCGGTTCCTTGCCCGTGGCCAGGTCGCCCATGACCGCCACCCGCTGGGGTTGACCCGCCCCCTTGCGGGCCATGGCCTCGCTGAGGAACACCTGCTTGCCGTCCAGCATCACCCGGTAGCTGAAGGCCGCCCCGGGGGTCAGGGGCCTCAGCAGGGCGCGGTAGACCCGGTGCGGCTCCACCGTGGCCACCGCCACCAGGGTCCAGCTGGGCTGGACGGTCAGGTCCCAGCCCTTGTGGGAGTCCAGCTTCACCTGCACCGACCAGCCCGCGTCCCGGTCCGGCGCATGCCAAAGCAGGGTCAGGGAATCCAGGCTGGGGGAGGCGCTGCCCAGCTGCAGGTAGGGCTGCACCAGGAACGGCGCCGGGGCCGGCTGGGCCAGCTGGGCCGGCTGGGGTTGACCCCAGGCCGCGGCCTGGAGCAGCAGAACCAGGAATAGCCTCACCACCCCCATGGATCCCCCCCAGCCATCCGGGCAAGGATCCCCTGCCGGAGCGCGCTGATATAATAATATATTTATTAAAAATTCGCCAGGGATGTCCCACCGCGAGGAAGGAGTGCGGACGAACCTCCCCAGCCATGAGAAGCTTGAGGATTAATTGGAGTCCGCATGGCGATCGCACTGGGTCTGGTCAAGGTGAGCAAGCGCTTCGGCGCCCAGCCCATCCTGGAGGAGCTGTCGTTCGGCCTCCAGATGGGCGAGAAAGTGGGGCTCATCGGCCGGAACGGCGCCGGCAAATCCACCCTGTTCAAGCTGCTGGCCGGCGAGGACAGCCCCGATTCCGGGGAAGTGGTGCTCACCCAGGGGCTGCGGGTGGCGCACCTGTCCCAGGATCCCCATTTCGCCGAGGACGCCACCGTCCGCACCGCCCTGGAAAGCGCCCTGGCCGACCACAAAGAACTGATCCGGCGCCATGCCCAGATCCACGAGGCGCTCCAGGCCGGCCCGGACCGGGCCGGCCAGGAGCGTCTGCACGCGGAACTGGACGCGGTGGAGCACCACCTCCACCACATGGGCTGGGACCTCGAGCCCAGGCTCAAGGAAGCCCAGACCACCTGGGGCCTGCTGGACCTGGAGGCCACCGTGGAGAGCCTTTCCGGCGGCTGGCGCAAGCGGGTGGCCTTGGCCCAGGCCTGGCTGCAGGATCCGGACGTCCTGGTCATGGACGAACCCACCAACCACCTGGACCCCGAGCAGGTGGAAAAGCTCGAGCTCTGGCTGCAGCAGTTCGTGGGCGCCCTGCTGCTGATCACCCATGACCGCCATCTCCTGGATGGCGTGGTGGACCGCATGCTGGAGCTGGAGAACGGCGCCGTCACCAGCTACGACGGGTCCTACAGCGACTACCTGCTGGAACGCTCGGACAAGGAGTTCCGGGAATCGCGCCTGACCGAGCACATGCAGAACCGGCTGCGCCGTGAGCTGGCCTGGCTCCGCCGGGGGGCCAAGGCCCGCACCCGCAAGTCCAAGCTGCGCATCAACGACGTGCTGGACCTCAAGGACGAGGTGGCTGACCGCTCCCGCCTGGAGGAGCGCCAGGCCCTCACCTTCGCCGGCGGCTCGAACCGCTCCGACTCCCTGCTCACGGTGGAGGACCTGACCTTCAGCTACCCGGGCACCTCGGTGGAACTGGCGGGCGGCCTGAACCTGTACCTGCAGCGGGGCCAGCGGATCGCCATCCTGGGCCCCAACGGCTGCGGCAAGTCCACCCTGCTCAAGCTGCTGCTGGGCGAACTGGAGCCCTCGGGCGGCGTCATCAACCGCCATCCCAAGCTTTCGGTTTCGGCCATCTCCCAGGGCCGGGGCGAGATGCGGGGCGACCTGAGCATCGCCGACAACATCGCCGAGCGGGCCTCCATGGTCAAGATCGGCGGCCAGGAACTGCTGGTGCTGGTCTACCTCACCCGGTTCGGGTTCCCGGCGGACCAGCAGAAGCGCCTGGCCGCCACCCTTTCCGGCGGCGAGCGGAACCGGCTGCTGATGGCCAAGGCCATGCTGCAGCCTTCGGACCTGCTGGTGCTGGACGAGCCCACCAACGACCTGGACATCCCCACCCTGCAGAACCTGGAGGAGGCGCTGATGGACTACCCCGGCACCCTCCTGCTGGTGAGCCATGACCGGTTCTTCCTGGACCAGGTGAGCACCCATACCCTGGCCTGGAACCCCGACGGCGATCCCCGCTGGGAAATGTATGACGGCAATCCTACTTCCGTGCGCCGGATGCGCGCGGCCCGCACCCAGGAGGCCATGGCCAACGCCAAGGAAAGCGCGGCCCGTGCCGGCGCCGGCGCGGCCAAGCCCAGTTCCCGTTCGGAAAAGCGGGCCAAGGCCGGGCTCAGCCAGAAGGAGGAGCGCCGGTTGAAGGAACTGGAGACAGCCATGGAGGCCCTCCAGACCCGCATCCGGGACCTGGAATCGACCCTGGCCGACCCGTCCGCCTTCATCACCGCCGACGCCCCGGGTCACCATGCCCTCAAGGACCAGGCGGCGGCCAAGGCCGACCTGGAGGAACTGGAGCTGGAATGGCTGTCCCTGGAAGAAAAGCGCAGCTCTGATTAAGTAAATTATACAAATTTTAATATTATTTTGACACAGATTAGGATAAATCTTAGATTGGGAAGACCAACCTTCCCTCCCCTAGGAGATCTGTCCGATGGCTCTCACTCCCCTGCGCGACTTTCTGGAAATCCCCTACGACACCCTTGAGGAGATGAATCTCCAGGCCCAGAGCCAGCGCATCAATCGGGTTCCTGTGGAGCAGATCCGCGAAGAGCGCATGAAGTATCTGGCCGACGAGAAGCGCATCAAGGCCGTGACTGTGTGCTTCACCGATCTGGAAGGCCGTTTCCACATGCTGGACTACGACAAGAAGTTCCTGCTCAAGTCCAGCGACAACCTGACCTTCGACGGATCCAGCATCCGCGGCTTCGCGGTCCAGTCCGAGTCCGACCTGCGGCTGACCATCGACTGGCCCTCCTTCTACTGGATGCCCTCCGATGTCTTCGGACCCGGCAAAGTGCTGGTGTTCGGCCTGGTCCAGAACCAGGACCGCAGCCCCTACGCCGGCGACATGCGCGCCCGGCTGAAGGAATTCAGCGACAAGCTGTTCGCCAAGGAAGGCATGGTCTGCAACGCCGCCCACGAGGTGGAGGGCTTCCTGTTCAAGGGCGAGGAGGCCGAGCGCCGCTACAACGAGACCGGCACGTTCGAGTTCATCAGCACCGGCGGCTACTACCACAGCCTGCCCGGCGATTCCCTGCGCCAGTTCATCGATTCCTGCGCCGAGGCCCAGCGGGCCATGGGTTTCCAGAACGAGAAGGACCACCCCGAGGTGGCCCCCAGCCAGTTCGAGATGAACTTCAACTATGCCGAAGCCACCATGGCCGCCGACCAGGTGCAGCTCTACAAGCTCATCGCCCGTCAGGTCGCCGCCCAGATGGGCCTCACCGCCAGCTTCCTGCCCAAGCCCCTGGCCGGCGTCAACGGCAGCGGCATGCACACCAACCTGAGCCTCTCCAAGAAGGACACGAACCTCTTCTACGAAGAGGGCGGCAAGGAAGGCCTGAGTTCCGCGGCCTGGGATTTCGTCCAGCGGATCATGACCAGCGCCCAGGATCTCTGCCTGATCCTCAACCCCAGCGTCAACGCCTACCGTCGGCTCGATCCCCACTTCGAGGCCCCCAACCAGATCAAGGTCAGCCCCACCGACCGCGGCTCCATGATCCGCATCCCCCTGGGCAACGCCAAGTCGGCCCGGCTGGAAGTGCGCTCGGTGGCCCCGGACGCCAACCCCTACCTCAACCTCTACAGCATCCTGCGCACCGGACTGGAAGGTCCCGTGGGTGAGATCGAGGACGTCGCCAAGCGCCCCCGCACCCGGTTCCTCCCGGACAACATCCAGGACGCCATCCGCTTCTTCAAGGGTTCCAAGTTCCTCATGGACGCCCTGGGCGAGGAAGTGCACGCCAAGTATGCCGAGCTCAAGCTGCAGCAGGCCGAGCGCTGCCCCAAGGCCCTGGGTGCCCAGGTCAAGGCCTGCGAGATCCAGTTCCACCACGAAGTGACCAACCAGTACCTCTGGTCCCAGTTCTAGGCTCCAGCCCCCGCCAGAAAAAGCAGGTCACGGAATGCCACAGAGACCTTCGCTCCCCGAAAACCTTGGCTCGACCCTCCCGCATTGCCGTGGGCCAAGGTTTTCAGGGGGCGGAGGAAGTTTTATAGTTTGAAAACGGCAGCAAGCGTTCGGAGGTGCAGGGATGCTCAGGAACCGCTTACGTCATTTCTTTGAATCGTTCGCAGCCAGGAAGGGCCCGATCACCCTGGCCGAGGCCCTGCCCTGGATCGTCCCGAAGGTGCGGCCGAGGTTCGTCTACGAGGCCCTGAGCCTGCGCACGGGCATGCCCGGCCCGGAATTCCGGCCCCTGGCGGGAATGTTCGCTTCGAGCCTGGTGGTGGACCTGCCAGACCAGGAACTGGACGTGGGCGCCGCCGAACTGCAGTTCTGGAACACCGATTTCGATCGCCTGATGCAGCAGGCCCGGACCAACCTCCTGGCCCGGGGCGGCGAGCAGGGCTTCAAGCGCATGGGTCCCGGCCGCTACCGGTCCACCTGGCAGGACAACCTCGACGGCAGCCGCATGCTGCTGCCCGGCATCCTGCAGCGGTTGCCGCTGGAAGGCGATCCGGTGGTGCTGCTGCCCAACCGGGACACCCTGCTGGTGGTGGGCTCCGAGGATGCCAAGGGCCTGCGCTGGGCCCTGGAGGGGGCGCTGGAGTTCCTGAACGAGGACCCCCGCTCCCTGAACGGCTGCCCCCTGCGGCTGCGCAACTATCAGTGGGAGCTGTTCCACGCCCGCCGGGAGCACCCGGTGCGGCCGCTGCTGGGCCGGATCCAGCAGCGCCGGCTCAAAGAGGAATACGGCCACCAGAAGGCCCTGCTGGACCAGCGCCATGGGGTGGCCGGCCAGGACATCACCGTGGCGCCGTTCCACCTGGAGAAGTCCGCCGCCGGGCTCACCTCCAGCTACACCGTCTGGTCCCCGGCCATGGGCGAGGCCTGGCTGCCCGAGGCCGACCAGCTCCGCCTGGCCTGGGACGTGGGCGGGGAGCCGGGCCGGGCCTGGGTGCCGTGGGCCAAGGTGAAGACCGTCCTCAGCCACCTGCTGGAGCCGGTGGGGCTGTTCCCGGAGCGCTACCGCTTCAAGGACCTGCCCCAGCCCGCCCAGCTGGAGAGCTTGCTGGCGTAGAAGCATACGGGTTCCGGGGTTTTGCCTGGGGGGGGTCCCGGCCGGGGCGTTCGTCCCGTCCCGGCATGCCCTGCCGGCGGCTCCGGGAGGGTTCGTCCAGGTCCCGCGGATGGGCGCCGACCCATTCCGAGTCCCGGGGCATGGCGCCGACCCACCGGTACCTTCAGGTACCGCTCCGGCCGGTTGCGCGAGCAACCGACCGGAGCGACCTTGGCGCAAGTCTGGAACACGGTCGATTACCGAGTCAGCCCGCTAGTGTTTGACGCCACCCAGCAGGGTCACCACCCGATAGGCGCCCATGAGCATGATCGCCACCAGATAGAACCGCACCGCCACCAGGGCGATCCGGCAGCCCCGGCTCAACTTCATGGGCCCCAGGTGCTCGAGGTCGCACTTGGCTTCGGGGGCGTCGTACAAGGGGTGGATCACCACGAAGCCCTTGCGGCCGACGGTGGTGGGGATGGCGTCCAGATCCATGAAAGTGTCGATGGCTTCGCTCTGGTAGGTCATGGATTGCTCCAAAGGGTTCGCTTGGCGTTCAAGGGAGTGAAGGGCTAGGCTCAGGCCCGCCGATGGGGCGAGGGGCAGCCGCAGGCATCAGGGCTCGGACCAGCGACGGTCCCGTCCGGCATGGCGCCGGGCGGAAGCTGGCTCCAGGCCGGCTTCAGATCAGCCATGCGCCTGGGCCCCAGAGTCTCGGACCGAGGCTTAGCCGGCCGGAACGGGTGGCGGCCTTCATTCTGGATGATCGCGTCGATGATTTCGTCGGTGATGGAAACGGACATGGGGCACCCCCTTCGAGACGGAACTGGGCATGGCGGCGAGAACGGATCCGGGCCCGCAGCCTCGCGCCCGGGACGGCCCGGCTGAGGCGGCGCCCGGCCCTGGGCCGGAAGAATCGTGCTGAGTCCTCCGCCTGGCGTCCCTCAGGCCCATGGTCCGGCAACGGCGCAGGCTCGGGCTGATCCACCCATTCACCCTGCTTACCGGTCAGAGGCAACCCACGTCGCGCCAACCGATCCCTTGCCCATCCGCCATGAATTGTTCAGGACACCAGGAGGAGGCTGCACGACGGAGGTTCGCTTTGTTCACGATTATCCATATCAACCTCCTTTCCGGTCCTTGACCAAGTTCGAGATTGGCCCCTCCCGGGGGGGGGCGTCAACCCCAAAAGGTGAATGTCGCAAAAAGATACGGGAAAAATTTGCCGTTTGTTTTTCGCTTTTTTTACTCCATATTTAAGCCCGTGGAGGTAAGGCGTGCTGGCGATGTGGGTTCCCGAAATGCCGTTCCAGATGGCCTGTCTGCAGGAGCCCGGGCTCAAGGACCGCCCCATGGCCTTCCTCGGGCCCGGAGCCCAGCGCACCCCCTGCCTCTGGCTGGTGAACCGCCTGGCCCGGGCCGAAGGGTTGACCCCGGGGGAGCCCATGGACCAGGCCCTGCGCCGCCTGCCCGGCCTGAGGGTGCTGGACCCGGCGCCCCAGACCTGGTGGGAGGCCCAGGGCCTGCTGGGGGAATTCCTCCAGCACTGGTCCCCCCAGGGGCTGCTGGGCCACATGGGCGAGGCGCTGCTGGACCTGCGCGGCACCGGGCGGCTGTTCGGCCCACCCCAGGACACCGCCGCCCGGATCCAGCGGGAACTGGTCCAGCAGACCGGCTGGGCCAGCCGCGGGGGCCTTTCCCTGAGTGCCACCGCCGCCCGGCTGGCGACCCGGCTGGAGGCCCGGCCCGGCCCAGCCGGGGCAGCCTCGCTGGAGGTGGTCGCCGACGGCGGCGAGCAGGTGTTCCTGGCCCCCCAGCCCCTGGCCCGCTTGCCGGAACTGGCGCCGCGGCTGCGCTGGCGCTTCCAGCGCCTGGGCCTGCGCCGCCTGGGCGACCTGCAGCCGGTGCCCCTGCCCACCCTCAGCCAGCTCATGCCCGAAACTCAGGCAAGGCAGGTGCTGGCCCAGGTGCGGGGCGAGGACCGGCCGCGCCTGCCCATGCTGGCGGACCCTCTGGAGGAATCCCGCCACCCCTGGCGGCTGGAGCCCCCCTGTCTGCCCGAGGAGGTGCCCCTGGCCTTCTGGTGCCTGGACCGGTTCTGGAACGAGGGCCGCTCCCCGCGCCAGCTGCTGCTGCGCTGGTGGGACGTGGACGGGGAGGTCCACCGCTGGCAGGCGCCCGCGGACGCCTTGGCGCAACCGCCCCTGGCCCTGGCACCCCTGGTGGAGGCCGCCTTCCGCCAGGGAGCGCTGAGGCGCATCCTCGTGCACCGCCTGGAGCTCCGGCTCTGGCTGGGCCTGGGCCGGGCCCAGGGGCTGTTCGAAAGCGCCGAAGTGCGCAAGCTGGGCGCCCTGGAGCCGGTCCTGGCGCGACTCAGGCGCCGGTTTCCCGGGCAACCGGTGCTCCCCGGCTGGGCCCTTCCGGGCAGCTCCAAGGGCCGCCGGGAAGCCCCCGCTGGCCAGCCATGACCCTGCTCCTGGCCATTTCCGACTTCGCCGCCGGAGAAGGGGTCTACCCCGCGGAGCTGATCGCCCAGATGACCGGGCGCCTGGGCTACACCCACGTGGCGGCCTGGGATCCGGGCCTGCACGGCTGGCCCAGGCTGCGGGGCGCGGCCCAGGCCGCGGGCCTGACCCCGATCCTGGGCTGCCGGTTCCGCTGGCGGGAACTGGACTTCGGCGCCCTGCCCCATTCCGACCTGGGCTACGGCGAACTGTGCCGGCTGCTCACGGACCTGGCCCACGGCCGTCCCGGGACACCGCCAAGGGAGTGCGTGCTGCTGGCCGAAACCCTCCCTGGCCTGGAACTGCTGGCCCGGGAGGGCTTCCAGGCTGCGCTCCTGGCCCACGGGCGCAACCAGCCCGAGGCCGCCGAAGCGCTGAGGCGCGGCCTCGGGGTGGCGGCGCCCCAGGTCCTGCGCTTCCGCAAGCCGGCCGGGCTGGAGTTGCACCGGCTGAAGCGGGCCATGGCCGCCCGCAGCACCATCACCCGCACCGAGTCCCTGTGGGACCCCCGGGATGCCGCCGTGGACCGGTGCTGCTGGGAATCCCGGTTCCCCTGGGCCGACCCCAGGGCGGCCCGGACCACCCAGGCGCTTCTGGAGCGGGTGGCGGGCTGGCGCATGCACTGGGGCGAATGGGTGATGCCAAGGCCGCTCTGCCCCGACGACCAGGATCTGGACCAGGAACTCAAGGCCAGGGCAAGGGCCGGCATCCCCAGACGCTACCTCGCCCCCAGCCCGGAGATCGAGGCCCGCCTGGCCATGGAACTGGAGCTGATCCGCAGCAAGCGCTTCGCCGGCTACTTCCTGGCGGTGCACGACCTGATCCGGGCGGCCGCGGCCACCCGCACCTGCGGCCGGGGCAGCGGCGCCGCCTCCATCGTCAGCTACCTCCTGGGCATCACCAACGTGGATCCCATCGCCACCAGCCTCATGTTCGAGCGCTTCCTGTCCGAGGCGCGCATGGATCCGCCGGACCTGGACATCGACTTCGCCTGGGACGAGCGGGACACCGTGATCAGTTCCGTGTTCGAACGCTACGGCCGGGAGCGGGTGGCCATGGTGGCCAACCACGTCTTCTTCCAGGCCAGGGGCGCCCTGCGCGACGTGGCCCTGGCCTTCGGCCGGCCCGAGGCCGAACTCAAGACCTTGGCCCGATTCATCCGCGGCTGGGACGAGGGCGCCCAGGGGATCCAGCAGAACCCGGCCTGGGCCGGCATCCTGGCCCAGGCCCAGGCGCTCCAGGGGCACTTCCACCAGCTTTCGGTCCATCCCGGCGGCACCATCATCGCCCCCGGCCCCTTGTGGCGGCACGTGCCCACCGAGCCGGCCCCGGCCAAGGAGGGCGTCTCCATCACCGCCTGGGACAAGGACGGGGTGGAGGACTACGGCCTGGTGAAGATCGATCTCCTGGGCAACCGGAGCCTGGCGGTGGTGCGGGACGCCCTGGAGGAGCTGGGCGCCCGGTCGCCGGAGGCGCCGGGGGCCGGTGCTCCGGGGGGCAGGATCTGGCAGCCCAGGCTCGACCCGGCCACCCAGGACCTGCTGGCCAGGGGCGACTCCATCGGCGTCTTCTACGTGGAGAGTCCGGCCACCCGCCAGCTCCAGCAGCGGGTGGGCAAGGGCGACTTCGAGACCCTGGTCATCCACAGTTCCCTGATCCGCCCCGCCGCCCACCACTGGATCGACACCTACGTGAAACGCTCCCGGGGCGAGGAGGCCTACGCCCCCAGCCACCCGGTGCTGGGCGCGCTGCTGTCCGAAAGCTTCGGTGTCCTGGTCTACCAGGAGGACGTGGTCCGGGTGGGCATGGCCATGGCCGGCTGGAGCCACCCCGAGGCGGACCAGTTGCGCAAGCTCCTGGGCAAGCACGACTGCGCCCGCAAATTGCCGCTGTTCGAGGCGCGGTTCCGGGAGGGCTGTCTGGGCCGCGGCATTCCGGAACCGGTGATCGCGGAGGTGTGGGACATGATCCGCACCTTCCGCGGCTATTCCTTCTGCAAGCCCCATTCCGCCAGCTACGCCCAGGTGAGCTTCGAGAGCGCCTGGCTCAAGGCCCACCACCCGGCGGTGTTCTTCGCGGCGGTGATCAGCAACCAGGGCGGCTTCTACGCCCCCATCGCCTACCTGGGCGACGCCAGGCGGCACCGCCTGGTGGTGCGCGGCCCGGACGTCAACGCGTCCCGCTGGGCCTTCGCCGCCGAGGGGGAGCAGGGCCTGCGGGTGGGGCTCATGGCGGTGAAGGGGGCCCGGGAGGAGGAGCTGCGCGCCTTGCTGGAGGAGCGGGAGCGCAACGGCCCCTTTGCCGACCTGGAGGACCTGCTCCGGCGCGCGCCGCTGTCGGTGGCCAGCGCCGAGGCCCTGGGTTCGGGCGGCGCCTTCGACCGCTGGGCGACCGACGGCGACCGCACCCGGCTGCTGTGGGCCCGGCTGGGCGGAATCCCGGCCGGGGTCCTGCCCCGGCCCACCGATCCGTTCGACCGGGCGGCCCTGGAACTGGAGATCCTGGGCCTCACCCTGGAGATCCATCCCGCCGCCCTGCAGCGGGCCCGCCACGGCGGCGCCCCCAACCGGGCCGAGGAGGTGGCCGCGCCCGGGCGCTTCCTGCGCTTCTGGGCCCTGGTGGTGGCGGAGAAGACCGTGCGCACCGAAAAAGGCGAGCTCATGCAGTTCCTGACCTTCGAGGACGAGACCGCCCTGTGCGAAGCAGTGGCCTTTCCGGACGCCTACCGCAAGCGCCGGCGGCCGCTGCGGATGGGCGACGTGCTGCCGGTGGCCGGGCGCAGCACCCGCCAGGATGGGCTGGCGGTGCTGGAGGTGAGTTAGGAGCCTGACTTCTTGACCGCCTGGATCTGGTTCTCCAGCGCCTGCAGGAAGTTGGAGCGGTCCCTGGGACTGTAGGGAGCCGGCCCCCCGCCCCCCGCCCCCATGTCCCGCAGGAAGGCGCTGATCTCCCGGGAGGCCAGGACGTCGCCGATGTTGTCGTCGGTGAAGACCCGGCCCTTGGGATCCAGCACCCGGGCCCCCTTCTTGAGGCAGCGGGAGGCGAGCAGGAGATCGGAGGTGAGCGCGACGTCGGTGCTGGTGAGCTGCTCCACGATCCAGTCATCGGCAGCGTCGAAGAGGCCGCTGACCACCTTCATTTCGATGTGCGGATTGCGCGGCACATTGATCCGCTGGTTGGCCACCACGAACACCGGGAGCCCGTGCCGGGCGGCGACCCGGTAGACCTCATCCTTGACCGGGCAGGCATCGGCGTCCACGAAGATACGGATCAAGGCTATTCCTTTCAGCAGGGCGGCCCGGAGGCGGGCTGTCTTCAGTGTAGGGCCTTGAAGGCCGGGACACGGACCGCCGGTCGAAGTAGTCTTGAACCTCGACCGGAGCCCGACCATGGACTACAACATCAAGACCGACGTGAAGTTCGCCGCCCTGGAAAGCTTCGACGCGGGGCGGATGGCCCGGGAAGGCACGGAGCGCTGGTGGAACCAGTCCCTCTGCCGGGTCAACGACTGCGTGACCCGGCTCGGGGTGTTCGAAGGGGAGTTCCATTGGCACAAGCATGACCTGGAGGACGAGGTGTTCTTCGTGCTGGAGGGCCACCTGTTCCTGGACCTGGAAGACCGGACCGTGGAGCTGGATCCGCATCAGGGCATCTGCGTGCCCAAGGGCGTCCTGCACCGCACCCGGGCGCCCCATCGCACGGTGGTGCTCATGATCGAAGCCGCCACGGTCACCCCCACCGGAGACTGACCCTCAGAGGGTGTCTGCAAATTAGGAGGCCCCGCGATGGTGGCACCGGGCCTAGCCAGACAAGGCACGCGACGACAGCGGTATAGGTCATACCGCCGAGGAGCGTAACGCAGGATGGCTGGGCCCGCTGCCACCACCGGAAGGGCGGCGCCCAGAGGCCCGCTTATCGTGTGCAAGTCCCTTGAAAGTATGACCTATACTTCCTGCGGGCCTCACGCTCGATAATCGGGCCTCTGGCCGCCGTCGCGGGGCCTCCTAATTTGCAGACACCCTCTCAGACCTTGAAGCGCGACACCAGGGAGCTGAGGTTTTCGGCGGCCTGGCTGAGGCCGTCCACGGTGCGGGTGGTGGTGCGGATGGTGGCGGCCATCTCTTCGGTGGCCGCCGCGTTCTGTTCGGCGGTGCCGGTCAGCTCGGCCATGAAACCGACCACGGCGGTGCTGTCCTGGCTCTGGGTGCGACTCTGGCCGCCGATGGCCTTGATGTGTTCACCACTGGCGGCGATGGCCTCCTGGATCCGCCGCAGCCCGGATCCGGCCGCGTTCACCATGGCGCTGCCGTCCTTGATGCTCTGACTCGACGTGCCGACCAGCACGGTGATCTCCTTGGCCGCCTGGCCGCATCGCTCGGCCAGCTTGCGCACCTCCTCGGCCACCACGGCGAAGCCCTTGCCGTTCTCACCGGCCTTGGCCGCTTCGATGGCGGCATTCAGGGACAGCAGGTTGGTCTGGTTGGCGATTTCGGTGATCACCGTCAGGATGTTGCCGATCTGCTTGGAATTGAGGCTGATGGCCTCCATGCCGCGGACCACCTCGTCCACGGCGGCGCCGCCCTGGACGGCCGCCTCCCGGGCCTGCTCGAACACCTGGAGGGCATTGCTGACATTGCCGTAGATGATCTGGGAGGACTGGGCGATGGTGCCCACCTTGCCGGTGGCCTGGCGGGCGCTGGCCTGCTGATCCTCGGCGGTCCTCGCGATCGCGTCGGCGGTGACGTCCATTTCGGTCATGCCGGCGGCCATCTGCAGCGACCCGGTGGCGATGCTGCCGGAGATGACCACCACCTGGTTGACGATGCCCTGGATGTTGGCCACGAACCGGTTGAAGTGGCCGGACAGCTGGGCGATCTCATCCTCGCCGTGGACTTCCAGCCGTGCGGTCAAGTCCCCTTCCCCTTCGGAAATGGCATGCATTCCCTGCTTGATCCCTTCCAGCGGCTTGACGATGGAACGGCTCACCAGGAGGGCGGCGGCGAATCCCACACCCACCATGCCCAACCCCAGGACGAACATCAGCGCGAAGCTGATTCTCAATTCACGGTTGATGCTATCGGTATTCATGGCCAGCATCACAAAATACTTCTTTCTCAGTTCGAGCCCGTCGATGTGCATGGGGGTCAGGACGATCAGGTAGCCGTCCTGCTTGAATTGGGTCGCACCGCTGGCGGCGAGCGGAGCCGCCATGCGGTTGGCGTCGAGCTTGGCATCTTCCCTGAATTTCGTTTCGAAGGACACCCCCAGCTTCTGGTTATCCACCGTCACCACAGCGGCCAGGCTGATATCCTCATCCCCCTTGATAAAGTCCAACGCGTGCTCAGTGGACCCGGAAGAATACCGCTCGTCGCTGAGGATATTGGGCGCCACCGCGGCACCCAGCACTCTGGAGATGCTGACCCCCTTGATCCGGAGCGCCTTGCTCTGGGCGCTCTGGAGCATGAAGCAGGTCACCAGGACTGCCGCGATACCCAGGAAGGCGGTAAGCACAAGGAATGAATAGGCCAATTTTTTCCGGATGGTTAGATTCGTCCATAAGTTCATCACTATCCCCTTGAATGGATATGGTTATCCGTGTGATTGAAAACCACGGGCGTTCCTGAACGTATAATGTTGACAATGTCATCGCATACCCCCGTCCATCGGTCCATTCGACCGAAAGCCCCGGGATGCTGATGCCTGAAGATCAATCTTCAGCCTCGTCATTTGTAACCGGTTTCAATAACTGATTGCATTGCTTTTTTCAGCCCCGTCCCGCCGTGGCCGGGTCCAGAACCTCTGGCCGGGAAATCGGCGGAAGGGGCCGGGCCGGTTCGGGATCTTCACCAGCTTCGCGGTTGCCTGGAAGAATTCGACACCGGATTCACCAGCTGGAACCTCAGTGCATGGGCAAACTTTCCTTGCCCACCAGGGACGGGACCATTAGGCTCAGCAGCGCGAACAAGCCCACTACCACTCCCTGGAAATAGACGTACTGGGACATGGGCAGGCGCAGGGTCTCCAGGAACAGGAAGGGGATGGTCGCGATGAACACAAAATACGGGGTGGCCAGGAACACTAGGCCGAACACCGTGGTCAGGAAGAACCGGCTGCGCAGCAG
>Ga0302279_10003271_pt1 | contig 20429 bp, 14 predicted proteins | sample III_Bog_N3_3_FD_194541 | JGI IMG/M metagenome (GOLD analysis project Ga0302279, IMG submission 194541) | Peat permafrost microbial communities from Stordalen Mire near Abisko, Sweden - III_Bog_N3_3 | ecosystem: Environmental > Terrestrial > Soil > Wetlands > Peat | place: Sweden: Abisko...
CGAGGGGTTCGTGCAGCACTCTGCGAGGGCGTTGCAAGCAGGCGCCCCCGTGCTGCTCGTGCATTCGATAGCACCGAGCAATGCCGCGCCGCCGAGTATGCCAAACAGGATCGCGCGGAGGTTTCGAGTCATCGGGCGAACCATGCCACAGATATCGACCAAGCAAAGCCGTTGCCGTCCCCGATGAGGTTCAATTTAGCGGAGCAACGAGCGCACGAACGACCGCGGGTGCTTCGCGAACTGCTCGACGTGGGCCGCGGCATCGAGGACCGCGGGAAAGGGGTCGTGCAGGTCGAAGACGGCGTCCGCCACGCGGTTGTCTTTGAGCCAGCGCGTCCAGTGCTCGGGGGGCGCGCCCCCGAACGGTCGACCGAGGTTCTGGCCGGCGATCACGAGAGAGAGCAGCAGCGTGTGCGCGTACGCCGTGGCTGCGGCGCTGGGCTCGGTGTGAGCTTCGGCGACGGCGCGCGCGAGCGCTTCTGTCTGGCCCGTGGCGTCGAGGTACGCGAGGTAGGGCAGCGGTACACCGCGAGCCATCTCGAACGCCATCTGGCTGTAAGGGCGTGGGTTGAAGTCGATGAGGAGGAAGCGTCCCTCGCTCTCGATCATCTCGATTTCGAAGATGCCAAAGTATCCCAGCTCACGGCATAGCTTCATGACGCCGTCGGCCAGTACGGGATCGAGCGGGGCGGACTCGAAACAGAGGCCGATGCCGAGGCGGCGCGGCCGCTGGAGGATCTTGCGTGAGGCGCGCACGACGACGTTCTTGCCGCTGCGATCGATGAAGCCGGCTAGGTTGTAGATGCCTTGTGCGGCTTCGGGCCGGTACTCCTGGACGAGGGGACGTCCGAGCGACGGGTCTCGCTTCGAGAGCGCGTCGGCGGGTGGGTTCTCGCTGACGAACTGCCGGTACGCTTCTGCGAGCTTCTTCGGATCGTCGACCTTCGTCCCTTTCGAGCCGCTCGTCAGGAGAACCTGCGATCTTGGCTTGATCATCACCGGGACCTTCAGCTCGGCTGCGAGCGCGTCGACCTCGGCGGCGTTCTGCGGGCAGTAGGTCTCGGGGGTGTCGATGCCGACCTTGCGACACGCCTCCGTGAGCCTCCACTTGTCGAGGATGCTCGTGATCGACTCGCGCGACGGGCTGTAGCAGATGAACGATTTCGCGAGCTCGTCCGCGTGGACCGCGAACACCCACGCAAGCTCATCGCTCGCAGGGAACAGCACGTGTCGCGGGTTCGCGTGGGCGCGCCCGAACTCTTCGAGCCACGCGACGAACCCGTCGACGTCGGCCACCGCGGGGCACGCCACGCGTTCGTCGATGTGGCGCGAGCCGGCCGCCCGTTGCCAGCGCCGGGTATCGGCCAGCACGACCTTAACCCCGCGCTGCCCGAGGCACCGCGCCGACGCGAGCGTACCGTAGTAGTTGCCGAGAAAGAGGAGCACGGGCGCGGATGAGCCCGAATGAGTTGCAGGCATGTCGCGCCATCATCCTCGGCCAGAGACGCGGCTTCAAGGACCTCAAGGGGACCGCGCGAGGCGCCGTGCTTGTCTCGCTAACCCTTCTTCTGCGCCCCGGACTCTCGTAGGGTGGGCGTCACCCGTGCGACCTCGATCCGTGAAGCCTCTCGGAGGAACCCGACCATGACCAGGCGACGCATCGTTCTCCTCGTCGCGGCTCTGGCGTTCTACGCGCTGTTCATATTCCGTACGAGCTTCGTCGTGCTCGGTGAGCGCTGGTTCGTCCTGTTCGAGGACGCCATGATCTCGATGCGCTATGGCCGCAACTTGGCGGCCGGCGCCGGCCTCGTGTGGAACGCCGGGGAGGCGCCCGTCGAGGGGTACACGAACTTCCTATGGACGCTGTGGATGGCGGCCGTTCACTCGCTCGGGCTGCCGGAGTCGAAGGTCTCGCTCGCCATCATGCTGACCGGTGTCGGCATCCTCATCGTCAACGCGCTGCTCGTCGAGCGCATCTGCCGGCGCGTCACGAGCGCGGTCACGGCGAGCTGGGCGCCTCTCGTCGCGATGGCGGTCGTCCTCTTCTACTACCCGCTCGTCTTCTGGACTCTTCGCGGGATGGAGGTCGGCGCCGTTGCCCTGGCGTTCGATGCGCTGCTTCTTCTGTCCATGACGATGGAGGAAGACTTCTCGCCGGCGCGCTGCGTGGCGATGGGCCTCCTCGGAGCTGCGGCGATCCTGATTCGCTCCGACGCGCTCGTGTCGGTCGGAATCATCACGCTGTACGCAGCTGCGACTGTCCCCGGCTGGCCCAAGCGACTCGCGGTGCTCGGTGCCGTGGGCGCGTTCGTCGGCACGGCGGCCGTCGGCCAGCTCGTCTTCCGGCGCGGCGTCTACCACGAGACGCTGCCCAATACGTACTTCCTCAAGCTGCTCCACGTGTCGCTCGGCGCGCGCTTGAAGCGCGGCATTTTCGTCGCGCTCCGCGTGCTCGCGTTCCATCTCGCGGTGCCGCTCTCGGTCCTCGCGGCGGGGCTCGCGTCGTGGCCGCGAGAGGCCGGCTGGTGGAAGCTTCGGGAGAACCGTCGCCTCGCTCTGCTGCTCGCCGTATCGGGGGTGCAGGTCGCGTATGCCGTGTACGTCGGCGGAGATGCCTGGGAGTGGATGCTCTACAGCAATCGCTACGTCACGGTCGCGATGCCCGCCTTCATCATTCTGACCACCGCGGTCGCGGCGAAGATGGCCGAGGTCGTGCGCGAGGATGCGGGCGCCCGGAAGCGGGCGTCGACGGCGTTCGTGCTGACCCTGGCCGCGTGTGGGCTCTGCCTCGTGGCGCTGAATGGCTACGCGCACCTCTTCGCCGAGCAGGGGATCGCGCGGACCATCTTCCTGAGCAAGTCGACGCTGCTCGGAGCCGGGGCCTTCCTCGCGGCGGCAGCGTTCTTCTTCGTCGCGCGCGGTCGCCTGGCGAGCCGCTTCGAGAGGGCGTTCGAAGCGCTGCCGACCCGCCATGGCTTCGCCGTCGGGCTCATGCTCGCGGCGCTCGTGTGGGTCCCCGCCAATTTCCACCCGTTCGTCACCTGGGGGGCGCACAACGCCGCGCAGTTCGCGGACGAGGCGCACTACAGCCGCCTCGGCATTCTGCTCACGGCGACCACGTCGAAGGAGACACGGCTGGCGGTAGTCGCCGCAGGCGCGACCCCTTACTTTTCGATGCGCCCCTCGGAGGACATGCTCGGCAAGAACGACGCGACGATCGCGAAGGGGTCGCCTGTCGGCGTGTTTTCACCCGGCCACGACAAGTGGGACTACCAGTACACACTCGGCGTGCGGCGCCCCGACATCATGATCGAACGCCTCGACACGACGCCCGAAGACGAGCGCTACATCGCGTCGCTCGGCTTCGTGACGCTCGCGAATGGTCTTTATGTCCGTAAGGACTCGATCGGCATCGATCGCGCGATTCTTGGGCGAAACTACGATTCGCAGGCGAACCTCGACGATGCGCTGATGCTTGCCAGGACTGCGGGGGCGAAAGCCGCAGGCGACTCTCAGGCGGGTTACCCTACGAGCCTCCCGGCGGACGGCGCTGCGTCGTCGGCCCCTGCACCAAAATGAGCGCGGGAGAAGGCACGAAGCCGAAGAAGGCTCTCGATCACATCACGCCGCTCGACGGCTTGCGCGGCATCGCCGTCATCCTCGTCCTGCTCTTTCACTTCGCCTGGACGTTCCCCGAGCAGGGGGCGATCGCGCTCGTGCTCCACCGGCTGCTCTGGGTCGGCTGGGTCGGCGTCGATCTCTTCTTCGTGCTGTCGGGTTACCTCATCACGCGCGGGCTCGTCGCCCCGTCGGACCAGCCCGTGGGCGTTCGACTTCGCAAGTTCTGGGCACGCCGCGTGCTCCGCATCTTCCCGCTCTATTACATCGTGCTCATCGTCGGTTCGGGCGTGTGTCTCCTCGTCTCCGCGCCGCTACCGTCGCTGCCGTACTGGTTCTACTTTCAGAACTACGCGCTCGCGTTCGATCCCTACGTCCTCCGCTGGACGGCGCACTTCTGGTCGCTCGCGATCGAGGAGCAGTTCTACTTCCTCTGGCCGCTGCTCGCGCTCCGCGCTCCGCGTCGCGTGCTCGTCCCCGTCACAATCTCGCTGGCCGTGCTCTGCCTCGTCGCGCGCGGCGGCATGGGCTTCGAGATGCACCTGCTCGAGCGCGCGGGGCGCCACGAGGACGCGGAGCAGATTGCGAAGATCGCCTACCGCGCTACGCCTACGCACATGGACGGGCTCTTGCTCGGAGCGCTGCTCGCGATCCTCGGCTGGGAGAAGAGCTCCGCCCTCGCGAAGGCGTGGACGCGCCTCCGTCCGGCCGTGCTCGGGGTGACGACGCTGGCTATCTTGGGGCTCTTCGTCCTGACGCACGGCTTCAACGACTACGACGGCCGAGTGATCACCTTCGGGTACGCGAGCCTCGCACTCTTCTTCGCGTCGGTCGTCTCGATCGTCGTCGACGGCGCGCTCTCGCCGTTCTTCAAGAGGTTGCTCACGAGCCGCCCGCTCCGTGCCTGCGGTCGCGTCAGCTACGGCATGTATCTCCTGCACTGGCCGCTCGTCGTCTTCAGCGTCCCGGTGCTCGAGAAGTGGCAGGCCGACGTTGCCCCGTCGATCACGGGGGTCGCGATCGGCCTGGGCGCAATCGCATTGGGCATCGCCATCACCTACGTGCTGGCCGAGGTAAGCTTCCGCTTCGTCGAAACCCCGTTCCTGCGTCTCAAGGAACGCTTCCACGAGTAAGCCGATGAGCACCCCCACGAACGTCGATCCGCCCAGCTCGCCCGGCGTGCCTGCTCCGACGGCGTCCTCTCCTGCGATGCAGAAGGGGGGCCCCGAGCCGCAGTACTACGGCCGTCGGAAGAAGCGCGGCACGGAGATCTGCCAGATCCTGATCCGCAACGGCGACGTCCAGCCCGTGCACGTACGGCAGGCGCTTCGCATCCAGGAAGAACGCGGCGGGCAAATCGGTCGCATCCTCGTCGCGATGGGGGCGTGCAGTGAGCGGGCGATTTCGCAAGCGCTCATTCAGCAGCTGCAGCTGCGGGGTAGCGCCGAGGCGAACCTGTCGGTCTCGGCCCGTCAGAACCCGCGCATCGCCGGTCTCCACGTCACGTGCTCGCCGTTTCGAACGACGCTTACGCTCGTCATGGCCGACATGGCAGCTCTCCTGCTGGCCGTCCTCTGCGGCGTGGCCGTCAACTACCTCCGTGAATGGGTCCCGCGCCGAGAGTCCCTCACGCTGATGGCGTCGGCAGTCTTGCTGTGTGCGGCAGCTTTTCCCGCGATGGGGCTCTACGCGCCCGCCGCCGACAGCCCTCCCGAGCAGCTTCGGAACTCGACGCTCGCCGTCAGTCTCAGCGTCGTCGGCGTCGCGGCCGTCGCCATCTTCGGCGATCGCGCGACGCGCTTGTGGACGCTGCTCACGCTCTTCACGTTCTGGGTCTCGGCCGCCGTCTTCGTGCCGATCGTGCGCGCGTTCGTGCGTAAGTGGTTCGCCAAGAAAGCCTGGTGGGGCCATCCCGTGGTGGTCCTCGGCGCCGCGCGCACGGGGCGCCTCATCGTGCGCACATTGCAGTCGCAGCCGGAGCGCGGCCTTCGTCCCGTGTTCATGCTCGACGACGACCCGGGCAAGCAGGGGACTCTCCGCGCCAGCCTGACGAACGAGCGTCAGAGCGTCGAGGTCCGTTCGATGGTCGGGAGCGCCCTCGACTTCATCTCTCCGCAGATGCTCGCGGCCGCGGCGGCCGACCTTGGGCTCGATGGCAGCGCGCCATCCCTCGACGCGCCCCCCCCGAGCAGCCGCGGCAGCATCGCCGCAGTCCGCGCGCGCGGCATGTTCGCGGAGGTCGAAGGGGTGCCGGTCGTCGGCGATCTCTCTCTCGCGCCGGTGCTCTCGCAGCGCCTCAAGATCCGCTACGCCATCCTCGCGATGCCTGGGCTCGACTCCCAGAAGCTCCTGCGGCTCTCCGAGCAGGTCGGCAGCTTCTTCACCCACATGCTCATCATCCCGGACCTCTTCGGCTTCGGGAGCCTCGGCGTACCGGCGCGCGATATCGGCGGAGTGCTCGGTCTCGAGGTGCAGCAGCGCCTCCTTCTCCCCACGTCACGCCTCGCCAAGCGCACCATCGACGTCGGTCTCACCGTCTTCGGCGGCATCTGCATCTCGCCGCTCCTCCTGCTCCTCGCGCTGCTCATCAAGCTCGACTCACGCGGCCCGATTCTCTACTGGCAGCCGCGTCTCGGTCGCGACGGTCGTATGTTCCCGGCCGCGAAGTTCCGCTCGATGTACGGCGACGGAGAAGCACGCCTCCGCGCGATCCTCGATGCCGACCCCGCGCTCGCGGCCGAGTACGCCGAGTTCCACAAACTCGCGCGCGACCCGCGCGTCACCCGCATCGGGCGATTCCTCCGCAAGTACAGCCTGGACGAGCTCCCGCAGCTCCTCAGCGTCGTGCGCGGCCACATGAGCCTCGTGGGTCCGCGCCCGTACCTCGAGCGCGAGGTCAAGGACATGGAAGGGCAGGAGATCGTCATCCTTCGCGCCACCCCCGGCATGACCGGCATGTGGCAGGTGAGCGATCGCAACACGACCGGGTTCTCGGAGCGGCTCAAGATGGACGTCCACTACGTCCGCAACTGGTCCCCCTGGCTCGATATCTACATCCTCGCGCGCACGTTCGAGGTCGTCATCCGCGGGACGGGGGTGTAGCGAGGAACCTCCCGAAACTTGGCCCGCGCGCCGTCCGTTGGATATGCGGGTCACCATGAGCAAGGTGCAGAGATCCGAGCTTCGTCTCGCGGGGGAACGTCGTGGGCATACCTGGGTTCACGCGCTCGCCGTGATGGCTTTGCTCGTGGCGCCCGCTGCGTGCGCACACGCAAAAGGGGAGAGTCAGCTCCCATGGCTCGAGAAGTCTCTCGAGAGCGAGTTCCCCGATCACGGCTCACCCCCCGTCGGCGATTTGCTCGGCGGCAAGCGCGTGGAGACGGCGGATAGACCCCCCGCGGCTGCGCCTTCTCCCGCTGCGCCAGTCGCGAACAGCGAGCCCTCCGACGTCGCGCCGTCTGGCCTGGCCCTCGCGCCGCTAGCCAACACACCCGCAGACGACTCTCAGAACACCGCGTCGCGTCCCGTCATTCGCATCGTCGGCAGCGGCAGGCCCCACGCGGCCGGGCGCGGCGTCGACGATCACATCGAGGTCACGCTCCCCGACGAGCACGCGACAGGGGCCGGCGGCGCCGGCGGAGCCGCGATGGCGTCGAGCGCCCACCTCGTCCCGGGGTCGACCGTCGAGCACACCGCGAAGCAGGAGTACGACCACGGTCTCGCGCTCCTCAACGCGCGCGATTTCGACCACGCGCTCGGAGCCTTCAGCGCCTTCCTCGTGCGCTACCCGGACGACCCGGCCGCCGAAGCGGCGATGTTCTGGAGCGGTGAGTGCTACGTGGCCAAGGGGGACCTCGTCGAAGCGGCCGACCAGTTCGAGAGCACGCTCGCGCGCTTTCCGCAGGGGACGAAGGTCCCGGACGCGCTCTTGCGCCTGGGCGTCACCGAGCAGCGGCTCGGCAACCAGGACAAGGCCAGGGGGGCCTTCGAGCGGCTGACCCGCGAGTTCCCGAAGAGCGACGCCGCGCGGCGCATTCCGCGAGAGCACGGCGTTACACTCTGAGCGCAGGCTGACCGTAGGCTGAGCGGACGCTCGGCGCGATCGAGAGCGGTCGTCTCTCAGCGCGGACGAACGGCCGGCGCAGGCGATTCCACCAGCGATCTCGCCGGGATGGACGTCGTCACCGTGCAGCCCGCCATGATCTTGCTCTCGCGGCCGATGGTGATGGGCCCGACGAGGGTCGCTCCGACGCCGACGTGAACGTCGCGTTCGATGCGCGGCCCGCCGGTCTCGCCCGTCTTGCCGTCTCGCCCTAGACCGAGCGTGACGCCGTGAAAGAGGATGCACCCCTCGCCGACCTTCGCAGACTTGCAGATGGCGAGCCCGAAGCCGTGGACGAGCACGATGCCTGGCGCGAAGTCGGCCTCCCAGTGGATGTCCGAGCCGTACAGGTGGCGAATCATCCGGGACATCGCCTTCGCACCGACGCCGTGCCCGTCCGCGAGGAGCGCGCGCATGATGCGGTAGGCGACCAGGATCTGAAGCCCGATGTTCTGCACCGCCTCGGCCGCGAGCGGGCGCGGTTGCGCGTCGACGCCGTACTTGCCTTGCGAGCGGTGGAGCATCGCGTGGTCCGCCTTGATCGACTCCATCAGCGTCTTCGACGTGAGGCTGTCGCTCTCGGTCACGGACGCCAGCGCCCCTTTGAACTCGCGGTACTCGCGCATCATGTCGCCGAGGCTCCCCGTCTCCTCGCGCACGCCGCGGTAGAACTGGATGCCGTAGACGAGCACGGTTCCCGAGACCGCGAGGCGCGACATCCCGAGGCGATCGGCCGTGTGAGCGGCCCCCATCCCGACCTGCGCGAGGGCGGCTCCGAGCTTCGGTGCGGCGGCGCTCACGGCGAGGACCGGACGCGAGAGACGATTGATGCGCGACACATGCCAGAACGGGCTGGCCGCGGCGTAGTCGGGGTGCTTGTGGGCGACCTTGGTCGCGTAGATGCCGTCGCGGAGGGAGCGATTGAGCCAGCGCTCGGTCGACACGTGATCCGAGCCGTGAATCGCAAGGGCTTCGCTGGAGAAGAAGATGCGGCCGCCGACTCGCTCGAGCCGAATGCCGAGCTCCACGTCTTCCAGCAGACGGAACTGCGCGTCGAAGCCGCCGGCCTCGAAGAACAGATCGCGCGGCATCGACATGTTGCCCGTGTAGAGCTTCGGCCCCGGCAGCCCCTTCTCGTCGGCCGCGCCGCGACCCGCAGCAAGGCCAGCTTGCGTCGCCATCCGGTCGAGCATGCGTGCGTAGTAGCGCTCGAAGAGCGGCATCTTCGCGATCGACGGGAGCGCACGAAGACGGCCGAGCACCGCGGATCGGGGGCGACCTTCGTGGGCCGCGAGGTGAGCCGCGACGAAGGTGGGCTCTATCTGCATGTCGTCGTCGAGAAAGATGAGGAGCTCACCGCGCGCGAGCTCGGCGCCGCGCTGACGGGCCTTCGCGGCTCCGCCATTCTCCTGCCGCTCGATGTGAAGCTGGAGCCGTGCATCGAAGCCCGCAAGACTCGGCCGCGGGTCGACCTTGGAGCCGTCGTCGACGACGATCACCTCGAACGCGTCGTTACCCGCCGTCTGCCCTACGAATTGACGCAGGAGATCCGCGAGCGACGGCCCGCGGTTGTAGCTCGGGATGACGACGGTCGCCCGAAAGCGCCGCGCGCGGGGAGCACCTGCGTCCGCTCCGTTCGCGGTGTTCGCGTGCGCGGTCACTCGGCGCGCCTCGGCTTGGCCGGGCGTGCGGGGATGCCCACGACGGTCGTGTCGGCGGGGACGTCGTCGACGACGACCGCGTTCGCGCCGATGACCGCGCGCGCGCCGATCCGCACGGGACCAAGAATGCGTGCCCCGGCACCGACGATCACGTCGTCCTCGATCACAGGGTGCCCGTTCTCTTTCGCCGTGCCGACGGTGTTGCTCCCCATGAACTTCACACGGTTGCCCACCTTCGCGTCGCCGCCGATGACGACTCCGACCGGATGCACGAAGTCGACGCCGTAGCCGAGCGTGACCGCGTTGCCGATCTCGAGGCCATAGATGGCGCTCATCGCCCGACGCAGGATGTGGTTCATGCCAGGCACGTGCATCGATCGAGCGCGCTCGCGCAGGCGCCAGAGCGCGAGGAGCTGGAACGAATCGGTCGTGAGGACCTGGCGGGCCACCGACTTGAAGTCCGGCGTGCCGCCATGCTTTCGCTCCGCCACGCGCGCCAGCTCCACGGCATCGTTCACAAGACGGCCCAGGAGGCCCGGCTGCTTGCGCGTCCCACCCGCCCGCGCATCGCTCGAATCGGCCATTGTACAGAGGGTAGACCACGCCTCGGGCCCGAGACAATACGGCGCCGGTTCTTGCTTCTGCGCCGGGCTCTACCGCATCGAGCCGCGTCGACCAGACATGGCGGTAATCCTCGAGCGCAACCGGTGTTCACATAGACATGCCCGGCGCCCCGTGATTGACTCCGCACGCTCGGATGATGCTCGGGATTGGCCTACTCGCTGCGGCGACGACCCTGACGTTTGCCGACCGCACCGAGGTGCGTGGCCGCGACACGAGCGGGAGCGTCGCCGGCACCGACCAGAGCGTCGACGTCGAGACGGACCCGGAGATTCGTCTCAAGGTGCGTGGAAACCACGACGACGACGAGTTCAACCTCTTCTACACGCCGCGCCTCATCCTCTCGCACGTCGCCTACGACGTGTGCGGCCCCTCTACACCCGGTTCGTCGTGCGGGCTGCTTCCGAACCTCGGGACCTCGTACGTCAACACGCCGACCCCCGAGATCCTCAACGGCGGCGGGTTGCTCTTCAAGCACCAGCACGCCCGCACCGCGATCTCGATCGTCGAGCAGGGGACGTACGGCACGGTCGACGCGGGCTCGCTCCTGAACGAGCCGCTCTGGACCGGCACGGACGCCCCTCCTCCCATCTTCCCGATCGCGCGCTACCCGGACGTCCAGCTCCAGCTCGTCACGTCCTTCGGCGGCATCTACTTCTACGAGCAGGTCACGCCGCGCATCGACTTCCAGGCGAGCGTCTCCTTCGGCGTCTACGGCGGCCCGAACAACGAGTCGCGCGCGACGTTCCCGCTGACGCAGAGCCCCGGCTTTCAGCTCAAGGTCGAAGACGCGATGACCCGCATCGACGATCTCATCGTCTCGGGCGGTGCGGACTATACGGGAGTCACGACGTACACGGGTGTCGAGCCAGGGTACGCGCCGGGCCCGCGCGCTCCGGAGTACGTGGCGCCCGAGTCGCCTCAGTATTCCGTTCGCGGCTATGCCGAGGCGCGCATCCGGCATCACTGGTCGCGGCTCGCGTCGACCGAGCTCGCCGTGGGCGCGGTCGCCGCGTTCCAGCAGCAGCAGCTCGTCAATACGAGCCCGGTCGTCACGACGGGGACGACGCCGTATCCGACCGCGGAGCTCCTGACGACCGTCTCGTCGGGAGTCGCGCAGGTGGGGGGAGCGCACAGCCAGCTCATCGCCATCGCGCGCGTTCAGCCCTGGATCGACATCTTCGACGGTACCGTCGTACAGCGCGCGGAAGGCATCCTCGGTGCGTTCTCGACGTCCGGCTCGAACACCTTCCGCGCGGAGCTCGTCGGGCACTACGTCATCCCGACCGACAGCTCGCCCGGGCGCTACCGCTTCCTCTACGCCGAGGTCGACTACGCGCGGGATCTGAGTCGTCGGGTCAGCATCGACTTTGGGGCCCGCGCTGGCGCAGAGTCGACGTCCGAGGTCTATTCCTGCGCGACCACCGGTGCGACGTGCACCGCGGCCGCCCCAACCCCGACGACCGCCAGCGGGTCAATCTACGAGGGAGAAGTCTTCCTCGGGTTCAGCTGGAAGCCGTTGCCGGTGAAACTGTGACGACGGAGGTGGCGGGTCGTCTCGATGACGACCCGTTCTTCACCGAGAGCATCATCCTCATCGGCGGTATCTTCGTCATCGCGGTTATCGCCGACCTGATGGGGGGTGCGGCCGCGGCGCTCGCCATCGCGTGGGTCCCGCTGGTTCTCTACGGCCTCTTCGTCGCCCCGGTGAACATCACGGGACGCTGCTTGCTGCTTGCCGGCATCTTCATCGAGCCCCCCGACATGGTGCCCGGCTCGGGCTACTGGGTTTCGCCGCTCGATGCGGCCAACGAAACATTTTACGGCAGCCTGAAGAACCTCACCGGCATCCCTGGGCTGTCGATGCCGCTCTGTTTTCTGTGCGCGTGCATCCTTTGGTACCGGGCGCGCCGCGTTACTCGCTACCGCGACAACCCCCTGCCCGCGGTCCCGGCGGTCAAGAGCCTCCGCTACTTCATGATCGCGCTGGCGGCGCTCGAAGCGTACGGCATCGCCCGTGGCGGCGCCGTGGCCCCATCGTTCTTTCAGATCCTCCATCTGCTGACGCGCCCCGTCGTCGCGATGGCGCTCTTGTACGCAATACGCGGCGAAGAGGACGTCCGTGCATACGGCACGATCATCGTCGTCGTGGCGTGCGCGCGCGGCCTGCTCGTGATGTGGGTCTACCTCATCATCTGCTTGCCGCAGGGCTTGACTCCCGAATACGCGACGACCCACGGGGACTCGGTCATCTTCGACGCGGCCGTGCTCGTCGTCGTCGCGAACCACATCTCGGTCCGCACGAAGCGGAGCCTGTGGCGCATGATCATCGTGTCGGTCTACATGCTCGCCGCGATCACGATGAACAACCGGCGCCTCGCGTTCGTGGGGCTCGGTGGCGGAATCGTTGGCATGCTCCTCTGGTTGCCGCCCAGCCCGACGAAGAAGCGGGTGATGAAGAACCTCCTCTACCTCGTTCCCGTCGCGGTCGTCTACGTGCTCTACGGCGCCGACGAGCCGGGGCCGCTCTACAAGCCCGCGCGCCTCGTGATGTCCGTCCTGTCGCAGGAGGACACGTCGAGCGACTCGCGCAACATCGAGAACGACAACCTCGTCGCGACATTGCAAGACCACCCCTTCAGCGGCTCGGGCTTTGGCTGGGAGTACAAGGAGGTCGTTCGGATCTACGACATCTCCGAGTTCTTCCCGCTTTATAGGTACATCGCCCACAACACGGTCTTGTGGCTGGTATCGATTGGCGGGGCGGTCGGATTCTTCTTCCTCTGGCGCACCTACGCGACGGCGGCATTCTTCGCGGCGCGCGGCTACCTCCTGTCGCTGAGCGACAACGACAAGGCGGGCGCGCTCGCCGGCATCGGGATCGTCGTCGTTTGCATCTGCTCCGACTGGGGCGATCAGGGGCTCGTGAGCTACCCGAGCTTGATGATCTTCGGCGCCGTCTTCGCGGTTGCGAGCAACGTCTGCTCGCGCGCAGAACGCGCGTTGGCAGAGTCGATTGGCGTGAAGTATCTTGCGTTCCGCCGGTAGCCCGCAATGACCCTCGCCCGTGTGCGTCCCCTCGTCGTGCGGATTGCGTCGGTGGTACTCGCCGCCTGCGCCCACACCCCGGCGGCTCCAAGCCCTCGGCTACCGGCAAACATCGCGGATTCGGCCGATGGTTTCACGAGCTCGCACTACAAGGACCCCACCGCGTGGCTTTGTCTGCCGGGCCGCGAGGACGCCTGCGCGACGTCGCTCGACGCCACGGAGCTCCTGCCCGACGGCACGCGGAACCTCGTGCGGGACACTATGCAGCCCGGCGCCGACAAGGTCGACTGCTTCTACGTCTACCCCACGGTCGATCTGAGCCTTGGTCCGGCGAACCACCAAAGCTTCACCGATACAGCCCCGATGACGCGCGCCACGGTCGCGCAGGCGGCTCGCTTTCGAAGCACATGCCGCCTCTTCGTCCCGCTCTACCGGCAAGCGACCATTGGCTCGTACCTGCGTTCCCCCGAGACGCGCGACCAGTACCTGGCGGTCGCCGCTTCGGACGTGCTCGATGCGTTCGCGCACTATCTCGGGGCGTACAACGAAGGACGCAAGATCGTTCTCATAGGCCACTCGCAAGGGGCGGAGATGATCACGCGGGTGCTCTCGCGTTTCTTCGACGCCGATGGGCCGGCGGGTGACCGCATGCGAGAGCGTCTGCTCCTAGCGCTCCCGATTGGCGGTAACGTCGAGGTGCCGAAAGGGGCGGCGTCGGGCGCCACTTTTCATCACCTCGCCGCGTGCACGCGGGCGGGCGAGACGGGCTGCGTCGTGGCGTATCGGTCCTTCGTCGGAGGGGTCAACGTAGATCCCGACAGGGCCGCACCAAAGCCGGGCAACGAGACCGTATGCGTCAATCCAGCCGAGCTCGACGGCGCACCGAGGAGCTCATTCTCGCGCGCGTTCTTCCCGTCGACGGACGAATCACGTCTTCGGGCACGCGGCATCGAAGGAATCACGACCCCCTTCGTCATGCTCCGCAACTTCTACGATGGGCAGTGCGTGACCGGTCGCGACGGGTTCCGGTATCTCGCGGTCTCCATGGCCGCATCGACCCCGCCCGTAGGAGATGCTCGCGTGAGCCCCGTGGAGCTGTCGAGCCGCTGGTTCCGCGGCAAGCTAGGTCTCCACGTTCTCGACTTCCAGTTTGCGCAGGGTGACCTCGTCGACCTGGTCGCACGTCGAGCTCGCGCGCTGCCCTGAGCCGTAGATGGCGTAGCGGGCTCGAGTCCGTCGAAGCTCGAGCGGCTCAGTTGCCGCATGCCGGGGCGCCGAATACGAGAATATCGGACGCGCTCGACGACGACCAAGCCGGCATATAGACGCGCCCCGCAGCGATTGTCGGGAGGACGAACTTCGGGTATCCGGTCACGGCACCCTGCCACAGCATCGTCAAAGACTCCGGGTCGTATGCGCGGATGAACGACGGCTCTCCGCCGTTGCCGCTTCCGGTGGACACGGAGGCCCAGAGCACCGCGGTCCCCGCGGTCGAACCGTTCGCCGTAAAGGACAGGAAGCCGCCTCCTTGGCCGGCGAGATCCGCGGAGGTCGCGTACACGGCCATCGTCCCGGTCGACATCTGATATTGAACCGACGTCAGCTTCTCGCCGCGAGGCCAGAAGTAAAGGAGAGCGTCGTTCGTCCCCGTCGGGCGGCGCCACACGGTCGGCGACCCGAGCATCTCGGGACCGCTACTCGTGATGTAGAGCGTCTGCCCCGGAGGTAGAGCTCTCTGATGGAACGCGCTCAGCGGAGGCTGTGTCGCGTGCATAGTGGTCCGGTCGACCGCATAGATGATGCCGGCCTTGCTTCCGCTCACGAGAACGTTCGTGTCCGGAATGAGAGCGACGCCGGACGAGCTCAGATCGACATCGTTGTAGTTGGAGTACTGAAATACGTTGCCGTTCGATTGGTACGGCCGGTCGTCGAAGTAGGGTGTCGCGGCCGGCGCTCCTTGAGCCCACTGGAGACGTACGACGCTGTTCTCCTGGTCGAGCGGCGTCGCCGGGAAGTCTTGTGGAGATGTCGGATTCGTTCCGGGACCGAGCGTGCTGTTGCCGCTTGCGAAGTAGACCGCCTGCCCATCTCCGGCCAGCCCCCCGCCCGCCTGCCAGATGCCGCCGCCGAAACTGTGCGCGGAATCAACGTAGAAGCTTGGAGGCGCGTGCAGGTTGTTGATGTCGAAGGACATCACCGTCCCGTGATAGTTCACCTCTCCTTCGTGGCGCTCGTTGGGGAGCGCCGTCATCACCCCCCACGCTGCGATGAGCTGTCCGCCTTGCAACAGCAGCGCGGGACGGTTCATCTGGCTGTCAGTGCCGAACGGGTGTGTGCCGCCGTCCTCGTCGGTGAATCCACCTGCGACGACGACAGAGTCTAGGTGCTTGCCCGTCGTCGCGTCGACGACGTGAACCGTCTGAGGACAGTTCGTGACCGTCGTCGTCGAAGCGCACGAGCGTGCGATCAGGTAGAGCCGATTGGTCGAAGCGTCGATGACCGGCGTGGACAGGATTCCGAGGGGTCCCGGCCCTGGCTCGACCGTACCGGGAATTCCAAACGTCTCTTGTCCGAGCTGCCAGACCGGCGTCGTCGAGAGAGTCGCTACGTTGAACGCCGCGAGGACGTTCGTGGCGCTCGCGACGATCAGCAACTCCTGCGACCCCGTTGAAAGCACGAGCGGCTGCGCAAACACGAGTCCGTCGACGTGGAGTGTCGCGCGCTGATTCAAAGACGGAACGACCGACGGCGTGAGGCAGGTCTCGGAGAGGTTGGCGCCGGTGCGCGCGTTGTCGTTGTGCTGCGTGAGCACGCTGACCTTCGTGGGAGTGACCACCGTCGTCGTCGTCGACGCGCGGTGCGAGCACGCGGCGAGCAGCGTCGCGATGAGCGCGAAGATACGACTCGAGCGCTTATGCATGCGCTTCCATATCACACCGCTCGACCGAGAAAAAGAGCCGACGTCACTTCACAGGCGCGTAGACGCGCGTATCGAGAAGCTCGACGGATCGGACGTGTATCCCAGATGGGCTATCGCTCTCGAAGATGAGCTCGACGACCCCCGAGTCGAACGTTCGGCGGGGGATCGAGAGCTTCGTCGTCGACTCCGTAGGGTCGAGCGAGAGCGAGCCATAGCGCGTGCGGACACCGAGAAAGCTCCGACTACTCACTCGCACGACGGCCGGCTGCGGGGCGCTCGCCACGACCACGAGGTCTGTCGCGTACGACCAGCCCGCGCAAAACACGATCGTGCCACGCGCCTCGCGAAGCTTGGCGCCATCGTCGTCCCTCACGAATCCGGTCATCGCGGCCCGGAGGCTCTTGTCGTTGAGATCGAGCCGGGATCTTCGAAAGCGCATCGTCTGCGGATCGCGAAGAAACCAGTACAGGTCCGTAGCGAGCCAATACGCCTGGTGCGGAAGCCCATAGCGCAGCGCGAAGGCAGCCTGCGCGGGAAGGATCGCGAGCGCTCCGATGCGTCGATCGATCTCTCGCCACGAAGCGCTCATGGCATCGCCGTAGAGCGCCTCCTGCGAGGGATAGAAGTCGTAGTAGTGCTCGGGCGCCGCGCAGTAGAGATCCTGGCCCATCGACACGAACGCGAGTGGAAGAACCAATAACCCGGCGAGCAAGCCCCGAACGCGTCCCGCGTCCGCTGCCACCCACGTGACCGCGCCCGCCACAGGGAGCGCTGCGAGGACGACGAGCAGCGAAGTCATCGGCAGGAGCCGACGTGCGCCGACGGTGCTGCTCGCGTCCCAGTCGAGCGGGATGGAGGAGAGGTAGAGGTCGATCGCGAACGCGACCAGAAGGACGAGGACCCGTGAGCGCGCTCCCGCCCGAAACGCCATCACCCCGCCGGCGACCGAGACCCACGCGACAGGAGCTAGGAAGAAGAGCCCCTTCGGAGCGAAGAGAAGCAGCCAGACGTGCGGGTGCGTCGGCTGCATGAAGTACTGGCCTTGCGGAACGATCCCGAAGTACTTCCCGTAGAGATACTTGTAGATCATTGCGAGCGGCAGAAGGCCGAGGCCGGCGGAAGTCGCGATGAGCGCCGCGAGGGCGCGCCCGAGATCTCGAAAGCTACCTCGCAACGTGACACATGCGTACGTCGCGGGGATCAGTCCGAGCGGAGCGTTGGTCGGGCGGTGCAGAATGCACGCTGCGAGCGCCACCCCTGCGAGCACCCAGCGCAGCGTGCGCCGAGGCTCCTCGTACGCTCGGAGCGACAAGAGGACGAGCGCCGCAACGCAGGCGCCGTCGTACACGTGCGAGTACGACGAGGCGTACGTCGCATACACGCAGAGTGTCGTGCCGAACGCGAACAGGGCAGTCGCGATCGCAGCGACGTAGTCGTCTACGAACCGTCGCGCCGCGAGGTACGACAGCCAGAGCAGCAGCGCCTCGACCCAAACGCCTACGCCGAGCGCGGTCGTTACGATGGGCCCCTTGCAACCGAGGCGCGTCGCCTCGTCGGTCTCTGGCGGGAAGCGATGGATCACCCGCGCGAGCTCGATGGCGGGAACCCAGAATAGGGACGGTCCGACGTAGAACGGGTTGTCGGGGTGCCCGCCCCCCCGGTCCTTGTTGTGCTTGAAGCTGTCGCCGCAGAGAGCGTAGTCGTTCGTGAAGTCGATATCGTGGTCGAACGCGATTGAGCGCGCGTAGAGCCACATGTACGCGCCGTCCGACGCCGGCTGTGGGTCGGTCGTCGATTCAACCAAGGCGAAGCTCGTCAGGAGCGCTGTGAACACGACGGCGAGACCCCAGCCATACGGCTTTGCCCAGCGACGAACGCGATGCAGCCAGCCGCGGAGGACGGTCATCGTCCGATTCATGATTACGGAGCGGACGATACAGGACTCGGCTCGCTACCGACGCACCATCTTCGGGTCTACGATCGCGCGGCCTTTTCCACGGCACGGGCAGCGGACAAAGACTTCAGGTCAGATGGCCACGACGACCCCCGTCCGTCCGCTATAGATTTGACCGTTGCCCTAGTTATTGGAGGATCGGTTGGTGAAATAGCCGCCGCGGTTCGGCGGTAGGCCCCACGCTTGAGGGTTGGCCGTCGTCCCATTTGCCGCTGCTGCGGCGGCCGCCGCGCGCCTGGCGCACGGACGGTGAGTCCCTCCGATGCGGGGCGTCGTGTCTTCCTTCCACCACGAGGCGTTCGCTTCGGGCTGGGCCGGCGTCAGATGCGGTTCTTGTCGCGGTGTGCTCGTGTACACGACGGGCACGGCTTCATCGCGCACGCGCTGCAGTTCGGCCCTCGCTTGTGCCGCCGACGCCGCTTCTCGCTCCGCATCCGCCCGGGCCGTCGCGAGCTCCCATGCGGCGAAGTCGCGTGCCACGACCTCGCGCTCCGTGGCGGCCACGGTGTTCGACGCCACTCGCTCTTGCCGGGCAGGCTCCGCGACGGGCTCCATTACGGTCGGTGCCAGAGTGATCGCACGAGCCAGCTGCGGTGGTTCTGCGGTCCGCAGGTGCCCCCACGCTGCCGTCACCCCGAGCATCGTCACGACGAAGACCGCGCCGCGGGTCGCGAGCTTGGCGAGCCGAATCCGCCTCTCTACGTGGGCAGCTTCGCGAAGGCAGCGAAGGCATGTCCCTTCCGGCGACAGAACGAAACCGTGCTCGGTGCAGGTCTGCGAATCCTGGAAGTAGCCCATAGGTCGTCTCCCTCTCCCACCCGAGCCCATGCATCGACCGGGCCGACGCTCGATTCAAACAAATCTAGCGGGTTCTCGAGTCGGGGCAAGCGGGCACCGGGACGGGCCGTCCCGCGGAGAGGGCGCGAGCCGCTCGCTGGCGCCCCAGAGCTCCTAAAGAGTGACCTTTTGCGTCAGCAGCTTGTCGATGAGCCCCTTCGAGTAGGCGTTGAGCTCGCGAAAAACGACCCCCATCCCGGGCGGGTCGCTCTCGACCCGGACGACCTCGCCGATCCCTTCGATCGTCTCGATGTCGTCCATGATGACGGTGAACCGCAGGTTTACGCGCGTCCCGATGCTCAGCGGCGTCGTGGACTTGATGAACACACCCGTCCTCGAGATATTCGTCACGTACTCCTGGATGAACGCGTCGAACGACTCGAACTCCTTGTTGATCGTGACCCGCTCGTTGCTGCGCTTGTTGTCGGCCGTGTCGCTATTCATGGCGCGCCTCTTACCTACTTGCCTGCGAGGTCGAACTGCTCGAGGTGGTACTCGGTGCGCGGAATGACGGTGATCTTCCGCATGTAGCGGTTCTCCGCGTCGGCGACCGCGTCGCGCTCCGACGTCTGCAGGATGTCGGCCACCGCGGGGTGCGCGTGGACGACGATGGTGTACCCGGGGAGGTCACCGCGGCGGCGCCGTACCTCGCGAAGGATCTCGTACGCGATCGTCTCCTTCGACTGGAGCTGCCCCGTGCCGTCGCAATAGAAGCAAGGCTCGTGCATCAGGCGGCCCAGGCTCTCGCGCGTACGTTTGCGCGTCATCTCGATGAGGCCGAGGTCGGAGATGCGGTTCAGCGTCGTCTTCGCCTTGTCCTTCTGGAGGAGCTCCTCGAGCGTGCGGCGCACCTTCTCGCGGTTGCCGTGGCGATCCATGTCGATGAGGTCGAGGATGATGAGCCCACCGATGTTCCGGAAGCGGAGCTGGTAGGCGATCTCGTGGACGGCCTCGAGGTTCGTCTTGAGGATCGTCTCCTCCATGTCCTTCGAGCCCTTGCCAACGAAACGCCCCGTGTTGACGTCGATCGCGGTGAGAGCCTCGGCCTGGTCGATCACGAGGTGGCCACCGGATGGGAGCGGGACCTTGCGTGACAGCGCCCGCGCGATCTCGTCCTCGATGCCGTACGCGTCGAAGATCGGCTCCTCGCCCGAGTAGTAGAGGATGTCCTTGATGCGCTCCGGCATGAACATCTCGACGAAGTGGCAGAGCCGGTCGTACTGGTGCTTGTCGTCGATGACGATCTGATCGACCTCGTCGGTGAACAGATCGCGCGCCGTCTTGAGCGCAAGATCGAGCTCGCTCGAGAGCAGCGTCGGAGCCTTCGCCCCTTCGCGCTTCTTCGCGACCTCGCCCCAGAGGCGAACGAGGTAGCCGACGTCCGCCTTGAGCTGCTTCTTGGTGAGCCCCTCGGCCACGGTGCGAACGATGAGGCCGCCGCTCGGGGGCTTCATGCTCTCGATCGTCTCGCGGAGCCGTGCGCGCTCCTTGTCGGAGCCGATGCGCTTCGACACGCCGATGTGGTCGACGGTCGGCAGGTAGACGACGTAACGACCCGGCAGCGAGATGTGGCTCGTGCAGCGCGCCCCCTTCGTGCCGATCGGGTCCTTCGAGACCTGAACGATGATCTCCTGCCCTTCGCGCACGACGTCGCGAATCGGTGTGGTC
>Ga0302279_10003273_pt1 | contig 20419 bp, 18 predicted proteins | sample III_Bog_N3_3_FD_194541 | JGI IMG/M metagenome (GOLD analysis project Ga0302279, IMG submission 194541) | Peat permafrost microbial communities from Stordalen Mire near Abisko, Sweden - III_Bog_N3_3 | ecosystem: Environmental > Terrestrial > Soil > Wetlands > Peat | place: Sweden: Abisko...
TGGCACCGCTGACGATCTGGCGGATGAAAGCCGGCAGGAGGTGGTGAATTTCGCCGCCTCGGGCTTCCGCGATTTCACCCGTATCGCCGCCAGCGACCCGGTGATGTGGCGTGACATTTTCCTGAACAACCGCGAGGCGCTGCTGGAGATGCTGCAACGCTTCATGGAGGACGCGCAGGCGATGGCGCGCGCGGTGCGCTGGGGGGATGCGGCGTATATCGAGGACAAGGTGGAACGCGGGCGGAAGATCCGGCGGAGTTTGATTGAGCGGAAGCAGGCGTAGGGGGCGGCCCCCTTGATTCCCATGGTCCACTAGCCCCATGGGGCCGGTGGCCGACATCACGTTCGACTTCGTGGACGACGTGACCTCGGACCCGGTTGTCACGATCGCGGTCTTCACCCCGGCCGGCACGATCAAGTTCATGGCCGAACCGGCGATGGCGGGCCGGACGCTGACCCTGCACGGGCTGCACGTGCAGGATTTGCAATCCAATGCGGTCGGTGCAGCCAATCTGATGGTCCTGGCCGACGCGGTGATGGAAGGAATGGAGATCGATGGACTCGTCATTGAGGGCGCGCTTCGCACAACTGGGGCCAATCCAGGCCGTAAGCCGCGTATCCTCCGGTTCACCCGCGGTGTTCGTTCTGCGCCCCGCGGCGAATCGCCGGCCGGCCACGGTTGACGGCGCGCTGGCTCTGGCGCGGCGCGGCATGACCCTGCTGCGGGCCAGCCGCGCCATCGAAGAAATGATCGAAACCGGCCGAGCCTTTGTGGAACTGCCGGCCGTTGAGGACGTGGCGGCGCTGGCGGCGGACCTCGGCCAGGCCGGCATCGCGGCGGCGCGGGCCGAACCGCCGCGGTCCGTGGACGTCCGCGCCCTGCGCCAGCAACTCGCCCTCACCCGCGAACAGTTCGCGTCTCGGTATGGTCTGGACGTCGAGACGCTGCGCAACTGGGAAATCGGCCGCCGCGAGCCGGACACGACAGCGCGCAGCTACCTGCAAGCCATCGCCAACGACCCGGAACGGGTGGAACGGGCCTATGCGCCAACGCCGGGGGCCTAAGCACCCGATCACCGGTCCAGCCAGACATCCTCCATCCGCCAGCCGTTATACTGGCTGTTGACCATCAAGGTCAGCCCCTTCACCGCCGGCTGCCAGCAGGTGCCGCCGCGGCGGTGATACAGGATCGGCCGGGCAAGTTCCTGTTGCAACGTGTGATCGATCTCCCACACAAGCTGGCGACGGCGCAGCGGATCGGCTTCCATCGACTGCTCGTCGATCTTCCGGTCCAGCCCCGGATTGCAATGGCCGGTATAGTTTCGGGCAGAACTGCACACGTGGTTCTGGTAGAAGACCACGTCGGGATCATCGACCATATTGCCCAGCACGCTGATCGCGATTTTGTAATCCTTGCGGATCAGTTTCGGCACCCAGGTCGCGGTCTCGGTCAGCTCCAGTTCGCCATCGAAGTAAATTTCCTTCAACTGGTCGATCAGGATCGTGCCGGGATCGCGATAGACCGCCAGGTTGCGCACCGACATCTTGAACGCCAACCGCTTGTCCGGCCCGTAACCAAGCTTGCCCATAATGGCGCGTGCCGCCTCGCGGTTGGCGCCGATCTCGCCGCTGTAGCCGGCCACGTCGGCCAGCATCGCGGTCGGCAGCCCCCAGATGCCGTCGGGCGGCGGCTGCATCGCGCCGCCGATATCGCCCTCACCCTGGGCCAGAATATCGATAAACGCCCGGCGATCCAGCGCCAGCGAAATCGCGCGCCTGATATCGGGATTATCGAAGGGCGGAACGGTCCGGTTCACCAACACACCGACCGCCTCGCTGGAGGGCGTCAGTTGGCAGATCGCCCGCGGCGCCTGTTCCTTCACCTGCGTCATCAGCGGCACGGTGACCTCGTTCGGGAAGGTCATGTCGAACTGGCCGGCGACGAAGGCCAGCAGCGCGGTGGAGCGATTCGGAATGATGGTGTATTCAACGCCATCCAGATACGGCCGTCCGGGCTTCCAGTAATCCGGGTTGCGTTCCACCTTGATACTCTGGTTGGGCTTGTACTCGACGAACCTGAACGGCCCGGTGCCGATCGGATGCTGCCGCATCTCCCTCGGCTGTACATGGCACGGATACATCGGCGTGCCGCCCGCAGCCAGCATCGCCAGCAGCGCCGGTTGCGGCCGTTTCAGATGAATCGTGGCTTCGTGCTCACCGTTGACTGTGGTGCCGGCGACATTGACCCACCAGCTGCCGCGGTAATTCAGCCGCAATTTCTCCGCGCCCTGGCCCGCCAGCAGGTCCATCGTGCATTTCACGTCCGCCGCGGTGAAGGGTTTGCCGTCGTGCCAGCGGACGTCATCTCGTAAGCTCACCGTCAACGCGGTTCGGTCCGCGCTCCAGGTCCAGCGTGTGGCCAGTTCGGGCCGGATCGTATCCGGACTGTTCTGGGCGATGTGCTGGTCGTAGATCATCAGGTTGTTGAACACGCCCATCATCGGCATCAGCACGCCGATCGTGCCTTCCTCGTGGATCGACATGCTGGCGGGGCTGTCGCGGTGATAGACGCGCAGCACGCCGCCGGTTTTCTGCGCCATCGCCGCGCCGGTGCCGGCCAGGGTCAGCAGTACCGTCAGAATCCAGGTCAATTGCTTCATGGCACGCCTCCCATCGGGGATTTTCCCCATTCTCCCGCATCAGTTTAGCCGCGCTGCGACCGGCTGGCCATCCTCATGCCGGCCGCGCCCGCAATTAACGGCCGGATCACGATCATGCCGCGCCTTGTCAGGCAATCATCCGTTTCTTATAAAGCAACTGTCCAAGAGGGGTCGTAATGACAAACATCGATGGCACCACCCGCCGCGGATTGCTGCGGGGCCTTGCCGCTGCCGGCGGCATGGTCACCGCCTGGCAGGCCATGAACGGGTTCCGCCCGCTCCCGCAAGGGGCGCTCGCGGCCGTTCCCGAGACCCCGGCGAATGTCGGCCGAGGCAAAACGGTGATCGTTCTGGGCGCCGGGGTGGGCGGCATTTGCGCCGCCTATGAGCTGGAGCGCAAGGGCTACACGGTCATCGTGCTGGAGGCCGCGTCGCACGCCGGCGGCCGCAGCCTGACCTTGCGCCGGGGCGACACGTTTCAGGAAATGGGTGGTCCGGTTCAGCGCTGCACGTTTGAGGAAGGCGGCTGGATGAATGCGGGTCCGGGCCGCATTCCGCATCACCACGTCAACGTCGTTGACTATTGCCGCAGCCTCGGCGTGACGCTGGAGCCCTATATCTTTAGCAGCCGCGCCAATCTGACGACCCGGGGAATACCGGTCGAGGGGCAGCCGCGCGTCGCTCTGCCGACCGGTCGGGTGTTGAACGATTTGCGCGGCGAGATTGCCGCAATGCTCGACCGCTGCATGAAGATGTCATCGACCGATCGGGATCCGCGGCTGACCGCGATGCTGGCCGAATTCGGTGGGCTGTCGAAACCGGCAAATCCCGACGATCCCTGGCCCTATACCAACGCGTCGGGCCGAGCGGGGTATGTTACGCCACCGGGTGTGCTGGTGCCGCCGCCGCAGCCGCTGGATCCAATTCCGTTGCAGGATATGCTGAAGTCCGAGGTCTGGAAGGAGTCGGTGTTCCGGGAGACTCGTTACTACTGGCAGAGCTCGCTGATGCAGCCGGTGGGCGGGATGGATATGTTCTGGAAGGGTTTCCTGCGTCAGAATCTGGCCCATCAGCCCGGCCGGACGGTTGCGAACTTGATTCGATATAACGCGCCAGCCTGGCAGATCCAGCTTGGTGCTGACAAGGTCACCGTGTGGGTCGGCGCGCCCGGCACCAATGCGCGCTTCACGGCGGATTTCTGCATCTCCACCATTCCGATGCCGGTCTTTGCCAGGCTGCGGACGAATCTCGACGACACTGTGATGAAGGCCGCAGCCAGCATCAAGGCCACGCCCTCCGGCAAAGTCGGCTGGCAAGCGGAACGTTTCTGGGAGGCGCCGGGAACCGACATCTTCGGCGGCATTTCCTGGGTCGATGGGCTCGCGGACCAGGTGTGGTATCCGTCGGATGGTTTCCTGTCCCATCTCGGCGTTCTGACGGGCGCCTATATGTCCGGCAAAAAGGCGGAGGCGTTCAACGCCAAGCCGATCGACGAACGCATGCGGTTGTCGCGGGCGGCGATCGACGGTTTGCAGCCGGGCAGCGGCGCCAAATTAAAGCACGGCGTGGCGATCGCCTGGGAGAAGATGGAGCATATCCAGATGGGGTTTCTCGACGAGGACGACGAGGACTTCAAGCGGTTGGCGACCATCCTGGCGGCGCCGCAGGGTGGGCGGTTGTTCCAGGCCGGCGATCAGCTCACCTGGCTGTCAGGCTGGCAGGAGGGGGCCATTCTGACAGCAAAACAGGCGGTGGGGGACATCGTCAGGCGCACCGGGCCGGGGTAACGGCGTCTGGACGGGGCGGCTGGTTACCCGGCCGCCCTTGTGTTCCGCCGTTCCAGCGCCGTGCGGTCCAGTTTGCACAGGTCTCCGCCCTTCAGGATCGCCACCAGCCGCTCTTTGTGCTGCAGCAGCCGGACATCGGCCACCGGGTCGCCGTCCACCAGCAGCAGGTCCGCCAGGAACCCCTCACGCACTTGCCCGGCTTCCCCGCCCAGTCCCATCAGGTCTGCGCCGTATCGGGTTGCGCAGATCAGTGCCTCGTTCGGGGTATAGCCAAGATACCGGACGAAATGTTCGATATCACGCGCATTTTCGCCTTGCGGGGTGCGGGCGAAACCGTAGTCGCCGCCGATGACGACGCGGATGCCCCGCTTTTTCATTTCGGGATACGCGCGCGCTGCCGCGGCCAGTCCCAGGTCGTAGCCACGCCGGATTCCGGCCTGGATGGCGCCCGCCGGCGCCTCGTGCACGGCTGCGTGCAGCAGGCCGATCGCCGGTCCCACGAAAACCCGTTCTTTGGCCGCCTCAAGAAGGTCCAGCGCCTCCTCGTCCGCATGTTCGCAATGATAGATCACGTCCACGCCGCCGCGCACCGCGCGCTTCACGCTTTCCGCCGCTCTGCAATGCGCGTTGACCATCCGGTGGAAATCACGCGCGACCCGGACGCCGGCTGCGATTTCTTCATCGCTCATGACCGTGCGCGGCAACGCACCCTGCCGCGTGTGATCGTCGCCGGAGATATTTAATTTGATGCTGTCCACACCCTCGCGCACGCAGACGCGGGCCCATTTCGTCACTTCCAGGGGACCATCCGCAACGACGGCAAAACTGTCGCGGAACTGGTGCATCCGCCGGTCGTCGCCCAGGCCGCCGGTGACCGTGATCTCCGGCCCGCAGGCCCGCAACCGGGGGCCCGGCAATTCGCCCGCCTCGATCGCGTTGCGGATCACGACGTCGATCCGCAACTTGGCACTGGCCGCGCTATAGGCGCTGGTGAAGCCGTGTTCCAGCAACAGACGCGCATTGCGCGCGGCGATCAGGGTGTGCTCCTCGGGCGGGGTGTCGCCCAGATCGGTCGCACGCGCGCCGTTGATGAAGGTGATGTGCGCGTGCCCCTCGACCAGGCCCGGCATCAACGTCATCCCATGAGCGTCGATGACGGAGGCACCGGTCGCGTCCAGTTGGCCACGCTGGGTTGCCACCGCGCGAATGCGTTCGCCTTCGATCAAAACGTCGGCCGGATAGGCCGCCGCCCCCGTTCCGTCCCACACGCGGCAATCCCGGATCAGCCTGCGCGCCATGGTATCCTCCCGTTGCACAACCCCGACACTGCCATGCTCTGGCACCGTGGGCTATGGTCGGGGCCATCGCCTCCAGGTCGTCAACCCGGCAAGCCGGTCGCGGCCAACGGCCCCACCCCGCGCCCCTGCACGGCGGCAAAGACCGCGTAAACCACGCCACCGGCGATGATCCAGCGCCACGACCGCCGGATCGGAACCGCGTCCGTCGGCGCAACCCGTCCAGTGCGCAGAAATAACAATCCCACCGGCAGCACGCCGAGTGTCTGGAAGGCCTCGACGCCACTCCGGATGGGCTCGGGACGCCACAACAGGCCGGCGATCACAGCGGATGCGACGGACGCGCCGTAGGCCAGGCGGATGGCGCGCCGCCATGGCGGCTGCGTCGCCGGCAGGGCGGCAGCCGACAGGCGCATCGTGGCGTAATAGCAACCCGCACCGAGTGCCACGGAAATCGGCCGCCAGGCCGTCGGCCAGCCCATCTGACGGGCTACAAAGAACCAGTCGTCGCGGTTATGCAACGCATGGAAGATCAGTTGTCCAGCAAACCAGAACAGGCTGATCGCCCCCAGCATGACCAGGAACAGCCGGAGCACGCGGTCCGGTTTCGTCCAGGCCAGAACTGCGAAGGCGGCCAGGCCGGCAACAAGACTGCCGATCGGGCCGGAGGCATCGGTCAGGGCTGTCGCATCATGGCAGCGAAACCAGATCGAGGTCAGCAATGCGATCTGGCCGCCGACAGCGATGCAGCCGAGCCCGTGACCCATCGCCTCGTGCACGACATCGGCGAGGCTCGCGGCCAGCACCCCAACCGCGATGACCGTCGCGGGATCGTCGTCCTGCATCGCCCGGAGTCCTTCCCGCCGCCGGCAACAGCAGATACCGGTTGACCCCGGGGATGCAAGAACGGATCCCGCGCAGCGCCGCCGGATGGTTACTGATAGCGCGCGATGATGCCGTCCATCGTCCCATCAGCCTTCATGTCCGCACCGGCTTTCTGAAGTTTGGCAACAAGATCGGGACTGCAATCCTTGGAACAGGCCAGATATTGCACCGTTCCCGAACCGATCGGCGGCCCGATCACCACCTTGGCCGCATCGGGGTTGCCCTTCATCGCGTATTTCATTTCGGCAATGCTGGTAAACCACGCATCAACCCGTCCCAGCGCCAGCAGGGATGGAATCCTGTCCTGCTTTTCCGTTGACAGGGTGCTGAACTGGTCGGGGGTAAAACCCTCCCGCAGCAGCATGTCATACTGCGCGCTGCGCAACGCCACGGCGACCTGTTTGAAACTGGCCTTTGCGTCGGCGAAGCTCGTGACCTGCTTGCCGGTGGTTGCAAATGCTCTGTCCAGCGAGAACACCGGGAACAGCCAGGTGTATTTCGACTCGCGTTCCGGCGTGCGCGACAGCGCCGTGATCAGGATGTCCTTGCCGGCCTGCACCTCCTCCTGCGCACGCGCCCATGGCGGGAATTCAAGCTTGCCGGTCAGCCCGGCCCGCTTCAGCGCCTCCATCGCCGCGTCCGTCATGATGCCCCGCCCGTCCGCCGCACTGGCCTGCGGCGGTGAATCGATGCCCATGACGGTCAGCGGCGCCTGGGCCGACGCGGCCGACGACACTGACAACAGAGCAAGCAGAGCGACTAACGTATGAGTTCGGTTCTTGGTCATAACTTCTTTCTCTCCTTCCAGACAAACTTCCACACGGCCGCGTCACGCGGCTCTGTTCACCCCCGCACGATCCACGGGCTCCGGGTGGTCCATCGCAACCGTCGCATTGCGCACGATCCGGACCAGCGAATGCTTCAATCCGCCGACCACGCCATTCAACGCCGCGGTGTCGTCGCGAACCTTCGCGCTGTGTTCCCCGGTCCGGGACGCTTCGGTCGAGACTTCCTCGATCCGCCGCGTCATCTCATCGGCCGCCATCGTGGTCTCCGCGGCATTGCGGGCGATTTCGGCCGTCGCCGCACCCTGCTGCTCGACGGCCGCGGCGATCGAACCGGCGATCGCGTTGATCTCCCCGATCGTCCGCTCGATGCGGGCCACCGCGGCGACCGATGCGCCGGTGGCGGAGCGGACTTCGCCGATGTGGCGGGCAATATCCTCGGTCGAACGCGCGGTCTGGGACGCGAGTGCCTTGACCTCGGAGGCGACGACGGAAAATCCCTTGCCCGCATCGCCCGCCCGAGCGGCTTCGATGGTGGCATTCAGCGCCAGCAGGTTGGTCTTCGCCGCGATCTCGGCAATGATGTCGGCGACCGCGCCGATACGTTCTACCTGTGTACTTAATGTCTCCATCGTCACGCGGGTCTCATGCCCGGCGGAGGCCGCTCGGCTGGCAACATCGTTGGATTGTGCCACCTGGCGGCCGATTTCCCCGATCGAGGCGCCGAGTTGTTCCGCGGCGCTGGCAACCGTCTGGACGTTCACCAGCGCTCTGGCCGCAGCCGCGGCGGCGCCATTCGCAGCGGCACCGGTCCGGCTGGCCGAGGCGCTCATATCCGCGGCGATTGCGGCGATATGGGCGGTGCGGGCACCGACCGGTTCCAGGGTGGTCTCCGATTCCGCCTCGATCTTCTCGGCCATCCCATCCAGGGCCGCGCGCTTCTCCCGCACGGCTCTGGCTTCCTGCCGCGCCGTCTCGGCTTGCAGGTGCATCCGGTCGATGGCGTTTTGCTTGAACTGCGCGACGGCGCGCGCCATGCGGCCGACTTCGTCGAGCCGGTCGAGCGCGGGAATGGCGGCCTCCAGGTCGCCGGTCGCGAGCTGCGTCATCGTCGCGGTCAGTGCAACGATCGGCCGGGTGGCACGCCGGAGAATCCAGACCAGCAGACCACACACGACGACCAGAGCCGCGATGCCGATCGCGCCCAGCACCAGGCTGCGGTGCGCGATCGCGGCATCGGCGCGCGTGGTGGACATCCGCAGTTGCATGGTGCCGATGGTTTTTTGTTGCGCGCCATCAACCCGGATGACCGGGACGGTTTCGACGATCATCGCGCCCGACGGCGCGGACTTGGCGCCATCGGTGGCCAGCGGCTTGCCCCGGTCATCGGTCAGATCGCTGCCGACGTAATCGGGATCGATGGCCAGTGCCGCGAGCGACGCCTTTGCACTTTCGGGGTCGAGGTTCCAGATCGCATCCGCCGATCCGCGGCCGGCGATTCCGGCAATCAGCAGAGCCTTGTCACGCAGGGATGAACGGGCCGCATCGATTTCCTTGACCGCGATCCCGGCGATCGCGCCGGTGACCAGCACGACCAGCAGAATGCCGACCGGCAGGAGCACACGAAGCAACAAACTGCCGCGGATCCGATCAACCGGCGCCCACGGCCCCGCCTGCGTCATTCCACCCTCCATGCCACCACCCGGTGTTCAGCGAACCTGCGTTCGGCCGGAAACAGGATAGGCAGCGAAATGCTAAGGGTTGGTTAACATCGTTCGCTATTCGGCGGGTCACGTCTGGAATTTTGCCAGCGCCGGCGTCCGCTGGACGATGCGGGCGGTCCTACTCCGCCGCGCGGGCCACCGTCGCTTCGGTCGTCGCCTCCAGCGCAACCGCCTGGGCCAGCCGGTCGAGCCGGCGCACCACCGCCTCCCCGGCGAAGACCCCGCTGTTTTCCTCCAGGTGCAGCACAAGCTGATTGCCCTGGATGCGCAGGCCAGTCCCGGCCAGCAGGTCCGGCGTCCCGGCGGACAGCGTGTAGGCCAGGCGCAGCGCGATCCCCAGCACCTCGGCTCTGTTGGCGGTCTCCGCATCGAGCAGCAGCCGAGCGGGGCGGAGGAATGGCGCCTCGGAGTCGGCTTCGTAGCGCAGCGCGATCACCAGGCCCAGGAAGGCGCGCGCGTGGTGGTCCAGGCCGATCCCGGGCTGGCGGAACACCCGCAGAAAGGCCTGTTCTGCTCGGAATTCCGGGTGGTCGTGGCTGCCGACGTCGGACATCCAGCAGGCGGCCTCCCGCAGCCGCCTGGCTTCCCGGGTCTCGTAGAAGAACAAAGGCTGAGTCCAGGCGAGCAAGGCGGGCGGTAAGGCGGGATCGCGGCCATGCCGCTGGGCGAGTTCCTGACCGGCGGCCATCAGCGGATCCCGGTCGCGAATGTGGTCGGGCATGCGGCGCATGAACCAACCCTCCCGCAGGCCGCTGGCACTGAACACCACCCGCCGGACGCCGGTGACCCGCAGCAGCCGGCGCAGCGCCACGGCCGCATAGGGCAGGTCGTCGATCCGCCGCCGCGGCATGGCGGGCAGACGTTCCAAGGTCCGCCGGCTGCCCCCGGCGATCAGCGCGGCCAGGTCGCGCGCTTCATCGCGGCCGATGATGTAGTGGTGAACCATCGCCAGGGGGTATCCGGTCTGCGCGATATGGATGCGGGCCAGTGCGCGCCAGGCGCCACCCACCAGATACAAATCGCGCCCGAGGCCCTCGCTCAGCCAGGGAACGGTCAGCATGTCGGCCTCGGCCAAAGCGCGGGCTCGTATGATGTCGCCACCGGCCCGTTCCGCCAGGCGGATCACACCCAGGGGCAGGGTCTGCGAGGCGCCGCGTTCGCCGGCGGTCAGCCGGACCACCTCCAGCGAGCCGCCGCCGATATCGGCCAGGATGCCGTCCGCGGCGGGAATGCCGCACAGCATGCCATCCGCCGAGAGCTCGGCCTCCTGATTGCCGGTCAGGATATGGATCGGCACGCCGGGCATGCGCGCCTGCAAGCCGGCGATAAATCCGGGGCTGTTCTGGGCATCGCGCACCGCCGCCGTCGCCAGCACCTCAAACGGATCGGCCCCCATGGCTTTGGCGACGGCGTGGTAGCGCAGCATGACGGTGATGGCCTGGCTCATCCCATCCTCATTCAGCCGACCGGTCGCCAGCAGGCCGCGGCCCAGGCGCAGGACCGCCTTTTCGTTGAAGATCGAGACCGGGTTGCGGCTTTGTCCCTCAAAGACCACCAGCCGGACGGAATTGGAGCCAAGGTCAACCACGCCGCAACGTGGCAAAGCGGGGGGCGGTGCGTAGGGCATCCGGTCAGTCCTGGTTCATGCGCGGGATCGGCCGCCCAAGCGTCATGGCCGGGCCTGTCGCCACGGGGATAAGGACTGGGCGGGAGAACGATCTGTCCCGGAATGGCATTTTCCCAGCGTCATCGCCGGCCCTGTGCCGGCCATGACGAGGACGCAGCAGCTTTGCCCTCCGCCGCGCGCGTATCATGATGCCTGTGGGATCAAGCCCGTCCATCGTCATCAATCCTGATTGATCCGGTCCAGCCGCCGCAGTTCCACCAGCGGCGACGGCACCACCGGGCCGTGCAGCGCCGAACCGCGCCCGGACAGCGACGGGTTGGTCATGAAATAGTCATGCGCCGACACCGGCTTGCGTCCCGGCGCCACCCGCGACCAGGTGCCGTCCGACCGCAGTTCCCAGGACTGCAAGGAGTCCTTCAGATTGATCACCATGATCTGGTCCAGCACCTGGGCATGCACCGTAGGGTTGTGTATCGGCACCAGACTTTCAACCCGCCAGTCCATATTCCGTTCCATCCAATCCGCCGAACTGATGTAAACCCGAGCGTGGCGGTTGGGCAGGGTGTGGCCGTTGCCGAAGGCGTAGATGCGGCCGTGCTCCAGGAACCGCCCGACGATCGACTTCACCCGGATATTGTCCGACAGGCCCGCCACCCCCGGGCGCAGGCAGCAGATGCCGCGCACCACCGCCATCACCTTCACCCCGGCTGCCGACGCGGCATACAGCGCGTCGATCAGCTTCACATCGACCAGGCTGTTCATCTTCAACCAGATCACCGCCGGCTTGCCGGCCTGGGCGTTGTCGATTTCGGCATTGATCAAGTCCAGCAGCTTCGATCGGATGGTCAGCGGGCTGAACGCGACCTCCTCCATTTTCTCGGGCCGGGCATAGCCGGTCATGTAGTTGAACAGGCGCGCGGAATCCCGGGTCAGGGCCGGATCGCAGGTGAAGAAGCTCAGGTCGGTGTAGATGCGCGCGGTGATCGGGTGATAATTGCCGGTGCCGAAATGGGCATAGGAGCGGATCGCGCCGCCCTCCCGCCGGACCACCAGCGACAACTTCGCGTGCGTCTTCAGTTCGGTGAAGCCGAACACGACCTGCACGCCGGCGGCCTCCATGCTGCGCGACAGGCGGATATTGGCTTCCTCGTCGAAGCGGGCGCGCAGCTCGATCAGCGCGGTGACGGATTTTCCCGCCTCTGCCGCCTCGATCAGCGCCTTGACGATCGTGCTGTCGCGGCTGGTGCGGTACAGCGTCTGCTTGACCGCGATCACCGCCGGGTCCTGGGCGGCCTGGCGCAGGAACTGCACCACCACATCGAAGCTCTCATAGGGGTGATGGACGATGATGTCCTTCGCGCGGATCGCGGCGAAGCAGTCGCCGCCGAAGTCGCGGATGCGTTCGGGGAAGCGCGGGGTATAGGGCGGGAATTGCAGGTCCGGCCGGTCGTCGGCGATCAGTTGCTTCACGTCCACGACCGAGATCAGCCCGCGGTCGGCATAGATCTCGTCCGGTGCGGCCTCGACCTTGTCCACCACCAGTTCGTACAGCTCCGCCGGCATGTCGGCGTCCACTTCCAGGTGGATCGCCACCCCGCGCCGGCGGCGTTTCAGCGCGCTCTCGTAGGAGCGCACCAGGTCTTCGGCCTCTTCCTCGAACTCCACGTCGGTATCGCGGATCAGGCGGAACAGGCCCTTGCCGGTGACGCTGAAGCCGGGGAAGACGCGGTCGAGGAACAGGATGACCAGGTCTTCCAGCACGATGAAGCGAATGCGGCCGTCGCCGTCGGCGGCGGGCAGGCGGATGAAGCGCTCCACCTGGCTGGGCAGCGGCAGCAGGCCGCGCATGAACTGCCCGTCCTCGGCCCGCAGCAGCAGCAGGGCGATCACCAGGCCCATATTGGCGATGAAAGGGAAGGGGTGCGCCGGATCGATCGCCAGCGGCGTCAGCACCGGGAAGACCCGTTCCATGAACCAGGCCTCCAGCCAGATCAGGTCCGCCTCCGACAGCGAACCCGACGTGCAGAGTTCGATGCCGGCCTCGCGCAGCAAGCGGGTCAGCTCGCGCCAGATGCGCTGCTGGTCGGCGAGCAGGGCCTCGGCGCGCACCTTGATCTCAATCAGTTGCTGCGCCGGCGTGCGTCCGTCGGGGGAGACGTAGGTGACCCCCGCCTTCGCCTGGCCGACCAGGCCGGCGACGCGCACCGAGTAGAACTCGTCGAGGTTCGACGCGCTGATCGACAGGAAGCGGACGCGTTCCAGCAGCGGATGGCGTGGGTTCTCGGCTTCCTCCAGCACCCGGTGGTTGAAGTCCAGCCACGACAATTCGCGGTTGATGAAGCGATCGGGGCTGTCGGGGGTGATCGTGATGGCCTGGGAGACCCGCGGGGCAACCGGTTCGATCGTTTCCGCGGTGTGCGTCACCCTGACTGCCCCATCTGCTTGCCGGCGTCGCGACATGGCTGGCTCTATCCTGTTGATAAAGGGAAAACGTCCGTTGTCTCCAAATGTTCATCCGGCGCGGCGGCCGGGAATTCCGCGATCGCCATCGCTCTGGAGATCCGGCGGCCGGTCCGCCACGCAACCCGGTCGAGATGGGCGACCGCATCCCGCAAGGCGGCGGGACTGCGCGGCAAATGCCGCAACAGCCAGTCCTGCGCGGTTTTATCGACGGTGAGTTGCCGGTCGGACACCAGACGCGCCAGCAGCACCCTGAGCAACGGCTCTTCGGCGGGGCCGATCCGGACCGCGGTGATCGCGCGCAGCCGGCTTGCGAGGTCCGGCAGTTGGATCGGCCAGCGCGCGGGCGGCAGGCGGCTGGACAGCAGCACGGGGATGGCCTCGTCGCGCGCGCGGTTCAGCAGATGCAACATGTCGGTTTCCGCCGGCGCCTGGTCGGCGTCGTCGATGGCGAGTGCGGTGGCGGGCGGGCGGGCGGGCAGGGCGGCGCCTTGGATGATCGTGGCGCCGGACGCGGCCGCCCAGACGTGCAGCGCGTGGGTCTTGCCGCAGCCCGGGTCGCCCCAGATCAGCAGGCGGTGATCGGGCCAATCCAAGGTGCGTCCCAGCCAGGTGAGCGCCTCGGCGTTCGACGCATCCGCGACGAAATCGGCCGGGTCGAAACCCGGCTGGTGGGCGAAGGGCAGCGGTAGCTGTTGGCCTTGGGGCATGGTGCGGACAGTGTCGCCTGCCTGTGGCCGGGATGCCAGCCCGGATTGCGGTGCCGGGACGATCGACCGGTTGCATATGCTCTGTTGACGGATCGTCCCACTGCATCCGGGGGACTTTTGCGGTGCTGGCCGCGCCGTGGCGGGCCCGCCGCCACCGCATGGCTTGAGCCGGGACCCATCCCGTGCGGTAATCGCCCGGTCGAGACAACAAGACCGGGAGAAACGTCGATGATCCAGACCAAAACTGCCTATGGCCGGATCTTTCCGCCGCGCCCGGACTGGCTCGCCAAGGCCCCGGCCGAACCGGTCCTCGATCCGGATCTGCCGATCATCGATACCCACCACCATCTGTGGCAACGCCGCGGCGGCGGCGCGCGCGGCGAGTCGTGGGAGGTGCCGGAATACCGGTATCTGCTGCACGAATTCCTGGCCGACTGCGCGACCGGCCACAACATCGTCGGCAGCGTGTTCCTGCAATGCCACGCGATGTATCGCGCCACCGGACCGGCGCCGATGCGGCCGGTGGGGGAAACCGAGTTCGTCGCCGGCATCGCCGCCATGAGCGACAGCGGCGGCTACGGCAAGACCAAAGTGGCCGCGGGGATCGTGGGCTACGCCGACCTGACCGCGGGCGACTGGGTGACCCCGGTGCTGGAGGCGCAGATCAGAGCCGGCGGCGGGCGGTTCCGCGGCGTCCGGCACTCGGCCGGGTACGATGCGGACCCGATCATCGGCAACAGCGCGCCGGACATGCAGCCGGGGCTGTACCGGCGCGCGGATTTTCGGTCCGGTATGAAATGCCTGTCGGCGCTGGGCCTGTCGCTCGATGCCTGGGGGTTCCATCCACAAATTCCCGACATCACCGGCCTGGCTCGGGCTTTGCCATACGCCAACATCGTCATGGGGCACTGCGGCGGGCCGCTGGGCTATGGGCGCTATGCGGGCCGGCGGGACGATGTGTTCGCCCACTGGAAGACATCGGTGACGGAACTCGCAAAGTGTCCGAACGTGACGATGAAGCTGGGCGGCATGATGATGCGGCTGGCGGCCTATGACTACCTGGCGCTGGACGCGCCGCCATCCTCGCAACAACTGGCCGACCATTGGCGGCCTTATGTGGAGACCTGCATCGAACTGTTCGGCGCGGACCGCTGCATGGTCGAAAGCAATTTCCCGGTGGAGAAGATGGGCATCGGCTACGCCGGCCTGTTCAACGCGTTGAAGCGGCTGGCATCGGGGGCCTCGGCGGACGAAAAAGCCGCGATGTTCGCCGGCACCGCACGGCGCGTGTATCGGCTGGATTGCTGACCATGCTGCCGCAAGCAGCGGATTTCAGAGCCGAGGCGGATGCGCTGCACGCGCTGCTGGTGCGGCTGAGCGATGCGGACTGGCAACGGCCGACGTTGTTCAAGCGATGGACGGTCAACGACATCGTGCAGCACTTGCACGATGGCGACCGGATGGCGGCGGCATCGGTTGCGGGACCCGATCATTTCGCCGCGTTTCGGGCCGGCCGCCAGGCGCTGCTGGACCGCGGCCTGACCCGGGTGGAGGCGGCACGACAGTCGTTGGGCGATCTGACCGGACGACGGTTGCTCGACCGCTGGCATGCGCAGATGGCCGCTTTGTGCGAGGCCCTGTCCGCCATGCCGCCCGATACCCGCCTGAAATGGGCCGGCCCCGACATGGGCCTTCGCATGTTCACCACCGCTCGGCAAATGGAAACCTGGGCGCACGGTCAGGCAATTTACGATCTGATGGGCGAATGCCGGACCTCAACCGATCGGCTACGCAACATCGCCGAGATCGGCGTGCGCACCTACGGCTGGACCTTCGCCAACCGCCAGCGACCGGTTCCCGGACCGGCACCACGTGTGCGGTTGACCGCCCCATCCGGTGGCGTCTGGACCTGGAACGATCCGACAAAGGACAACGCGGTGCAGGGCGATGCGCTGTCGTTCTGCCAGGTCGTCACCCAGGTACGAAATATTGCCGATACCGGACTGGTGGTGACAGGCGAACCCGCGCGGGTCTGGATGAGCCTCGCGCAGTGCTTCGCCGGGCCGCCGGAGGACCCGCCGGCGCCAGGGTCGCGGTTCGCCACCGTCTGACGTCCGGGCGCCGAACCCGGTCGCCGGCCTGAGTATTATCCGATCCTGTCACACCATAACAGCGGCGGTTATCTCATTGGCCGGGCCGCAAGACCGCGATCCGGCACCACCATCCCAGCGACGGTGGACCAGAATGGCGCGCATCTCGACCCCGGAGGCATCATGCAATGCAACGACTTGGAACGGCATTCAACGGCTTCACCATCGAGGCGAGCGACGGCAAGGTGGGAAACGTCAGTGATTTCCTGTTTGACGACCATACCTGGAAGTTGCGATGGCTGGTGGTCGATACCGGCACGTGGCTCAGCGGCCGCAAGATCCTGATCCATCCATCGTCGCTGCACCGGCCGGACATGGAGGGCCGCGCGTTCGAGGCGGCACTGACGCGGGAACAGGTCGAGAAAAGCCCGGACATTCAGCGAAACGAACCGGTGTCGCAGCAAATGGAGCGGAACCTGTACGGCTACTATGGCTATAACCCAAGCTGGGGCGGCGGCTTCTATGCCGGCGATGGCGGCGCGTATCCCGTCCGAACGGCGCTGCCTGTCAGCGATCCGGCACCGCAGGGCCCGGCCGGCACGCCAGCCGAACCGACGAATGCGGACCCGCATCTGCGCAGCGTGGCTGAGGTGAAGGGTTACGACATTCGCGCCATCGACGGCGAGGTCGGTCACCTGGAGGACTTCCTGATCGACGACGAGGACTGGAGCATCCGTTACCTCGTGATCGACACGCGGAACTGGTGGTTCGGCAAACATGTCGTGGTGTCAACCAGTGCGATCAAGGAGATCAACTGGGCGGAGCGCTTCATTCGGCTCGACCTGACATGTTACAAGATCAAAGGCAGCCCGCCCTGGGACCAGACCGGCCTGATCGACCGGGCCTATGAAGCGCTGCTGCACACCTATTACGGGTGGGGGACGATGACCGAGGGGCCAGTGGCCCCGGTGCAGGCCGTGGAACCGCCGCCGGCCGTCAAGCCGGAACCCGCGCCGGTGGCTGAATAATCCAGGCGGCCGCTTGAAGGACGTGCCGGCCGGTTCTGCCATATGTCGCGTCATGACGATGCGGGACCACGAGAACGCTCCCGGCCGCGGCCCACAAGATGGCCCGCGGCCGGCGCGCCCGACCCACGATCCGGAACCCGCCGCCTGACAGCCGGTCCGGGACGCTCGTTTGCCGGGTTGCGCCAGCACAAGTCGTGACCCGTGTGCCGGAAATGCTCGCAAATGCCACGCCAGTCGTTTAAATATCCTCGATCGATATTGTAATGACTGTCACGGAACCGAGATGCCCCTGGCCGAGCCCACCGACAAGACCATATCCCGCATTGGCGCGATCGCCGACCGGGCATTCCTGAAACTCGAAATCTTTGCCTATATCGTGCTGGGCGTCATGTTGGCGCTGGCCGCGCTGCTGGGCATTTTCAGCGCCGGCGGGTCGCTGTTCGAGGCGCTGCGGGAGCAGGCGGACGCGGACACCCTGGTGGTGACGATCGACCGGCTGCTGTTCGTGCTGATGATCGTCGAAATCATGCACACCGTGCGCGTGTCATTCACCTCCGGCACGCTGGTCTGCGAGCCGTTCCTGGTCGTCGGCCTGATCGCCTCGATCCGGCGCGTGCTGGTGATCACACTGGAATCGTCCAGAGCCAATCAACCGGGCCGATGGTCGCCCGACTCGCAAGGGCTGTTCAACGCAACCATGCTGGAGCTTGTGGTGCTGGGCGGGCTGATCCTGGTCATGGTGATCTCGATCTGCATGCTGCGTTACAGCATGCGGCGCTAGGACCCCCAGGGGGCTCCAAGGGGCAGTCTCACGCTGTCCCGGCGATATAGGCCTTCAGATTATCGACGTCGTACTCGTGCAGCATGATGCGGAATTTGACCAGGTCGCGGATGCTGACGATGCCGACCAGCTTGCCCCCGTCAAGGACAGGCAAATGCCGGAAATAGCCGGCATCCATGATCTCCATCGCCTCATCCACCGTGGTCTCCGGCGTCGCGGTGGTGACCGATCGGGTCATCAAGGCATCCGCCCGCATCTCCATCACTTTCTCGCGGTGTGTTGCCAGGGCCTTGACCACGTCGCGCTCGCTGACGATTCCGGCCACAGACCCATCATCGTGCAGCACCAGCACGGCACCGATGCGTTTCGCCAGGATGATGGCCGCGATGTCATGAACCGTGGCGGACGGTTCGACCGACACGACCTTGTTGTCCTTGTTCTTCAGCACTGCGCCGACTGTCATCTGCCTGTCCCCCTCCGATGATCCCCTGCGGCGGTCCGACCGCTTAGCGCGCGTCAACCAATGGGGTCATATGACCCCGCTGGTTGACGCGGCCGGGACAGTCTTGGCGATTCAGGGGCGGGTTGCAAGGCTATTGCCGCGAATTGTCGCGACTGACTGGCGACAATGATGTCGGTCGACCTTCGATCCTCGTCGTCTGGCGGATGCCGGCGCACCGCGGCGCGGTGTCGCCCATGGCTGCGGGATCGCAGCCGTCACACGACCGAACGCCGGCCGCGCCTGCACCGCCGATGCGGGTCATCCCCCCAGTCGGGTGATGCGCCCAGCCGTAAGCCCGCCATCGATGACCAGTTCGGACCCGGTCATGTGGCTGGATGCGTCCGACACCAGGAACAGGATGCCGTTGGCAATATCCGCCGCCTCGCCCGCCTGGCCGATCGGTACGGTATTCTCGGCGATCCGGTAGGGGTCCAGCGCGGCGTTGGCACCGCCGGGCGGCATTTTGCGCCAGATCGGCGTGACGATGATGCCGGGATGCACCGAGTTCACCCGGATGCCGTCACGGGCCTGCGCGCATTCCAGTGCCATGGATTTGGCGAACAGCCGGACCGCGCCCTTGGTCGCGCTATAGCCCGCCAGGCCGGCCGACCCGCGCAGGCCCGCCACCGAGGACAGCATGATCACGGACCCCCCATTGCCGGCCCGCCGCATCGCCGGGATGCCGTATTTCACCGTCAGGAACACACCATCGACATTGATCGCCATCTGCCGGCGCCAGTCGGCCAGCGACATGTCGATCGCCAACCCCATGATCGCGATGCCGGCATTCGCAACCAGGATGTCGAGCCGGCCAAAGTGGCGTTCCGCGGTGGCGATGACCGCGGGCCATTCCGCGTCGTCCGTCACATCGTGATGCCGGTAGACGCCCCCGACCTCGTCGGCGAGCGCCTGACCCGCCGCGTCGTCCAGATCGGTCAGCAACAGCTTCGCACCCTCCCGCGCCAGCACCCTGGCGGTCGCCGCGCCGATGCCCGATGCCGCACCGGTGATCAGTCCGGCCTTGCCGTCCAATTGCCCCATGGTTTCCTCCTGCAGGGTCGCCAGCCGCGATCATCCCACCGCAGGCGGTGAGCGCCAAGCGTGACTATTCCTCCTCGGAGTCTTCGGTGACGTGTTCCAGGCGCCAGCCGAAGCCGCGCGGCGCATCGGGCAGTGGATGCCCGCGTGGTGAGTGCACACGAATGTCGGTGTCGCTGCCGAACACGTTCACCAACCGGTAATGCCCACTGCGTGGCGCGGGTTCGCCCGGCCGGTGTTCTGGGTCTCTCCGCATGCTCCATCCCCTGACGGCGCCGCCAGAAGAGCGTAGTTTAGCGGAACCGTGATTGATCCAGATCAATGAGACCGGCTTATATGCGAGTTCGCGATTAATGTCCGATCGTGCCGAGGGTGATGGGGCACGCCGCGGGGACGGGGGCTCAGTGCAGTTTCACGCTGGGCGTCGGCCGCTGCGAGATGGTGCTGACGACCGTGCGCCAGAAGACTGACGGGCCGCCATGCAGCGCCGCCTCGTGCATTTTATACAGTGACCGGTACATGATCCGCGCGAACAGCCCCTCGATGAACATGCTGCGCCCGACCAGGAAGCCCATCAGGCTGCCGACCGTGCTGTATTTTCCCAGTGAAACCAACGAACCGAAATCCCGGTAGCGGAACGGTTCCAGCGGCTTGCCGTCGAGCCGCAGGTTGATCTGGCGCAGCATGTGGGATGCCATCTGGTGCGCCGCCTGCGCCCGCGGCGGGATCGGTGTGGTTTCGCCGGGACGCGGACAGGACGCGCAGTCGCCGATGGCGAAAATGTCCGGGTCGCGCGTCGTCTGCAAGGTCGGGGTGACCAGAAGCTGGTTGATCCGGTTGGTCTCCAGCCCGTCGGCGTCGCGCAGGAAGTTTGGCGCCTTCACCCCGGCCGACCAGACCACGAGCTCCGAGGGAATGAACTCCCCGCTCGCCAGCACCACGCCATCGGCCCGCACCTCCGACACCCGTGCACGCGTGCGGACCTCCACGCCGATCGAGGTCAGCAGCTCCAGGGTCGCGTTGGAGATCCGTTCGGGCAGCGCGGGC
>Ga0302279_10003275_pt1 | contig 20406 bp, 16 predicted proteins | sample III_Bog_N3_3_FD_194541 | JGI IMG/M metagenome (GOLD analysis project Ga0302279, IMG submission 194541) | Peat permafrost microbial communities from Stordalen Mire near Abisko, Sweden - III_Bog_N3_3 | ecosystem: Environmental > Terrestrial > Soil > Wetlands > Peat | place: Sweden: Abisko...
CGCGGCGCGGATCCTCGGGCTGCGGGCGGAGGCGGCGGAGGCCGGGGCGATCTACGAGGCGGGCCGGGCCGACCTGCTGGTGGCGATCCGGGGCGGCGCCATCCAGGAGGAGGGTTACCGCTGGATTCCGGGTGTCGCCGGCAAGACCTCCGGCAGCCGCTGGGGCGCCCTCAATGCGGCCCTGCCCTGCAGGCTGCTTGCACCCGACGATCCGTTGATCACCGGGACAATCCGGAAGATCGAGTCGAGGGAGAGCCCGGGCGGAATTCCCATGCACACCGGCTGGATGGAGGATGGGATGTGGGTGGCGATCACCCTCGACAACCTGGCGGAGGCCGAGCTGCTGCGCGGAGACGGCGACTCCTTTGCAAAATACCTTTACGCGACGATCAACCACGGGACGCCGCTTTACTCCTGGTGCGAGGAGCGCGGCCCGGAGCGCGGGGCGGCAAAGACCAGCGGGGACCGCCAGCACCTGTGGACGCCGGTCGCCGTCGTCCGCGCGATTCGCGACAGCCTGGTCTTCGAGGATGGCGACACGCTGCACCTCGCCCGCGGCGCCGACCGCTCGTGGCTGGCCCGGGGTCCGGTTGGGGGCGACGGATTCAGGACGCACTTCGGCACGCTTTCCTACCGGCTTGACTACCGGTCGGCGCCCGGCCGGGTGTCGGGCGCCGTTTCGCTCGTGGGGGGCCGTCCGCCCGCGGTCCTGAGGGTGCACGTCCGGCTGCCCGACGGATTGTCCATCCGGACCGTTTCCGATCCCTCCGCCCGGATCGTGGACGGGGGCGCGACCGTCGAATGGACAAATCCCCCGGCTCGCCTCAGCTTCACGGCGGATGTTGGAAAGTAGCCCCGCGATTCCACCTGAACGGACCCGCCTGTTCCTGGCGGGAGCGCTGCTGTTCGGCGTGGTCCTGGCCGCCTATTGGCCGGCGCTGTCCGGCGGCTTCGTCTTCGATGACGGACCCTTCCTGATCCAAAGCGACCTCATCCGGTCCTCGGCCGGCCTGCGGCGATTCTGGTTCAGCACCCTGCAGACCGACTATTGGCCGGTGACCTACACGGCCTTCTGGGCCGAATGGCGGCTCTGGGGCGCGCACCCCCTTGGCTACCACGCCGTCAACATCGCCCTCCATGGCGCCGAGGCGCTGATGCTCTGGGGAATCCTCCGCCGGCTCCGTCTCCCGGGTGCTTACCTTGCCGCCTTCCTGTTTGCGGTGCATCCGGTGAACGTCGAGTCGGTCGCCTGGATCATCCAGTTGAAAAACCTGATGGCGATGCTCTTCACTTTGGCCTGCGTCCGGTGTTTCCTGGAGTCGGGAATCCCCGCGGCGGAACCTCTGCGGAAGGGAAGGTGGTATGCCCTGAGCCTGCTCTGCTTCGCCCTCGCCATGCTGAGCAAGGGCTCGGTCGCGCCGCTGCCCCTCGTGCTCCTGGGCATCGCCGCGTGGAAGCGGCGACTGTCGCGCCGCGACGCGCTCTGGTCGGCGCCCTTTTTCTGCGCGGCCGCGGCGCTGGCGGCAGTGGACGTGTGGTTCCAGAAGCACGGGACCGGGGTGGCAATCCGGGACGCCGGGCTGGCGGAGCGGCTTGCCGGGGCGGGGGCCGCTGTCTGGTTCTACCTCTACAAGGCGGTCCTTCCGCTCAACCTGGTGTTTGTCTATCCCCAGTGGCACATCCGCGCGGGAAATCCGCTCTGGTGGATTCCGCTACTGGCCGCGCTTGGTTTCACCGCGCTGCTCTACCGCCGCCGCGCGGGACCCGCCCGTCCCCTGCTTTTCGGCTGGTGCTATTTCTGCGCGGCGCTGGTCCCGGTGATGGGCTTCACCGACGTCTACTTCATGAAATTCTCGCTCGTGGCCGACCACTATGCGCACCTTGCGCTCATCGGCGTGGTTTGCCTGGCGGGAGCGGGATGGGCGCGCTGGGACGCCCGGTCCCGGCCGGTGGCGGTGGTTCGGGGCGCCCCGGTCACCCCGGCCCGGCTCGCCGGGGGCGCGGTGATCGTCGCCCTCGCGGTCCTCACGTGGCGCCAGTGCGGGATCTACCACGACTCCCGCAGCCTCTGGTCGAGCGTCCTGGCGGCAAACCCGGAGTCCATTCCCGCCCAGAACAACCTCGGGAACGACCTCAACGCGGCCGGGCGCCCCGACGAGGCTCTCGCCCATTACCGCGAGGCGCTCCGGATCGACCCCGCGCTCCCGAATGCGCACAACAACATCGGGATGATCCTCGCCCAGATGGGCCGGCTCCCGGAGGCGGCGGCCGAGTTCGACGAGGCGCTGCGGCTCAATCCCCACGATCCGGAGGCGCTCGTCAACCAGGGCTTGGTCCTCAAGGGCGAAGGACGCACCGGGGAGGCGATCGCCGATTTCCAGCGCGCGCTCGTGCTTGAGCCCGGAAACGCGGACGCGCAAAGCGACCTGGGGATCGCGCTGGTGGCCGAGGGACGGCTGCCCGAGGCCGCGGCGGCATTCGGCGAGGCGGTCAGGCTCAGGCCCGAGAACGCCGACGCGTGCGGATACCTCGGCGCGGCCCTTGCCGACACGGGGCGGGCAGACGAGGCGATCAGGGCCTATCAGTCGGCGATTCGGCTGGGTTCGAACCAGCCCAGTCTCCTGTTCAACCTCGGGAATCTCCTGGCCCAGGCCGGGCGCCTGCCCGAGGCGATCGACGCCTTCGGCAGGGCGGTCGCGCTGAAGCCAGACTACGCGGAGGCGCACGCCAACCTGGGGTCCGCGCTGGTCAATGCGGGCCGGCTCGACGAGGCGGTCGGAGAGTTGCGGAAGGCCGAGCAGCTCAATCCCGGCTACGCGCAGATTCACCGGAACCTGGCCGTGATCCTGAGGGCACTGGGCCGCGAGGGCGAGGCGAGGGGCGAGGAGGAGGCCGCGCGGCGCGCCGGCGCGGGCAACTAGCATGATATCACGGATCCGAAGGCTGGTGGGATGGGAGGGGGCGCTGATCCTCGCGGCGACCCTGGCCGCCTATTTTCCGGCGCTGGGCGCCGGCTTTGTCTGGGACGACGATGCGTACGTGACAAAGCCGGCGCTGCGCGGGCTGCACGGCCTGTGGCGAATCTGGTTCGAATTGGGGTCGACCGAGCAGTACTACCCGCTGCTGCACGGCGCCTTCTGGGTCGAGCATCGGCTGTGGGGGGACTGGGCGCCGGCGTACCACCTGGTGAATGTCCTGCTGCATGCCGCGGCCGCGTTCCTGTTCATGCTCGTCCTGCGGCGCCTGCTGCCGCAGGGGGCCGGGTCAAGGGTGCCCCTTTTCGCCGCGCTTCTCTTTGCGCTGCACCCGGTGTGCGTGGAGTCCGTCGCGTGGATTTCCGAGCAGAAGAACACCCAGTCCACGGTGTTTTACCTGCTGGCCGCGCTTTTCTACCTGAAGTGGGAGTCCGGGGGCCGTGGATCGCGGCGGCTGTATGGGGCGGCCACGCTCCTCTTCGTCGCGGCACTCCTTAGCAAGACGGTATCGGCGACCCTTCCGGCGGCGCTCCTGGTCGTGGCCTGGTGGCGGCGTGGGCGGATCTCCTGGCGGGAGGATGTCAGGCCGCTGGTGCCATGGATTGTGCTTGGCGGGGCGGCCGGCGTCTTTTCCGGCTGGGTGGAGCGAACGTACATCGGGGCGAGCGGATCGGCCTTCGCGCTGGACCTGGCCGGCCGATTCGTCCTGGCGGGACGCGTGACCCTCTTTTACCTCGGCAAGCTGCTCTGGCCGCTGGACCTCAGCTTCACCTATCCGCGCTGGCAGGTGGACGCGACGGTCGCCTGGCAATGGCTTTTTTCCCTGGCGGTCATTGCGCTGACCCTCGCGCTCGCGTTGCTCCACCGCCGGACCCGCGCCCCGCTCGCCGCCTGGCTCTTCTTCGTCGGGTCGCTCGTCCCGACGATCGGCTTTTTCAACATTTACGCCTACGTCTTCTCCTACGTCGCCGACCACTGGCAGTACCTCGCCAGCCTGGGCGTCTTCGCCCTGGCCGCCGGGGCCTGGGATGCTGAAATTAGAAAGGGAAAATTAGTAATTAGTAAGGATAGCACGAGGGGAGGAGAGGGAGTTAGGACAAGGCGAATCTCGCGTGATCACTTACCAATTACTACTTTCACCTTTACGAAAATCGCCCCGATTTTCGTATGCGTCGTGCTCGGAGCGCTCACGTGGCGGCAGTGCCGCCTCTATCACAGCAAGGAGACTCTCTACCTCGGCACGCTCCGCGCTAACCCGAGGGCTTGGATGTCCGATAACAACCTGGGCAACCTCTATTCCGCGCAGGGGCGCTATGCGGAGGCGATCTCCCACTACGATTCGGCGCTGCGGGTCAGGGAGGATCTCGCCGAGGCGCACTACAACCTGGGCCTGGCGCTGATGAGGACGGGCCGCATCGAGGAATCGGTGCCGCAGTTCCGAAGGGCGATCCGGCTGGAGGATCACGACCGGCGGGGCAACGACCCGGCGCAGGCGGCTCCCTTTGACAACCTGGGCCTGGCGCTGAACTTGCTCGGGCGCCCCGAGGAGGCGATTCCCTGCTTCCTTGAGTCGCTGAGGATAGCGCCGGACGCGCCTGACGTGGAGTACAACCTGGGCAACGCCTATGCGGCGGCCGAGCGATGGACCGATGCTCTGGGCCGCTATCGGCGGGCGCTCCAGCTCAGGCCCGACTACGCCGCGGTTCACACCAACATGGGCGCGGTGCTCGCGCAGACCGGGCACGTCCCGGAGGGCGTCGCGGAGCTGCGGGAGGCCATCAGGATCGATCCGGGCTACGCCTCCGCGCACGATATCCTCGGCCAGATCCTGGGCGGGGAGGGGTTCGACCGGGAGGGGAGGGCCGAGCTGGAGGAGGCCGCCCGCCTGAAGGCGGCGGCCGGGCAAACGGGTCGGTAGGCGGTAAATCAGTTTGAAATGAAAGCGACCGCTCCCATGCTCCCGGGCGTGTTTGCAAGCGTATGGCGGAGGATCAGGGACTTTTCCGGGATCGGGGGCAGCTCGCACCTGTGGACCCGATGGATCGTGCTCCGGGCGGTCGGAATTGTCTATTGCGTCGTCTTTGCCGGGGTCGTCGCGCAGGCGCGGGTGCTGGTGGGTCCCCGCGGGCTCGCACCGATGGGGGACTTTCTCCAGGACCAGCTTGCGCAGGGGCCCGGGCCGCTTGCCGCGTTCCTGAGGGCCCCGGGTATCTTCTGGATAAACGCGGGCGACGGCATGATCGCCTTCGTCGGCTGGCTCGGACTCGCGGCGGCCGCGGCGCTTGTGCTCAACCTCTGGCCCCGGATGGCGCTGTTCACCTGCTGGGCCGCCTTCCTTTCGTTCGTCAGTCCGGGGCAGTTCTTTGCGGCGACCCAGCCCGACCAGCTCATGATCGAGGTCGCGCTGCTGTGCATTCCCTTTGCCCCGGCCGGATTCCGACCCGGGCTGGGGGAGGCGTCCCCGCCGCGCCCGATCGCGCTCTTTGCTGTCCGCCTGCTCCTTTTCCGGGTGATGTTCGAGGCGGGGATCGCGAAATTTGTGCTCGGCGGGGCGCTCTGGCGGAACCTCACGGCGATGGACATCATGTACCAGTCCGCGCCCTTCCCGACGATCCTGGGGTATTACGACTTCCACCTGCCCCACGCCTACCACGTTCTGGAGATCGCCCTCACCTTCATTGTGGAGATTCCCGCCCCGCTGCTGGCCGTCTTTGCCGGCCGCCGCGGCCGGTGGATCGCATTCGTGACCTGGACCCTCTTCCACGTCGGGATCCAGCTCACGAACAATTTCGGCTGGCTGAATGTCGCCTCGATCGGCCTGGGTTTCCTCTTCCTGGACGACCAGATGCTCGCCGACGCGGCCCGGCGGCTGCGGATCGGCCGCGCGGCCCGTTTCCTGGCCCGGCCGCCCGTTCCGGCCCCGGTGGTCCGGGGCTGGCGGCTCTGGGGCCTGCGGGTGATGCTCGGCTTCCAGTTCGCGCTCGGCCTTTGCTTCTTCCTGCTCGCAGACACGGATCTGGCCCGGGTGGTGCCCGGGCCGGTCGCGCGGGCAGCCAACGGCGTCTTCGGGGCTTTCCGCAGCTCGAACGGCTACCTGCTCTTCGGGAACATCATGACCTCCCGCTACACGGTGGAACTGGAGGGCTCCAACGACGGGGGTGAGACGTGGCGAACCTATGACTTCCGCTACATGCCCCAGCAGGAGGGCCGGATTCCCCCCTTCATCGCGCCCTGGTATCCCCGGTTTGAGGCGATCCTCCAGAACACGAGCGTTGTGACCCGCGCGTCCCCGCTCTTCCCGGCGGTCGCCGCGCACCTCCTTCGCAGGGATCCGGACGTGGTCGCCTTGTTCGAGCGCGACCCGTTCCCGGGCCGGCCGGCGACGATGATCCGGATGTCAATTTACCTCATGAAGTTCACGGACCTGGACACGCATTCCCGGACGGGTGATTTCTGGACGAAGGAGTACAGGGGCGACTATATGCCGGTGATGTACCTCGATGAACATGGAGCCATTGTCCAGGCGGGATGACCGCCGCGGTTTCCGCCGCGTTGCCGCCCTCGTCCTGGCCGTCGCCGCCCTGGCGGCGGCTGCCCGCCTCGGGGCCGGGGAGATCGCCGCAGGCCGGGGCTTTACGCTGCCGGGAATCGGGCTCGATCTGGTCCCCATCCCGGCCGGGACCTTCGTCATGGGCAGCCCGCCCGGCGAGCCGGGCCGCGACGCCTGCGAGGGCCCCCTGACGCGCGTGACCCTTTCGCGGCCCTTCTGGCTCGGCCGCACCGCCGTGACCCACGGGCAGTGGAAGGCGGTCATGGGAACGGACCTTTCAGCCCAGGTGCGGAAGGCCGTGAGGGCGGATGTCGACGTGTCCCGCTTCCTGCTCGGCACGGGCGACAATGTGGCCATGTATTATGTGAACTGGTACGACGCCGCCGCGTTCTGCGCCCGGCTGAACCGGCTTGCACGGCGGGACGGTTCACTGCCGCCGGGCTACGAATACCGTCTTCCGACCGAGGCGGAATGGGAATACGCCTGTCGGGCGGGTACCACGGGCCCGACCTGGGCCGGGCCGATGGAGCTCCTCGGCCGGAGCAACGCCCCGGTCCTCGACGACATCGCCTGGTACGGGGGAAACAGCAGTGTCGGCTATGTCGGCCGCGGCATGGACACCGCGGCGTGGGGGGAGAAGCAGTATCCCGGCGGGCTCGCGGGCCCGCGCGATGTCGGGCTCAAGGCGCCCAACCCTTGGGGGCTCAGCGACATGCTCGGCAACCTGTACCAGTGGTGCCTGGACTTTCCCTCCACGCGGCTGCCCGGCGGCGAGGTCACCGATCCGGCCGGGCCTCCCAGCGGCACCGACCGCGCCCTGCGCGGGGGCACCTGGCACAGCGACGCCACCCTGTGCCGCTGCGCCTCCCGGCCCTGGAGCGTCCCGTCGGACCGCACGCTTTTTGTCGGTTTTAGGATCGCCCTTGCCCCAGCGATGGGCCATTGATTTTGAATCATGAACCCCACGTCGTTTCTCAGAATGCTCGCGGTCGCATCGGCCTTTGTCGCCGCCGCCGCCGTCCACGCCTCGGGCGTGTTTGTGGATGCGGTTGTCGATGTCACTCCTGAAGGCAAGGCCGCGGCGACACCCGGTCCGGGAAATCCGGTCTACTACCTTCCCTATACGGTCGGCTATTCTGAGAAGGGCGCCTGGCCCGCGGAGGCGCTGCCGTCGATTGCGCAGGTCCAGCGCCAGGTTGCGGTCGCGCTCGCCTCGCGGGGATACCTCCTGGGCAGCAGGAAGTCTCCGCCCACCCTGCTGCTCACCCTGCGCTGGGGACGGCTGGCGCCCGCTTCCGACTTTGCCCGGATCGACAACCTCGACGACGACATGGCGACGCTTGTCGGCGGCCTGAGCAAGGGCAACGACATCAACGACCCGTCCGAGGCGTTGAAGACCCAGTTCCGGAGCGACGCGTCCAGTCACCGCTACTACCTGGTCATCGAGGCCTACGACTTTGCGGCGGCGACCCAGAAGAACAAGATTCCCCTCTGGTGCGCCCGGGTCAGCACGGACGCCGTGGGCGAAACGCTGGCGAGCGCAATGCCGTCCCTGGTTGCCGTCGCCGCCCCGCTGCTCGGCGAGGACGTGCGGCCGCGGGTGATCGCGGCGCCCTGAACCTTGACCAATCGCCCGGGCGGTGCTTCATGGGTGGACCCATGAAGATCCGATTCCTTGCCTGCCTCTGCCTCGCGGCCTGCGGCTTCGTCTGCGCGGCCGCCGCCGCGCCGGCGGGCCTCTCCGGCCGTTGGAAGCTCAACCTCGACCGCAGCTCGGCGATCAAGCCGTGGAGCGCCGAGACGGTCGTGATCCACGCCGACGGCGACGTGGTGACGATCGACCGCAGGTTCGTCTGGGGAATGGACCGCAGGGTTTCGGACACGACCTCCGTCAGGGCCGACGGCAGGACCGTCCTGGCCAATCCCGTCGCCTACTGGATCGACAGCTGGTACAACAACGCCTACATCGGCGCCGATCACCTCAAGCGCGTCTCGGGCGAGTGGCTGGAGCCCGGTCGCGTGCTGAAGATAGAGACGAGGCTGTCGCTGAATGTGCAGCAGGGCGAATTCCCCATCCATATCTATGAGGAGTACCGGGTTTCCGCGGACGGGCGGACGCTGACCCTCCTCGAGCTCCGGTCCACGCGCGACCAGGCCCTGACCTACGTCTTCACCCGCGAATAATCCGGACCCGCCATGAAACGATTCCTCTTTCTCCTCCTGCTCTCCCTCTCGCTGGCCTGGATCGCCCCCGGCCTGCGCGCAACCCCGGGCGAGCCCGGCCCCGCCCCGGCGACCGCATTTGCGATCGCGGTCCGCGACAACTGGGAGATCAAGGGAGGGCTGCCCGAGAACGCCCTGGTCCTCAGCCTCCAGGGGCTCGCCAACACCGATGCGCCGCGGCTTTACATCGACTACCCGGTGAGCTGGCACTTCCACGACTTCAGCCCGGTCAAGCGGCTCTACGAGGAGACCCACCATGTCGTCTTCACCCAGCTCGACGGCCCCGAGGCGGCCCTGCGGGCCCTCGGGCACTTTGCGCGCGGCTACGTGGTCTGGGACAAGCAGGTGCGCACCTCCCTGAACGTGGCCTTCACCGCGGCGGGAATCATGCGGGCCGTGGTCGTCGACGACGACCTGATCCCCCTGGCCCGGAAGATGGGCCTCAAGCCCCTGGCCGACTACCGGGGACTCTTCGAGGGGCAGAACGACACCCAGATCTACACCTGGGCCTACGACCATTACTGGAACCAATGCAGCCGCGACTATCTGGTCTGGATGGGCGGCGCCGCGGGGAATGTCATGGAGCCGGGGGTGGCCGACCTCGCGATCGCCTTCCACGCCTTCGTGGCCGACCTGTCGGCGGATCCCAGGCTTCCCGACGAGCTTGCGTTTCACAAGCGGATCCTTGCGCAGATGAAGCCCGGATCCTTCATCTTCGGGTGGCACCCCTACCTGAAGGACACCGAGGGGCAGTGGATCACGCTGACCTCCGGCTACGGGCTGAAGGTGATCGGCCTGAACACATTTCCCAACGGCACCTTCCTCAGCCAGATCGGGTTCTCCCCGGGCTTTCACTTTCACAACAACAACCACGTCACCCGCAATTCGACGCTCGTCCCGGAGAAGAAGGTCTACATCGCCCTCGAGCAGTCCGACGCCATGGGCATCGGCGCCTGGATTGAGCCGGAGCGCGGCCAGATCCCCTACGCCTGGGACGTGGGAATCGACGGCATCCGCTGGTACCCGGGGATCATCGAGATGTTCTCCCGGGACCAGAAGCCCAACGACTACTTTGTCGGGGGCCAGTCCGGCTACATGTACCCGGTCGCCGTCCCGGCGGACCGCTTCCCCGGGCTGATGGATGAGATGAACCGCGGGATGGCGCTGTGCGACGAGCATGTCGTGGGCGTCCTCGACCACACGCAGCGGGGGGCGCCCGTGCCCGTCGGCTACTGGGACCTGCCCAAGCGAACGGTCGACGAGTTCTATGCCTATGCTCCCGGTGCGATCGGCTTCGTGAACGGGTACGCGGCCGCCCACACCTACGACCTGCGCAATGGCCAGGCCTTCCTCTCGTACGACTACTACCTCGACCAGAACCGCGCGGTGGACGACGTCGTCGCCGACCTGAACGAGCTCATGCGCCTGAACCCGAAGCGGCCCTATTACCTCTTCATCCACGTCCGCGAGTCCAACAGCATCAAGCGCGTGAAATCCATCATCGCCCGGCTCGACGAGAGCCCGGAGGTGGTTCCCCTCGACACCTTCCTGAAGCTCGCGGCGGGCAACAAGACCTACGCGACGTTCTACCGCAACGAGCCGCCCCATTCATCCCTGCCATGAGTTCCACAGCGACCCTCCAGGCCCAGCCGGGCATCGATTCCCATTATCCGCTGACCGCGGACCAGATCGCCGCGTTCCGCCGCGACGGGTTCGTCAAGCTCAAGCATGTCCTGTCCGCCGAGGTGCTCGCCCACTATGGCGACATCATCACCGCCGAGGTGAAGCGGCTCAACACGATGCACCTGCCGATCGAGAAGCGCGACACCTACAACAAGGCGTTTCTCCAGGTGGGCAATATCTGGACCCACAATGAGACGGTGAAGGAATTCTGCATGAGCAGGCGCCTCGCGCGGATCGCCGCCGAGCTGATGGGGGTCAAGGGCGTCAGGATGTACCACGACCAGGCGCTCTACAAGGAGGCCGGCGGCGGGATCACGCCCTGGCATGCCGACCAGTTCTACTGGCCCTTTGCGGGCGACAACTGCGTGACCGTGTGGATTCCCCTCCAGGAGACGCCGGCGGAGCTGGGGCCGCTCGCGTTCGGCGTGGGCAGCCACCGCTCGAAGGTGGGCCGGGACATCACGATCAGCGACGAGAGCGAGGCGCGGATCGGCCGCTCGATGCGCGAGCAGAACTTCAAGGTCGTCAACACGCCCTTCGACCTGGGCGAGGTGAGCTACCACTACGGCTGGACCTTCCACCGGGCGGACCCGAACGTGTCGGACCGGGCCCGCCGCGTCATGACGATCATCTACATGGAGGACGGCATGCGGCTGGCCCCGCCGGCCCGCCTGAACCATGAGCAGGACCGCAACGCGTTCATGTCCGACGTCGAAGTCGGCGCGGTCATCGACGGCAAGCTGACCCCGGTGATCTACCGGGCGGATTGACGCGGGGCTAGGCGCCGCCGGACTTTTTGGCAACGACCAGGTCCTGGAAAGTGAGGAAGTCCGGGCGCCCGGACCATGAACCGTAGCGAATGGGCTCGGCGATCGCCAGCCCGTTCCCGGTGAAGCAGCCCCGGATCAGGCTCTCCTGGTAGGCGACTGTCTCCTCGGGCTTGTCCTCCCGCAGGATGACGCAGTCGGGACGCGGAATTCGCGGCGCGAACGCGCTTTTGCCCGCGTCCATCAGCGCCTCGGACTGCGGGTTGAGGATGAAGTAGCTGATCAGGCAGCGCCCGCCCGGCGCCATGACCCGCGCGATCTCCGCGAGGTAGTGCCGCATGTCGTCGGCGAGCATGTGGGTGAAGACGGAGGTGAGGAAGACGAAGTCGAAGTGCCCGTCGGGGTAGGGGAAGCGGTACTCGGTGGGCTGGCACTTTCCGCCCGGATTGTAGTACTGGTTGAAGATGTTGGCGTGCCGGAACCGGAAGCGCGGGTCCCGGGGCGTGATGCGGCGCAGGCACCAGTCGATCCCGACCTGCATCACGTCGAATCCCTCGTAGGAGCCCCTGGGGGAAAGATAGCGCATCAGGGGGACGGCCATCCGGCCGCAGCCGCAGCCCACGTCCAGGACGCGGTCGTCGGGTTTCAGCCCGCCGATGCCCGTGAAGTACCCGAAGAACTCCTCGCCCAGCCCCTTGAAGTCCCCGCCGCCCACCAGCGCGCTCAGCTTCCGGGGCGGGACCAGGTCGTCCGCGCGCCCGAGCAGGGAGGCCAGCCGGTCGGAAAGGGCGAAACGGATCCTCTTGAGTTTTCCCATGCCGGATTCTTGGAAGCCGGGCGGGGGCTTGTCAGCCACTAATGCAAAGGGTGAACAATGGAGCCAGGGTCTGGGCTTGTTCGGCGGGGCGCAGTGGAGACGGAGCCCCGGACCGGCCTCTGGGAGGCCGGCTACATTCGATCCGACGCGCGCTACCAGCGGGCGGGGGTGCCCGGGGGGCGGACGTACTCCTGCGGGTGGACGATCCCGCGGGCGAGGGGGTTGAGCCGCGCCAGGAGCTCCGGGGAGGCGTGGTAGCCCCAGCGGGTCCGGTTCCACGAGGAGCCGTAGCGGTAGACCGTGATCCGGCGCTCGCCGGGGTTCACGCGCTTGGCCGAGCCGTGGCAGGTGGCGTCCGCGAAGACGATGGCGTCACCGGCCTTCATGTGCACCTCGACCGCGCCGGCAATCCCGTCGACCGAGCCGCCGCTTGTGCCGTCCGTCCACTCGAGGTGGCGGTCCTGCCGCTTGAAGTCGGGGTGGGCGATGTTGGACTTGTGGGAGCCGGGGATGACCATCGTCGCCCCGTCCCCGGGACCGATGTCGGTGAAGGCGGTGAGGACGTTCACCTGGGCGCACCCGAAGCGGTTGTTCTGGAACTTGAAGGCCATCCGCTTGGCGGCATCGTGCCCGCCGGCGTGCAGGGCGATCGCCTCGCCGGGACCCCGGATCGTGAAGAAATTCTCGTCGATGAAGAGCGGGCCGTGGTGGTAGTCGAAGGTTCCCTGGCCGTCGATGAACCGCATGACGAAGTTGATGTGATTGGGGTGGTCGATCATCCGCTCAAAGGCCGGGTCGAGCTCGTACACCTGCTGGTAGCTGATCCCGCGGTGCTCGGGGTGGTCCTCGCGCTGCACCCAGCCGTGCCAGCCGCTCCGGGGAAGCGAGCGGGGAATCCGGTCGATGGCCGCGTTGCCCGCGGCGACCTCCTCGGTGCTGAGGGCCCCGCGGATGACGACAAAGCCCTGAAGGTCGAAGAGGTACTCCTCGAGCTCGGTGGGGATCCGGCCGGTGGGGACTGCGATGACGGGGCTGGGGAGGCTGAGGTCGCGAAAGCGTTGTTCCATGGGGGCACTATAGACGATTTTTCCAAAATTTCCTTCCGTTTAGTCGGAAAATATTCTCATATGGTAACCTGTGGCGCGTCATTCCCAGCCTTCCGCAATCGACCGCCATGAGCCCGCGCTCGGGTTCCGGGTGTGGCGGATGAGGGGCGCGGGCCCGATGGACGTCGCGCACACCCACCCGGACATCGAGATCAACTACCTCTTCCGGGGCGGGTTCTCGTACCTGCACGGGGGTGCGGCGACCCGGGTCGAGGCAGGCCGGTTCACCATCCTTTGGGGCGGGGTGCCCCACCAGGTCCTCCCGCCAGGCCTGATCGACGAGGGGGTCTGGATCACGCTGCCCCTCGCCTGGTTCCTGGAATGGAGGCTGCCAAACGGCCTGCACGACCGGCTCCTGGCCGGCGACATCATCTCCGCCCCGCCGGCCGCCGCCGACCGCGCGCTGCTCGAGCGATGGCTGGACGACGCGGAGAGCGGGGATCCGCGCCGCCGGCGGGTGCTGCAGCTCGAGATGGAGGCGCGGATCCATCGCCTGGCGCTCGATCTGCCCCGCCGGCGGGCGGAGGCACCGGCGAGTCCCGGGGGGTCCGCGCAGATGGCCGGGATCACCCGCCATATTGCGCAGCACTACCGCGAGCCCATCGCCGTCCGCGACATTGCCGCTGCGGTCGGGCTCCATCCCAAGTACCTCATGCGGGTCTTCAAGCGCCAGTGCGGGGTGGGGGTGTGGGAGTATGTGACCCGGCTGCGGGTATCCCACGCGCAGCGCCTGCTGATCACCGGCGATGCGAAGGTTGTGGATGTGGCGATGGAGAGCGGCTTCTCGTCGCTGGCGCCCTTCTATGCGGCCTTCGCGCGCCATTCGCGGGGCATCCGCCCGCTCGCCTACCGGCGCCAGCACCATTTGAGCGCCCTGGATCGAATGTAGCCGGCATCCCAGAGGCCGGTGTTCGGAGCGTACCGCCCGATCTCCGGGGTCTGGGACCCCGGCTACAACGGGAAGGTGTGGCTCCCCATTCAAACAGTCCCACGAGCGATCTTTCCGATCTTCCCGTCCTTGTATGTCCGATTCCGTGAATAAGAGGGGGGTAGTAACAAAGTCGGCTTCCGAGGACAGGAGCCCAAGCTTGCCGCAGGAAGCCGACTTTGTTACGGTTGCTTTGACGCCAGGTGAGAGCGCCTCATCTGGGGCCACTAGGACGCGCGGGCGGCTGGCCGCCGGCCGTGCGGCAGGGCGGACAGATCGATTTCCGATCCGAGGCTCGACCTCGTCAGGAAGCATGGATCGCCGCTCTGCTCCTGGTTTAACTCGAACCGCTGAGAGAGCCTTGAGCTCGCATTGCAAGAAGGAGTCAACCATGACCGCTAAAATCGATCCCCACTACGTTGGTTTGGATATCTCCAAGGACCAACTGGATTACTGCCTGAATGATACGCAAGAAGGGCATTGCCCCTATACCCCGGAAGGTCGCTCGGAATTGATCAAGAAGCTCAAATCTGTGCCCGGGGCACGGGTGATTGCCGAAGCCAGTGGTGGCTACGAACGACTGATCGTGGCCGAACTACTAGAAGCCGGAATAGAGGTTTGTGTGGTGCAGCCGGGCCGGGTGCGGGCCTTGGCATATGCGGAGGGATTGCTGGCCAAGACCGATCGCATCGATGCGCGCTTATTGCGCCGCTACGGGCAGAAAGTTGCCGCGCGTCTGGCAGTGCCTACCGATCCGGCGGCCGCCCTGCTGCGCGAGCTGCTGGAGCATCGCCGGCAGTTAACCACCCAGCTGTGTGAAGTGGAGGGACGTTTGCCTCTAGCCAGACCGACCATGGCTAAACTGCTGGGCAAGCAACAAGCCTTCCTTAAAGGACAGATTGAACAGGTGGCAAAAATGATTGAGCAGCATATTGATAACGATCCGGACCTGGGTTCAAAGTCCAAGCGGCTGCAGGAAGTCAAAGGTGTCGGGCCGATCCTCTCGGCTACCCTCCTGGCCTATGTGCCAGAGTTGGGTGCCATCGAATCGGCCCAGCTCTCCGCCCTGATTGGAGTGGCCCCCCATCCCAAAGACTCAGGAAACAAATCCGCAGCCAGGCACATACGCGGAGGCCGCTACCAGGTCAGAAACGTGCTCTATATGGCCGCCGTCTGTGCCATCCGCTGCAATCCCATCCTCGCGGCGTTTTACCAACGTCTGCGTGCCAAGGGTAAAGCCGTCCACGTCTGCCTTGTAGCCGTTATGCGCAAGTTGCTCTGCCTACTCAACAGACTCATCCAGGATCCAGATTTTACCCTTGCCCACTAACACCGCTGCTTCCTGTTCAAATCCGAAATCTCCCTCACGATTCTGCGCACAATCTCCATGAAAATCCTGATCATCGGCGGAACCGGCCTGATTTCCACGGGCATCGTGAAGGCCCTGGAGGGCCGCGGAGCTTCGGTGACCGTCTTCAACCGTGGCCGCACCGAGAACCTCCTCGGCGGGGGCGTGGCGCGGCTGGCCGGCGATCGCGACGATTTCCCGGCCTTTGAGAATGCAATGCGCTCGTCGGGGACCTGGGACGCGGTGATCGACATGATCTGCTTCCGGCCCGCCCAGGCGGAGAGCGACCTGAGGGCCTTCGCCGGTCGCTGCGGGCACTTTATCTTCTGCAGCACGGTCTGCACCTACGGGAACACCCAGGCCGTGATTCCGACGACCGAGGACACGCCGCAGAACCCCCACTCCGCCTACGGCCGCGACAAGCTCGCGTGCGAGCGGGTCTTCCTGCGCGCCACCGCCGACGGGGCGCTGAAGGCGACGATTTTCCGCCCCGCCCACACCTACGGCCCCGGCGGGATCGTCATCAACAGCACCGGCTGGGCGGCAACCTTCGTGGACAGGCTGCGCAAGGGCCTTCCGGTCATTGTCAGCGGCGACGGTCACGGGCTTTGGCAGAGCGCCTATTCGGAGGACGTGGGCGTGGGATTCGCGCATGCGGCCGGCCGGGACAAATGCGTCGGCCGGGCCTACAACATCGTCGGCGGCGAGGTCGTGACCTGGGATGAGTACACGCGGCGCACCGCCGCGGCGATCGGCGCGCCGGAGCCGCGGATCGTGCACCTGCCGACCGATTTCCTGCTCTCGGTCGACCCGGTGCGCTACGCCCCCCTCGCCGAAATCCTCCGCTTTCACGCTGTCTACTCCAACGCGAGGATCAACGGCGACATCCCCGAGTACGTCCCCGCGATGCCCTACGCGGAGGGTGTGCGCCGGACCGTGGCCTGGATGGACCGGCGCGGCACCATCGCCGACGCGGGTTCGGATCCGGCCGACGACCGGACCATCGGGGCGTGGGAGCGCTTCTCAGCGGGCGCCGGCGCCGGGAGCTAGCGGGCCCGCGCCCCCGGGGGCGGCGCCGCCGAACCGCGCGACCCGCACGTCGGCCGTGATCGCATGGGCCAGCATCCGCTCGACCCTGCACTGGCGCGACGTCACCCGGCCGACCTCGACGGACGCCGCGGGGGTCATGCGCTGGTACGTTGCCGTCTTGAGGAATTTTCCCACCCACACCCCGCCGGTGTAGCGGGCGGCGCGGCTGGTCGGGAGGATGTGGTTGGTCCCGATCGACTTGTCCCCATAGGCGACCGTCGTCTCCTCGCCGATGAAGAGTGAGCCGTAGTTGGAAAGTCGTGACACGTAGAAATCCGGGTCGGCGACGTGCAGCTCGAGGTGCTCCGGCGCGTAGTCGTCGCTCATCGCCACGGCCTCCTCCCTGCTCCCCGCCGCGTGGATCCGGCCGTTCGCCGCCCAGCTCTGCGCGGCGATTTCGCGGGTCGGGAGGGTCGCCAGCTGCCGCTCGACCTCGGCGAGGCACCGGCGCCCGAAGCCCTCGCTGAGGCAGACAAGCGCGATGCCGCTGTTCGGGTCGTGCTCCGCCTGCCCGAGGAGGTCGCAGGCGACCAGGGAGGGGTCGGCCCCGTCGTCGGCGATCACCATGATCTCGGTCGGGCCCGCGAGCAGGTCGATCCCGCAGCGGCCGAAGAGCTGGCGCTTCGCCTCGGCGACAAACTTGTTGCCCGCGCCGCAGAGGATGTCGACGGGCTGGACGACCCCCATGCCCATCGCCATCAGCGCGAGGGCCGGGACGCCCCCGACAATGAAGATGCGGTCCGCCCCGGCCTCCCGCATCGCGTTGATCGTCGCCGGGAACGCGCCCTCGCCGGGCACCGGCGGCGTGCAGGCGACCACCGTCCTAACGCCGGCAACCTTCGCGGGGATGATGCTCATCTGCGCGGAACCGAACATCGGGTACCGCCCCCCGGGGATGTAGCTGCCGACCGAGCCCACCGGGATGTGCCGGTGCCCGAGCACGACCCCGGGGCGGATTTCCATCTCCATCGGCACGAGGGTCGCCCGCTGCGCCTGCGCGAAGCGCCTCACGTTGTCCTGGCAGTAGCGCGTGTCGGCCGCCACCTGCGCATCGAGGCGGCCAACGATCCGCGCGACTTCCGCCGGGCCGAGCTCGAAGTCCGCCGGGGACCAGTTGTCGAACCGCTCGCTGTAGCGGCGGACCGCGGCGATCCCGCCGCGCTCCAGCTCGATGAGCATTTCGGAGACCGTCCGCGCCGTCTCCGGATCGCTCTCAAACAGCCGGTGCCCCCCGTCCTTGATCGTCGTCATGGGCCCGGAGTCTCCAAACTGCCGCGGCCGCAGGCGAGCCGATTATCGTGGGAACCCGGCGCGGGCGGGGGGGTCACAGGCACCCAGCAGCAAGGACACGCCGCTGGTCATGAACACAAGGACACTGATCTCAGCCTTCATCGCAGCCGGAGTGCTCCGCTGCGCCGCCGCCGGGGCCGCAAGCCCGCCGGATTTTCTCCACGCGATTCGCCTGGTCGAGTCGGGCGACCGCTACGACACGCCTCCGGGCACGGCCGGCGAGCTCGGTCCCTACCAGTTTCGCAGCGCGGTCTGGCGCCAGCACACCGACGCCCCGTTCTCGCGGGCGGGGACGCCCTACGCCGACACTGTCGCGGTCCGGCACTACCGGTGGATCGTCAGCCGCCTCGGGAGAAACGGGATTGAGGCCACGGACTGGAACATTGCCGCCGCCTGGAACGGCGGGGTGCGGGCGGTCGTCTCCGGCCGCATACCGGCCCCGACCCGCGACTACGCGACGCGCGTCGTGAACCTGATCGAGCGCTACGCAGGCGAACCCCAGGCCCTCGCCCCCGGCGCCGAGCCGGCGCTGGCGCAGTCCCCCTAGCGGCCCGCCTTTCCCGCACTCGACAAGGGCGATTCTCCTGCTAGGTTGCGCCGCCATGCCGCAACGCCACGCTGTCACCAAACTTGCATCGCTGCCGCCCGGGACGGGCCGGGCCTTCGTGGTCGCGGGAACCCGCGTCGGCCTCTTCAACGTCGACGGGCGCATCCACGCGATTGACGACATCTGCCCCCACGCGGGCGCGTCGCTCTCCGACGGCCCCCTCCAGGGCAAGGTCGTCAGCTGCCCCTGGCACTACGCCGACTTCGACGTGACCAGCGGGAAGTCCCTCTGCCCCCCGGCGTATTCTGACGTGAAGAGCTTTCCCGTCTTCGTGAACGGGGACTCCATCGAGGTGGAGCTCTAGCCCGAGGTCCCCATGGCGCCCGCGGACAGCCGGATCGATCGAGCCACGACGATTTGGTTTCGCTGCGGCGGGGCCGCGCTGCTCGGGCTGGCGGCGGCGATCTCGGTCAGCCGCTCGGGCGTCCTGAGCTGGCCGCCCGCGAGCGTCGCGCTCTGCCTCGGGCTCCTGGGCGCGGGCCTCTCCGCGCTGGCCCAGGGCTGGATCGGGTTCTCGCGCCTGTGCGCGTGGGTTGCGGGCGTGGCGGCCCTGACCGTGCTGAGCTGGCACCTGATCCACGCGGCCGCTTCCCCCGGCGAGCTGATGGCCCGCGGGGAATTCCCCGGCGACATGCCCGGGGCCATGGGGGCCAGTTCCGCGCTCTCCTTCACGGTGGCGGCAACCGCCCTGCTTGCGATGACCACCGAGCGCGCGTGGCCCCGGCTGGTCGCCGTCGCCGGCGGCTTCCTCATGGGCGTCGTGCTCCTGATCGTCCTTGGCTATGTCTCCGGTTTCAGGCCAGCGTCGAACTGGGACCGGTTCACCGGCATCACCCCGGCCGCGGCGCCCGGCATCCTGGTCCTGGGGGCGGCCTGCCTGGTCTGGGCGCGGCGCAAGGGCCGCCGGCTGAGCACGGCCATTCCCATGGCCGCCGCCGCCGCGGTGATCCTGGCCTCGGCCGGTGTCATTTCACTGCGCAGCAACGATGAGATGGTGGGAGCGAACCAGTGGGTGACCCACACCTTCGAGGTCCGCGGGGCGCTGGAGCAGGTGCTCGTGGACCTGAATGCCGCGGACGAGGCCCGGCGTTTCTACAACATGGCCGCCGAGGGCAAATTCGCCATCCGGTTCCAGGATGCGGCCGAGCAGACCCGGCAGGACGTCCGGGGCGCCGTCCGGCTGATGGCGGACAACCCTTCCCAGCGCGAGATTGCCGACCGGCTGGTCGCGCTGGTCGGGGCCCGGCTGGACTACAATGCGGCGGGAATCGCGGAGCGCCGCCGCCGGGTGACCACCACCGCGGAGCGCATGGCCAAGACGACGCAGGCCGCCGCGATGACCCTTCCCGTCCAGAAGATCATCAGCGACATCCTCGCGATCGAGAAGGGCCTGCTGATCACCCGGACCATGAAGGCGGCCCAGGCGGCCCGCGAGACGCGCAACCTGCTCATCCTGAGAACCTACGTCGCCCTGGCATTGGTCTCGGGCGCCCTGGCGATGACCATCGTCACCGAACGGGCGCGGCGCCGGACGGAAGCCCATCTGTTCCGCGCCAACGAGAAACTCCGCTCGGCCCACGCGGCCGCGGAGGAGTCGACCCGCCTCAAGGCGCAGTTCCTGGCGAACATGAGCCACGAGATCCGCACGCCGATGAACGGCGTCGTTGGAATGATCGGGCTCCTGCTCGACAGCAACCTCACGGGGGAGCAGCGCATGCTCGCGAACACGGTCCGCTCCAGCGCGGACGTCCTTCTGGCGATCCTCAACGACATCCTCGATTTCTCCAAGATCGAGGCCGGGCAGCTCATCTTCGACTCCGTCGCCTTCGACCTCCGCGACCCGGTCGAGGACTGCCTCGGCCTGCTCGCCGAGAAGGCGCAGGCCAAGGGCCTGGAGCTGTCCTGCCTCGTCGAGGAAAACGTCCCCTCCCGCGTGATCGGCGATGCGCGGCGGCTCCAGCAGGTGCTCCTCAACCTTGTGGGCAACGCGGTCAAGTTCACCGACTCCGGGGAGATCTCCGTC
>Ga0302279_10003276_pt1 | contig 20404 bp, 14 predicted proteins | sample III_Bog_N3_3_FD_194541 | JGI IMG/M metagenome (GOLD analysis project Ga0302279, IMG submission 194541) | Peat permafrost microbial communities from Stordalen Mire near Abisko, Sweden - III_Bog_N3_3 | ecosystem: Environmental > Terrestrial > Soil > Wetlands > Peat | place: Sweden: Abisko...
TGGATCGACCTGTCCACGGAACTTTCGAACCTTCGCCTGGGCCGAAACAAGGGCTGACGCTGGACGCCCTCACATGCCCCGCAGGGGGCATGTGAGAACTCGTCACTGTCCAGTAAATAGATTAACTGGTTATAAAATAGAATTTGTCCGCGCTTGCGCAATCCCCCGGGTCAAGAAATGTTTCGGCCGCGCGGGAGGGATTGGTCCGCACCAGGCTGCCGGGGGTGGCACGCGATGGCGCAGCCACCTGCTCGCCTTCGCCGCGGCCAAGAGCCCGTCGGGCACCGGGTCCGAGGGCAAGGAGACGGATAGCGTGGAAACCGGTGGCTGGAATCTCGCCCCCTGCCCCGGGCGAAGCCCGGACCTGGGGTCTACAGGTCCTTGATCGCTCCGGCTGGGGGCGCCTTGGCCGGCAGTCGCTGCCGGAGGCCTTCGATCTCATCTTCCCGGGCGCCCTGGTCGGGTTTGGGCGGGTTCCGTGGCGCCGGCGGCGGGGGAACCGGATCCCGGCGCAGGGCCTGAAGATTGTGGCTGGCCTCCAGGTTGCCGGGCTGCTCCAGCAGGAGCCGTTCCAGCAGTTCCAGCGCCGCATCGCGCCGGTCCAGGCCGACCAGGGCCCGGGCCGCCATGAGCAGGGCCGGCGCCCGCCAGGGGGGGAGGGGCCTGGGCGAACCCTGGCCGGTGAGGGGGGCGAGGGTGTCCAGGGCGCTCTGGAAGGCCTGGGCTCTCAGATCGATCTGGGCCGCCAGCAGCCGCTGGAGCGGGTCATCGCCCCTGGGCCGCCAGTGCCGGGCGGTGACCAGGTCGTCCCGGTCCAGGGCCCGCTGGGCGACCCAGGCCTGGACGCTCTGGGGCAGCGGGATATCGGCCCGGGCGGTCTGGCCCAGGCCCAGGGCGAGGGCCAGGCCCAGGATGGGGCGCCAGGCCCGCATGGTCCGGCCCGCGCCCAGCAGCCAGAGGCCCAGGCCGGCCAGGGCCAGCCAGGCGCCCCATTCCGGGTGGGCGGGGACCCGGGACCGGGCCATGGGCAGGGGTTCCCGGCCCCGGGCCAGGTTCCGGAACAGCGGGGCCGGGTCCTCGCCCGGGGCCAGGAGCCGGCCGTAGGTCCCCGCGGCCAGGTCCCGGAGGAAATCCGGCTGGGCCGTGCTGGACAGCGCTGTTCCTGGCACCGGGAGGCTCTGGGGCTGACCGAAGGCGATGGCATAGAGGGGCAGTTTGGCGGCCCGCAGGGTGGCCAGGGCCCGGGTCATGGCTTGGGCCCGGGTGGCCACGGTCTCCTCGCCGTCGCTCAGCAGCAGGAGCACCGCCGGTTCGCCGGGTTCGACCCGGGCCGCGGACTGGGCCAGGCCATAGCCGAAGCCGGTGCCGGGGGAGCCCTGGGCGCCGGGCTGGACCGCCCGGAGGGCGTCCCGCAACAGGGGCAGGTCCTCGCCGGGGGGCATCAGCGGGAGGCTGTCGCCGGTTAGCAGGTCCAGGCTGAAGCCCACGCCCGGATCGGGTCTGGACCAGAGCCGGTCCAGGATCGCCAGGGCCGCCTGCCAGCGGCTGGCGCCGGCGCAATCGGCCACCAGCATGGACCGGCTGGCGTCCAGCACCACATGCACCGTGAGCCGGGGCGCTTCCACCGCTCCCCAGCGGGGCTCGGCCAGGCCCAGGCCGGTTCCCGCCAGGACCAGGGCCAGGCCCAGGCCCTGGAGCAGCGGGCGCTGGCCCACCACCCGCACGCCCAGGCCGGGCCTCAGCTGGGCCCGAAGGCCGAGGGCGAGGGCCAGCAGGGCCAGGGCCAGGGCGGGCCAGACCAGGAGCGGGTGGGAAAAGGGCAGCGCCGTCATGGCTGGGCCAGCCAGGGCGGGGGGCGCCGGCCGCGCTTGCGGCCCAGGTCCAGGGCCAGGGGCAGCGCCAGCAGGGCGGCCGCCAGCAGCAGCCAGGGGCCCAGGGGCCGGCCCTCGGTGGGGGGATCCACCGGCAGCACGGTCTGTTCCAGGCGGTTGATGGCGGCTATGCCGAGGGCCAGGCCGGCCGGGTCGTCCGCCGGGAATTCCTCGCCGCCGGTGGCCTGGGCGATGCGCTTCAGGGTCTCCGGGTCGGTGTCCACCTTCAGCCAGGCGAACCCGCCTCCTTCCAGTGGGTAGAGACTTTCCTTGGCATTGCCCAGGGCCACGGTGTAGACCTTGATGCCCTGGATCCGGGCCTGCTCCGCCGCCTCCAGCGGCACCACCCGGCCCCGGTTCTGGGCGCCGTCGGTGAGCAGGAGGATGACCCGGCTCCGGGCCGGACTGTCCCGCAGGCGGCGCACCGCGGTCATGAGGGCGCTGCCGATGGCGGTGCCGTCGTCGGGGCTTTCGATCCTGAGGTGTTCCAGGATGCTCCACAGCCGAGCGTGGTCCGCGGTCAGCGGGCTGAGGGTGACCGGGTGGGCGCTGAACACGATCAGGGCAAAGCGGTCGAAGGGCCGCCCGGCGATGAACCGCAGGATCAGCCGCCGGGCGGCGTTCCAGCGGCTTTCCTCGCCATCGTCCAGGGCCTTCATGGAACTGGAACCGTCCAGCACCACGGCGAAATCCACCACCGGCGCCAGGCCCTTGACGATGCTGCGCAGCTCCGGCCCCGCCGCCGCCAGGACCAACAGGGCCACGAGCAGGGCTGGCAGGAGCTTGGCCGTGGCGTGGCCGATCCGCCCCCTGGGCCGGGAATGGGGGATGCCCCAGCGGTAGCTGGTGCGCAGGGCGAACCAGAGCCCCGGCGCCAGGAGCAGCAACAGGAACGGGTAGCGGAAATCGGCCGTCATCGGCCCTCCAGGGCGGCCAGGAGGGTGGCCAAGGATGGCAGGGCCGGCCGGGAGAGGGCGAACCGGGCGTCGTCGAGGCCGCGGATCCAGGCGGCCCAGGGGCCCAGGCCGAGGTCCAGGCAGGCTTCCGGGCCCCAGCCGAGCGCCTCGGGGCCGAAATGGGCCGCCAGCAGGGCCCTGCCGGCGGCGTGGGCGGCGTCCAGTTCGGCCCGGCCGGCGCCGGCCGGCGGCCATTTGCGGCTGAAGGCCCGGCGGGCCGCGCGGCGCCTGCGGGCGGGGGCGGCCAGGGCATGGCGCCGGACCAGGAACCAGCCGGCGGCCGCCAGGGGCAGCAGCAGCGGCAGGGTCCACGGCCAGGGGCAGGGCAGGGCCGAAAGCCGGTCCTGGCCGCCCCCGCCCACCCCCATCCAGGGGGCGCCGAAGGGCACGGTGCGCGGCACGGTGATCCGCAGTTCCTCGGCCAGCCGGCCGGTGCCCAGGTCCAGGGGTGGCACCACGGCGATCCCCGGCGCCATGGGCTGCACGGTGATGCGCCAGCCACGGCCGTCGGCCAGGGGTTCCACTCCACGCACCGCCAGCACCCCGAGCCGATCCTCCCCGGGCCTGGGCGGAGCCGGCAGGCCCGGGTCGGGCTGGCGCAGTTCAAGGGTACCCAACTGGCCCAGGGCCAGCTCCCCGGGCGCCTTCCAGGCGGTGCCGGTCATGCGCCGCTGGCCTTGAGCCAAATGCCCAGGCGGGTCACCGGATCCTCCATGAGGTTCCAGGTCTGCCGCTCCACCGTGGCCGGGAACGCCGGGTCCGGCCAGTTGGGCACCTTCTTCAGCCGCGGCTGCTCGGGCCGGAACCACACCACCCTTTGCCGTGCGGCGATGGGCTTGATCAATTCGGCCAGGCCCCCCAGCCCTTCGCCGTTGCTCAGGATCCAGAGCCGATGCCCGCGGCCGTGCTCGCCCCAGTGGCCCAGGGCCTGCTTCCAGGAGGCGGGGGTGGGGCGGGCGGGCCCCAGTTCGGCCAGGGCCTCCAGCAGGTGCAGGCCCGGCACCCGGCCCCGCCTGGGGGCGATGCGCAAGGGCAGCCTGCGCTCGTCCCCGGGCACCAGCAGCCCCAGCCGGTCCCGGCCGGCGCTGGTGGTGGCCTGGGCCGCGCCGCAGAGTTCCAGGGCCCAGCGCAGGGGGCTCACCGGGTCGCCCAGGAACATGGAGGGGGAGGGGTCCACTACCAGCCAGAGGATCAGTTCCCGGCTGGCTTCGAAGCACTTGACGATCGGCTCCCCGGTGCGGGCGGTGAGCGGCCAGTTGATGGCTCGGGGGTCGTCTCCGGGCACGTAGGGCCGGTTCTCCACGAAGGTCAGGCCGGCGCCCTTGATCCGGCTGGGGTGCAGACCCTCGGTGCCGCCGCGCAGCACCTTGCGCAGGCGCAGGGGCAGGCGGCGCAGACGGGCCAGGAACTGTTGCCATCCGGGGGGTCGGGTCATGGGGTACCTGCCCTCCATCCTATCGGCTATTCCTGGCTTGAGCAGCCCGTGAAGGAATACCCCGGTGGGATCAGCCGGGTTCCGGCCCGACTGTGCCTGCCGGCGGCGACCTGGGCAAGGTTTGTCCCCAGTGGTCTTGCGCCGACCCAGACCGTCTCAGGTGCGGATGCGCCGACCCAGAAGTACCTCGCGGCGGAACGCGCCGCTCGGTTTGCCGTAGCAGGCGCCGCAGGAAATGGGTTTCGTCGCCTTCGCTCCGTCACGGGAGGGATGGACCTCTGGACCATGGAACACCCAGGGCAACGGTTCCCAGCCAATGAGTCGCATTACGGCAAACCGAGCGGCGGTGTTCCGCCGCGAGGTACTTCTGGGTCGGCGCATCCGCCCCCGAGACGGTCTGGGTCGGCGCAAGACCACTGGGGACACACCGCGCCCCGGGGGCCGCCGGCGGGCACAGCCGGGCCGGGATACAGACGGCCCAGTGGGGATAAAGGCGACCGATCCCTGCCCGGCTTCGTTCAGACCGGGCCCAGGCCATCGGAAACCTGGTCGGAAAAATCGAAGTCCCTTCCCGGCCGGGAAGGGACTTCGGGTCGTGACTGGCTTCAGACCTGGGCCGGAGCCTTGGGCGCCTTGTCCTTCTTGGTGTACTTGTCCAGGATGGTGGCGATGTCCGAGGGGGTGACCGGCCCGTGGATCTGGTCGTCGATCATGACCACCGGGGCCAGGCCGCAGGTGCCCAGGCAACGGGTGGATTCCAGGGAGAACAGACCGTCCTTGGTGGTCTCGCCGAACTGGATGCCCAGATCGCTCATTAGGCGCTGGCTGATCTTGTCGGCGCCCTTGACGTAGCAGGCGGTGCCCAGGCACACGTTGATCATGTGCTTGCCCCGCGGGGTGAGCCGGAAGTAGTGGTAGAAGGTGGCCACCCCGGTGACCTTGGCCAGGGGGATCTGGGCCAGCTGGGCCACGGCGTTCATCTGCTCCTTGGACAGGAACCCCGACGCCGACTGCACCATGTGCAGGGTGGCGATGAGCTGGCTTTCGGAATGCTCCATGCCCCGGTTCTTCTCGATGAAGGCCACCACATCCGGGGGCAGGACGGCTTCGCAGGCCGCTTTGATTTCACTCCAATTGTCGGTCGTCATGTTGGTGGTCACCGGATCCCCCTGGGCATTCTGGCTTGGTAATGGGTGTGGAGCAGGTGGTGGGCCTTCTCGCCGTTGGGCTCGCCCAGGAACTCCTGGTAGAGGTGCTCGATGGCGGGATTTTCGTGGGAACGCCGCAACTGCTTGTCTGAGTCTATCTTGTAGAGGGCCTGGGCGCGCAGGACGGGCAACCGCGGATCCAGCACGTCCATGTCCTGGGGCGGATAGGGCTGGCCGCCACCGGCGACGCAGCCGCCGGGGCAGGCCATGATCTCGATCAGGTGGTACTGCTTGCCACTGTTCTTGACCAGGTCCAGGAGGGTCTTGGCGTTGGTGAGGCCGTTGGAGACGGCGATGTTGACGTCGATCCCGGCGATGTGGATGGTGGCTTCCTTCAGCCCGGTGACGCCGCGCACGTCGTCGAACTGAAGGGGACCCAGCTCCTCGCCGGTGAGCTTGACCGCGGCGGTGCGCAGGGCGGCTTCCATCACGCCGCCGGTGGCGCCGAAGATGTCGGCTGCGCCCGAGGAGATGCCCAGCGGGCGGTCGAATTCACCGTCCGGCAGGTTGACGAAATCGATGCCGTAGGACTTGATCATCCAGGCCAGCTCCCGGGTGGTGAGCACGGCGTCGGTGTAGGGGGTGCCGTCGGCCATGGCGTGCTCGGGGCGGGAGGCCTCGAACTTCTTGGCCACGCAGGGCATGATGCCGACCACGTAGATCTCTTCGGGCTTGAGGCCCTTCTTTTCCGCGTAGTAGGTCTTCATGAGCGTGGAGAGCATGCTCATGGGCGATTTGCAGGTGGAGGTGAACGGGATCATCTCCGGGTAGAACTTCTCCAGGAAGTTCACCCAGCCCGGCGAACAGGAGGTGATCAGCGGCAGCGGACCGCCGTTCTTGACCCGGTTCAGGAATTCGTTGGCCTCTTCGATGATGGTGAGGTCGGCGCCGAAGTTGGTGTCGAACACCGCGTCGAAGCCCAGCCGGCGCAGGGCCGTGACCAGCTTGCCGGTCACCGGGGTGCCGATCGGCATGCCGAAGCATTCGCCGATGGCGGCCCGGATCGAGGGCGCCGGCTGCACCACCACGTGCTTGGTGCCGCGGGGGGCCGACAGGGCCTCCCAGACCCGCTCGGTGTGGTCCTTCTCCAGGAAGGCGGCGGTGGGGCAGACATTGATGCACTGGCCGCACATGATGCAGGCGGAGTCATCCATGTTGGCCAGGTTGGCCGGGCCGACCACGGTCTCGAAACCCCGGCCGTGCTGGCTCAGGTTGTGCACGCCCTGGACCTCTTCGCAGACTCGCACGCAGCGGCCGCAGAGGATGCACTTCTCGGGGGTGCGCACCACCGATTCGCTGGAATCGTCCACCGGGTAGTGTTTGCGCTTGCCCTCGAACAGCCGCTCGCGGATGCCCAGCCGGTACGCCTGCCGCTGCAGTTCGCACTGGCCGTCCCGGTCGCAGGTCTGGCAGTCCATTGGGTGGTTGTCGAGCAGCAGTTCGATGATGTCGCGCCTGGCCTGCCGGATCTGGGGGGAATTGGTCTGGATCTCCATTCCTTCCCAGACTTCCTGGCCGCAGGCGGTGAGGAAGTGGTTGAAGCCCTCCACCTGGACCACGCAGACGCGGCAGGCGCCTTCGAGGCTGAGGTTGGGGTGGTAGCAGAGGCGGGGGATATGGATGCCCAGCTGTTCGGCGGCCTTGAGGACGGTGGTCCCCGCGGGCACCTGGATGGGCTCCTGGTCGATGGTCAGGTTGATCATGGTTGCGGTCATCGTTTCAATCCTGTGTCAGACCTGTAATAGAGGGGACTCCATGCCCGGGCTCCGCCCGGGCCTGGAGTGGGGGTGTGGGGGGACGGAGAGCGAGCATCGCGAGCGCGCGGTCCCCCCACGGAGCATCAGACCCGTTCGACCGCGTCGAACCGGCAGACTTCGAAGCACTGGCCGCACTTCACGCAGCGCTCCTGGTCTATGACATGGGCTTCCTTCCGGGTGCCGGTGATGCACTCCACCGGGCAGTTCCGGGCGCAGACGGTGCAGCCGATGCAGATTTCCGGGTTGATCTCGTAGCGGATGAGGGCGACGCACTTCTTGGCCCGGCAGCTCTTGTGGACGATGTGCTCGATGTACTCGTCACGGAAGTGCTTGAGCGAGCTGAGGATGGGGTTCGGCGCGGCCCGGCCCAGGCCGCAAAGGGCGGTCTGCTGGCAAAGCTTGGCCAGCCGCTCGAGCTTGTCCAGGTCCTTGAGTTCGGCCTTGCCGGAGGTGATCTTGTGCAGGATCTCCAGCATCCGGGTGGTGCCTTCCCGGCAGGGGGTGCACTTGCCGCAGGATTCCTCCTGGGTGAAGGACAGGTAGAACTTGGACAGGTCGACCATGCAGTCGTCTTCGCTCAGGACGATCATGCCGCCGGAGCCCATGATCGAACCGGCCCGCGCCAGTGGCCCGAAGTCCACTTCCATGTCGGCGTCCTGGGCCGGGATGAACCCGCCGGCGGGGCCGCCGGTCTGGATCGCCTTGAGCGCGCGGTCGCCCAGCACGCCGCCGCCGATGTCGAACACCACCTTGCGCAGCGGGGTGCCCAGGGGCACTTCCACCAGGCCGGTGTGCTTGACGTTGCCGGCCAGGGCGAACACCTTGGTGCCGCCGCTTTCGGAAGTGCCGACGTTGGCGAACCAGTCGCCGCCGTAATTAATGATCGCGGTGATGTTGGCGAAAGTCTCGACGTTGTTGATGCAGGTGGGCTTGCCCCAGAGGCCGCGCACCGCCGGATAGGGGGGGCGGACCTTGGGCTGGCCCCGCTCGCCTTCGATGGAACGGATCAGGGCGGTCTCTTCGCCGCAGACGAAGGCGCCGGCGCCCAGGCGGATCTCCATGTCGAAGGCCCAGCCGGTGCCCATGATGTTGTCGCCCAGCAGGCCAGCCGCCCGGCACTTGCTCAGAGCGTTCTGGATCCGCTTGATGGCCAGGGGGTATTCGGCCCGGATATAGTAGAAGCCCTTGGTGGCGCCAATGGCGTGGGCGCCGATGATCATGCCCTCCACCACGCTGAAGGGGTCGGATTCGAGCATGCCCCGGTCCATGAATGCGCCCGGGTCGCCCTCGTCGCCATTGCAGATGAGGTAGCGGGTGGTTTCCTTCTGGGCCGCGGTCATCTGCCACTTCTTGCCGGTGGGGAAGCCGCCGCCGCCCCGGCCCCGCAGCCTGGCCTTGAGCACTTCGTTGATGACCCACTGGGGGTCGTTCTTGCCCAGGACCTTGGCCAGCGCCTTGAAGCCGCCCAGCCGGACGTATTCATCCAGACTTTCGGGATTGACGATGCCGCATTTGCGCATGGCGACCCGGGTCTGGTGGTTGAAGAAGTGGACGTCCCCATAGATCTCATAGAAATCCTGGGTGACCGGCTTCTGGTCCAGGACCAGGCTGTCCACCGGCTTGCCCTGCTTCACGTGGGATTCCAGGATCAGGTCCAGGTCGTTCTCGCTGGCGATGCGGTAGAGGATCCCCGCGGGGCGGACCAGCACATGGGTGCAGATGCCTTCGGTGGCTTCGCTGCAGGCCCCGAAACAGCGGACGTGGCCGGTCTTGACCGCTTCCTGGGGGAAGCCGGCGTCCTTGAGCTTGCGGTCGAAGGCGTGTTTCAGGCTCTGGCCCTTGGTGCAGCGGCCGCCTTCGCAGAAGATGAATTCGATCGGCGCCTGGTTGTCCAGGGAGCCGTCCAGGGCGTGCTCCACCAGGGGCTCGTTCTTCATGATGTGGCTGGAGAAGATCTTGTGCACCAGGTCCCGGCCGACCCGCTCGTACTTCACCGGCATCTTGCCGGGAACCTTGATGCCGACGATGGGCTCCTTGCTGCATCGACCGGTGCAGCCGGTCTGGTGGATGACGATGTCTTCCCGTCCGGAGGACTGGATGTGCTTGCGGAACTCCTCCAGGACCTCCATGGAGCCGGCGGCGTGCTCACAGGTGGCCGACCCGATCTGGATCTGGATCCTCCCCGCGTCGCCGCTGTCGGCCAGGACCGCGAACGCTCGCTCGGTCAAGCCTTTGTAAAACTCGGTAACCGGATTTTCCATCGAGAACTCCATGAATCCTGCGTTAGGGAACGGAGGCAGGGACGGCCTCTAATCGCTTAAAAACTATCGATATCAAAAGATCGAAATAGAGCGAACCGAAGGGGAAAAGATGACCAAATGAGTGCGACAAGACCACAGCGCCTCTGGCTTGCGCTGGACATCCTGCCGATCTGATCAGCTGGTCCAATTGAATGGTGTCCGGTGGGATGTCTTGGCCGGTCATGAAGCCAGACACACTGAAGGGCAACCACCGGATAAAGGTATTCGCCTTTCCTGCGGATTTCCAGGGTTTTGGTAACGTTTTTTGGTCAAACAGCCATTTGACGATTTTTGGGTCTTCTTACCAACGAACTCGAACCCGATAACTGACCTTGGCGCTGCCAGCCGCTGGGACCGGTACCTGGAATTTCACCAGCCCCGAGGCTTCCTTGGTGAACGGCAGGTTGTTTTGGGTTATTTCCCAATCGCCTTGGAGCGGTTCCAGCAGATCGACGGTGACCGGTTCCGGCTTGGCGTTCTTCAGCTCAACCTGGAAGGCGGTTTCCACCACGTTGCGGTACTGGCCCTGGGGGCCCAGGCTCTTGAAGTCGGTCTGCCGGCGGGTGGCGGTGAGGTCGAAGGCATCGCCCAGCCGCAGCCTGACCTTTTCGTTCTTCGGGGTGTGGTCGATGCTGTCCTCGCCGATGAACTGCGGCCGGCCCGCGCCGTCCCGCTGGTAGACCCGGACTACGCCCTTGGGCAAAGGGATGCCCAAGGCCCCGGCGCGGTTGTCGAATTCCAGGAACACCCCCACCTTCAGCTTCTGTTCCAGGTCCCGGGCGGCGCTCTGGTCGAAGCCGGGATCGCCCTTGACCACGTAGTCCTTGCGCACCGGCACCGCTTCCGCGGTGAGCAGGGAGACCTGCTTAGATTGGTTCGACCTGAGGGTGGTGGGCCGGTCCAGGGTGTAGAGGTGGTATTCGAACAGCCCTTCCTCCTTGACCTCGCCCCTTTTGGCCATGGCCAGGTTCACCCCGCCGAAGCTGGCCATGGGGGCCGGCCTGGGTTCGGTCCGGTGCACGTCCCCGGCCACCAGTTGCAGGGTGGCGCCCGGATAGGAGGAGCCGCTCTGGTTGGTGAGGGTGACCCAGCCGGCCAGGGCCAGGGTCTTGCCGTCCTCAGCCAGGTTGGCGACGTAGTCGGCCTGCCAGGTCAGCCCGCCGGTGAGGTAGGTCAACTCCAGCTTCTGGGGCTCGGCCGCCCCGGAGTGCAGGTTGAGCACCAGGGTGGGGCTGGCCCTGAGGGTGCCCGGCACCCCAGGGAAAATGATCCGGCCGGGGGCGGCGGTCTCGATCCGGTCGGCGAACTTGAGCACTACCCCGCCGCTGGTGGCCAGCACCTCGGCCGGTTCGCTCTGCTCCCGGACTCCCGGGCCGTCCGGGTTGGGTTTCGAACTCACCACCGTCACCGAGCGCCCCACGTATTTCTCCAGCAGCTTCTGGGGGGTGAGCAGGTCGAAGTCGAAGTTCTGTTCGTTGATCCAGAAGCCCTTGGGGGCGGTGAGATTGCGTAGGAGCGCGGTCTCCGGGCGGATCATCGCCGAGACCCCCTGGAAGGCCAGTTCCAGGTCGCCCTTGGCCAGGCTCACCTCCCGCTGGTCCCGGATCAGGGCCAGGTTGTTGTTGTAGATGGTCACAGCCACGGCCTGCTGGTCCTTCAGGGTGGTGACCGTTTCCCGGGGGGCCTGGGCGGCGAGGAGGCAGGGCAGGGTCGCAAGGGCTAGGGTGCGCATGAACGCGGCTCCTGGAAAAAAAGCGGACCGGACAAGGATGCGCCGGTGGCGGAGAGACCACCAGGGAAAGGTGGAACGAACCGGCGGGCAGGAAGTAGCTGCAAGGGACTCAGGACTTGGAGAGTTCCACCGTAAAGGCGGCCGAGCCGAGCTCCTTGCCGTCCTCGGACAGCACCTTGGCGGTCCAGGCCCCGGCATCCCCGGCCCGGAAGGTGCGGTAGGCGTTGGTGCGGTAGGGGCTGTGCGGCACGTCCAGCTTCTGCTGGAACACCGGCTTGCCGTCCTTGGCGAAGGCGATGGTTACGCTGCCGCTGGCTCCGATGACCTTGGCCCAGGCATAGAGCTTGGTGCCGGCGGCGACGCTGAAGGTGTCGGCGCCCCCGGTCAGTTCGTATTTTTCGATGCCCAGGCCGACCTTGATCTCCGCTGAGGATTCCCTGGCCGGGGTGGGTTTGGCTTCGGCTGGGGCGGCAGGGGTTGGGGCGGTCGCCTGGCCGAAGGCCGGCCCCGAGGCCGCCAGGAACACGAGGAGGAAGGGGGACAGGACGAGGTGACCCATGATTTTTCTCCTGGTTAATTACTTATATATATGTCCATTTTCCGCCAGGGCAAGGGGCCGGCAGGTCCCCTCCGGGCCAGTGTCCACCGGCCGTGGAACGGAAGGAACGGAAAGGTTCGCGTTCGCCACAGCCCGCCCGGAACTGAGATGCCCGGCGGGCCTGGTCCGTCTCGGCAAATGTTCAGCGCAGGGTGATCAGCGTTGCCCCCGAGCCGCCCTGGCTCTGGGGCGAATCCTCCACCTTGGCGATGCCGGGGTGGCCCTTGAGCGCCTCCCGCACCGCGGCCTTGAGCCGGCCGGTGCCGTGGCCGTGCACCACCCGGATGAACTTGGAGCCGGAAGCGATGGCGGACTCCACGAACCGGTGGACCTCGATCTCCACGTCGTCCGAGGCGCGGCCGATGAGGTTGAGCTCCGATTCCAGCTCCACCGCTTCGGCCCGCAGCCGGACCTGGCCCCGGGCCGGGCTGGGCCCGCCCAGGTCGCCCCGGAACACCGGTTCCAGCTCCCCGGCCCTTGCCTCGAGCCGGCGGCCCTGGGTGGTCTGGAGGGTGACCCGGTCGCCCTTGAGCGCGGTGATCCGGCCCTCCACCCCGAGGCCCCGGTGCCGTGCGTAGCCGCCCTCCTTGAGCATGAGCAGGTCCGAGGCCGGGCGGGGCTTCGGGGCGGCCGCTCCCAATTCCGCCCGAGCGATCTGCTCCATGGTGCGGATCCGCTCCCGGGCCTCGGTGCCCACCCGGTCGGCGTTGACCTCGGCGCTCTTCTGCTTCTCCTTTAGCTCCTTCACCAGCCGTCTGCTTTCGTGGTCCAGGAAGTCCAGCACCCGCTGCATCTTGTCGTGGGAATCCCGCTGGAACTGCTCCTGCTGGGCACGCAGGGCCTCCTCCCGCCGGGCCAGGATCTGGCCGTCCTTCTCCAGCAGGGCGGCCCGCTGGGCCAGGGCGTCCGACTCCGCCATGATCCGCAGCCGGTCAGCCTCCAGCTGGCGCAGGAACTCCCGCCAGTCCTGCTCGCGCTGGCCGAGGACCTTCTCGGCGTGCTCCAGGATGAACCCGGGCAGGCCCAGCTTGGCGGCGATGGTGAGCGCCCGGCTCTGGCCGGGCATCCCCACCAGCAGGCGGTAGGTGGGGGCCAGCCGTTCCTCGTCGAACTGCACCGAGGCGTTCTGGAACCTGGGGTGGCGCAGGGCCCACTGGCTGATCTCGCCCAGGTGGGTGGAGCAGAGCACCCAGCACTGCCGGCGGGAGAGGGCCTGGAGCAGGGCGATGCCCAGGGCGGCGCCCTCCTTGGGGTCGGTGCCGGTGCCCAGCTCGTCCAGCAGCACCAGCCCGCCCCGCTTGGCCTGCTCGATGATCCGCTTCAGGTGGAGGATATGGCTGGAAAAGGTGGAGAGGCTGCCGACCAGGGTCTGGTGGTCGCCGATGTCCGCATGGAGCGTGGCCAGCTCCGGCACCTCGGTGCCGGGCCGGGCCGGGATGGCGCAGCCGGACCTTGCCAGTGCTGTGAGCAGGCCGACAGTCTTGAGAACCACGGTTTTGCCGCCGGTGTTGGAGCCGGAGATGACCACCCCCGGACGCTCCCGGTCCAGTTCCAGGGTGAGCGGCACGGCCTCATGGGCCAGCGGCTCCAGGTCCAGGGCCGCGCGCACTCCGGGCAGCAGCAGGGGATGGCGGGCTTCCAGCAGATGCAGCCGGTCCTGGCCCAGATCGGGCAGGATGCCGTCGCACAGGGCGGCCCAGCGCAGCAGGGCCAGGGCCTCGTCGGCGTCGGCCTGGAACAGGTGCCAACGCTCGAAGTCGAACCGGCGTGCGCGCAGGCCGTCCAGCAGGTTGCGCAGGAAGGCGTGCACAGCCTGGGTGTATTCCTGGTCGGCCTCCACGTAGTCGTTGTTCAGCTGGACCGCCTCGAACGGTTCCAGGAACACGGTGGCGCCGGTGCTGGAGCGGTCCAGCACCAGCCCGGGCACCATGGACCGGCGTTCCACCCGCACGGGCAGGCACTGGCGTCCGTTGCGTTCCACCACGTTGGCTTCCTGGATGGCTTCGGGGCAGTCCCGCAGGATTTTCTGCAGGCGGCTCTGCACCGCCTGGAAACAGCGGGACCGGGCCCGGTAGCGTTCGGCCAGGCCGGGCACCTTCATGGGGTCCAGCTGGCCGTCCTCGGTGAAGCTGCGGGCCAGCTGGTCGGCCAGGGGCATGGGATCGGGCAGCAGCTCGGCCGTCACCTGAAGCCGGTCGATGCCCAGTTCGGTGCCCTCGGGCGCCGGCCACTCCGGCGGCCAGGTCAAGGTCGCGATGTTCCGGAGCAGGACGGCGCAGGCGCGCAGGCCCTCCCGCAGCTGCCGCCAGTGTTCCGGCTCCGGCCAGCCGGCGGGATTCAGAACCTCGTCCAGGGCCTCGTCGAAGGGCACCACGGGCAGGGCGGCCGGATCCGCCGCCCAGAGCGGGCCCAGTTCCATCTGCCGCAACCGGCGCAGGCCGCGCAGTCCGTCCCAGGGGGAGAGGCGGGCCAGGGCGGCCCGGGCCAGGCGTGTGCGCGCCCCCCGGGCCACCAGGCCGGTGAGGGTGGGAAACTCGATGGCTTCCAGTTCGGTTGCGGGGATCGGATCGGGGGTTTTCATGGGGGCAGCAAAAAGGCCCGCAAAGCGGGCCTTTTAATCGTAAGCGGATCGGTGGGTCAGGACCCCATCAATCTCCGCTCCTGGGCGAGGCGTTTGAGGGTCTTCTTCCTCGCGGCAAGCATCTTGCGCTTGCGCTTGGCGCTGGGCTTCTCATAGTGCTGACGCTTTTTGAGTTCGCTGAGAATACCGGACTTCTCGCATTTCCGCTTGAAACGGCGGAGAGCATTTTCGAAAGTCTCGTCTTCTTTGATTTTGACCAGTGGCATAGGTGGACACCTCCTCTCGCCTTAGTTTCGCCCCGGATACCGCGTTGGCGGCATCAGGACCAAGGGCCAGTCTATCCTCCCTGCGCAGGTATTACCAGCACTCATGTTCAGGGTGGGACTGGGAGGGGGGCGGTGCGCCTGGGGCAGTTGCGGTATCCGAATCGGTGGGTGGGAGGGTACAATGCGGTATTCCCTGGGGACTCATGAAACGCTTGGTTCTGCTCATTCTGGATGGAGAGTCCTTCCATACCCCCAGCCTGGTCAAGGCATTGGAACAAAAGGGCTGGGATCTGGTCCGGCTCGACAGCTCCAGCCTGATGCGGGAGCTGGCGACCAGCGCCAACGCGGACCTGGGCCTGTTCGATCCGTCCCGTTTGAGCCCCAAGGGGCTCCTGGGGCTCAAGGCGCTCCGGGATCGGAACCCGGCCTTGGCCCTGGCCGCCCTGGGGTCCGCCGGGCAGGTTCCGGCCTGGTTCGATCCGGGCGGTTTCGAGCCCGGGCTGCATTGGCTGGATCGGGAGCTCCCAACGGCGGAGTGGCCGGGCGTTCTGGCCTCCTTCCTGGGAGGCTATGCCCCCGCCGCGGCCAAATTCACCGCCGAGGACCTGTTCGGCGACATTCTCAACGACCTGGAGGCGGTGGCCGAACCGGAACCGCAGCCCAGGCCGGCACTCCCTGGCCGGATCGAGCTCCTGGATCCGCTCCCGCCCCAGCCGCCCGCCCCGGCCGAACCGGAGGAGGAACCGGTGCTGGAACAGTTCGGGAACTACAACCTGCTGGAAAAGGTGGCGGTCGGGGGCATGGCCGAACTGTTCAAGGCGCGCCAGCGGGGTCCCCACGATTTCGAGAAGATCGTGGCCATCAAGCGGATCCTTCCGCACCTCTCGGACAACGACGAGTTCGTGCGGATGTTCATCGACGAAGCCAAGCTGGCGGCCCAGCTCAACCACCCCAACATCGTGCAGATCTTCGACCTGGGAAAGGCCAGCGGATCCTACTACATCGCCATGGAATTCGTCGACGGGCGGGACCTGCGCAACCTGCTGCGCAAGGTGCGGGAATACAAGCTGCCCATGCCTGAGGTGCTGGCGGCCAGCGTCATCATGAAGATGGCCAGCGCCCTGGACTATGCCCACCGCAAGCGCGCCATCGACGACAAGGAACTCAAGCTGGTCCACCGGGACATCAGCCCCCAGAACATCCTCATTTCCTATGAGGGGGCGGTGAAGCTGGTCGATTTCGGCATCGCCAAGGCCGCCACCAAGAGCACCCAGACCCATGCCGGCGCCCTGAAGGGCAAGCTGCTCTACATGAGTCCCGAGCAGGCCCTGGGCCAGCCCCTGGACGGCCGGTCCGACATCTATTCGCTGGGTCTGGTGCTCGCGGAACTGCTCACCGGGGAGCGGTGCTTCCAGGCCGACTCCGAACTGGGAGTGCTGGAAAAGGTTCGGCTGGGCAAGGTGATGGAGATCCGGGCGGTCAATCCCGGCATTTCTGTGGAAATGGGCACCATCCTCGACAAGATCCTGGTCAAGGACGTGGACCGGCGCTACGCCTCCGCCCGGCTGCTGGAGCGGGACCTGAAGGCCCTTCTGGCCAAGCAGCGCTATGAACCTACCGAGCACGACCTGGCGGAGTATGTGAACACCCTGCTGAAGGGAACCCGGGAGGAAGCGGAGTCCCTGCTGGCCAGCCGCTTCGGCCCGCTGCCGGAACCCCAGCCCCTGCCGGTGTCCGAACCGAGCCAGCCGGCCCCCGCCACCGCTGGGGCCGGTGCCCCGGGAAACGATGAGCAGCTCACTCTGGCCGGACTGCCGAGGGCGGCGGAGCTGACCCGCGCGCCCGCTCCCGTCGTTCCCGCCTTGTCCGCCACGGCCCGTCCCGCTGTCCGTCCTGCCCAGGGAACCGGGCGGGGCTGGTTGTGGTCTGCCCTGGGCATTCTGGTCCTCTTGGCGGGGGGCGCATACTGGATCCTTCGCCACTAGGAGCCTTCTAAACGGACCCTCCGCCAAATTCCGGACCTGAAGTTCGGGACAGGATCGGGGCGTTGGCAGTATCCTGATCCATCCATTTTCCTGCCCCGCACTCTTTGCTCTCATTCCGGAGAATCCATGGATCTCAATCAAGACCAGCAGGACTTCTATCGCCAGGCCCGGGAACGCTGCAGGGCCGACGTCACCCAGATGAACAACACCATCCTGAACGAATGGCAGCGCCTCAACGACGAGATCAAGCGGGTCCAGGAACTGATCCAGACCCTGGAGACCCGCAAGCAGACCGTGGCCCAGATCTATGCCTCCTCCAGCGAAATGCTCGGCATCGAATCCGATCTGGACGTGTCACCGGCCATCAAGGACGGGGGCGAGGACACGGCCGAAGAGCTGGGGGTCGGCGAGATCGACCTCTAGGCACGTCCGCCGGATTGGCGGCGGGGGGCCATGGGGCTCGACTCCTTGGTCGACCATGTACAATGCCCTTGGGTGACTCACCACGACCCTGCCATCGCGGGGAGTGTCATTGCTTGCCTTGAGTAAGGAAATCACGGCCGTCCTGGGGAAACGCAGATGGGTTTGATGGCTTCAACGTTCATGGTCCTGGGGCGCTGGGCCCTGCGGCTGAGATACCGGATCAAGATCCAGGGGCTCGAGCAGGTGGCCGCCGGGGGCACCGGGGGGATCCTGTTTCTGCCCAACCACCCGGCGCTGATCGACCCGGTCATCGTCATCAGCGAGCTTTACAGCCGGTTCGCGCCGTCCTCCCTGGCGGACCGGGACCGGATCGCGGCGCCGGTCCTGGGCTGGGTCACCCGCAAGTTCGGGGCCATTCCCATGCCCGATCTGGCCAAGCATGGCGAAGCCTGCAGGCGGGACGTGGAGGGTGCGATCCAGGACTGTGCCCGGCTGCTGGAGCGGGGCGGCAATCTGGTGCTGTACCCGGGCGGCCACCTCATGGCCAGCCGGCTGGAACAGCTGGGCGGCAACAGTGCGGTGGAAACCATCCTCAAACTGGCGCCCAACACCCGGGTGGTGCTGATCCGCACCCGGGGGTTGTGGGGCAGCCGGTTCAGCCGGGCCCAGGGCCACCCGGACTTCCTGAAAGTGCTGGGCCGGGAACTGAGGGACCTGGCGGCCAATTTCATCTTTTTTTCCCCGAGGCGGAAGGTCACGGTGGAACTGGGCGAACCCCTGGACCTGCCCCGGAACGAGGGGCGCGGGGTGCTGAACCGCAGGCTGGAGGCCTTCTTCAACGAGGGGGCGGCGCCGGCGCTGCACGTGCCGTACACCATCTGGGAAGGGGGGGGGATCCGCACGCTGCCCGACCCGCCCCAGGTGCGCATGGCCGGTGACCTGGACGAGGTGCCCCCGGCCACCCGGGAACAGGTGTTGGCCCAGCTGGAGCGCATGGTCGGCCAGGGCGACCTGCGGGATACGGCGGAACTGGCGCGGGATCTGGGGATGGACAGCCTCATGCGGCTGGAGCTGCAGTTCTGGATCGAGCAGGAATTCGCCCATCCGGTGAGCGATCCCGAGTCGCTGAGGACCGTGGGCGATGTGCTCCTGGCGGCCAGCGGCAAGGCCGTGGATCCGGGCGGGGCTCCGCTGAAGCCGGTCGCCTCGGACTGGTTCAAGGAGACCGGCCTGCCGATCATGGTGCCGCCCGGGGCCACCGTCACCGAAGTATTCCTGGCCCAGGCCGCCCGGAACCCGGGCAAGGTCGCCGTGGCCGACCAGACCGGGGGGGTCAAGACCTACCGCAACCTCATCACCACCATCTTCGCCCTGAAACCTACCATCCAGGCGCTGGAAGGCCCCTACGTGGGCATCATGCTGCCGGCCTCGGTGGGCGCGGCGACCCTGTACCTGGCCGTACTGTTCGCCGGCAAGATCCCGGTCATGGTGAACTGGAGCACCGGCATCAAGAACATGACCCACGGTCTGGACCTGCTGGGGGTCAAGCGGGTGCTCACTTCGAGCAAGGTGGTGGCGCGGATCCAATCCCAGGGCATGGACCTTTCCGGCCTGCAGGACCGGCTGCTGCCGCTGGAGCGGGTGGGCGCCTCCCTGTCCAAGGCGGACAAGCTGAAGGCCCTGTTCAAGAGTTGGTGCACCTGGCGGGAACTGCGGCGTCCGGTGCCGGCCATCGCGGTGGTGCTGTTCACCAGCGGGAGCGAGAACCTGCCCAAGGCGGTGCCGCTCACCCACGAGAACCTCCTGACCAACGTCCGGGATATGATCCAGGAATACGACTTCCATCCGGAGGAGCGGATCCTTGGGATGCTGCCGCCGTTCCATTCCTTCGGGCTCACCTGCACCATGGTGCTGCCCCTGTGCACCGGGATGAAGGCGGTCTACTACCCCGTGCCCACCGACGGCGGGGTGCTGGCCCGGCACATCGAGACCTATGCCGCCACCGCCCTGGTGGGGACCCCTACCTTCCTCAACAGCATCGTGAGGGCGGCCAAGGACCCGGAACTGAGATCCCTGCGCTTCGTCATCACCGGGGCCGAGAAATGCCCGGATTCCCTGTTCGCCACCATCAGCCTGCGCTGGCCGGCCATGCGCATCCTGGAGGGCTACGGCATCACCGAATGCTCGCCGGTGCTCAGCGGCAACCGGGAGGACTGCGCGGTGCGCGGTTCGGTGGGCAAGCCTCTGCCGTCCCTGGTCATCGCGGTGGTGGACCTGGAGGAGCGGCAGCGGGTGGTCCACGGCGAAATCGGCATGCTCCTGGTCCGGGGCCCCAGCGTGTTCGGCGGCTACCTGGGACAGGACGGACCCCAGCCGTTCGTGATGTTCGAAGGGGCATCCTGGTACCGTACCGGGGACCTGGTGCGGGAGGATCCGGAGGGCAACCTGGTGTTCGCCGGCCGGATGAAGCGGTTCGTCAAGATGGGCGGCGAGATGGTGAGCCTGCCGGCGGTGGAGGAAGTGCTGCTGGCCCGGTTCGGCCGGCCTGACGACGAGGCGGTCCCGTTGGCGTTGGAGGCCCTGGAGACGGAATCCCGGGTGGATCTGGTGCTGTTCACCACCCGGCCGATCGCCCGGGAGGAGGCCAATGCCGCGATCCGGGAGGCGGGCTTCAGTCCCATCCACAATGTCCGGCTGGTGCGCAACCTGGACGCGATCCCCCTGCTGGGAACCGGCAAGACCGATTACCGAGCCCTCAAGGCGATGTTCTCCCCGGCGGGGCAGGGCATCTAGCTCCAACGGGGCGTCGGGGTTCCGGGCTGGCCGTGCCTGCTGGCGGCCCCTGGGGGGCGGTGTGTCCTGGGTGGTTCGCGCCGACCCACGCCGTCTCCGGTGGCAGTGCGCCGACCCGAAAGTACCTCGCGGCGGAACGCGCCGCTCGGTTTGCCGTAGAAGCGCATTGGCTGGGAAACGTTGCCCTGGGTGATCCACGTTCCAGAGATCCATCCCGCCCCCGACGCCGCGAAGGCAACGAAACCCATTTCCTTTGGTGCCCTGCTACGGCAAACCGAGCGGCGCGTTCCGCCGCGAGGTACTTTTGGGTCGGCGCATTGCCTCCGAAGACGGCGTGGGTCGGCGCGAACCACCCAGGACACACCGCGCCCCTGAGGCCGCCGGCAGGCACGGCCGGCCCGGAACCCGCACGCCCCGGTGGCGCTAGCCCGGGTTCCGCACTGACTTCGCAAAAAACGGCTTACGAGGCCCTGCGGACCTCGTAAGCCGTTTGTTTGCG
>Ga0302279_10003280_pt1 | contig 20392 bp, 17 predicted proteins | sample III_Bog_N3_3_FD_194541 | JGI IMG/M metagenome (GOLD analysis project Ga0302279, IMG submission 194541) | Peat permafrost microbial communities from Stordalen Mire near Abisko, Sweden - III_Bog_N3_3 | ecosystem: Environmental > Terrestrial > Soil > Wetlands > Peat | place: Sweden: Abisko...
GTCTACTCCGAAATTCGCTTCCCGGGTGCGGAACCGGAAAACGTTCGCGACGTCGGGGGCGTGATCCTCTCCGGGGGACCTTCCTCCGTCTACGATGCCGACCGCCCCGAATTCGACGCGCGATGGCTTGCCGTGCCGGTTCCCGTGCTCGGTCTCTGCTATGGACATCACACGATCAACCAGGAGCTGGGCGGGCACGTCCAGCGGGGGAAGGTCCACGAATTCGGGCCCGCGGATCTGGAACACGACGGATTGTCGCCGCTGTTCACCGGCATCCCTTCGCCCACCCGGGTGTGGATGAGCCACGGCGACGAGGTGGACGAGCTCCCCAAGGGGTTCAGGGTCTCGGGGACCACGAGCAACTGCCGCCACGCGGCCGTGGAGAACGTCCCTTCCCGCCGGTTCGGACTCCAGTTCCACCCCGAAGTGGTCCACACCGTCCATGGAGAGAGGATCCTCTCCAATTTCCTGGACGTCTGCGGATTCCGAAGGGACTGGAACATCGGGGACTACGCGGCGGCACTTTCCGACAAGATCCGTCTCCAGGCCCAGGGACGCAAGGTCTTCCTGCTGGTGTCGGGCGGCGTGGACAGCACCGTCGCCTTCGCGCTCCTGAACAAGACCCTGGGGCCGGACCGGGTGCTGGGTCTCCACATCGACAACGGCCTGATGCGGGAATCGGAATCGGCCGGCGTCATGGAATTCATGAAGAAGGAGGGCTTCGACAACCTGCGCGTGGCCGACGCCACGGACCTCTTCCTGTCCCGGCTGTCCGGCGTCTGGGAGCCCGAACGCAAGCGCAAGATCATCGGCGACACCTTCCTGGACGTCCAAGCCGAGGAGACCGCGAAGCTCGGCTTGGATCCGGACGAATGGCTCCTGGCGCAGGGGACCATCTACCCCGACACCATCGAGTCCGGCGGCACCGCCAACGCGGCCACCATCAAGACCCACCACAACAGGGTCCCCGCCATCCTGCGGCTCATCGAGGCGGGACGCATCCTGGAACCGCTCGCCGAGCTCTACAAGGACGAGGTCCGCGAGCTGGGCGAGAAGCTCGGCATCCCCCACGACCTGGTCTGGCGGCATCCCTTCCCGGGGCCCGGCCTGGGCGTTCGTCTCCTGTGCCAAGGCCCCGACGCCCCCCAGGCCTCAACGGAATCCGACCACGCCGCCACCGCGGTGGCGGCGGCACACGGGTTCGGATTCGCCGCGCTTCCGGTCCGTTCGGTGGGAGTCCAGGGCGACGGGCGCACCTACGCGCAGCCCGCGGCCCTTTCCGGCCCCTGCGACTGGGGGAGGCTGGAGAAAGCGGCCGTGGAGCTGACCAACAAGGTCCGCGCCTTCAACCGGGTGGTCTGGCACGTCGCGGGTGCGAAGGATTTCGTCGCGCACGAAGCCTACTCTGAGCGGGGTCGGCTGAGCCTGCTGCGCTCCTTGGACGCGGAATCCACCGCTTGGCTCCAGCGCATCGGCGCCTACCGGACCATCTGGCAGATGCCCGTGGTGCTCCTGCCCGTGCTGGCGGGCGGCAGGGAAGTGGTGGTGCTCCGTCCCGTCATCAGCCGCGAGGCCATGACCGCGAGCTTCTGGGAGGCCCCCGAGGCCGAACTCCGCGACCTCGCGGGGAAGCTGCTGGAGCTCGGAGCCGGGGCCGTGCTCTACGACTGCACCCACAAGCCGCCGGGGACCATCGAGTGGGAGTGAATTTCGCGCCCACCGCGGCCGCGCGCGGGCGCCACGACAATTCCCGGGAGCGCGTGGTCCTGGTGGGCGTGAGCACACGGGCGCAGGACCCGGCCACCACCGCCCAGCATCTCGCCGAGCTGGAGAGGCTCGCCTTCTCCGCGGGCGCCGAGGTCGCGGGGGTGCTGGTGCAGAACCGCACGACCTTCGATCCCGCCACCCTCCTGGGCCAGGGGAAGGTGCGCGAGCTGGCCGAACTCTGCGAAGCGAACAACGTCGACAAGATCGTGTTCGACGACGACCTGTCTCCCGGACAAGCCAAGCGCCTGGAGGAACTGACGGAGCGGTTCATCCTGGACCGCTCCGGCCTGATCCTGGACATCTTCGCCCGCCAGGCGCGCACCCGCGAGGCCAAGCTGCAGGTGGAGATCGCCCAGCTCGAGTACCTCATCCCCAGGCTCACCAAGATGTGGGCCCACCTGGAGCGCCAGGGTGGCGGCATCGGAACCCTGGGCCCGGGCGAAACGCAGTTGGAGACGGACCGCCGGATCGCCCGCACCCGTCTCGCCAAGCTGCGACGGGAACTGGCGGACCTGGAGACCAGCCGCACGGAGCAGGGCAAGCGCCGGCGCAGCGACGCGTTCTCGGTGGCGCTGGCCGGCTACACCAACGCGGGAAAGTCCACCCTCCTCAACTCGCTGACGGGGGCCAAGGTGCTCGCCCAGGACCGACTGTTCTCCACCCTGGACGCCACCACCCGCAAGCTCTGGGTGGGAAACGAAGCTCCGGAGTGCACGCTTTCCGACACGGTGGGCTTCATCCGCAAGCTCCCCCACCACCTGGTGGCGTCCTTCCGAAGCACGCTGCGCGTGGTGGACGAGGCCGACCTGGTGCTCCACCTGGTGGACGGGTCGGACAAATTCCGCGACGAGGAGATGCGGGTGGCCCGCGACCTCCTGGACGAACTGTGCGGCGACACCGTGCCCAGGATCGTGGTCTTCAACAAGGCCGACCTCCTGGACGGCCCCGACCGCGAGAGCATGGCCATCCACTTCCCGCACGCCCTGAGCGTGTCGGCCTCCACCCGCGAAGGCTTCGACACCCTCCGCGCCGCCATCCACCAGGAAGCCATGGCCTGGAAGCGCTCCCGCACCGCCAAGGCCGACAAACAGCTGGAACAGGCGGTGGAGAACCTCGACTGGAACGCGGCATGAAAAAGCTCTACCTGCTGGGCCACCCGGTCTCCCACAGCCTGTCGCCGATCATGCAGAATGAGATGCTGAAGTCGTTGGGCCTCGAAGGAGAGTGGGACTACGAAGCGCACGATGTTTCAGCGGAAGACCTGCCTGCGAAGCTGAAGCAGCTGGAGGAGGACAAGGACGTCATCGGTTGCAACGTGACCGTGCCGCACAAGATGGCGGTTTACGAATGGCTCGGACGTGGACGCATTCAAAAACTTGACGCGCTCAATGCTTGTGCGGTAAACACGTTGTATCGCGAGGGCGATCATTTCCTTGGTGACTCCACTGACTTCAGAGGGGCATTGATGGCGTTGAAGAGCGAAGGTTTCGGTCTAAACCAGCCTGATGCTGAACTTGACCTCCGCCAATGGGACATCGCTGTGATCGGTACAGGAGGTTCAGCACAGACGATAGTCGCCGGTCTGGCCTCGCTTGATTGCGTCAAACGTGTGATGATCTTCGGTCGGAGCATGGCGAAAGCTTCCGCAATTTCCAACACGGTTCAAGTTCTATCCTCCAGGGTTTCTAATGCGGGAGAGCAAGCCTACTGCGCAGAAATTGGTTTCCGCGCGCTTGACACATTTGCAGCTTGGAACGTGGGGCGCAAATCCATTGTGATCCAAACCACAACGGTGGGAATGGCCACCGGCGAAAATCCGGGACAAAGCCCCGTTCCGTCAGGATCTGTCAAATCTGGACAGATCGCCTTTGACCTCGTCTACAAGCCTCACAATACCCGGTTCCTTTTGGAAGCGAAGGCCCATGGCGCAACGCTCGTACATGGCATAAACATGCTTGTGGGCCAAGGAGCCCTCTCGCTCCAACAATGGATCGAAGCCTCCGCCGAGCCTTCGGTACGTGAAAGGTTCGATCTGTTCGAGACGATGGCCACCATGCGCACCGCCCTGGGCGTCTAGCCCAGGAGCGAAGACCGGCAAGGGGTCCAGGGGGGAGAAGTTATTCGGAGGGCCGCCTCGGCCCGGAGAGCCTGAGCCCCCCTGGTGCCGGGGATCCAAGGGGCCGGGCAGCCGGTCCCTTGGCCCATAGGAGGTCACGGGGGAGCCGGGCAGGCGTCCCCCGTGCATCGGCAAGGAAAATGACAAAAAGCCCCGCAGGGAATTGGCATCTTTCCCCGGATCATGTCCGACCGCTCCTGCCCGACCCTTCGGCCCGTTCCGTGACGCTCCACCGGCACGTCTGGTTCACGGGGTTCATGGCCACCGGCAAGAGCCGCCTGGGCGCGCTGGTGGCCGAGAGGCTGGAGGTCCCCTTCGAGGACACGGACCACTGGATCGAAGCCAGGCACCGCAAGACCGTGCAGGAACTGTTCGCGGAACTCGGCGAAGCCGCCTTCCGGGAAATCGAGATGGAAGCCATCCGCCATCTCAGCGCGGAAAGCCCGCGGGTGATCGCGCTGGGCGGCGGCAGCCTCATCCACCCGGAGGCGTTGCCCCTGATCCGCTCGGCGGGGATCCTGGTGGGCCTCTGGGCCCGTCCCGAGACCATCTGCCAGCGCGTGGGCAAGAAGGAGAACCGGCCTCTCCTCGCGGGCCTGGACCCGACTTCGCGGCTTGCCAGGATCAACCATCTGATGTCCGATCGCGAACACCTGTACGCGCAGGCCGACTTCCAGATCGAATCCTCCGACGAGCTGGGTCGCGAGGAGATCGCCGAGCGCATCCTGGATCTGCTGGAGCCCTGGACCTCCAAGGTCGCGACCGTTCCGCTGGGTACGAGGAGCTACCCGATCTTCTCGGGATCCGGCATCGCCCACCACCTGCCCGCGCTCTGCAGGAGCATCGGGCTGGGCGGAAGGCCCTTCGTGGTCACCGACCGGAACGTACTGGCGGCGCGCGCCCTGGAGATCGAGGCGTGGAAGCGGGAATGGGGCCGGGAACTTCCCGTTTTCGCCTTCGAACCCGGCGAGGAGCACAAGACCCTCCGCGACCTGGAAGGCCTGTTCACCTTCCTCCTGGAGCGGAACGCGGACCGCAAGGCCTTCCTGGTGGCGTTCTCCGGCGGGGTCGGCGGCGACATGACCGGGTTCGCCGCGGCCTGCTACCTCCGCGGCATCGACTTCGTGCAGGTTCCCACCACCCTGCTCGCCATGGTCGACAGCTCCGTGGGCGGGAAGACCGCCGTGGACCACCCGCTGGGCAAGAACATGATCGGGGCGTTCCACCAGCCTCGCCTGGTGCTCGCGGACAATTCCTGTTTGGACACCCTGCCGCCCAGGGAATACGTCGCCGGCCTGGCGGAGGTCGTCAAGTGCGCCGTGATCCGCGATCCCGATTTCTTCGCCTGGCTCGAGGCCGACACCGGAGCCGTGCGCGGTCGCGACGCATCGGCGGTGTCCAGGATCGTCTCCACTTGCTGTTCCATCAAGGCGTCCATCGTCGCCGGAGACGAGCGCGAGGAAGGCGTGCGCGCCCTCCTGAACCTGGGGCACACCTTCGGACACGCCCTGGAGACCCTGACCGGCTACGGCGCGCTGCTCCACGGCGAGGCCATCGCCCTGGGGATGCTCTGCGCGGGCAGGCTCTCCAGGGAGCGCGGGCTCTGGACGGAGGCGGACGAAATCCGTCAAAGAACCCTGATCCGGAACCTGGGTCTCCCCGACCGGATCCCCTCCGGACTCTCCCTGGACCGCCAGGCCGCGTGGGACGCGATGGCGCGCGACAAGAAGGCGCGGTCGGGCCGCGTCCGGTTCGTGCTGCCCACCGCCATCGGTTCGGCGACCGTGGTCGACGACGTCCCGCCAGAGCAAGCCGCCAGCGCCTGGTCGGCGATCGGAGCCTGAATGTCCGTCCTTGTCGCCGGCACGACGGGCTCGATCGCCCACCACCTCATGGAACTCCTGCCCCGCGAGAGCGGGCCTCTGGTGGCGGCCGGCCCGATCCTGCCGCCCCCGGAACAGCAGCGGGCGGACGTGCAGTACGTGCGCGCGGATCTGCGGGACCCGGAGGAAGCGCGCCGTCTCTTCGAATACCACCAGCCTTCCGAGGTGATCCATCTGGCCAGCCGCTGGTCGGTGCGGTCGGGCGAGGAGGATCCCGAGGAAGCCCTCCTGGGGAACGTGGCCTTGGCCCGCAACGTCCTGGAAGCCTGCCGCCGCCATTGCCCCGGCGCCCGCATCCTCTTCCAGAGTTCCGCCGAGGTCTACGGGCTGGGTCCGCTGGGAAGGGGCGCGGAAGTGGCGCGGACCGAAGACGATCCCTTGCTCCCGCTTTCCACCATGGGGGCCAGCATGGCCTGCGGCGAAATCCTCGCGCGCCAGTACGTGCTGGGACACGGATTGCGCATCGTGGTGGCCAGGCTCTTCAACACGGTGGGGCCTCGACTCTCCAGACAGTCCCTGGCAGGCGAGATCGCCTGGCAGCTGGCGCGGATCCGCGTCGAACGCGGGGAACCCGTGCTGTACACCGGAGACCTCGAGGTGGAACGCGACTACGTGGATGTCCGCGACGTCGCGCGGGCCTACATCCTGCTCCTGGACAAGGGCGAGCCGGGCGAGACCTACAACGTCGCCTCGGGCAAGACCGCGACCGCCCGCCAGGTCGCCGAGGAGCTGGTGCAGCTTTCCGGAGGTGGCGTGGAGGTCCGCTTCGATCCGCGGCGGGAACGCAGCACGGAAATCCCCATGATGCTGGGGAACCCCGGCAAGATCCTGCGGCACACCGGATGGCGTTCGGCCATCCCCCTGCGCGAATCCCTCAAGGACCTCTGGAACGAACGGCTCGGGCAATTCCGCCTGGAGCGGAAAGGATCCCGATGTTGAGCCTCTGGCTCCATCACGCCACCCACCTCGCCCTCTTCGACGGACGCCTGTTCCGGGCGGGAGCGGCGGCCATCGCCGCCTCGACCCTGGTCTTCCTGCTGATGCCCTGGTGGATCCGGTTCCTGCACCGCATGGACGCCACGTCGGATTTCGCCGGGACCTCCCACGCCTCCCCGCCCCCCATCATGGGCGGACTCCTCCTGGTGATGGTGGTGCTGGCGGTCTCCCTCCTGTTCGCCATCCCCAACATCCAGGTGCTTGCCATCCTGGGCATCCTCGCGACCTACGCGGCGGTGGGAGCGCTGGACGACTTCGCCAAGATCCGCACCAAGCGCATGATCCGTCTGGGCAAGGCCTCCAAGCAGCAGTGGATGGACAAGGCCGACGGCATTTCGGCCCGGCTGCGGTTGGCGCTCTACTTCGGGATTTCCCTCCTGGTCTCCTGGGCGGCGTTCCGGTACGTGCCGCACCTGCAGTCGGCCACCATCGCCATCCCCTTCGTGAAGCCCAGCCTCTTCCAGCTCCACCTCCCCGGCTGGGGCTTCGTGCTGTTCATGTCCTTCGTGGTCACCGCCACCGCCAACGGAGCGAACTTCACCGACGGCCTCGATTCCCTGGTCACCGTTCCCCTCGTGACCTCCGCACTGTTCACGGGGACCGTGGCGTACATCTGCGGGAACGCGGTGTGGTCGCACTACCTGCTTCTGCCCCACCTGCCCGGAGTGGACGAACTCCTGGTGGTGGCCGGAGCGATGAGCGGTGCCCTGATCGCCTACCTCTGGTACAACAGCCCCCCCGCCGAGATCTACATGGGCGACTCGGGTTCCATCGGCTTCGGCGGAGCCATCGGAATGATGTACGTCTTCTCCAAGGCGGAACTCTTCCTGCTGGTGGTGGGATTCGTGTTCCTCGCCGAGGCGCTCTCGGTGGCGCTGCAGATCGGGTGGTTCAAGGCATCGGGCGGCAAGCGCCTCTTCCGCATGGCCCCGGTGCACCACCACTTCCAGAAGGTCCTCGAGGACAAATACCGCCGCCGAACCGACGCCAACTCCAAGATCATCTGGCGTTTCCACCTGGTGTCCCTGTTCATGCTGCTGGTGGGGCTGGTCATCTTCTTCAAGGTGCGCTGATGGAAGTCCGCCTGCGCGAGGCCGGCCAGGAGCACCTGCTGGAGCATCTGGAGAACCTGCCGCCCGAACGGAAAGCCGGTTTCCTCCTGGAATTGGAAGGGGTCGATTGGGACCGGGTGCGCGCCATGCACCCGACCGCCGGGCCGACCGCGGACCATCCCGCGCCTTCGGACCTCCTTCCCGTGCGCGCGGTCGAACCGACGCCGGACCAGCGGTCCTCGCTGGGCGAAGCGGGCCTGGCCCTGCTTGCCAACGGTCGGGCGGCGTTCGTCCTCATGGCCGGCGGGCAGGGCTCGCGACTGGGATACGACGGTCCCAAGGGGGCCGCGCCCCTGGGCCTTCCCGGAAACCTGACGCTGTTCGAGATCCTGGTCCACCGGCTCCTCCGCCTGGAAACGCTCTCCGGCTCCCTGCCGCCATTTTCCGTCATGACCGGGCCGGACAACGACGAGGCCACCCGCCGTTGGTTCCGGGAACGCACGGGTCCGGCGCTTCCCGAAGGCTGGCCTTCCTTCTTCGTCCAGTCCTCGGCGCCCGCCCTGGACGACAACGGGCGCGCCCTCCTCGCCGCTCCGGGAAGGCTCGCGCTGGTCCCGGACGGGAACGGCGGGATCTGGGAGCGCCTGCGCGACACGGGTCTCCTCGCCGCCTGGAAGGCGCGCGGGATCGAGTGGATCCACGTGGCGGGCGTGGACAACCTCCTTTCCCTTCCGTGCGATCCGGTCTTCCTGGGCCATGCCGCCGCCGCTGGACAGCCGTTGTCCTGCAAGACCGTCCTGCGGACGGATCCTTCCGAAAAGGTGGGCGTCTACGCGCGGGATGCCCGCGGACGACCCAGGGTGGCCGAATACACGGAACTCCCCGTCCGGACGGCCTCGGCCCTGGACGACGACGGACTCCCCGTCCACCGCGAAGCCAACATCGCCTCCCACCTGGTCCGTCTGGCCCTGGCGGAATCCTTCGCCGACCTGGAGCTTCCCTGGCATCTCGCGCGAAAAAGGATTCCCCACGTGGACCCCGCCTCGGGCGAGGACCGTTCCGGCGAGACCGCCTGCAAATACGAGCGATTCCTTTTCGACGCGTTCCCCGCCTCCCCGGGAATTTCGCTCCTGCGGGTGTCCCGGGAGCGCGAATTCGCGCCCGTGAAGAACGCCGAAGGACCCGATTCCCCCGCCACGGCGCGCAAGGCGCTGGAAGCCCTCCACGAGTCCTGGCGCGAGAGGTGGGGAGAAGCGGACCGACGTACTTGGGTGGACCCCCTGGAAAGCTTCGACGGCGAACCACCGGCGCCCGGCCGGGAGAGGAGCTAGCTTCTCAGCCCATGTCGAAGGATCTGGCCGACCAACTCGGGGAGCTTCCCCTCTTCGCCGCCTTGGGACGCGCACCGCGGGAGGCGATCGCCCAGGTCAGCGAACTGCAGAAGGCGTCGCGGGGCGAGATCCTCATCCGCGAGGAGGAAATCGCCACCCGGGGCTTCTTCGTCCTGTTGGAGGGGAGCGCGCGCGTTGCCATCACGGGAGCCGAGGGTCGCGAAGCGGTCCTGGCATTCCTGGAAGAGGGCGATTTCTTCGGCGAGATGTCCCTGTTGGACGGGGACCCCCGATCCGCCACCGTGCGGGCCGCGACCGATGTCCGACTCCTGCTGCTGCGACGGCCCGCCTTCCTGGATCTGCTGCGCCGATTCCCGGAAATCGCCATCGGACTGCTCACCGAGCTTTCGGGAAGGCTCAGGAACGCCAATCGCAAGATCAGCGCGTTGGCACTGTCCCCCGTCTACGCCCGGGTCTCCGGTGCCCTCCTGCAACTGGCCGACTTGCGCGGGTTTCGCGTCCGCGGACTGATCGTGATCCACGACCGGCCCACGCAGCAGGAGATCGCGGACATGGCCAACACCTCCCGGGAAACCGTTTCCCGGGTGCTGAGCCAGATGCAGAAGGAAGGAATCGTCAGCGTGGAGGGCCGAGACTTGGTGCTGAATTCGGAAGAGAAGCTCCGGGGAGAACTGTGAACCCGTCCATCCAACGCATCCTGATCCATCTGGCCCTCGCGGCCGCCACCATCGCGAGCCTGGGTGCCATCGGCTGGGTGGCCATGGACGCCTGGATCATGCCCCACGTCGCCCGGGAGGGCTGGCCCGTGGTGGAGGTTCCCGAAGTCTCCGGACTTTCCCTGGAAGAGGCGACCAGGAAATTGGCCGATCTGGGCCTGGAGCCCACCGTGGATCCCGAACGCCGCCGCGCCGACCGGATCGGTCCCGACCTGGTCGCCATGCAACGCCCGGCATCCGGGGACTCCGTCAAGAAGGGCCATGTGGTCCGGCTCTGGTTGTCCGCGGGTGCCACCACCGTACCCGTCCCCGATGTGGAGGACCAGGATTCGTCCGAGGCCGTGACCCACATGCAGGAAGCGGGTTTCCAAGTGAGCGACCTCGACTACGTCACCTCCAACCGCGTCCCGGCGGGCCACGTCCTGCACTCGGACCCCATGGCCGGCACGTTGTTGACGCGAGGAAGCTCCCTGGAGCTCGTGCTCAGTTCCGGAGCGGATCCCGACTCCGTCGTAGACACCTCCCGGACCGCGACACCCAAGGTCGCTCCTCGTACTTTCTAGGGACGAATGAATCCACGCATCCTTTTGGCCGGCATGTTCGGCCTCTGTCTCGCTTCCTGTGCCGGCCGCAACGCCGGATCCGCGCAGTTGGCCTCCCAGACCGCCGAAGAAGCGCGCAGCGGCTACTCCTCCCTCCAACGCCAGGAGATCGCCCACGAAGCCTGGCTGCAGGCGCTGTCCCTCGACCAGGAGGGCCAACCCCAATTGGCGCTGGAGGCGGTCCAGGCCGCGGCCTTCTACGACCCCGACGATCGCTGGTTGCAGGTCGACCTCGCCCGTCGGCTTCGCGACGCCCGCCGGTCCGCGGAGGCGCTGGCCGTCCTGCGCCGGGCCCTGAGGCTGGACGGGGAGGAGACCTCCGAGGAATGGGAACTCGCCGCGGGCCTGTGGATGGAGACCGGTGCGCGGGATTCCTCCTTGCACGCCTGGAAGAAGGTCTTGTCTCTGGACCCCCATTCCCGGGAGGCCCTCATGGGCTTGGCGGGAATGACGGAAGCCGAACAACCCGCCGAGGCCGCGCGGCTGTTCGCGCGACTGGCCGAGGAGTACGGCGCCCAGGCCGCGCCGATCGTGGAACGCGCCTGTGCGCTCTGGATGCGCGCCAACCTCTCCGACTCCGCCATCTCCTTCCTGGAACGGCGATGGCAGGAATGGCACAGCCCCGCGGACGGCGAAAACCTGGCCAGGTTCCTGCTGGGGTCCGGTCGGGCGGATTCCGCGGCGAACCTTCTGGACAGCTTGTCCGATCTGGCCCCCGAAGACTCGCCACGGCTGGAATTGATGGCCGCGCGGGCGTTGCTCGCCGGAGGGCACCGGGAAGAGGCGCTGGAGCGCTTCCGACGGATGGAAGCCGAGGACCCGGCCGACGCCAAGATCCTTTCCAGCCTGGGCGCCCTGTACCTGGACATGGACTCCCTCTCGAAAGCCCGCTCCACGTTCGAAGGATTGCGGACCATGGATTCCGCCGACGCCATCCCCTACTACTTCCTCGGTCTTTGGGCGCTCAAGTCCGATCTTCCGGATTCCGCCCGATACTACCTGGACCGTTCGCTGGAGCTCGACTCCGGCGCGATCGACACGTGGATCCGCAGGGGAATGCTGGAGCTCGAGGACGACAAGCCCGCGGCCGCGGTCTTCGTCTTCCGGCGCATGACCGGGAACTGGCCCCGCCTGCCGCAGGCCCGGTTCCTCCTGGGCTACTCCTACGCCCGCCTCGCGGAAGCGCGCACCGTCCACGTCCATCGCGAATGGTCGCCTCCGGACTCGGAACCGGAAGCGACGGCGCTGCGCCGGTCGGCCTTGACGGAATTCGACACCGCCCTCGCCATCGATTCCGGAATGCACCGCGTGCATTTCGAGAGGGGGTCCGTGCTGGAGAGGCTGGGCAGGTGGAGCGCGGCGAAGCAGGATCTGCAGCTGGCCATCCAGGAGAATCCGGACGATCTCAACGCGAAGAACTACCTGGGCTACCTGCTGGCCGACCGGAACGAATCCTTGGCGATGGCCGACACCCTGGTCGAGCACGCGGCGGCCGGCGACCCGAAGAATCCCGCCTACCTGGACTCGAAGGCATGGGTCCGGTTCCGCGAGGGTCGCTTGGCGGAGGCTTTGGCCGACGAAGACAGCGCCATGGCGCAAGGAGAGGACGACCCCACGTTGAAAGCCCACAAGGCGAGCATCCTGGAAGCCCTGCACCGCCCCGCCGAAGCCCGCCCCCTTTGGCGGGCCGTGCTGGACGCCGACCCGGGCTGTCCCGAAGCGATCAAAGGTCTGGACAGGACGAAATGACCGCCCGCAAATGGATGGTCGCGGCCGCCATGGCGTTCGCCGGATGTGCACCGACCTTGAGGAGCCGCCAGGGAATCGAACTTTCGCGCGGCACGGTCGGACCGGTTCCCTCGGTGCCCGCCGTCCGTGCCGAATGCAGAGCCACCTTGCTGCGATCCGGCAAGACCTTCCGCTTCGACGTGTGGATCGAATGCGATTCCACGCACGGTCGCCTGGACGCCCTGGGTCCTTTCAACACCCCTCTGGCTTCCGTGGTCTGGACCGATTCTTCCTGGACGACCTGGCTTCCCGGGCAGGGGACCCTGCTTCGCGGCAACGGCGCGACGATGAATCTTCCCGTCCTGGATCTGCGCAATGTGAGTCCCAGGATGCTGGTATCGGCCCTCCTGGGGCGCGCCATGAGCGTGAGGGGACCGGTCCGCACCCTCCCGCCCGCGAACGGCCAGGTCGTGGTGCTCCCCGGAGCCGCGAAGGACGATCCGACCTGGGCCCTGCTGCTGGACGCCTCGACCGGGCTCCCCCTGCGCCACCAGTACCTCGTGCAGGGGAAGGAGACCGAGGGAATCGAATACTTCGACTGGAAGGACCGGGATGGGGTGCTGGTACCCGGAAAGATCGTCCGCACCACCCCGGATGGCCAGATCCTGGAGCTGGTGGTTCGGCAATGGGCGCGGCTCGACTCGGTCCCCAAGTCCCATGTCGCCTTGCAGGTGCCCCCCGCGGTCGACACCATCACCGTTGGATTGCAGGGGAACGGGAGGAAGGTCTTCCGGATCCGGGGTGGAACGGGGACCGATTCCACCGTGGTCGTCCTCCCCACGGGAGGATTTTCGGGTCCGACCGACCTCGCCGATCCGGATACCGCCTCCGTGCAGGACGACAGCACCTCCGACGACGGCGCGGACACCGACGAGACGGCACCGCCTGCGCCGGTTTCCAAGGCCTTCCGGCCGACCCCGGGAAAACTCTGACCGCGAACGGTGTGCAGACCCGGGCTCGGGGAGATACCTTGAGACGGAGGGACCCATGCTCGACCTGACCAGAACTGAAGAAGGCGCTCGCATTCTGATCGCCCTGCAAGGGGTGGCGAACCTGCGCTCGACAGCGGATCTCAAACGGATGCTGGCCGAGGCCACCGAAGATGGCGGGATCCGCCAGGTGGTGCTGGACATGAGCGGAGTCGAAATGCTGGACAGCGCCGTCCTGGGCATCCTCCTCGCCCACCACCAGAAGCTCCAACGCCGGGGAGGGGAGCTGGTGCTGCTTTCCCCCAGCGAGGAGATGAACGACCTGCTGGTCATGACCGACCTGGAGCAGTTGATTCCCGTGTACACCAACCGCGAGGAGATTCCCTCCGCCGTCGCCGCTTAGTAGCTTCCCGTCCGTCCCCTGACAGGAGGTTCCTTTGTTCGAGACGAAATGGCTGGCCGAATCGATGGCCAAGGATTGTCGCGTCTGCGTCCATCTCTTCCAGAAACTCCCCGAGTCCATGTACGCTTGGCGTCCTTCGGACGGACAGCGGACCACCTCGGAGTTGCTGAGCTACCTCTCCATCTGCGCCATCGCTGCGTTGAAGGGGTTCCTGGAGCCGGACAAGGGGTGGAGGGACCACTACCGCGCCCAGGCCCAGGCGATGGTCCCGTCGCGGTTTCCCGATCAAATGGAGCAGCAGGCTCTGGAGATCCTCGGCTATTTCCGCGATCTTCCCGACGATCTCCTCCACTCCCACCGAGTCCGACTTCCCTGGGGCGAAGAGCTGCCCCTGGGACAGGCCATCCTCGTCGCTCCCGCCAAATGGCTGCCCGCCTACAGGATGCAACTCTTCCTGTACGCCAAGGCCAACGGCATCGCGTTGTCCACCGCCAACCTGTGGCACGGACGGGATCCCGTCCAGTAGCCATCCCGGTAGGTATCATTTGCCGCCATGAAGGCGCACCGCATTCCCGTGGGATTGCTCCTCGCCCTGGGGAGCCTGGCGGTCGCGACCGAACCGACCGCGACGGAGACCCCCAACCCGGTGCCGTCCGATTCCTCCGACGAGCCGTATACCTATTCCGCGACCACGGCGGAAGACACCCTACCGGTTTGGAATCTGGAACTCGCCTATACCGGTTCCCGAAGCCCGGATTCCCCCTTTCGGGACGCATGGACCACCCAAGCGACACGCGCCTGGCATTCGGGGTTGTGGGAGCCTTCGGCCAGCGCGGGTTGGACCAACTCGGCCCGAGGAGCCCATGACTCCACTCTATGGCATCTGGGTTCCGGGATCGAATGGACGCTTTCGAAGAGTTTGACGGCCGGGGCGGCGTTGGACTGGTCGCCGGACTTCCACCACGAGGACGATGCCTCCGTGAACGGGGGTGTCGCCGGGTCGCGGAAACTCGGGAAGCATGTGGTGTTGGATGGCACGATTTCGGGGGGATGGGACAGGATCGACCGGGGCAGGATCGAATTGGGCGGGGCCCTCGCACCCGACTTCGGATGGACCCGCGGCAAGCTGGGTGTCGCCTGGAACCGGGGAATTCTCGCGGACTCCGGCGGCCTCGGATCGCGTTCCTATGCGGGGAATCTGGGGTTGTCCGTCCAATGGACCTTCCTCTGGGGCTCGTGGTCCACGGGGCCGACCTGGTGCGCGGACCGGTGGCGGTCCAAAGCCGGGGATCGGGTCTTCCTCTGGAACCTGGGATGGAGACCCCTGAACGGCATCGCCTTTTCCATCGATCTTTTCCGCTCGTCGGGCGGCGAAGTCCTCCAATCCATGGAAGGACCTTCACCGCTCCAGTCGGCGGCATGGACCCTCTGGACCCGCCCGACCGCCATACCCCCCGACTCCAAGGGCGCCAGGGCGACGCTCTCCGTCTCCTGGTAGGGCGGCGGCGGCAGAAACCGGATCAGGTCGGCTCGATCAGGCTCGGCTCGTAGTCCTCGGGAGCTTCGTAGCCCAGAAGGTTCGCGATGGTGGAGGCGAGGTTCGCCAATCCCGGTTTCTCCAGGTCGCTTTGGAGCTTCCAACCCGGAAAGGGGTCGGCGGAGACGAAGATGGCCGGAACCGGATTCAGGGTGTGGCTGGTCTTGGCCTTGGGGTGCCCCGTGCCGTCGCGCTTCACATGCCCCTTCTTGTCGAGCTCGTACATCTCGTCCGCGTTGCCGTGGTCCGCCGTGACGATGGCCACGCCCCCCGCGGCCAGGATCGCCGGGATCAGCCGGCCCAACTGGAGATCCAACGCCTCCACGGCGATGACGGCGGCTTCGAACACTCCCGTGTGGCCCACCATGTCCCCGTTGGGGTAGTTCACCCGCAGGAACGCATGCTTTCCCGTCCCGATCGCGGCGAGGAGGGCGTCGGTGATCTCGGCGGACTTCATCCAGGGTCTCTGCTCGAAGGGGACCACGTCCGACGGGATCTCCTGGTAGGTCTCCAGCGATTCGGAGAACTTTCCGGAACGGTTCCCGTTCCAGAAATAGGTCACGTGGCCGTACTTCTGGGTCTCCGAGATGGCGAACTGGGCCACGCCCGAGCCCGCCAGGTACTCGCCCAGGGTCCGGTCGATGGTGGGGGGCTCCACCAGGAACCGCGCGGGGATCTTGAGGTCCCCGTCGTACTGCATCATCCCCGCGTAGGTCACCTTGGGCAACGGGCCGCGATCGAACTTGGCGAGATTCGGTTCGGCGAAGGCCCGCGAGATCTCGATGGCCCGGTCGCCCCTGAAGTTGAAGAACACCACCGCGTCCCCGTCCACGATCCGGCCCACCGGCGCGCCGTCCCGGGCGACCACGAATCCGGGCAGATCCTGGTCGATCACCTTCGCCTCGGACCGGAAGGCCTCGATGGCCTCGCGCGCCGACGGAAATTGCCTTCCCTCCCCCAGGACGTGGATCTTCCAGCCGCGGTCCACCATGGACCAGTCCGCCTCGTAGCGGTCCATGGTGATGTTCATGCGCCCGCCGCCCGAGGCGACGAGGACGTCGAAGCCCGGTCCGCGCAGCCCGGACAGGAACCGCTCGAACGGATCCACGTACTCCAGGGCGGAGGTCTCCCCCACGTCGCGACCGTCCAGCAGGATGTGGATGCGGACCTTGGCGACGCCCTCGGCCTTCGCCCGCTCCACCATGGCCTTGAGATGGTCGATGTGGCTGTGCACGTTGCCGTCGGAAAAAAGCCCCAGGAAGTGGAGCGTGCCCCCCGCCTTGGCGGTGGACACGACATCCTTCCACGCCTGTCCCTTCCAGATGGCGCCCGCCGCGATGGAATCCGCGACGAGCTTCGCTCCCTGGGCGAAGACGCGACCCGCGCCCATCGCGTTGTGCCCCACCTCGGAATTCCCCATGTCCTCGTCGGAAGGCAGGCCCACCGCCTTTCCGTGGGCGTTCAGACGCGTCCAGGCGTGCTTCGCGAACAGGGAATCCAGGACGGGGGTCCGGGCGGTGCGGATCGCGTCGCCTTCGTGGTTCTGGGAGAGTCCGACTCCGTCGAGGACGATGGCGACCACGGGGCCGGGGGTGGGCTGGAAACGTGCGGACTTCTTGAGTTGCATTTCAGGGTCCTTTGTCGACGGAAGACGGTGGTGGCTGGAAGATGTTGCTCTCCCACCCGATGGTGAGCTCCAGGCGGGGCTCCCACCTTCGCGAGGAGTGCTCGGTCCAGACGTCCACCCTGGACCGGATGGTCCAGTAGGGGATGACCTGGCCGTGCCGCTGGCTGAAAGGCCATGCTTGCAGCCACACTCCGGCGCGATCGCGCTGCACCCGGTGGTCGATGGATGTGAGGGTGGAGATGGCGGGACCGATGGCGGTCAGGAACGGCGTCTGGGAAATGTATCCGGCGAAGAAATCCAACCCGATGATGTCGTCTCGGGACTGCACGACGATGTCCTGGGAGGGCAGGTAGAGGGAGTCTCTGGTGTCGTCGATGTCGATGCGGCTCCAGAAACCGGAGATCCGTCCCTGCATGGAGCCGATTTCCTTGAGCACGGACCATTGCCAGGTGAACTCGTCTGCCCAATTCGAGGTCACCCCGTTGGACAGGTTCCAGATGTCGTCCTCCGACCGCCCCGGGTCCCCGGCCAGCGAGATCAATCCGAAGGGGTATCCGATCCGTTCGTAGGTCAGGCTGGTCTGCAGGAAACTCGTGGGTTGCAGGACCACCCGCACCCCGAAATCGAGTTCCTGGACGATGGCCTGGGACAGGAACTCCATCCCGATGTAGTTGTACGCCAGAGCCGGAGCCTGCGCCTGGTACATCACCTCGCGCCAACCGAAGTCGGCTCCCATCCCCGCATTCCAGGGGTTGGCCGTCGCCTGGGTCCGGAAACCCAGGTAGGCGCCTTCCACCGGGGGAACCATGACGCCTTCTGCCACGTCGGCATCCGCCATCGCCCAGCTCAGGAGGAGGATCACCAGGATTCGACGCGACATGGTGGAACCAAAGATAGATAGGGAGCTATTTTCAGGATCCATGCGCATGCCGGACGAACTGGCCGCGAGAACACTGGCCTATTTCGGGCGCGTCCTCGGACGGAGGCTGGCTGTCCCCGGCGATCTGCGCGACCTGACCTCCCACGACCTGCTGACGCTGGCCGACCGGATTCCGGACGGCTTCCTGCCCGCGTTGGTCGGACTGCTGAAGGGATTGGGACCCGCCGGTTTCGAGAGGCTGCTGGGAGAACACGAGGAGGAGAACCGGGAACTTTCCGATCGCTTCTTCCGACGCTACCATGCCCTGGTGCTGGAGCCGGTCCACATCGAGGAGTCGAATCCGTTGGAGATCTGGCTTCCCAGGCAGGCTTGCCAGGATCTGGCGTTCCTGTCCAGCCGACAGGCGTTCTTCCTTCGCCAGGAGATCCGCCACGTCAACGAATGGCTCTCCAGGAATTTCCAACTGGGCCCCTTCCCCGCGGACGCGCAACTCGACGCCTGGAACGCGCTTTGGAGCCGTCTGACCAGCGCATGAGCACCTCGCCTTCGCAACCCGAAACGGAAACGGATTCCGCCCTCGCACCCCTGTACAAGGTGGTCCTGTTCGACGACGACGAGCACACCTACGACTACGTCGTGGAGCTCCTGGTGGACTGCTGCTCCCTCTCGAGGGAGTCCGCGTTCCGCTGCGCCGTCGAGGTGGACCTGTCCGGCCGGACCACGGTCTTCTACGGGACCGGCGACGAATGCCGTCGTCGCCGCGACCGGATCGTGGGATACGGAGCCGATCCCAGGCTTCCGCGCTCCAGGGGTTCCATGAAGGCGGAAGTCCAGGGACGTTGAGGGAGCGATCCGGACGGAAATCGTCAGGCCGCTCCCGGAACCCCTTCCGTCAGCGGACGATCCAGCCCAGGTGGAGCAGCTTCTGCTCGATGTACGGCCGGTTGCCTACCGTGCGCCAGCCCACCATCCGGATCAGGTAGACTCCGGAAGGAGCCATCCCGCGGGTCGCCTTGCCGTTCCATCCGACCAGGACCTCGTAGTTGCCTCGCGAGTCGGTCTGGATGGCCCCGTCCAGGTAGGCCTGCTTCACCGCCCCCAGGCTCTGGTAGGCGACGAAGACCCCCGAATTGTCGTAGACGTAGACGGCAGCGTCGGTGGGGCCGTTCATCTGGAACAGGACGAGCAGCATCTGCGACGTGTCGGAGGGCGCGCTCCCGTCCAGGGTTTTCCAGGGACCGCCGCCCTGCCCGCCCTGCACGAAGATCTGGATGGCGGGCTCGGTCGCGGGGGGGGCCTGGCCGTTCCATTTCCGGACGGTCTGGTAGGGCACCAGGCCCAGGTGGGGGGGGACGGGGCCCAGCAGCAGCGGTCCCCAGGCGGCCGTGTCGGACGCCCCGTTGCCGGAGGAGTCGAGGAGACCGCCGTTGCCGGGGATGTCCATGCGGATTCCGTCGCCCGGGACGGGGACCACGAAGGTGTCCACCAGGAAGGTGGCGACGCGACCCGTGGAATCCAGTGTCACCGGGTACTGGCGCAGCGGATTCCCCATGGATCCGGGCACCTTGGCCCCCCAGGCGATCCAGCCCGAGGTGTCCGTACCGACCACCACCGGTTCGCTGAAGTAGGCCGTCAGGGTGTCCGGCACACCGGTCAAGCCCGAATAGTGCAGCGTCCCGCGCACCGGTACCGGCGGCACGCCGTCGCGGATGGGGAAGTTCGTCACCGCGGAATCCGTTCCGGAAGCGGCCACCATGGACCCCAGGTTGCCGCACCCGGCCGTCGGGCAGGAGGTGCTTCCGAAGTCGTAGGGCGGCAGGTGGAATGTCAGGATCCGTCCACCGGAATCCAGTAGGGCGGAATCCGTCACCGAGAGGCGGATGTCCAGGACTCCGCTGTCCGTGGGCCAGCGGAAGATCCAGCTCTCCCCATACGCCAGGGGCTGGGTGAATCGGAGCACGACCTCGTCCGCGCGTCCGTCCCCGTTGGCGTCCAGCATGACGGCGTCGTAGGGAGGCCGGTCCGTCCCCAGGACGATCACGGACTTGGACAGGAGTCCCGGCGCGTTTCCGTAGACATCCTTGGTCTTGCCGTCGGGCGGAAACCGGACGGAGTCCCCGGGATGCGGGATCGGATTCGCCGCGTCCGGAAACACCAGCACCAGGGCCCCCGTCGATGGATCCAGGGACTCCTGGGTGAAATCGTATTTGGGAAGGGTGCCGTCGGGCGCGCGCCGACGCAGCACGTCGTCGCCGGTCTGGAAGGAAAGGATGGGCTCGCTCGGCCAGACCCGCAGGGTGTCGTAGGTGGTCCCCCAGGAGAGGATCGCCTTGGTGGGGACGGGGGGCACGCCGTCCCGGATCTGGAAGGGTTGCCAGGAGACTCCGTCGCTGCTCCAGCTTCCCAGGAGTTCGGTGTAGGCGGCGGTTCCAGGCCTTCCTCCCGGGACGTCGAGGTTCAGGACCATGGAATCCGGCGACACGACCAGTCCGGGAAGGTCCGGACCGATCCAGAAGCTGGTGTCCGGCCAAGAGACCCTGATTTCGGACTGCGGAGTCCATTTCTGGTGCAACCAGATCTCCACGTGGTCGGCAGTGCCGTTCCCGTCGGGATTCGTCCAGACCGCCGAATCGGGAGCGGTGCCGAAGAACACCGCCGGACGGACGTCGCTGCTGTCCCCCTTGATGCCCTGAACGACCAGCGAGTAGGAGCCCTGGACCTGGTCCCGGACCCAGACCTTCCTG
>Ga0302279_10003284_pt1 | contig 20384 bp, 19 predicted proteins | sample III_Bog_N3_3_FD_194541 | JGI IMG/M metagenome (GOLD analysis project Ga0302279, IMG submission 194541) | Peat permafrost microbial communities from Stordalen Mire near Abisko, Sweden - III_Bog_N3_3 | ecosystem: Environmental > Terrestrial > Soil > Wetlands > Peat | place: Sweden: Abisko...
GCGGGCGAGCCGCTCCCGGCGGAAGCGGTCGAGGTCGCCCGTGGCGAGCAGGTGGGCCCGGTGGTCGGTGATCGCCGACCACAGGTCGTCGACGCCGTCCCCCGACGAGGCGACCGTGTCGACGATGGGCGGGCGCCAGTCCCCCAGCTGGGTGAGATCGAGCATCAGTTCGAGGTCACGCCTGGTCTCCCGCGCACCCGGGCGGTCGGCCTTGTTGATCACGAACAGGTCGGCGATCTCGAGCAGGCCCGCCTTGTTGGCCTGGATGGCGTCGCCCCACCCCGGGTTGACCACGACGATCGTGGTGTCGGTAGCCGCGGCCACCGCCACCTCCTGCTGTCCCACCCCGACCGTCTCCACCAGGACCACCGGCACGCCGACGGCGGACAGGACCCGCACGGCGTCGGGCACGGCCACGGCCAGGCCGCCCAGGTGGCCCCGGGTGGCCATCGACCGGATGAAGACCTTGTCGTCCAAGGCGTGGTTCTGCATACGGACCCGGTCGCCCAGGATCGCACCCCCCGAGAACGGCGACGACGGGTCGATGGCCAGCACCGCCACCCGGTCACTGCCGTCCAGACCGCGACCGCGTGCCCGGGTGATCAGTTGGTCGGTGAGGGTCGACTTACCCGCCCCCGGGGCCCCGGTGATCCCGACGGAATACGCCTGGGCGGGCGACCGGTAGGCGATCTCGGCCACCGCACGGGACCCGTCGCCCCCCCGCTCCACCAGCGACAGCAGTCGGGGCAGGGCGACCTGGTCGCCGGTGCGGGCCGCGTCGAACAGGGTGGCGGGATCAGCGGTGCGGTGGACGGCCATGGAGGAAGGAGCGTATCCGGGGTGAACTGGAGCCGTCAGGCCCGCACGACGTCGGCCCCCAACGACACCAGCTTGCCGTCGAGGTCCTCGTAGCCGCGGTCGACGTGGTGGGCGTCGCTGATGACGGTCTCCCCGTCGGCCACCAGGCCGGCGAGCACCAGGGCCGCACCGGCCCGGACGTCGAAGGCCCGCACCTTGGCCCCGGACAGCCGCCCGACCCCCCGCACCACGGCGTGGTGGCCCTCGGTACGGATGTCGGCACCCATGCGGCGCAGCTCCTCCACGTACCGGAAGCGTCCGAAGAAGAGGTTCTCGGTGACGATCCCCACACCGTCGGTCACCGTCAGCAGGGTCACGAACAGCGGCTTGTAGTCGGTGGCGAACCCGGGATACGGCAACGTGGCCACATCGGTGGAGTGCAGCCGCCCGACCCCGGCGGCCGACGCACGCAGACCGTCGGGCACCAGGGTCACCTCCATGCCGGTGGCGGTCAGCTTCCGCAGCAACATGTCCATGTGTTCGGGACGGCCGTCCTCGACGGTGACCTCGCCACCGGTCAGTCCGGCGGCGACCAGGAAGGTGGCCACCACCAACCGGTCGGGGATCACGGCGTGGGTGGCCGGCTCCAGGCGGTCCACCCCCTCCACCTCGATGCGCGACGTTCCGGCGCCGGTGATCCTCGCCCCCATGGCGTTGAGGAAGTCGGCCAGATCGAGGACCTCGGGCTCGCGGGCGGCGTTCTCGATGACCGTGGTCCCCTTGGCCAGCACGGCGGCCATCAGCACGTTGTCCGTACCGGTGTGGCTCGGGTACTCGAGGACCACCCGGTTGCCGACCAGCCGGGGGACGCCGGCAACGGAGGACTCCACCCGCCCCTCGACGTCGCCGTGGGAGGTGGTGAACACCGCACCGAGGGACTCGAGGGCACGCAGGTGCATGTCGATCGGGCGTGGGCCGAAGTCGTCGCCGCCCGGCAACGCCACCCGGGCCCACCCGCACCTGGCCAGGAGCGGTCCGAGCACCACCACCGACGCCCGCATCTGCTCGATCAGTTCGTAGGGAGCCTCCGGTGCGATGTCCGCCGGTGTGGTGACCACCAACTCATCGGGACGCCCGGTGCGGGTCACCTCGGCGCCCATGGCCCGGAGCACGTCGGCCATGATGTCGACGTCGGAGATCCGGGGCACGTTGGTGAGGACGTGGCGACCCTCGGCCAGCAGGCACGCAGCCATGAGCTTGAGCACCGAATTCTTGGCGCCACCGGCCCGAACGGTGCCCGACAACGGTCCGCTGGGGTTGACGATGATGCGATCCACGGCACCAGTATGGCCCGGGGTCGGGCCGCCCTCCGATGATCCCCGTCCCGGCCGCCGTCCCCGTCCCCGGACGACCGGTCGGGTGGTCAGATGACCGCCGTCTCCTCCCACCTGCCGAACACGCCGGCCAGGGCGGTGATCATCTCCCCCACCGTCGCATAGGCACGGACCGCATCGAAGATGGCCGGCATCAGGTTCCGCTCGGCGTAGCCGGCGTCCGTCGCCAACCGGGCCAGGGACGCCGCCACCGCCGTGTCGGAGCGATCGAGCTTGACGTCGGCCAGGCGCTTGCGCTGCGCCTCTTCCACCTCGGGCCCGATGGCCAGGATGGGCAGCTGTCCCTCGTCGTTGCCCCCGGTGAAGCCGTTGACCCCGACGATGACCATCCGGTCGGCCGAGACCTTGCGCTGGAAGCGGTAGGCGGCGTCGGCGATCTCCCCCTGGAACCAATTGGCCTCGATGCCGGCCACCACCCCGTCGAGCATCGAGCCTCCGCCCAACTCGTCCAGATGGGCGAAGACGGCCTCGGCCCGGGCCTCCATCTCATCGGTGAGCGCCTCGACGAACCACGAGCCCCCCAGCGGATCGGCCACGTTGGCCACCCCGGTCTCCGAGGCGATCACCTGCTGGGTCCGTAGGGCGATCCGGGCCGCCTTGTCGGTCGGCAACGCCAGCACCTCGTCCATCGAGTTGGTGTGCAGGCTCTGGGTGCCGCCCAGCACCCCGGCCAGGGCCTCGACGGCCGTGCGGACGATGTTGAGCTCGGCCTGCTGGGCGGTCAGTGAGGCACCGGCGGTCTGGGTGTGGAAGCGCAGGGTCATCGAGCGTGGCTCGGTGGCCCCGTAGCGGTCGCGCATCCACCGTGCCCAGATGCGTCGGGCCGCCCGGTACTTGGCGATCTCCTCGAAGAAGTCGATGTGGGCGTTGAAGAAGAAGGACAGCCGGGGGGCGAACTCGTCCACGGCGAGTCCGGCGGATCGGGCGGCCTCCACGTAGGCGAAGCCGTTGGCCAGAGTGAAGGCCAGCTCGTGGGCGGCCGTCGACCCTGCTTCGCGGATGTGGTAGCCCGAGACCGACACCGGGTGGAACCGGGGCATCTCGGCCGCGGTGTACCGGATGACGTCGGTCACCAGTCGCAGTGACGGCCGCGGGGGGAAGATGTACTCCTTCTGGGCCTGGTACTCCTTCAGCATGTCGTTCTGCAGGGTGCCGCCCAGTAGTCGCCTCTCGGTGCCCGCCGCCTCGGCGGCCGCCACGTACATGGCGAAGCACATCGGCGCGGGCGAGTTGATGGTCATCGAGGTGGTCGTCGCCCCGAGGTCGATGCCCGCGAACAGATCCTCGGTGTCGGCCAGGGTGTCCACCGCGACGCCGCAGCGCCCCACCTCCCCCTCGCACATCGGGTCGTCGGAATCGCGGCCCATCAGGGTGGGCAGGTCGTAGGCGACCGACAGGCCGTCGCCGCCGGCGGCCAGGAGATCCCGGAACCGGAGGTTGGTGTCCTCTGCGGTCCCGAAGCCGGCGAACATGCGCATCGTCCAGAGCTTCGAGCGGTACATCGAGGCGTACGGACCCCGCGTGTACGGGAACTGCCCGGGCCACGACACACCGTCGTCGGACTCACCGTCGGGTCCGTAGACCGGCTCGAGGGGGATACCGGACATGGTCTCGAAATCTGCATCGCGCAGGTCGGCGGATTCGTAGGCCGCCCGCCACGCCGCGAACCCGGCCGATGCCCGAACGTCACCCATCGTCCCAGCATAGGGACGATCCACCGGGAACCGGGGGGCTCTGCCGGTCGTCGGCGACCCACCCGGGTGCCAGCCACTATCGTCGGGTGCCGTGAACGCCATCCCTCAGGCACCTGACCGCAATCTGGCCATGGAACTCGTCCGGGTCACCGAGGCGTCGGCCCTGGCCGCGTCCCGGTGGATGGGCCGCGGGGACAAGAACGGGGCGGACGGTGCCGCCGTCAACGCCATGCGCATCGTGCTGTCCTCCATCGCCATGGACGGCGTGGTGGTGATCGGCGAGGGGGAGAAGGACGACGCCCCGATGCTCTTCAACGGCGAGCGCATCGGCGACGGCACGCCACCCAAGGCCGACATCGCCGTCGACCCCATCGACGGGACGACCTCCACCGCACTCGGCCGGGGCGGCGCGCTGGCCGTGATCGCCGTGTCCGAAGAGGGCACGATGTTCGACCCGGGTCCCTGCGTGTACATGGAGAAGCTGGCGGTGGGACCCCGTGCCGTCGGCGCCATCGACATCACCCGGCCCATCCGCGAGAACATGGACGCGGTGGCCAAGGCCAAGGGCACGTCGGTACGCGATCTCACCGTGGTCATCCTCGACCGACCCCGGCACGCGGACCTGATCGCCGAGGTGCGTAGCAGCGGGGCGCGGATCCGACTCATCACCGACGGCGACGTGGCCGGGGCCATCGCCACCTCCTGGCCCGATACCGGGGTCGACCTGCTGGTCGGCATCGGCGGGACGCCCGAAGGCGTGATCGCGGCAGCCGCCCTCAAGTCGATGGGCGGCGAGATCCAGGGTCGCCTCTACCCACGCGACGAAGGCGAGCGCCAGGCGGCCCTCGAGCTGGGCTACGACCTCGATGCCGTGTTGACCACCGACGACCTCGTCAAGGGGGACAACTGCTTTTTCGCCGCCACCGGGATCACCGACGGCGAACTCCTCCAGGGCGTGCGCTACGACGAGTTCGGGGCCAACACCCAGTCGCTGGTCATGCGGTCCAAGTCGGGCACGGTCCGCCTGATCGACGCCCGGCACCCGCTGCACAAGCTGTCCGAGTACAGCGCCATCGAATTCGGCTGAGCGTCCCCGCCGGCACCGCACACCACTGAGGTGGTGGGGACGTCAGGCGGTCTCGGAGGTCTGCAGCACCGGGGCGATCGTGGTGAAGTTGGCCACGTCGGCCAGCACGTCCCCGGTCCCGGGGCCGGCCATCGCCTCGCCCATGGCCTCCAACGAGGGGAACTTGAGGTGGACGGCGGCGACGTAGGGACCGTCGATCCCCTGGTCGATCTCGGCCTCGGTCAGGCCCCATGCGTCGAGCGCCAGGGGGACGTGGGTCTCCCGGTAGTAGGCGTGGTCGAAGGTCGCACCCTCGGTCGTGGGATAGAAGACGCTGAGTCGGATCATGGCGGAGGTCCCTCCTGCTGGTAGCCCCATGGCCGCTGGTCGGCCGCTGGGCGGACACGTAGGACCGCCGGGCAGGGGCCATGGTAGTTCGGCCGTCCCCGGCCGCAACGGGCCGAGGGCTCAGTGGGCCGGGGAATCAACAGGCTGCAGGACCGTGCGGACGACGCATGCACCCTGGCACGGCCGGTGAGCGGGATCAGTCAGCGGGATCCGGCAGCGGGATCCGTTACGGGGATCAGGCGGCGGAGGCGGCGGCGTCGACCGTCTCGAGGCGCACCTGGGCACGCAGCAGCGCGGCCTCGGCCTCGACCAGATCGGGGTCGGCTTCCTCGCCCTCGACGGGCGCACGTGCGGCGGACCCCCCGAGCTCGGCGACCCTGCCCTCGGCGGCCTCGAGCGCCACCCGGGCCCGGTCCACGTCGATCTCCTCGGCCAACTCGGCCACGCCCACCAGCAGGGTCACCCGGGAGGACGTGGGGCCGTCGACGGTGTCGCCGTCGAGGGGCACGTCCTGCTCCACCTGGGTGAACCCTCCGTGGACGGCGATCCGGACGACCTCGCCCTCGGGGCGGACCACCCGGACCACGCCGGGCTGCACCGAGCCGACCAGCGGCGTGTGGCCGGCCAGGAAGGTCGCATCTCCCTCACCGGTGCGGAGCATCACCTCGGTGGCCATCCCGCCGAGCAGGATGCGCTCGGGGGTGACCAGCGAGATCTGGAACTGTGCGTCGTCGGCCATCGGTCGCCCCGATCAGCTGTTCGCGAGGTCGTGCGCCTTGGCCAGCACCGACTCGGCACCACCCACGTTGAAGAACGCCTGCTCGGGCACGTCGTCGAGGTCACCGTTGACCAGCGCCTCGAAGGACTCCACGGTCTCCTCGACGGGGACCGTCACACCCTTCAGGCCGGTGAACACCTCACCCACGTTGAACGGCTGGGAGAGGAAGCGCTGCACCTTGCGGGCCCGGGCCACGGTCACACGATCCTCCTCGGAAAGTTCGTCGAGGCCGAGGATGGCGATGATGTCCTGGAGCTCCTTGTAGCGCTGCAGCACACCCTGGACCCGGCGGGCCACCGTGTAGTGGCGGTCGCCGACGATCTCGGGGGCGAGGATGTTCGACGTCGACGACAGCGGGTCCACCGCCGGGTAGATCCCGAGCGAGGCGATGTCCCGGGAGAGTTCGGTGGTGGCGTCGAGGTGGGTGAACGTGGTGAACGGTGCCGGGTCGGTGTAGTCGTCGGCGGGCACGTACACCGCCTGCAGGGAGGTGATCGACCGGCCCCGGGTGGAGGTGATCCGCTCCTGGAGCTGACCCATCTCGTCGGCCAGGGTGGGCTGGTAGCCCACGGCGGAGGGCATGCGACCCAGGAGGGTCGAGACCTCGGATCCGGCCTGGACGAACCGGAAGATGTTGTCCACGAACAGGAGGACGTCCTGGTTCTTGACGTCACGGAAGTACTCGGCCATCGTCAGCGCGGCCAGTGCCACCCGCAGGCGCACGCCCGGGGGCTCGTCCATCTGGCCGTAGACCAGTGCGGCCTTTTCGATGACACCGGACTCCTGCATCTCCAGCCACAGGTCGGTGCCCTCACGGGTCCGCTCGCCGACGCCGGCGAAGACCGACACACCACCGTGGTTGGTGGCCACCCGGTTGATCATCTCCTGGATCAGCACGGTCTTGCCCACGCCGGCACCGCCGAACAGGCCGATCTTGCCACCCTGCACATAGGGCTCGAGCAGGTCGATGACCTTGATGCCGGTCTCGAACATGAGGGCACGGGGCTCGAGGGTGTCGAAGTCGGGTGCCTGGCGGTGGATGTCCCAGTGGTCCTCGACCTCACCGATGTCGGCCGTGTCGAGGGGCTCGCCCAGCACGTTGAACACGTGGCCCAGGACGGCGTCGCCCACCGGGACCTGCAGGCCGTGTCCGAGGTTGCGCACCTCGGCACCACGGGTGAGGCCGTCGGTGGCCTTCAGGCAGATGCAGCGCACCCGGCCGTCACCGATCTGCTGGGCCACCTCGGCGGTGATCGTCTCGGGCACACCTTCGAGCACCACGTCGACCTCGACGGCCCCGTTGATCTCGGGCAGGGCGTGGGGCGGGAACTCCACGTCGATGACGGGCCCGGCGATGGCCACGACGCGGCCGGAGGCCAGGGTCGAGGACTCGGTGGGCTGGGGGGCGGTGGTGGTCATGAGCGTCGGGCTCCCTTGATGTCGTCAGATACGGCGAAGTCGGTCGTGGTGGCGCGGATGCGGCCGGTCGGGTCGGGGATCACGTGCACGGGTCAGACCCTCGTCTCGATGACGAGGCCGCCTTCGTCACCCTCGGCGTCGGCCCGCAGGGCCTCGGCGCCGCCGACGATCTCCATGATCTCGGTGGTGATGGTGTCCTGACGGGCACGGTTCATGATCCGGGAGTACTTCTTGATGAGCTCGCCGGCGTTCTCGGTGGCCGCAGCCATCGCCCGCTGACGGGCGGTCAGCTCCGAGGCCGAGGCCTCGAGCAGTGCGGCGAAGATCTGGGTCTCGGCGGCCCGGGGGGCGAGGTCGGCCAGCAGGAGGGCCGCGTCCGGCTCGAACTCGGTGTAGCCCTGGCGGACGTCGACCTCGTGCGGGGCGATGTTGCGGCTCTCCCCCACCTCGTTCTCGTGTCCGGCCTTCTGCACGCCGTTGCGGGGGTCGACCAGCGGGAGGAGTTGGCGCACCTCGACCTTCTGGGATCCGGCGCTGATGAACCGGGTCGACACGACGACCACCTGGTCCACCTCGCCGTTGACGAACGGGGTGATGACCGCGGCGGCGACCTCGCGGGCGTCGGCAAAGGTCGGACGCTCGCTCATCCCGAGGAACGAGCGCTCCACCTCCTGGCCGCGGAAGCGGAAGTAGCCCTGGGCCTTCTTGCCCACGGTGACCAGCCGGGTCGCCACACCGTCGGTGGCATGGCCGGCCAGCAGGCGTTCCGTGGCCCGGAAGACCGAGGTGTTGTAGCCGCCGCAGAGGCCACGGTCGGCCACGATGGCCAGCACGAGCACGTTCTCCAGGTGTTCGGGGGCACCGAGCAGACTGCCGGCGGCGGCCGGGTCACCCAATGCGGTCTCCAGGACGATCCGGGCCATGCCCTCCTGGTAGGGGCGGGCGGCGGCGATGCGTCCCTGGGCGCGCACGATCTGGGAGGCGGCGATGAGCTCCATCGCCTTGGTGATCTTCTGCGTCGACTTGATGCTGCGGATCCGTCGACGGAGGATGCGCTCCTGGCCACCTGCCATCGCTCAGTCGACCTTCCCGGTATCGAACGTGTCGGTAAAGGCGCGCAACGCGTCGGCCAGCACCGTCCCCTCGGGCAGCTTGCCGGAGGTCCGGATGCCGTCGAGGATGTCGGCGTGGTTGGCGCGGAAGTAGGCGCGGACCTCGGTCTCGTATCGCTGCACGTCGGGCACCGGGACGTCGTCCACGTAGCCTTCGGACCCGGCGAAGATCACCAGGACCTGCTCCTCGACCGGGACCGGCTGGTTGAGGCCCTGCTTGAGCAGCTCGGTGAGCCGGTAGCCACGGTCGAGCTGGGCCTGGGAGACCTTGTCGAGCTCGGAGCCGAACGTGGCGAAGGCCTCGAGCTCACGGAACTGGGCCAGGTCGAGCTTCAAGGTGCCCGAGACCGACTTCATGGCCTTGATCTGGGCGGCGCTGCCGACCCGGCTGACCGAGATGCCCACGTTGATGGCCGGTCGCACACCGGCGTAGAAGAGCTCGGACTCGAGGAAGACCTGGCCATCGGTGATCGAGATCACGTTGGTCGGGATGTAGGCCGACACGTCGCCGGCCTTGGTCTCGATGATCGGGAGCGCGGTGAGCGAACCGCCACCGGCCTCGTCGGACAGCTTGGCCGCCCGCTCGAGGAGACGGCTGTGCAGGTAGAAGACGTCACCCGGGTAGGCCTCGCGACCGGGCGGGCGACGCAGCAGGAGCGACATCTGGCGATAGGCCTCGGCCTGCTTCGACAGGTCGTCGTAGACGATGAGGGCGTGCTCGCCGTTGTCCATCCAGTGCTGTCCCATGGCACACCCCGCGTAGGGGGCGAGGTACTTGAACGGTGCGGGGTCCGCGGCACCGGCCAGGACCACCACCGTGTACTCCAGGGCGCCGTACCGCTCGAGGGTGGCCACGGTCTGGGCGACCGAGGACTCCTTCTGGCCGATGGCGACGTAGATGCACTTCACCCCCAGGCCCTTCTGGTTGAGGATGGTGTCGATGGCCACGGTGGTCTTGCCCGTCTTGCGGTCACCGATGATCAGCTCGCGCTGCCCGCGACCGATCGGGGTCATGGCGTCGATGGCCTTGATCCCGGTCTGCAACGGCTCGCTCACCGGCTGGCGGCGGACGATGCCGGGCGCCTGGACCTCGAGGCGGCGGGTCTCGGTGGTGGCGACGGGACCCTTGCCGTCCACCGGCTCCCCGAGGGCGTTGACCACGCGGCCGAGCAGGGCGTCGCCCACCCGGACCGACAGGATGCGGCCGGTCGCCTTGACCAGCTGCTCCTCCTCCAGTCCGGTGTCCTCACCGAGGATCACCGCACCGATGGTCTCCTCGTCGAGGTTGAGGGCGAGGCCCTCGGTGCCGTCCTCGAACTCGAGGATCTCGTTGACCGCGCAGCCCGGGAGCCCGGTGATGCGGGCGATGCCGTCGCCCACTTCCACGATGCGGCCGACCTGCTCGGTCCCGACCTCGGGCGTGTAGTCGTCGACGTACTGCTTGAGCGCAGCGGTGATCTCGTCGGCGTTGATGGTCAACTCAGCCATCGGTTGCTTCCCTTCGTGTTGGACTGCCTGGAATTCGGTAGGCCTCCTCGGACGCGTGGAGGTGTTCCTTCAACTCGTCGATGCGGTGGCGGGTACTGGAGTCCACCCGCAGGTCGCCGACCTGGACGACCACGCCGCCGAGCAGTGCGGGCTCGACGGTGACCTGGAGGTCGACCGGGTTGCCGGCCAGGATGGCCAGTGCCTCGCTCAGGTCGTGCTGCTGGGACGGGCCGACCTCGGTGGCCGCCTGGACCCGCGCCACCCGCCAGCCGCGCGCCTTGGCTGCGTCCTCGACCAGCGTGTCGAGGGTGGCGACGATGTCCCGGGCCCGTCCGCCGCGGGCGGCGTACTTGGCCAGGCGGACGGTGGGGGCGAGCGCCTTGCCGTCGAGCAGTCGGCCGATGACCTCCTGGCGGACCACCACGGGCAGGTCGCGGTCGCCCAGGGCGCTGCGCAACCGCCGGTCGGCCTCCACGGTGCGCGCGAACCGGAAGAGCTGGTCCTCGATCTCCTCGAGCTCGGCGACGGTCAGCGGCTCGAACACGGCGGCGGCGTAGCCCGAGACCCGGTTCCTCGAGCCGAGTCGGCCGAGCACCTCCTCGTCGAACGGCTCGGCCGCGGTGGCGGTGGGTCGGGTGGCCACGTGCACGAGCCGGGTCGCCATCCACCGGAACGACGTCACCACGTCGGCGGCCGGCACCACCGACACCGCCTGGTGGACCAGTCGTCCCACCTCGGGACGGACCTTGCCGTCCAGGAGGTGGTCCAGCACGGCACGGCGCGAGGCGACCGGTACCGAGCCGTCGTTGACGGCCAGCAGGAGGCCGTTGTTGCCTTCGACCAGGTCGGCCACGGCGTCCAGCTGCGCGCCGGCGTCAGCCAGTCCGCTGTCGGCGGACAGCGACTCCTCCATGGCGACCAGGTAGCCCTGGAGGGCAGGGTTCACCGGGCGCCCCCGGCGGAAGCACCCGTCGTCTCGGCCCGCACGGCGGCGATGGCCTGGTCGATCAGGTCCTGGTGGTCCGAGGCCTTGATCTCCCGACCGATGACCCGCTCGGCGGCGGACAGCACGATCTCACCCACCCGGGCGGTCACCTCCTCGACGGCGGCCTGGCGGGCCACGACCACCTCGGCGTCGGCTGCGGCCACGATGCGGTCGTGGACCCCCTGGGCCTCGGTGGTGGCGGTCGTGATGATCTGGTCGGCCGTCGTCTGGGCCTGGGAGACGATCTCCCGCGCCTGGGCCCGGGCCTGCTCCAGCGCGCTGCGGCGCTCGGCGTCGGCCTCTTCGGCGTCGGCCTTGGCCTTGTCGGCGGCTTCGAGCTCCCCGCGGATCTGGTCCTGGCGCTCCGTCAGCGCCTTGTTCAGCGGCGGCAGCACGTACTTGCTGACCACGGCCAGCACGAGGATGAACGCGAGCAGTACCACGATGAACGTCCCGTTGGGGACGAGGAAGTTACTGGCGATAGGCATGGAGGTCATCCTTGGTCAGACGGTCAGTGGTGCCCCCGGGCGGCACCGTCACCCGGAGCGGGGCCCGGCGGTCGGGTGCCCGGAGGCCCGGGGTCACTTGCCCAGCGAGAAGATGAAGAGTGCGGCGAAGACCAGGTTGATGAAGTAGGCGGCCTCGCAGAGGCCAACGGTGAGGAACATCAGCGTGGTCAGACGGCCCTGGGCCTCGGGATTGCGGGCCACGCCGGCGATCGTCTGGCTACCGGCCAGGCCGTCACCGATCGATGCACCGATGGCGCCGCCGCCGAGGGCGAGGCCTGCGCCGACGAGGCCGCCGGCGGTCTTGACTGCGCTGACCATGTTGGCATCTGCCATGGGAACTGCTCCTTTGTTGAGGTAGTGGGTGAAAACGTCGGGTGCTCAGCGGGCGCCGGAGGGCGTCAGTGGGCTTCTTCCTGGGCCATCGCGGTGTCGAAGTAGAGGATCGTGAGCAGGGCGAAGATGAAGGCCTGGATCGCACCGATAGCCATGTCGAAGGTCTTCCACAGCAGGGTGAAGGGGACCGACAGGATGCCACCGATGGGCACCGGGCCGAGTTTCCAGATGACCAGGGCGGCCAGCAGCGACAACATGAGCCCACCGGCGAACAGGTTGCCGAAGAGTCGCAAGGTGAGGGTCACCGGCTTGACCAGCTCCTCGATCACGTTCATGAAGAGGTTGATCGGGAAGAGCTTGGGGGAGAACGGCTGGGCCGCGTAGTGCTTGAAGTAGCCGCCGATGCCCCGGTTCTTGATGGCCGCCCGGTGGACCATGACGATCACGTAGAGGGCCATGGCCAGCGGCAGGTTGACGTCGCTGGTGGGCGCAGGCAACCAGTCCAGCGGCGACCCGATGCTCAGTACCTCGAAGAGGTTGCAGGTGAAGATGAAGACGAAGAGGGTGAGGGCCAGCGGGACCACCTTGGCACCCCGTGGCCCGATCGAGTCGTCGACCTGGGTCTGCACGGCACCGACGGCCAACTCCCACAGGAGCTGGAACTTGCCGGGTACACCGCTGGTGGCCTTCGACCGCAGGACGAGTCCGAGGGTGATGACGATGGCGCCGGCCACCAACGTGGCCCACACGATGTCCACGTTGATGGTCAGCCCGAAGATGTGGCGCTGCAGGTGTTCACCGGGCGTGATGTCGATGGCCAGGAGGGGGCTGCCCAGGTTGCCGAGTCCCATGCTGTCAGGCACCTCCACGGATGTCGTCGCCGGACTCGACGGCGGCCGGTGATACGACGGGTTCGTTGCTGTCCACGATGCCGGCGTCGATGGCGTCGTCCAGTCCGGGCATCGGTCCGGCCTTGGCCATCGAGCGGGCGACGTTGAAGATGAGGAGGAACTGGAAGACCGCGAGCCCGGCGAGCACACCGAAGCCGAGCCCCTTGTTGACGAACGCCAGGCCGAGGGCGATCACGGTGATGATCCCCAGGCGCCCGAGGGTGTTGGCGGCCAGCGGCCGCTTCGGGTTGTCCGTGCCCATGGCGGCGACCTTGTCCACCGACACGCCGACCAGGCGGTAGTTCATGGTCCCGAGGGCCAGGCCGATACAGCCACCGACCCCGATCCACAGGTAGCCGAAGGAGAAGGCGGCGACCAGGGCAGCCACGCCGACGACGAGGGCGGCGGCGACGGTCCGGCGGGACACCTCGGGGATGTCGGGCAGAGCGAAGTGGGCGAACACGGCTAGGACCTCCACCCCGACGACGGCGTCACAGGTACTTGCGCACGGTGGCCACGGCCATCAGCACCGCCATGACCACGCCCAGCGTCAGACCCACCAGGAGCCCCCACGGTGACCAGTGCAACCAGTTGTCGAGCGCCACTCCGGCGCCCACGAGGATCGCCAGGGACAGCCCGATCGACAGTCCCAGGCCAAGGAAGGCAGTCGCTCCCGGAGCCAGACCTCGGTCCGGGTCGGAGGCGGGCGCCTTGTCCGGCATCGGGCCTTCCGCACCGGCTCCAGGGTCGTCCATGTCCGGGCCGGGCCGCGTCAGAGGGTGTGGGGTCGAAGGGCGTCACGAGAGGGTTCCGAGGTCACGCAGCGGACGAGCGGGACGTCGTCCAGAACGAGGATGCAGTCGAGCGCGCGCCCATGGCGCGGCACATCAGGGCGAACCCCTCACCAGGGGTGGAATGCCGGTAATTCACGTGGGGCATCATCGCACTATTCCCAGTACCCCGGCAAAACGCAGGAAACATGCTGTTCACAGGTCGGTAACCGGGCCGGACGGCACCGCGGCGAGCGCTCCGTCCTCTCCCGGTGCCCCGGTGGCGGGCGCGTCGGCCGTCCGGCTCCCTGCCGGGACCAGCCCGTCGTCCGACCCGTCGTCCGACCCGGCGTCACCTCCGGCCTGCCTCCGGATCGACGGATGGAAGAGGGTGTAGAGGATCACCCCGAGCGCCAGTGCCCCGAAGGGGATGAACGCGTTCACGCTCGAGATGTAGAGGGGGAACAGGACCAGGCCCGACAGCAGCACCGTCCACGCCCACAGGATCAGGACACTGCGCCGGTGGCCGTGCCCGAGGCGGAGCAACCGGTGGTGCAGGTGGTTCTTGTCCGGCGTGGAGAAGCCGGTGCGGTTGGCCGTGCGGCGGACGAAGGCGAACGACATGTCCACGATCGGCACGCCGAGGATGAAGAAGGGGATGAAGAGGGGGGCGAAGAAGAAGTACGTCTGCCCACTGCTGGCCGCCACCCCACCCACGTTGCCGGCCGAGCGTCCCCCGATGAGCATGGTGGAGGCGGCCATCAGCAGCCCGAGCAGCAGGGCGCCACCGTCCCCCATGAAGATCTTGGCCGGGTGGAAGTTGTGCGGCAGGAAACCCAGGCAGATGCCACAGGTGACCACGGCGATCAATGGACCGATGTTGTCGGTGGGCAGGTTCCCGAGGTGTTGCAGATGGAGCCCGTAGACGGCCAGCGCCCCCGAGGCGATGGCCACCACCCCGGTGGCCAGGCCGTCGAGCCCGTCGATCAGGTTGACGGCGTTGGTGATGGCGATCACCCACAGGGCGGTCAGCAACGGCGTCCACTCGGGCGACAGCAGCACGAACCCCGCCAGCGGGACCTTGAACTGGAACCAGGTCACCCCCATGAAATAGAGGATGACCGCGGCGAGGACCTGCCCGGCCACCTTGGCCGGCGCCGACATGTCCCGGAAGTCGTCGATGAGTCCGACGGCGAAGATGGCCGCCGCCCCGAGGATCAGTCCGAGCGGCTCCGAGGACCCCCGGAACATCGGGGCCAGGGCCGGCACGGATGCCGCCACCGCCCAGGTCACCAGCATCCCGAGGAACATGGCCACGCCACCCGACTCGGGCGTCACCCGTTGGTGGACCTTGCGGGCGTCGGGCTGGGCCACGTACCCGATGCGCACGGCGATGTTGCGCGCCGGGAAGGTCAGTGCCCAGGTGGCGCCCGCCGCCACCACCAGCAGCACGGCGTACCAGTTCAGGGGGACGGCCGCGCTCACGCGCTCACCCCGGACGACCCGCCGTCCGTCCCGGGGTCACGCCCCGGCCAGGTCCGGATACGGGGGGAACCCGGCGCACAGCTCACGCACCTCGGCACGGATCGCAGCCACCGCGGCGTCGTCGGAACGCTGACGGAGGGTACGGCCGATCAGGCCACCGATGCGGGCCATCTCGTCGACACCCATCCCGACCGTCGTCTGTGCGGCCGAGCCCAGGCGCAGCCCCGAGGTCACGAACGGCGAACGCGGGTCGTCGGGGATGGTGTTGCGGTTGCAGGTGATGCCGGCGCGGTCCAGTACCTCCTGGGCCTCCTTGCCGGTGAGGTCGGGGTCGAACGTGCGCAGGTCGCACAGGACCTGGTGGTTCTCGGTGCCACCCGAGACGAGGCGGATCCCCTCGGCGGCCACCGCGCCGGCCAGCGCCTTGGCGTTGGTCACCACCTGGGCGGCGTAGGTCCGGAACTCGGGGCGGGACGCCTCGGCGAAGGCCACGGCCTTTCCGGCGATGGCGTTCTCGAGCGGGCCGCCCTGCAGGCCGGGGAAGATGGCGCTGTCGATGGCCTTGGCCAGTTCCGACGAGCACAGGATCGCCCCGCCCCGGGGTCCGCGCAGCGTCTTGTGGGTGGTGAAGGTGACCACGTCGGCCACCCCGACCGGCGAGGGGTGTGCGCCGCCGGCGATGAGCCCCGCCGGGTGGGCGGCGTCGAACAGGAACCGGGCACCGACGGAGTCGGCGATCTCCCGGAACGGCATCGGGTCGATGATGCGTGCGTAGGCGGTGGAGCCGGCCACGATCAGCTTGGGTCGGTGGGTGCGGGCCAGGTCGGCCACCTGGTCGAAGTCGATGATCTCACCCGGCTTGTCCGGGTCGTCGGTCGCCGGGGACACCCCGTAGGAGACGAACTTCCAGATCCGCGAGGTGATGCTGGCCGGCGAACCGTGGGTCAGGTGCCCGCCGTGGTCGAGCCGCATGGCCAGCACGGTGTCACCCGGATCCAGCAGGGCCTGGTAGGCGGCCAGGTTGGCGTTGGAGCCGGCGTGGGGCTGGACGTTGGCGTGCTCGGCCCCGAACAGGGCGAGCAGCCGGGTGCGGGCGAGGTCCTCGACCTGGTCGATGACCTGGTTCCCCCCGTAGTAGCGGCGTCCCGGATAGCCCTCGGCGTACTTGTTGGTCAGTACCGAGCCGGTGGCGGCCATGACGGCAGGCGAGGTGAAGTTCTCCGAGGCGATCAGCTGGACGGTGGTCGCCTGGCGCTCGGCTTCGGCGCCGAGCAGCGCCAGGACCTCGGGATCCTCGGTGAGCCATCGGTCGAAGGGCGATGCGGGCAAGGGGCTGCTCATGGGGTCGGCTGCTGCCTTTCCTGGTCGTGGGGGGAGGTGGTTGCCGCCGTGTCGTCGAGGACCGCCAGCTGGTCGATGCGTCGCTGGTGACGTCCCCCGTCGAATCCGGTGGCGAAGAAGGCGTCGACGGCGTCCATCGCCTCGGCCGCACCGGTCGTGCGCTCGCCGAGGCACACCACGTTGGCGTCGTTGTGGCGACGGGCCAGCATCGCGGTGGTCGAGTCGTGCACGACGGCGGCCCGGATGCCCGGCACCTTGTTGGCGGCCATGCCGATGCCGATACCGGTGCCGCACACGCAGACGCCGCGTTCGGCGCGACCTTCGGCCACCGCCCGGCCCACCGCACCGCCGAAGAGGGGGTAGTCCACGGACACCTCGCCCGAGTCGGTTCCGAGGTCCATCACCTCGTGCCCGGCAGAGGTGAGGTGGTCACGGAGGACCGTTTTGAGGGCGAAGCCCGCGTGGTCCGAGCCCACGGCGATGCGCATGCCCCGAGTGTACCGAGCGCGCAGCGACCGATCCGGGCCCTGGCCATGGGGATCGGGGCCCGACGGGGGCACCGGTAGGCTCGTGGACAGATGTCCATCCATCCCTCCACCCCGGTGGTCGTGGGCGTCGGCCAGGTGACCAACCGACCCCACACCGAGGGGGACGGCTCGCTGGCCGACCGGCCCGAGCCCCTCGGTCTGATGCTCGACGCCGTGGTCGCAGCCGTGGAGGACTGCGACGGCAGCCTCCCGGGCGGGTCGGCACCGTCGGGACGTGCACTGCTCGCCCGGACCGGGTCACTGCGGGTGGTCAACCCGCTGAGCTGGCACTACGTCGATCCCGGTGCACTGCTGGCCGAAGGCCTGGGCATCGAGCCCGACCAGGTGCTGGTCACCACCACGGGTGGCAACAGTCCGCAGATGCTGATCAACGCCACGGCCCTGGCCATCGGCCGGGGGGACCTCGACGTGGCGGTGATCGCCGGCGCCGACTGCTACTACACCCAGGCCGCCGCCCGTCGACACCCGGACCGACCGCTCCTGCCCTGGACCGTCCAGCCCACCGACACCGAGCCGCCGACGATGTTCGGGAGCGACCGGCGGGGCACCACCACCTCGGAGGAGGAGCGCGGCCTCGACCTGCCGATCCACGTGTTCCCCCTGTTCGAGAACGCGCTGCGGGCCGACTCCGGGCGCACCCTGCCCGAGCACCTGGCCTGCATCGGTGCACTGTGGTCCCGGTTCTCCACGGTGGCCGCCGACAACCCGCAGGCCTGGCTGCGCGAGCCGTGGTCCGCCGAGGGGCTGATCACACCGTCCGAGGCCAACCGGATGATCGCCTACCCCTACACGAAGCTGCTCACGGCGAATCTCCAGGTCGACCAGGGTGCGGCGGCGATCCTGTGCTCGGCGGCCGCCGCCGAGGCGGCCGGCGTACCCCGTGACCGCTGGGTCTTCCCGCTGTCCGGTGCGGACGCCGAGGACCACTGGTTCCTCTCCCACCGGGCCGACTTCCACTCGTCGCCCGCCATCCGGCTGGCCGGTTCCTCCGCCCTGACCCTGGCCGGGTCGACCATCGACGACGTGGACCACGTCGACCTGTACTCGTGCTTCCCCTCGGCGGTGGAGATCGCCGCCGCCGAGCTGGGGTTGGCGATCGACGACCCCGGCCGGCCCCTGACCGTCACCGGCGGGCTGACCTTCGCCGGAGGCCCGGGGTCGAACTACGGCACGCACTCGCTCGCCCGCCTCGTGGGCGAGTTGCGTGCCGCACCCGGCACCACCGGACTGGCCACGGGGCTCGGGTGGTACGTGTCGAAGCACAGCGTGGGCTACTACGGCACCGAGCCTCCGTCACACGGCGGCGACGCGGACCGGCTCCCGTCCGGAACCGTGGTCGAATCGGCGGCCGGATTCTCCTGGGCCGACCCCCAGGCGGCGGTGGGCGCGCTGCCCCAGTGCACCCCGGATGCCGACGCCCGGGGTGAGGTGACCGTGGAGACCTACTCCGTGCCGTTCGCCCGCAACGGTGCCCCCGAACGCGCCGTCGTGGCCTGTCGCACCCTGGAGGGCAGACGCGCCTGGGCGCACGTCACCGATCCCGATCAACTGGCGGTGCTGGTCACCGAGGAGGGCTGTGGTCGACTGGGCACCCTGCGGGCCGACGGCGAGGTCGATCTCCGATAGCTGGTGGAGCACGGCACGGACGACAGGGGCGTGATCTCCGACCGCCTCAGCCCCTCCTCAGCCCGGGGCGGCCTCCATGGGCTCGGCCGACGACCCGTGGTGGCGGTAGCGGTAGCGGAAGGCGCCGTAGGCGACCGGTCCGGCGAGCATCGGCAGCCAGTAGGAGGCCAGACGGTAGGCCAGGGTGGCCAACACCGCTTCGGTGCCGCTGAGGCCGGCCAGGACCAGGAACCCGGACAGGCTGGCCTCCACGATCCCGATCCCGCCCGGCGTGATCGGGACCAGGCCGATGACCCCTGCCACCGCGTAGGACAGCAGGATCAGTGCCGGTTGCGGGTGGGCCCCGACGGCACGCACGCAGAACAGCAGGCAGAGGTAGTCGAAGAGCAGCCGGCCGACCGACAGCAGGGTCGCCTGCCACCACTGCTTGCCGAGCACGGTGCGGATCACGTTGCGTTGACCGACCAGTCGTTCGGGGAGGCCCTCCATCGGAGTCCGTTTCTTGAGCACCCGGTTGCGGACGGTCTGGGCCACCCGGCCGGCCCACACCAGCAGGCCGTCGGTGGACATCACCAGGGCACCGAATCCGGTGAACAGGACGAAGCCCACCACGCCCACCCAGGCGGCATCGGTCAGGCCCGAGGCGACCGGTGCGCCGAAGAGGACCGCCGGCAGCACGAACACCGGCAGCGCCAGGAGGCCGCCGATCCCGAGGAACGAGAACGCGGTGAGCCCACTGACCGACTCGGTCGGGTCCATACCGGCCGTACCGAGCATGCGGAACTGGACGGCGGCCCCGGCCGCCGCCCCTCCCGGCACCACCAGGGAGATGGCGTTGCCGGACAGCTGGGCCGTGATGACCGAGAACCACGCCTTGGTGCGCAGGGCGATGCGCTGGAGGGCGAAGGTGCAGGCGAAGTGGGCACCTTCGGCCACGATGGCCGGGATGAACCAGAGGAAGTTGAGGGTGGCCAGACGCGGCCAGGAGTGGAACACCGACAGGATGCTCGGGAAGACGAGGTAGAGGACGATCCCGGTGAAGGCCAGACCCAGCGACCGTCGCACCAGGGCCTTCCAGCGGATCGGGGCGTGCTGCTGTTCCTGGAACTCGGTCTCGAACGAGCGCGGCCCACCCTCGTCGGACGGACCGACGACGTTCGTCACGGCATCACTCGCGGTCCCGGCGTTCGCACGTGGTCGGTGCCAGGTCCCCTCAGGCTCCGGCCAGTCCGAGGACCGCGGCCATCACGATGTTGGCTCCACGCACGTCGCCCTGCAGGCCCGCCTCCATCCGGTTCATGGCGTAGCAGACGGTGAGGTCGGCGTCCTGGTCCATGACGATGAGGGAACCGCCGTAGCCGCCCCAGAAACAGGCGCGCGGCCCGATGGGCATCATGCCCGAGCTGAGCCCGTAGCCCATGCCGAACCGGTACTCGGCACCGAGGATCAGGTCGGTGCCGTGGATCTGCTCGTCGAAGATCCGGTCGCATCCCTTGTCGGACAGGAGCCGAACGCCCCGGGCCTCGCCCCGGCCGGCGATGATCGACTGCACCAGGGCCACCGAGCGGGCGTTGCCGTGTCCGTTGGCCGCCGGGATCTCGGCCCGCCTCCACCAGGCGTGGGACGGATAGCTGGCGTCGAGCAACGGGTTGGTCATGGCCCGGATCACCAGCTCCGACGGCTTGATCTCGTCCAGGTCGAGCGGGGGAGGGGGGATGACCACCGAGACGCGGTGGTCCTCCTCCTCGGGCAGGCCGATGTGGAAGTCGGCGCCCAGCGGTACCGCCACCTCGGAGGCGA
>Ga0302279_10003287_pt1 | contig 20382 bp, 14 predicted proteins | sample III_Bog_N3_3_FD_194541 | JGI IMG/M metagenome (GOLD analysis project Ga0302279, IMG submission 194541) | Peat permafrost microbial communities from Stordalen Mire near Abisko, Sweden - III_Bog_N3_3 | ecosystem: Environmental > Terrestrial > Soil > Wetlands > Peat | place: Sweden: Abisko...
TTTCTATGATGTAATCTGCCTTCATAAGTTGGTTAATGATAAAATAATGGTGGCTTTTATGTCTAATCGAATTTCGACATGGAACCTCTTCCATAAGAATTTCCTCAAAATCGCAATTTGTTACCAATCTATCTATTAGAATGTGTATTAGCCTACTAATCACCCATTTATTTTCGAGATAAGTTTTTTCAATAATTATAAAATTAATTGCGCTCATAATGACTTCAATACCGATACGCTCGGATGCTAACTTATCGACTTTTCTGAGAAGCGGATCTATATATGAGCAATTCATGACGATTACTCCCATTCAGGGGGGGGCTTAACGGCCCAGTTCTCTTGTTTAGAAAATTACGGCTAAAATGCATATTGTCAATGATCACTTCGTCTAGGGTCTAATGGATATCAGGTCGGCGACGGTCACAACGCTTCTGAACATATTTTGATATGCCACGGGTAACATTGGAACTTTACGAAATCTGGCAAGCACCTCAGCCCACCCGCGACAATCCGCCGCAACGGTGACTCTCGCGGTGCAGCCTTCGCCAGATCGGCCTTGCGCTCGATGTTTGGCCGGGTATTTTCCCTGTGTTAGGGTCTCTTGAAACAGGTTTGTCCTGACCACCGAAAGAAATCCTTGTCCCACGCTCCCCGTAAGCCCGCTCCGTTTCCCAGCCGGGATGCTGTGCTCGAATTCATCCGTCAAAGCCCGACTCCGGTGGGCAAGCGGGAAATCGCCCGAGCCTTTCAACTGACCGGCGACCAACGGCCAGCCCTTAAGCTTTTGCTCAAAGACCTGGGCGAAGCCGGCCTGTTGGAACGCATGCGCGGTCGGCGTATGGCGCCGCCAGCGGCACTGCCGTCGGTCACGGTGGTTGAGATCATCGCCATCGACAGTGACGGCGAAGTGCTGGCCCGCCCCGTCAACTGGAGTTCCCCGCTCACGACCTCGACGGATCAGGGCGCAGAAGAAGTGCCCCCGAAAATCCATATGCAGCCCGAGAATCGCGGCCATCCATCCCTGGCGGTGGGCGACCGGGTGCTGGCCCGACTCGATCGCCTCGGCGATCAGAGCTATCAGGGCCGAACGATCCGCCGTTTGGACCGCGAACGCAGCGGCCCAACCCATACGGTCGGGGTCTACCGGATCGGGCGGGATGGTGGCCGGCTGGTCTGCACCGATCGGCGGGCCAAGGCCGAACTGGCGGTGGCGCCGGCTCATGCTGGGGGCGCCGAACCAGGGGAATTGGTGGTGGCCGAAATGCTGCCCGCCAGCCGGGCCGGGTTGCGCCAGGCACGAATCATCGAGCGACTCGGTGACTCGGCCCAACCCCGAACCATCAGCCTGATCGCTATCCATACCCACGGCCTGCCAACGGTTTTCCCCGCTGCCGCCCTGGCCGAAGCCCAAACCCCGCCGGCCATCACTTTAGAGCACCGCACCGACCTGCGGTCCCTGGCTCTGGTCACCATCGACGGCGCGGATGCTCGGGACTTTGATGACGCTGTGGCCGCCGAACCCGACCCGAATCCCGCCAACCCTGGCGGGTGGCATCTGGTGGTGGCCATCGCCGACGTAGCCCATTATGTCCGGCCCGGCAGTGCCCTGGACCGCTCGGCCTTTGACCGAGGCAACTCCACCTATTTTCCGGATCGGGTGGTGCCGATGCTGCCCGAAGCCCTGTCCAACGACCTGTGTTCCCTCAAACCCAACGAAGACCGGCCTTGCCTGGCGGTTCATCTGTGGCTGGACCGGGATGGCACACTGATCCGTCATCGCTTTGAGCGTGGCCTAATGCGATCGCGGGCACGACTGACCTACGAACAGGTTCAAGCGGCCCACGACGGAGCCCCCGACGATTTAACGGCGCCCCTTGTGCCATCGGTCATCACGCCGCTGTATCGGGCATTCCAGGCCCTGGCGGCAGCCCGGCTACGACGGGGTACTCTGGAATTGGAGTTGCCAGAACGGCAAGTCCGACTCGACGCCAACGGGCGGGTTTCGAGCATTTCAGAGCGGCCCCGTTACGACAGCCACCGCCTCATCGAAGAATTCATGATCGCGGCCAATGTCGCGGCGGCGGAATCCCTCGAAGCCCAGGGATCGCCTTTGCTGTATCGGATTCATGACCGGCCCACCCTGGATAAATTAGAAAATCTTCGCCAGTTCCTAAGCGGTATCGGCTTGCGGCTGGCACGCGGCCATGGAACCCAACCTATCCACTTCACCCAAATTCTTAAACTCGCCTCGGATCTACCGGACAAGGTGGCGATCAACGAAATGATCCTACGCAGCCAAGCCCAAGCCCAATACAGCCCCGACAATATCGGCCATTTCGGGCTGGCCCTGCCGCGCTATGCCCATTTCACCTCACCGATTCGCCGCTACGCTGATCTGGTGGTACACCGCGCCCTGATCCGCGCCTTCAATCTGGGGCCGGACGGACTCGATGACCTGGGGCTGGCCCAACTGGCTCAAACCGGCGATCACCTGTCCCGAACCGAACGCCGAGCCGCCACCGCCGAACGCGACGCCGTCGACCGCTACACGGCGGCCTTCCTGGCCGACCGAGTGGGCGCCGTTTTCGCCGGGCGCATCTCCGGTGTCACTCGTTTTGGCCTGTTCATCCGGTTGGAAGAAAACGGTGCCGATGGCCTCGTGCCGGTCTCGACCCTACCCGATGACCGTTACAACCATGACGAACGACTTCACGCGCTGGTTGGTCAACGCACCGGCCTGCGGTTCGTTCTGGGGGCGCCGGTCAAAGTTCGCTTGGTTGAAGCCGATGCCTTAGCCGCCTCTACCGTTTTTGCCCTCGTTACCTCCGACTCCAGTCCGTCCGCATCCTCCCGATCCCGCCGCCTTAACCATGGCAAGAGCGCAACAGGTCGTGAAAACCGCCGCCGCTCCCGCCCCTAACTCAAGACCACGGCCCCGACCCGACCCGGTCAACCACCGAAGAGGGCTTTTGATCAATGTTAGGAATATCAAAGGATCACGGGATTCTGATTAGATGTCGCTTGAACAACGCAAGCGGTCCATCAGTGGAACGTCATGGCACCAACGCCGTTGCGTCGCTACCAACGAATAAGGTAGATGATCTTTATGGCCTTGCTAAACGAAAGACTGGTCGTGTTCGAGGTCAGCGAAAGCAGGAACGGGGTCAATTGCTGAACATTTGGTGGTCACTGACATCATCAAGCCAAATGAGGCCGAGTTTGGTTCGATGACCACAGAATGACAGCGGCTCTGGAATGGTTGATCGGGTGAATTCATTGAGTGTGGTCAACAGCGGATGAACGGCGTCCCGGCCGATCCGAGAGCGAAGGTTACGGGAGATTGGGTTCGGCACTCTATGATCGTGGCTTTTCGCAGCGTTTCCTTTCGGAGGTGGTCCACGGTCGCCACATTGGCCGTGTTTCTGCTGGGTGGCTACGCCGCCGGAAGCCGTGCCTGCGCGGCTAACGGGCTCGCCCCGCTGTCTGAACAGGTGCTTTCGGTCGGCTATAACCGAATTGCCGAGATTTTCCTTCAACCCGTGGACATGTCCAAGCTCGGGGTTGATGGACTGGCCGGCTTACGCAGCCTTGACCCCCAACTCAAAGTTGAGCGGCTGGCCCACTCGGTCCAGATCACCCGTGGCGCCCGGCTCGTGACCGAGTTTGCCATCCCCGAGGGCAATGACCCCAGCGCTTGGGCAACCTTGACCACCCGCGCCCTGGACCGCACCCGCCAATTCTCGCCGCCGCTCCATGACGCAACCCCGGATCAGCTCTATGAGGCCGTGTTCGATGGAGTGATGACCGATCTTGATGCCTATTCGCGCTATACCAATCCTTCCCGTGCCAACGGCGAACGGGCGATCCGCGAAGGTTATGGGAGTATCGGCCTTACCTTGGATCCGGTAGACGGACACTACACGGTTCATGACCTGTTGGCCCAAGGCCCTGCCGAACGGGCCGGGATTGCGGTTGGCGATCGGGTCGAAGCCATCGACGGCGCCGCGACAAAGGTCATGACCGCCGATCAGATTCGCGATAGCCTGCGCGGAACACCGGGCAGTTCAGTTCACTTGGCTGTCACGTCAGCGACTCGTGGTTCCGAGCATCTGTATACGCTTCGTCGGGAAAAGGTGATCCCCAATACCGTTCAACTCCGTATTGATAACGGCATTGCGATCATCAAACTCGAGCGGTTCAACGCCTCGACCGCAGCCAATCTACGGAGCGCTATCGCCCAAGCTCAAAGCACCCTAGGGCCCCACGCGGCGGGATATATTCTCGATCTGCGCGGCAATCCCGGAGGGTTGTTAGATCAGGCAGTAGCGGTAGCGGACCTTTTTATCCGGCGCGGTCGCATCATCTCGACGGCCGGGCGCCATCCCGAAAGTTGGCAGCGTTTCGATGCTTCCGGCGATGACGTGTTGCACGAGCGGCCTCTGGTGGTTCTGGTCGACAGCCATTCCGCTTCGGCATCGGAGATTGTCGCGGCAGCACTCCAGGACAGCGGGCGGGCGGTGCTGGTCGGTGCAGTGTCTTACGGCAAAGGCAGCGTCCAGACGGTAACGCGCCTGCCTAATGATGGAGAACTGTTTCTGACCTGGGCGCGGATGTATGCCCCCTCCGGCTACACCCTCCATCGCCAGGGCGTCCAGCCGACCATTTGCACCAGTCATGATGATAGCGACGTGGACAGCGTGTTGCTGCCGTTGCGATCGGGGCAGATGGAGTCTCCGGGCGTTTTGGCCCGCTGGCGGGCGGAAGCCCCCGACGACGAAACGGCATTGGCCCATCTTCGTCAGGCGTGCCCGTGGAAACCCCACCTTCCGGAGCTTGACGTTCAGGTTGCCGAGCGTCTGCTGACCGTTCCCGTTCTCTATCGCAGCGCCCTTGCTCTTTCGACCACGGCGGTTGCCGAGCGGTAGAAGCGTATCAAGCCTTGGTTGCCCCCCCAGCGAGACCGCCCTCAAGCGCCGGGTCGGCGCATCCGCAACTGCGGCTCTTCGCAGGCGTAGGCGCGCGGAGAGCTGCGGCCGCAGCCGAGGACCGGCACTGTGTCATACCCTCGAGCCTTGATGTTGACTCATCAAGGCTGCCCTCAGACGCCGGGCGGGCGCATGGGCGCGCGGGGCCGTCGTCGCGGCCCGATACCGGCAGTGTGTCATCGTTATAGCTCGCCGGTATCAGTATCAGGACTCGCCGGTATCATGCGCTGTTTTTGTTGGTCTGGGGTCTGGGGGCGGCCGATCTGTCTATCCCTTTCGCCCGATTGCCTTTCGTTGGTGTTGCTTTGACCTCGACTCCGGTCTTGACACCGAGCAACGGCAAGCTATGCTCCCGCCCCAACGTACCGCCCGCCAGGGTCGGCGGGCGGTTTTCTTTTTTGGAATTTGCCCATGGCTAAACAAAATACGGTCCTGATCCGCCTGATCAGCACCGCCGATACCGGGTTCTTTTACGTGAAGAAGAAGAATCCCAAAAAGACCACCGATAAGCTGGAGTTCCGCAAGTACGACCCGGTTGCTCGCAAGCACGTGGCGTTCAAGGAAGCCAAGATCAAATAAAGACAGCCCAACCCCCGGCTTGAGGAGAGGGCATGGCGGACAAGGGGATTCCCGCACAGACGACGCGGGAAGCGGCGTCTCCGGATTTGGCACCATTCGATCCGGTGCCATCCGGATCCGCTTTGCCTGACCCTGTGCTGCCTGATCCAGCACAGCGGCCCTGTCGCGTCTCGGGGATTCTATTCGACCGTCAAAATTCACCAGCCAACACTAAGGCGGTGGCAGCAGGCTGTGCGGCTCTGCTCGTCCGACATCTTCACCATTTTGCCGATTGGACCGTGACAAACTGGAAAGTCGGCGATCACAACACCTACAGCCTTGCAACCCTTTGCGAAGATGGCCTCGAGTTGCTGCTGGTACTGGCATCGGAGCCAATGGAAGATGTCCGTTGGCGATTGAGTGCCCGCAGTGCTGGCGAGGGCGCCTTGTTTGATCGCAAGCGGCGGGAACAGCTCCGCAGCTTCGGCTTCGCGCCTGCTGGCGATGGCCTGGGATGGGAGCGAGACATACGAATTGCTTCAGAGCAGGGCCTACTGTATAAGTCAGTTGCCCCCGATGACTTGCGTAAACTCCTTCACGGCTGGGGTTATCGCGCTGAAATGGGCACCACATCATCCGGTCACCCGATGATTCGCAGCGGTACCGGAGGTTATAAATTTCACATTTTGTTTGTATGGCCAAGTGCAGATAATCGGCTGTTCGGCTGCCTTAACTTTATCACGGTTTTCACCGGACAACAAAATTTGACCTTGAATGTTGTCAATGATATCAGCCGAAGCTCACGCTTTGGTCGCCTCTATCTTGATGACGAAGGCGACCTGATTTTGGAGCGTGACATCAGCCTGACAGGTGGCGTTGCTACCGAATATATCCATGAATGCTTGCTCGACTGGGCTTGCATGATGGATTCTGTGACCAAGAAGCTCGACAAGCATGCCAAGACGTCGATGGTCATGCACTGATGACGATGGGAACCGCTGCCCCACGGCCACCGGCCCCTTCCAAGTGCTCCTCCCCCCTTCTTCTTGCAATGCACAATGATCAAAGCACCCGATCCAATCATCAAAGTTCACGGATCGACCAAAATGCACAGGTCGGCCTTGCTCTGAGCCGGGAAAAGCGTTACCAAACGGCGATCTACAAAGGTCGTTCCGACGCGGCGGATCGGGTGCCGCAAGTAGGCGTAATCGGCAAAAATCTAACCTGGGATATCGTTCCATGGCACGCAAGAAAATTGCGCTCGTCGGTGCCGGTCAAATTGGCGGCACGTTGGCCCTGTTGGCCGGGCTTAAGGAACTTGGGGACATCGTCCTGTTCGACATCGCCGAGGGCGTGCCTGAAGGCAAGGCTCTCGATTTGGCCCAGACCGCTCCGGTCGAAGGCTTCGATGCCGAATTGACGGGCGGCAGCGACTATTCGATCATTGAAGGCGCCGATGTGGTGATTGTCACCGCTGGCGTTCCGCGTAAGCCGGGCATGAGTCGCGATGACCTGATCGGCATCAACACCAAGGTGGTCACGGCCGTTGGTCAGGCCATTGCTAAATACGCCCCCAACGCCTTCGTCATCGTCATCACCAACCCGCTCGACGTGATGGTGTGGGTGATGCAGCAGGTTTCCGGCCTGCCTGCTAACAAGGTTGTCGGTATGGCTGGCGTGCTGGACAGCGCCCGCTTCCGCCACTTCCTGGCCGACGAGTTCAAGGTTTCGGTGGAAGACGTCAACGCCTACGTGTTGGGCGGCCATGGCGACACCATGGTACCGCTGGTCCGTCACTCGACGGTCGCCGGCATCTCGCTCACCGAGGCCGTGAAGCAGGGTTGGACCACCCAGGAGCGACTCGACGCCATCGTTCAACGCACGCGGGACGGCGGTGCGGAAATCGTCAAGTTGCTGAAGACCGGGTCGGCCTTCTACGCTCCGGCGGCGGCGGCGATCCAAATGGCCGAAAGCTATCTCAAAGACAAGAAGCGCGTGCTGCCTGCGGCTGCCGAGCTGAACGGCGAATACGGCCTGACCGGCCTGTATGTCGGCGTCCCGGTGGTGATCGGCGCCGGTGGTGTCGAGCGGATCATCGAATACACTCTGAACGATGAAGAGCGCGCGCAGTTCGATAACTCGGTGGCGGCGGTACGGTCGCTGGTCGATGTTGTCAAGAAGCTTCAGAGCGAACAGGCCTGAAGACTTGGGCGGGACGCTGAAAACGTCCCGCCCATTTCCGGCCGCACGGTGTATCGGGAGCGTAGCAGGCAACGGGAGGGCCTAAAAACGGTCTCGGTGCAAAGACTTCTCGGCGGTTGTTCATGAAGTGCCTAAAAAGTACGACTCTTTCCTATAACCACCAAAGACGGTCACCATGAATATCCATGAATATCAGGCGAAAAACCTGTTAAAGAAGTACGGCGTCGCGGTTCCGCGCGGCGGCGTCGCCTACACCCCCCAGGAAGCCGAAGGCGTCGCTCGCGAACTTGGCGGACCGGTATGGGTGGTCAAGTCACAGATTCATGCCGGTGGCCGTGGCGCCGGTAAATTTAAGGATAATCCTGCCGGCAAGGGCGGCGTTCGGGTCGTCAAGTCGATCGAGGATGTGGGCCGCGACACGCACGAGATGCTTGGTCATACCCTGATCACCAAGCAGACCGGCCCCGAAGGTAAGGAAGTCAAGCGCGTCTACATCGAGGAAGGCTGCGACATTAAGCGCGAGCTGTACCTCAGCATGTTGATCGATCGCGGCACCTCGCGGGTGACGATTATCGCATCGACCGAAGGCGGCATGGCCATCGAGGACGTCGCCGAAGCGACCCCCGAAAAGATCATTACGCTGGCCATCGATCCGACCACCGGCATCCAGCAGTTCCATACCCGTAAGATCGCCTTCGGCCTTGGCCTTGAGGGTAAGCAGGTCCAGACCGCGACCAAGTTCTTGCTGGGCATGTATCGGGCGTTTGTCGACCTTGACGTTTCGATGCTGGAAATCAACCCGTTGGTGGTGACCGGCGACGGCCAGGTAATCGCGCTCGACGCCAAGATGGGCTTCGACGATAATTCCTTGTTCCGTCACAAGGACATCGAAGAGCTGCGCGACGAGTCCGAAGAAGACCCGGCGGAAGTGGAAGCCAACCGACACAGCCTGAGCTACGTTAAGCTCGATGGCAACATCGGTTGTATGGTCAATGGCGCGGGTCTGGCCATGGCCACCATGGACATCATCAAGCTCTATGGCGGCGAGCCGGCGAACTTCCTTGACGTGGGCGGCGGTGCCACCCGCGAGCGCGTCACCACCGCGTTCAAGCTGATTCTGTCTGACCCCAATGTCGAAGGCATTCTGGTCAACATCTTCGGCGGCATCATGCGCTGTGATGTCATCGCCGAAGGCGTGATCGCTGCCGCGCGCGAAGTCAGCCTGCATGTGCCGTTGGTGGTCCGGTTGGAAGGAACCAACGTCGAATTGGGCAAGAAGATTCTGAGTGAATCCGGCCTGCCGATCCTGTCCGCCGACAATCTGGCGGATGCAGCGGAAAAGATCGTCAAGTCCGTGAAGGAGGGTGCATAATGGCTGTCCTGGTAAATTCCGAAACCAAGGTGATCTGCCAAGGCTTCACCGGTTCTCAGGGCACCTTCCACTCCGAGCAGGCGATCGCCTACGGCACCAAGATGGTCGGCGGCGTCACTCCGGGCAAGGGTGGAACCCTTCATCTGGATCTGCCGGTGTTCGACACCGTGCATGACGCGGTTGCCAAGACCGGCGCCAATGCCAGCGTGATCTATGTGCCGCCTCCGTTCGCGGCTGACGCCATCCTGGAAGCGGTGGACGCCGAAGTTCCGTTGGTGGTGTGCATCACCGAAGGCATCCCGGTGCTGGACATGGTTGCGGTCAAGCGGGCCCTGCGTGGCTCTAAGACCCGCCTGATCGGCCCGAACTGCCCCGGCGTGATCACCCCGGACGAGTGCAAGATCGGCATTATGCCCGGTCACATTCATCGTCGCGGTCACATCGGCATCGTGTCCCGTTCGGGCACCTTGACCTACGAAGCCGTAGCACAGACCACGGCGGCTGGCCTCGGCCAGACCACCTGCATCGGCATCGGCGGCGACCCGGTCAATGGCACCAATTTCGTGGACTCCCTGGAACTGTTCCTGGCCGATCCAGAGACCCACGGGATCATCATGATCGGTGAAATCGGTGGCGACGCCGAAGTCCAAGGGGCCGAATTCCTGCGCTCCAACAAGGTCAAGAAGCCGGTGGTTGGCTTTATTGCCGGTCGTACCGCTCCTCCGGGCCGTCGCATGGGTCATGCGGGCGCGGTCATCGGCGGCGGCCACGACACCGCTGACTACAAGATCGAAGCCCTCCGTTCGGCGGGCATCGTTGTGGCTGACAGCCCAGCCAGCCTCGGCAGCACCATGTTGAAGGTCATCAAGGGCTAATCTCGACCTCCGGGCGGGGCCCGTGCCCTGAACGCCTCACCTGGGAACAACTGGGTTGTGGCGTTCGGGGCGGGACCATCCGGGGCGATCCTTGGCGCGGATCTGGAGTCGACGGTGGTCTGTTGACTCCAGGCACCGGGTCAGGGGTGTCCCTCGCAACCTCTGAATGAGGACCCTGGCGGCAAGGCCTGGGTCGGAACCATGACGGCACACTTCGAACAATCCTCGTTCCTGTACGGCGGCAATGCGACTTTCATCGCCGAGCTGTATACCCGTTACCTGAACAACCCGAATTCGGTCGATCCGAGTTGGTCTGGGTTCTTCGCCGACCTTGACGAGGATGCTCGGGCTGTGTTGAGCGAGCTTCACGGCGCCAGTTGGGCGCCGAGCGATCACGGGGTGATCGGTCAAGGCCGCAGCAACGGAACGGCCCCCTTCGCCGCCGACTACAGCACTGAAACGCCGAGAACAGCGGCCCCCCCTGCCCTGTTTGGTGCGCACCTGTCCGGCGACCAAATTCGCGCCGCTGTGCTGGACAGCGTTCGGGCCCTGATGTTAATTCGCATCTATCGGGTGCGCGGTCATCTTGAAGCGTCCTTGGATCCGTTGGGTCTGGAAAAGCGGGAGCCTCACCCCGAGCTGGATCCGGCCACCTACGGCTTTGGCCCGAACGACTATGACCGCCCCATCTACCTCAACTATCAGTTAGGCCTGGAGAGCGCGACCCTACGGCAATTGCTGGACGTGCTGAAGCGGACCTACTGTGGAAGCATTGGCGTCGAGTTCATGCACATCCAGGATCCCGCGCAAAAGGCGTGGATTCAGGAGCGCATTGAGAGCGGGCGCAACCATACGGATTTCACGGTCAACGGAAAGCGCGCTATTCTGGAGCGCCTGACCGCCGCCGAGATGTTCGAGCGGTTCCTCCAAATGAAATACACCGGCACCAAGCGGTTTGGCTTGGATGGCGGCGAGTCGCTCATTCCGGCTCTGGAACAGGTGATCAAGCGAGGCGGACAGCTCGGTCTTCGCGACGTGGTGATCGGCATGGCCCACCGGGGCCGCCTCAACATGCTTGCCAATTTCATGAATAAGCCGTTCACGGCAATCTTTAACGAGTTTCAGGGGGGATCCTCCAACCCTGCCGACGTTCAGGGCTCGGGAGACGTGAAGTACCATCTCGGGACATCGACCGAGCGGGATTTTGATGGCAATACCATTTCGCTCTCCCTGACCGCCAACCCGTCGCACCTGGAAGCGGTGGATCCGGTGGTTCTGGGCAAGGTGCGGGCCAAGCAGCAGCAACGGGAAGACCATGACCAAACCCAGGTCGTTGGCCTGTTGCTTCATGGTGACGCGGCCTTCGCTGGCCAAGGACTGGTTTCAGAAACCTTGATGCTGTCGGAACTCAAGGGCTACCGCACGGGCGGCACGGTTCATTTCATCATCAACAACCAGATCGGGTTCACCACCAACCCCAGCTACTCCCGTTCCGGCCCCTACTGCACGGACGTGGCCAAGGGCATTCAGTCGCCGATCATTCACGTCAACGGCGACGATCCCGAAGCCGTGGTTCACGCGTCGCGGATTGCCATCGAGTTCCGTCAAAAGTTCAAAAAAGATGTGGTGGTTGACCTATTCTGCTACCGCCGGCATGGACACAACGAGGGCGACGAACCGGCCTTCACTCAGCCGCTTATGTACAAAAAGATCCGCAACCATCCGACCACGAGAGAGCTGTACGCTCAACAACTGGTGAAGGAAGCGGTTGTCACCGAAGCTGAGGCGCAACAATTCGTCACCACTTTCATGAAGCGGATGGAAGAAGACTTCCAGGCGGCTTCCAGTTACAAGCCCAACAAGGCTGACTGGCTTGAAGGCCGGTGGTCGGGCTTCTTGGCCACTCGGGGCGAAGAGGATCATCGCAGCCACACTTCGGTGGACAAAGAGACCTTGCGGGAAGTTGGGCGGGCTCTGGTGCAGATTCCCGAAGGCTTCGATCTCAACCCCAAGATCGCCCGTCAGCTCAAAGCCAAAGAGGAAATGTTCGAGACCGGCCAAGGGATCGACTGGGGCACCGCTGAAGCTTTGGCCTACGGCACCTTGGTTCTTGAAGGTTCGCCGGTTCGTCTTTCAGGTCAGGACTCTGGTCGTGGCACCTTCTCGCAACGTCACTGCGTGCTGCACGATCAAACCACCGAAAAGCGCTATATTCCGCTCAACCATATCCGCCCGAAAAGCCAAGCCTTGTTCGAAGTTCACGACAGTCCGCTTTCAGAAGTTGCGGTGTTGGGCTTCGAGTATGGCTATACCCTGACCGCCCCCTACGCGCTGGTGCTGTGGGAAGCGCAATTCGGCGACTTTGCCAACGGTGCCCAGGTCATCATTGACCAGTTCATCAGCTCTGGCGAATCCAAGTGGCTGCGCATGTCCGGCCTTGTAATGCTGCTGCCCCATGGCTACGAAGGCCAAGGCCCCGAGCATTCATCGGCCCGGCCAGAGCGTTATCTTCAGCTGTGCGCTGAAGATAACATTCAGGTTTGCAACATTTCGACTCCGGCGAACTACTTCCATGTGCTCCGTCGGCAAATGCGGCGGCGGATCCGCAAGCCGTTGGTGATCTTCACGCCGAAATCGTTGCTGCGTCATAAGCTGTGCGTGTCCAATCTCAACGAGTTCACCGTCGGCACTGGTTTCCAACGGGTTATCCGCGAGGAAAGCTTGGATCTGGTTCCAGCCGAGCAGATCCGGCGAGTCGTCCTGTGTACCGGCAAGATTTATTACGACCTGCTCCAGGAGCGGGATGCCCGGAACATCAAGGACGTAGCGATTGTTCGGGTCGAACAGCTCTACCCCGTTCCACGGACGCCGCTGGCCAACGAACTGCAAAAATACCCCAACGCGGACGTCGTGTGGTGCCAGGAAGAGCCCGAGAACATGGGCTATTGGCACTTCATCGACCGGCGGATCGAAGCCGTGTTGTCGACCATTGACACCCGTTGCAAACGCCCAACCTACGCTGGTCGACCGGCTGCCGCGTCACCCGCCACCGGCCTGATGAAGAACCACAATAAGGAACAGGCCAAGCTGATTGATGACGCGTTGGTCGGAACCTGAGGTTAAGCCGGTTCGGGCGCCCTACCCGCCTTCGGGCGAGCCAGAAGGCGCCCTAGCCGGCAACGGGTGTGTCGTGACGCAAGTGGCATGCCTGAACATGGAAGTCCGGTATTAAAGGTCTGACGTGACAGGCCGAAATCAAAGGCCGAAATCAAAGGAATGTCGTAATGGCGACGGAAATCAAGGTACCCACGCTGGGCGAATCGGTAACCGAAGCTACGGTCGCGCGGTGGCTGAAGCCGTTGGGGGCGACGGTCGCGGTTGATGACCCGCTGGTCGAACTCGAAACGGACAAAGTTACTCTCGAAGTCAACGCCACCGTTGCTGGCACGTTGACCGCAATCACGGCAGCCGAAGGCGCCAATGTCGCGGTTGGCGCGGTGTTGGGCGTGATCGGCGAAGCCGGAGCCGCCGTCGCAGCGGCTCCGGCTCCAGCGGCCCCGGCCCCGGCCCCCGCCCCGGCGGCCCCCTCGGCAGCAGCAGACGTTCTTTCGCCAGCGGTTCGCAAGCTGGTGGACGACAATAAGCTCAATCCGGCGGTCATTCCCGCCAGCGGCAAAGATGGTCGCCTGACCAAGGAGGACGTTCAGTCCTATTTGGCAAGCCGCACGGCGCCAACTCCGGCGCCGGCCCCGGTGGCTCCGCCCCGCCCCGTCACGCCTCCGCCGGCTCCCAAGCCGGTGGTGCCGTCGGGGCCGCGCCTGCGCGCCGACCGCGAAGAGCGGGTGCGGATGACCCGTTTGCGTCAACGGGTTGCCGAACGCCTGAAGGATGCTCAGAACACAGCGGCCATGCTGACCACTTTCAACGAAGTGGACATGACCAATTTGCTCGCGCTCCGCAATGGCTATAAGGATGTCTTCGAGAAGAAGCACGGTGTGAAGCTTGGTTTCATGTCGTTCTTCGTCAAGGCTTCTATCGCCGCCCTAAAGGAACTGCCGGCGGTCAATGGCGAGATTGACGGCTCGGATCTGGTCTACAAGAATTATTATGATATTGGTGTTGCCGTGGGCACGCCCCAGGGCCTCGTGGTTCCGGTGGTGCGCGACGCCGATCAACTGAGCTTGGCCGGCATCGAAAAAGCCATCAACGGCCTGGGTAAAAAGGCCCGCGATGGGAAGCTATCGATGGAGGAGCTGACCGGCGGCACCTTCACCATTTCCAATGGCGGCGTGTACGGCTCGTTGATGTCGACGCCGATCCTCAACCCGCCACAGTCCGGCATCCTGGGAATGCACAAGACCCAGGATCGACCCATGGTCGTCAACGGCAAGATCGAAATCCGGCCCATGATGTATCTGGCCTTGAGCTATGACCATCGGATCATTGATGGCCGCGAAGCCGTGACCTTCCTGGTTCGGGTCAAGGAGGCGATCGAAGACCCGCAGCGCCTGCTGCTGGAAGTCTGATCGTCGAAGACCAGGGGCGACGGCCAGCGGCAGTCGCCCCTTCGCCTATTTATCGAGGGATTCACTATGGCTGAACAAGCGTTCGATGTGGTCGTGATCGGAGCCGGGCCGGGCGGTTACGTGGCCGCCATTCGCGCCGCCCAATTGGGCCTGAAGACCGCCGTCGTCGAAAAGTGGGACACTCTGGGCGGAACCTGCCTCAATGTCGGTTGCATCCCGTCCAAGGCGCTCCTGACCAGCTCCGAGAAATACGACGAAGCCAAGCATCATTTGGCCGGGCATGGCGTCGTGGTCGGTTCCGTATCGTTGGACTTGGCGGCCCTGATGGCCCACAAGACCAAAGTGGTCAAGGATCTGACCGGCGGCATCGAATTCCTGTTCAAGAAGAACAAGATCACGTGGCTGAAGGGCCATGGTCGCCTCACCGCTCCGGATTTGATCGAAGTCACGGCCAAGACCGGCGAAACCCAGGTGGTTAGCGCCAAAAGCATTATCATCGCCACCGGGTCGGAAGTCATGCCGCTGCCGGGCGTTGAGATTGACGAAAAGCGCATCGTTTCATCCACCGGCGCTCTGGCATTGTCCGAGGTGCCTAAGCGCCTGACGGTAATCGGCGGCGGCGTGATCGGCCTGGAACTGGGGTCGGTGTGGAGCCGCCTTGGCGCCGAAGTGACGGTCATCGAATATCTTGACCGTATCCTGCCCGGCATGGACGGCGAACTGTCCAAACAGACCCAGCGCCTGCTGGCCAAGCAGGGCTTGACCTTCCGGCTATCCACCAAGGTCACGGCGGCGGTTCCAGGCGAAGCTGGCATCACCCTGACCGTGGAGCCCGCAGCCGGCGGTGCCGCCGAAACGGTGGTTTCGGATGTGGTGCTGGTGGCGATCGGTCGCCGCCCCTTCACCGGCGGCCTAGGGCTGGAAACCGTTGGAATCGAAACCGATGGACGCGGCCGGATCAAAACCGACAGCCACTTCCGCACCAGCGTTCCGCATATCTACGCCATCGGAGACGTGATCGAAGGCCCCATGCTGGCGCACAAGGCCGAAGATGAAGGTGTCGTGGTCGCGGAGATCATTGCTGGCCAGTCTGGTCACATTAACTACGATGCCATTCCTGGTATTATTTACACATGGCCGGAAGTGGCTTCGGTGGGCAAGACCGAAGAGCAGTTGAAGGACGCGGGCGTTGCCTACAAGGTCGGCAAATTCCCGTTCTCGGCCAATGGCCGCGCCCGCGCCATGGCCAGCACCGAAGGCTTCGTCAAGGTTCTGGCCGACGCCAAAACCGACCGAGTGCTCGGTGTTCACATCCTCGGCCCCGATGCCGGTCACTTGATCGCGGAAATCGGCTTGGCCTTAGAGTTCGGGGCTTCGGCTGAAGATATCGCCCGCACCTGCCATGCCCACCCGACGCTCAGTGAGACCATCAAAGAGGCCGCACTGGCGGTTGATGGGCGCGCTATCCATAACTGAGCCTGAGACTCCCAGGGGGAACCGCCCCTGGGAGTCCTCAACCCCTGCGGGGTGTCCACCGGGGGGCGCGGCATGTTGCCGTGTTGTCAGGATTAGGGAGGCCGGGATAGTCTTTAGCCTCCTTACCGTGAGATTCTGATCCGCCCCCATGTGTGCTCAGTCCATGAGATTGGTGTTACTCGACTGCGACGGGACGCTGGTGGACAGCCAGCAAGCCATCGTCTCGGCGATGTCGGCGGCGTGGTTGGCAGCGGGTCTCCCGCCGCCAGATCCGTTGGAGGTACGCCGCCTTGTCAGCCTCCCACTGACCGACGCCATCGCCCAGCTTCTGCCCAATGGCGAAGATTGGTTCATCAAGCGTCTCGCCGGCCTGTATCGCGATGCCTTCTACCGGGAACGTCACCACACGGCCTACGAATCGGAGCCGCTGTTTCCGGGAGTCCGAGAAGCTCTGGCCACCATGCAGGCTTCGGGGTTAGATCTTGGCATCGCCACCGGAAAATCCTTCAAAGGGCTGATCACCGTGCTGGAACGGCACGGCTTGATGGACACCTTTGTCACGCTTCAAACCGCCGATCGCGGCCTTGGCAAACCCAACCCCGATATGGTGTTCCGAGCCCAAGAGGAAACTGGCTCGGCTCCGGCCCAAACGGTGGTGGTCGGGGATGCCACATTTGATATGGAAATGGCCTGCCGAGCCGGAGTCAGTGCCATCGGCGTCGCTTGGGGCTACCACACAGTTCATGATCTGGAGGCCGCCGGAGCGCGCCGTATTGCCCATCGTTGGGACGAGCTGCCGCAGGCGGTGCTGGATGTCATGGGCGGCCATCGATGAAACGGTTGGCCCGCCGAACTTTGGTTGTGGTGGAAATGGTGACGGCGACGGCTGCCGGTGCGGTGGTCGCGGGATTTATTTTTCTGTGGCACGTCAATAACAGCGACTACCGCCAAGAAGTTGCGACGATTTTTGAGCAATCGACCGGGTTTAAGGTTGCCATTAACGGCACGGTGCGGTTCGCCTTGATGCCGTTTCCAACAGTGATCGCGACCGACGTGCATATCGCCAATCCGCCCTGGTCGGAACGCCCTGAAATGATGCGCATCGATCAGGTCGACATCGAGCTGTCGCCCCTGGATTTATTGTGGCAGCGCAGCCACCTGCCCCACATGACCTTGATCGGTGCTGATATTCACCTGGAATATGATGGCCACGCCCGAGTCAATTGGTGGCAAACCCGTGACACCGAAACCACTCCCGATCCGCCGCCGGCTCCTCTTGATTTGACTCGCCTAGAACTGATTCACGCGGCCATCAGCTATCGCGACGATTCGCTGAAGCGCGGCGTCGAACTGAGCATCGAGCAGGCCGTCATCGGCTTGCCTGTGGAAGGCCCCCTAACGATTGCCGCCACCGGCGCCTATTTTGGCACGCCCTTCACCGCCTCTTTAACCGGCGGGCGCTTTGTCGATCTGATCAACGATCAGCCGTTATGGCCGGTGTCCTGGACCTTGAAGGGCGCCGAAACCACCATGGAAGCTCAAGGCACCCTGGACCGACCGATGAGTCGACTGGCCCTTGACCTTCAACTGTCGGCAAGTCTGCGACAGTTGGCCGCGTTGGGGCCGGTGCTGGGATCGTCCTCCTTGCCCGAATTAGGGCCCCTTGGCGGCAGTGGCCACGTCACCGGCAGCGGAGCGCACTACCGGGTTAATACCCTCAAGGGCTTCCTCGGTCTCAGTGACTTTGCCGGACAATTGACCTTTGACACCAGCGGCAAGCGGTTGCGCCTGGATGGCCAGCTTCATTCGGAACTTCTAGACCGGCGCGATCTGTTTGGCAGCGATAAAGACACGCCCCCCGAGCCTCGTCTCAGGGATGATCGCCTGTTTGATCCTCAGCCCTTGCCCTTTCCCTTGCTGCAAGTGATCAATGGCCGAGTCGATTTGGCGGTGCGGCGGTTTGTCATGGCACCCGCAGATTTATTTGATCTGGATACCACCATTGACCTGAACGACGGTGCGCTGGTGGTCCGGCCTTTTCGGGCCAGAATGGCTGGCGGTCGGATTGATCTGGCGATCATGATCAATGCCGGACGCGAACCGCCCACCAGCCACATCACAGGCCGCAGTGACAGTCTGGCATCGGAACAGTTGTTTCCCAGTCAGGGCGCCATCCTGGGCCCGACCGGGCCTCTTTCAGCCAATTTCGATCTCAGTGGTGCTGGCGCGAGTCTGCGGGCTTTTCTGGCTCACGCCAACGGGCGAGTGTGGCTGGCCATCGGACCTGGCACCTTACCTGTTCGCCATTTTGATCTGATCGCCAGCGATCTTGTGGCCGCAATCATGCCCTGGGCCGATCGCAGCGGCGACCGCACCAGCCTTAACTGCCTGATCACCGGGTTCCGAATCAAAAATGGTGTGGCCGACGCTGACCGCCTGTTGATCGACACCGGCAAGATCACGGTGACGGGCTCTGGCCAAATCAATCTCGCCACCGAAGGCATCGATCTTAAATTGGACCCCCGCCCCAAAGACCCCGCTTTGATCAGTTTGGCCACGCGAATGCGCGTGACCGGCACCCTCGCGGAACACAGCGCCGCCCCCGATGCCATTGATCTGGCTAAAGACGCCGCCACGGGCCTGTTACTGGCCGTGGGTGAACTGAACCCCCTGGCTTTTGTCATTCCCTTCGTCAGTATCGGAACAGGGGTGGCTAATCCATGCCAAGCTGAACTGGCCGACCGCCCCTCTCCCGTGGGGACCAACATGCTGGGACCGTTGGGGGGATTGAGCGACCTCTTGAGCGGGGTTGGCCATGCCCTCAACCACGGGCTCCCCCATTGATCCGCCATCAACCGACAGCAGGCTGTAACGTCAATGAAAAAAGTCTATCAGAGCGCGACGGCCTCTGAGGTCGAATCGGGATTCGCGGTGCATCTCGATGCCCGCCCCGTGCGAACTCCGGCCAAAATGCTCTTGATCCTGCCGACACGCGCTCTGGCCGAAGCCATTGCCGCCGAGTGGCACGCACAGGAAGACATCATCCGACCGGCGACCATGCCTTTGATGCAACTGGCCAGCACCACCTTGGATTTGACGACCCGGCAACGGGACGCCGTAATCCATCAGGTGGCGGCCTATGCTGGAACGGATCTGCTCTGTTACCGGGTAGAACGCCCCGAAGAACTGATCGCTCGCGAAGCCGCAACCTGGCACCCTCTGCTAGAGTGGACAGCAGCGCGGTTTGGGGCTGCGCTTGAGGTCGGTCGTGGCGTCATGCCTCGTTCTCAGCCCGACGACGCTTGCGCCGCTCTGCGAGCAGCGGTGGCGGCTTATGACGACTGGCGATTGACGGCACTGCAATTGGCCACCACGGCAGCCGGATCTCTGGTGATTGGGCTGGCATTGATGGAGGGGCGGTTGGACTTCGAACGGGCATTCGAGGCGTCGGAACTCCATGAAACCTACCAAATCGAGCGGTGGGGCGAAGACCCAGAGTCCGTCCGCCGCCGCTCGGCGCTGAAAGCCGATCTGAAAGCGGCCCGGCTGTTTTTTGACCTGCTGCGGGCGTAAAGGCCCCCCGCCAACACATCACCGATAATATTGCCGGACCCTAGGGATGTTGCGGTAAGCTGTCGGTGCTCTTCCGTAAACCCCGATCTTTTAGTCGTGCCATGACCGATCATCTGACCATCACGCTTGCCCAAATCAATCCCACCGTTGGCGCCATCCGCGCCAATCTCGACCGCGTGCGTGACGCTCGAGCCGGGGCGGCGCAACGCGGCGCGGATTTGGTGGTATTCCCCGAATTGGTATCAACCGGGTACCCGCCCGAAGATCTGGTCTTGAAGCCGCTGGTGCTGGACCTTGTGGAACAGTCGGTCACGGCTCTGGCGGCAGAAACCGCCGATGGTGGGCCGGCGATGCTGCTGGGCACACCGTGGCGGCTGGCTGGGCAGCTTTACAATGCGGTTTTGTTGTTGGACATGGGGCGAATCGCTGCCATTCGGCTGAAATCTGACCTGCCGAATTACGGTGTCTTCGATGAAAAGCGTGTTTTTGTCGCTGGCCCTCCCCCCGAGCCGATCCCCTTTCGCGGTATGCGGCTGGGTGTGATGATCTGCGAGGATATGTGGACCCCCACGGCTACCCAGACTTTGGCCGAGGGCGGCGCCGAGCTTTTGGTGGTGATCAACGGCAGCCCGTTCGAAGTGGATAAGGCCGGCGTTCGGGTCGATCTGGCCGGCCAGCGGGTCGCCGAAACCGGCCTGCCCTTGCTCTATGTCAATCAGGTTGGCGGCCAAGATGAACTGGTGTTCGACGGCGCTTCGTTCGTTGTCGGCGCCGACCGGGAGAAGGTGGCCCAAGCGCCCGCGTTCTGCGAATAT
>Ga0302279_10003299_pt1 | contig 20338 bp, 18 predicted proteins | sample III_Bog_N3_3_FD_194541 | JGI IMG/M metagenome (GOLD analysis project Ga0302279, IMG submission 194541) | Peat permafrost microbial communities from Stordalen Mire near Abisko, Sweden - III_Bog_N3_3 | ecosystem: Environmental > Terrestrial > Soil > Wetlands > Peat | place: Sweden: Abisko...
CCCGCGCTCTCCCTCGACGACGAGACGAGCCCCCTCTCCTTCCAGCCCGACGGCGTCCACGTCACGCGCGCTGACATGGCCGTTCACTATTCACAACCGGAGGTGAGCTTCGGCAACCTCCACGCCTTCAGCTACCTCGCGCGCGCGCCGAGCATCAACCAGCGCACCGTGAACGAGACGGCCCGCGTCGTGGAGTATCTGAACGCCTTGCCGGAGTGAGGCGCTGACGACGAGTGGACGGGGGCCTGGTCAGCTCGGCCCTCTCGAAAGCAGGATGAACCCCATCATGCAGGGGGGTCAGAATTAGCGGCGGAAGGGGGTCAAGCGTTACGGGCGGATGACAGCAGCTCGGCTTCGAGAGACCACCGATCGTCATCCGCGAAGGATCGGTAGCGGTTCCACGCTCGGATGGCCGAGGGGATACGGCTGAAGACCAGACCCGCATGACCGACCCCGTATCAAGCACCGCCCTCCTGTCGGGGTGACGGCCCTCATCGAGGTCAAGCGCAAGGCGCTTACGGATTCGTGACGAGCGCTCACATCGTGATGCGCATGATATTCCCTCCCTGATCGCTCCAGCACAGGAAGCTCGCGTCAACCACGATGGCAGGGGGCTCGTGTAGTGGGCGATGGTGGTGACCGTACCGCCCGCCTTGGGCAGACGCGCACACTCACCCCCCAATAACCTTCCGCACTCGCGCGCGTTCCCCTTCCAGGATCTCCATCGCACGGCCCAGGCCCAGCTCTGCTGCGGCAGCCTTGAGCAACTCCTCGACGGAGCCCGAGGGTCGGGTGCCGTTCGATGTCACCGGCTTAGAGGCCGTGGGCTTCGAGGTCTTCGTGACAACGGGGATCGAGGCTGCGAGCTTCTTCGCAGCCCGCTTCTTCTTGGTAGCCGCCTTGTCGGCCCCGCGCACCTTGTAGACGTAGTTCGCGTCGAGCGTGATCCCCCCGGCCTTTGCCTTCGCGGCGACCTCGTTGGCCGAGAGGCTCGGGTTCTGCCGGACGAAGTCGGCCTTGTTGACGCCAGGCTTCTTGAGGGTCGCGGTCTTCGCTATCGTCGAGGTCTTCTTGTCGGAGGTCTTCGCAGAGGTCCTCTTTGCCGTCCCCTTCTTGCTGGGCGGGCTCTTCGTCTCCCCCCTGACGGCATAGACCAGGGTTGTCGAGAACGAGAGCCCCTGGTCCTTCCCTGCCGCGACCACCTCCGCGACAGATAAACCCGGGTGCATGCGAATGAATTCGCTCTTGGACACGCCGGCCGACTTCGCGGTCCCGGGGGAGGCGGACTCCTTGGTCTGCATGGCGGTCTCCTTCTTGACGGTTGCTTTCTTCGATGTGGCCGTCTTGCCTGCCGTCTTCGAGGTGGTCGTCTTGGGGATCGAAACCTTCCCCGCCGTGCTCCTGCCCGGCGGCTTCGAGGCAGTCTTCTTCGTCGAGCCCTTCGCTCCCCTCACCATGTAGACGAGGTTGCCAGACAATTTGATCCCCGCCGCCTTCGCCGCCGCGACCACCTCGGACGCAGACATCGTGGCGGGCTGTGAACGAATATAGTCGGACTTGGACTGCTTCTTGGGGGCTTTCTTGGCGACCATGGTTGGCGATTTCAGCACAGACGGGTCCATGCTCGCAACGGGTTCCGTGAGGATCCTCTTGGCCATCGACCCTGTGTAGGAGCCGCTGAAGAGGTGTGCGACAAGTCGAGGCAGGCCCGGATGGAACACGGGGCTAGCTCACCGTGCCACGCGAAGGATGGCCCCGCGGGTGAGGACATAGACATTATCGTCCGTTGCGACAAAGCGCGTAAACCCGGGCAACCCGGACACGAACTCGGACGGGATGCATGTCCCGTCGAGAACCGTCGCCGAGTCGCAGGTGGCGAGCCCGTCATCGCCCCCTGCAAGGAAGAGCACATCGTGGAACGCGGCGAACGGCTCGTACTCACCAGTACCGATCGCGGTAACGAGCGTCGGTTCCGTGCAAGGACTCCCCGTGACGCACGAGTACCATGGCGGTCCGCCGGATTTCATCACCACGAACGCGTCGGAGGCGAGGAGGCCCTTCATGCCGCCAAGCGCGCTTCCCGAGTACACGGTCGTGGGGTTGGAGGAGGGTCCATTCAGGTCGAACAGAGAGACCGTGTTAGGACCCGATATCGAACCGCCCCCCCCAACGTAGTAAGCGGACCCGACGATGGCGACGCGGTTCAAGCTGTCGAACGGGTAGGAGCGAAGTACGACGCCCCCATCCGGAACGGGGAGGTTGAACACGTCGAAGGCCTGTTGGACCGCGACCGGCCCAAGGCCGCTCGGTACTACGATCCAGCTCTGGTAGTTCACGAGGCTGCCCGTTGTCACCCCGAGCTGCTCTACCCAAGGTTGGTAGAGGCCTCCGTGATACGTAACGGGGCCGATCGTGGTGAGAACGGTGGGCGGGCCGCCGTTTCGCGACTGGGTGAACAACAGCACGGGCGGAGATCCTCCATCCACCGGGGTCGCTCCCTGGCCTACGACGACCAGACCTGTCGCCGCGATGCGAAGCTGAATGGACGGATACTGGTATAGTGGGGGCGACGGTACATACGTTCCGGCGGGGGCGATGACCGTGGGCGTCGTCGCGCATCCTCCGACCGGGCATGAGAGAATGGCTCCCCCGTGCGTTGCGTACACGACACCCTGGCAATCGAGGTCGAAGTCTACAATCCCGCCATCGGGCGCTGCGACGAGGGTCTCTACGGTACCGGCAGGTTCGCCCGAATAGTCGCAGGCGTCGGCATCGGAAGCGGCATCCGAGGCGTCCCTGTGCGCGTCGGTCGGCCCAGCGTCGCGCGTGGCGTCCCGTCGTGCACTGTCCACGATGACTCGTGCATCCGCGGTCGCGTCTCGGTGCCCTGCGTCGGCGGTTGTGGCCGTGCCGTCGTGGTTTGGGGGAGCGGCATCGACGGGCGTCTGGGTGGAGATGACCTCCGGAGACGATTCGCCCAATAGGCTGCTACGCGCCCCGCATCCGGGCAGCAACGCGAGGAGAGTGAAGAGGGCGGCGGACCTACTCCCAATTACCGAGTTGAGCCAGATGCGGGCCCATGTGCCGCTTTTCGGCCGCACTACTTGGGCATCCTGTCGACCATCCCGAGCGTGTCGCACGAGCAGCTTTGCCCGATCCAGTGGACGCTTGCGGGGGCGAGGGTCACGGCGCCCAGCGACCAGCGACCGCGGCTGACGACGAGTGTCGTCGGTTCGCACCCCGAGAGAGGCGATCTCATCATCTGCGGGGAGGGTCATCGAGCCAGCCTGCCACGAAACTACCGAGATGGGTCAGGCTTAGTGATGTAGGGCCGAGCACCGGTATGAGGAAGCGGTTCAACACGCGAAGCATGGTGTCCAGCATCCCGCGTCAACCCCCTCAGCATGATCATCCTCGCAATGGCTCAGCGGCATCTCGGGCACAAGAACGCTGCGCAAGCGACGACGAGATCTCTCCTGCGGGCAGGGCTCGATTCAAAGGCGAGGACCTTGCCGGAGGTGCATGCGCGCAAATGCATCGATCGCGGGGAGATGGTTTCTCTGCTCCGTCTCATCGAAGGAGCGCAGGCCGCTCCCCTCATCGAGCAAGTTGAGGTGGCCCCAGACATCGAGGAAATAGACGGGGACTTCTTGTAGGTCGGGGTCACCGTCCGAGCAGCAGTCCTCGACGACGACGATGCGTCCGTCGCGTGACGGAGGGTCGAGAGAACGACGCGGATCGCTGCGATGCCCGAGAGGATGAGGGTCTCGTCGCGGCGTTCTGGGCGGTCGCGATTCTGTGAAGGACCGCCGCCTGGCCTGGTCATAACGCGCAACTTCACGTCATCGCACGACGCCGGTAGCGGCATCGTCCACGGGACTCCCGACGCCCAGCGAGGTGCTCCGATACGTCTTGCGTAGGAGGTTCCTCCTATCGACCCCGAGCGCCGGCCTCGGCCATCATGACTGATTCGCCCTTCGGAGGGGACACATATGCTCCTTATCTTGCGTCGTTCGCTTGTCACGTCCGTATCGCTCGCCGTCATGTCGCTCGTTGGCTTCTCGGGAGGCGCGTGTAGCAGTTCCTCCAGCAGCCCGGTGGTCCCGGTCTCGGCCAGCATCGGAGCGAAGGGCGGGACGGTGACCACGTCGGATGGGGCATCCGTGGTCATCCCCGCTGGTGCGCTCTCGACAACCATCACGGTCGGCATCGCGCAAACCAGCGCGCCGATGGCGCTGCCCAGCGGCTTCACCGCGGCCTCGGCACCCTACGAGTTTACTCCGGAAGGTCAGACTTTCGCAGAGGCAATCACCATTACCATTCCGACCTCGACATCGACCGGCATCGAACTCTTCACCGCCGAGAGCGGAGGAGCATGGACGCAGGTTGCAGGCGCAGTCGCTGGTCAGGGTTCGATCGCTGGAAAAACGACGCACTTCTCCGGCTACCAGGCTGGCGCCCCTGGATCGAGCAGCGGCGGGTCGGGCGGCGGCCCTGGACTGTGCGTCCTTCAGTCATCGCCGACCGGCGTGTGCAATCAGTCGTCGCTTGCGTGCCCTCAACCCTTGTTGCCCGGTGGGGTCGCCGGTTCGTGCCCTGCGGCCGGCCTCCTCGGCTGTTGCGTCGAGGCGACGGAGTCAACCTGCTATTATACGGCCTCGTCGGAGTCGGTCGGCACTGCGTACTGTTCAGGGCTGGGGGGCACCTGGCAGTCGACCTTGCCGTAGTGCGTCCCTGCCGGATCCGAGCCAGAAGGGTGGGGGGAATGGGCCGGCCAAACGCCCAGCGTTACGGACGAGCGGCCTGGGCACCGCCGCTTGCGCGTCCTCCCGGAAGGGCGTCTATTTGGCCATGAGAGAGTTCACCGCATGAAGAGGATGCTCGCAGGATCGCTCGCGGCCGTCGTCGTTCTACATCGCCGTGGACGCGACGAGCGTGTACTGGCTGACCGGCAACGGGACCGTGATGAAGGTCGCGAAGTAGCGTCCCGCAAGGGCGCAGTTTCCAGCTTCGCACCCTGGTTGAACATCCCGACCCCAACGCGTAGTAACCCTGGGAGTTGCGCCCTTCGCCTCCCGGGAACTGACACACCTGTGTCCCACTACGGCCCGGGCACGGCTGGCTCGCCGCGACGTCGGGTGAGCAAGTGTGGCGGCCTTCCCGACGCCATCAGGGTCGTCCCGCGAGCGAGGTTACTGCCCGCGGAGGCCGGCTAGGACGAACGCCACGAGGTGCTCGGTCGTGGCCTGAATGTCATCGGGATCGGCGCGGCCGCCGGTTACGCGCTTCAGCCGTCCACCGCCGCCCACGATGTAGAGCATCGCGCCGATCATTGCGCCGTATGCCCAGTCGATCGTGGCCTTCGATCGGCCCGGCAGCGCCTTGCGAAAGCGCGCCATGAACGCCTCGGATACGGGATTGAGGAGCGAGCGGATGATGTCGCGCTCGGCGGACGCGGGATCGATGACCTCTCGCTGGAGCAGCAATCCGAAGTTTCGGCCGCGTTCGGTGGCGCGGAGGCGAAGCATCGGGACGAGCAGGGATTTGACGATCAGCTCGAGCTTGCGATCCGGATCGACCTCCATGTCCGCGAGCGCGAGGCCGGCGAGGCGCTGCTCGACGATTGAGGGGATCCGCGCTTCGAACACGGCGCGGTAGAGACCGAGCTTGTCCTTGAAGTGGTAGCTCACGAGGCCGACCGGAACGTCGGCCTTGACCGCCACCTGCCGTAACGACCCGCCCTCGTACCCGCCGTGCGCGAAAACCTCTTCGGCGGCCGCGAGAATGCGGGCGCGGGCGCCCCGGTCGTGTTGCTCGGTGCCTCCGTGATCGGCGCTCACCAGTTTTGCGGAGGCGGCGCTCATTGGACGCGCAGCCTAGCCATGCGGCGTTCGAACGTCCAGCCGCGACTGATCGCTCCACCAACGGTCTTGATCGACCGTTCAACTTCTTGTATCGATCGATCAACCAATCAACGGGGCAGTCATGACAACTCTCCTCAGCATCGAAGTCAGCCCGCGTGGCGAGAGGTCCATCTCCCGCGCTCTAGGCAAGCGATTCATCGAGCACTGGCTCCAGGCGCATCCCGGCGGCACCGTCGTTCATCGCGACTTGATGAAAAGTCGCATTCCGTACATGGATAACGACTGGATTGCCGGAGTTTACGCACCACCGGAGGTGCCAAGGACGCCCGAGATGAAGGCGGCGCTGGACCTTTCGAGCGAGCTTATCGCGGAGGTCCAGGCGGCCGATCACTTGGTGATCAGCACCCCGATGTACAACTTTAGTGTCCCCGCCCTCCTCAAATCCTGGCTCGATTACATCGTACGTCCCGGCTTCACATTCAAGCTCGCGCCGGGCTGGCCAGGGATGCTGGAGAACAAGCGCACGAGGCTCCTCGTTGCGACGCGAGACGTGTACACCCCAGGAACACCGACCGAAGCCGACGATCTGGTGAGCCCCGTGCTACGCCGGGCCCTTGCCTTCATGGGCATCACGGATGTGGAAACGGTACTCGCGGGTGGAAGCCTCGGGGTCAATCGCGGTGTCGTGAAGTTGGAAGATCACGTCGCGCAATTCGAAGACGCCATCGCCCGCGCGGCTCGATAGCGAGGTCTGGTCGATGTCCTGGTGCCGCCCGGCGCGCTCGAGGGCGCGAACGGCTCGCAGCGACACGTCCCGCGAGCGTCGTGCGTCGCGGCTTGTTGTTGGTTCAAGCTGGACACCTGGCATAAGCGAAACCGAAGAAGGCTCAGGGAGCGCTCGTCCGACTCGGAGTGCGCATCGGGTGACTTCTGCGACCTCACGAGCGGAGACTGTGTCGCTGGGACTTCAAGCGGTCCGTGCACGTCGGACGCGGAGTGCACGTGTTCAGGAAGCACATGCGACACTGCCGCCAGGACGTGCACATAGTCAGAGCGCGAGGGGGCGCAGCGCGAACTGCACCCCCTGGCGTCGCGCGTCTCCTTCGCGGAGAGGCTAGCGCATCATTTGCAGATTCCACCGTCGGCGAGCGCCGCCGACGTGCACGACGAGCCGCTGAGGCTCGGCCCCATACCTGCGTAGGTGCCACCGCCGGTGACGCTCGTGTTTACCGGCATGGTCACGGGGCATCCGGTCGGCATGTAGCTCCAGTCGGCCGTGATGCCCACGAACTGGTCGACGATCTGCCATCCCAGCCCTCCCGTCGAGGCACCGTCGGAACCGTAGGTGCCCAGTGGGTCCGAGTCGTGAACGGAATCGAACGCGATCGTCAGCTCGGTGATGGATGGATCCGTGACGCCGCACACGCCCAGTCGCTGGTTGAGCCCGGTCTGGGTGAAATCGGAGTCCGCGTGCCAGAAGTGAAACTGCGGGCCTTGCGTCTGCGGGTCGAGCACGGCACGGAACCACGCGATCATGTCACGCTGCGTGAAGGGGGCATGCGGGCCCGCGAGGTCGTTCGATGCGACCCACTGGTTGTATCCAGCGTCGTGTGCGGGGTTCGCGATCTGAAAGTTTCGCATGACGCATTGCGCGAGCGCATCGAAGCCGAGATAGATGCGGTTCTCGTCGTTGCCACCGAGTCCGTTGAACAGAATCCCCTGCCCCGCTTTCGATCCATTGATGGAATAGAGAGCGTCGGCGTGGTCGAGAGCCGTCTCCGCGTTGCCGGCACCTGGGGGATAAAGGGCGCTGCTCGGCGCGCCGAGGTACACCGTGTCCATCAGGAAGATGTAGCGCTCCGACTCGTTCAGCGCGGCCCAAAGCGTGCAGGTATCGGTGCACTTGCGTTTGGCTAAATCTCCCACGAGGCGGTCACGGTTCTCCGCGAGCGTGTGCACTGTGGTCTGGCAGGTGATCGCGTAGCAAGCGCCCGCGTCGCCAGCGGTGCCGACGCACACGGGAGACCGCGCGTCCGTGGCGCTCGAGTCCGTAGCAGCGTCCTCCCGACCACGCGAGCTGTCCGGATGCGTCCGGCCGCCATCGACTGCTGGCGCTGACCCGGCGTCGAGCCGCGGGGATGAGTCTACGTCGACGTGTGCGCCGCCACCGCCGTCCGTAGGCGCCTGCAGAGTCTGGCTCGTTCCGCAGTGCAGCCCCGACAACGTCACAAGGGCCGCCGCGAGGGCGCGCCGCATCGCAATCCGGCGCGCCATGCGAGGAGTGTACGTCTTCGCCCCCCGTGTGCGAGCGAAAGCCGCTTCCTACGTGCTTCTTTCAGGAGGCGGCGTGTGGCTCAGCGGAAGTCGCGTCGAAGGCAACGCCGAGCGTCCGCGAGCGGATCACGACGCATGGTTCGCAGCGCTGCCAGCGTGAGGGTCTGGAGCCACCCACCGTGTGGACGAGCTTGTGGCGACTGCTACGGTCGAGCCATGCGCGCTTATGTGACAGGTCTTCTGGTGCTGGCTTCCGCTGCTAGTGGGTGTACCGGTGCGTCATCGGCGCCTCGTTCGGACGCAGGCAAGGACGCTTCTTCGGCGCTGCTTCGCGACTCCGCTCTCGAAGTCGGCTTCGAGCTTCCGCCGGTGCCCGACGCCGGTGCGGACGCCCTGGCTGTCGACGCCAGCTCCGCGAACGATGCGCCTTCGGCCCAGGACGCGCGCCCGATGGACGCGGGTGACGCGGCGCCACCTCCTGCAAACTACGCGGCCATAGGGCAGGGATCGTTCTCGACGATGACGCAAACGTTCTATGCCGGCACGAAGTGGAACATTTGTGTTCCGGACCTGGGCTGCGGAAGTACGGATCAGGACTGGGGCGCCGACTCGCTGACGTATGCACTTTATCTTCGGTGGGAGCTGACCGCGGACGCCACGATTCCACCCATATTGTCGGCGCTGAACGCGGCGGGCCCCGTCTATGGCAACTGCACGGCGGCGAGCTGCAACAGCTGGAGTGACGTGCCGTCCTGGGACTCGATCGCGGCGTCGCGCGAGTATGAGGTGACCGGCGAGCCTTCGGCACTAAGCCGGGCCAAGGCCGCGTTCGACTTCGTCGATAGCGCGACCGAGTTCGCGCTCGGCGCCTGCCCGACGATCAACTACCAGTTGCCGAACGGTCAGGGCAACCAGCTGAAGACGCTGGAGACGGACTCGAACTACATCAAGGCGGCGCTTCTCCTCTACGCGTCGACGGGCTCGCAGTCGTACCTCACGAAGGCGATGGACAAGTACGCGAGCGTTCGGCAGTACTTCCTTGACCCGAGCGTCCCGCTCTACACGGTATATGTCGTGGACACCGGCAGCGCCTGCACGCAGATCCCGCGGAGATTCTTCGCGAGCGTCAACGGGAACATGATTTTGAATGGGCTCTTGCTCGCCGACGCGACCGGGATGGCGACGTACCACAGCGACGCGCTCGCGACGGCCCAGGCGGCGGCCTCGCTCCTGTCGGACCCGAGCGGGATCTTCGAGAATCTGCAGGCCGAAAACGACGTCGTGGAGCCCCTCGTCGAGGCGTTTTATCGACTGGCCACGAACGAGTCACAGGCGTTCGCGCGCGCGTGGATTCTCGCAAACGCGTCGGCAGCGGCGAGCGACCTCACGGCCGATGGGACGTACGGTCGGTTCTGGGGTGGGCCCGCGCCTCTCGCCACGACGACCATCTGGCAAACGAACGGCGGCTTCGCGCTGGCGTTCGCTGCGGCAGCGCTCGCGCCCACCCTGTTCCCCTCGGGCGTGGACATCTGGAGCGCGGGGGTCGTCACGCAGACGGACATCACGACCTTGCCCACGACGCTCACCTTCGAGGGGAGCGCCATCGCGTTGTTCGGGACGATAGGGGAAAACTGCTGCGAGAGCGGCCACGCCCAGCTGAGCATCGATGGATCCCTGACCTTCGACCAGACCGGGATCTGGCAAGACAAGTCGGTGTCGGGGCATTCGATCCCGAATTCCGTGCTCTTCGCGTGGAGGTGGCCGACGAGCGGCATGCACACTCTCGGGTTCGAGCCGGGGGTGCCGAACAGCAAGGAAGGGACGTCGTTCCTCCATGTGCAGGCCTACGAGGTCGTGCCGTAGGCGATCAGGGGCAGCAGTTGCGGTCCCGACATGGCGGCGAGGCGGCGACGCCTTGCTCGCGGTCGGTCGGCTCCCGGGCGGCCCCGCTGACATCGCGCGGGTCGTGAAGGAGAACGCGGGGTTACGGGACGGGACCGCGCCGCGGACTACTCTGCCAGCCCCGCGCGCAGCTCCGTCTCGAGCTCGTCGAGCGCCGCCACGGCGAGCCCTGGCGCCGCGAACAGCTGCAGGTGCAGCTCGCCGCGAAGGCCGAAGGCGACGACGACGGGGGCGTTCACGCCCGCGATGTTCGGGCCGATGATGCGCACGCGCTCGAGGTCCGCGCCGAACGCAGACAGCCCCTCGTCGAGTCGGCCGACGTTGGTGAACACGAGGCCGCGGCGGAGCGAAGGCTCGATGAGCAGCGGGTGGATCCACGGCGTGACGAGCCGCACCCACGCATGCGGCGTCACGAGCCCGAACGCGCTCGGCATCACGAAGAACGCGGGGCCAACGAGGCTCCGGCGCTGGCGAGCGGTGAGCCGTGCGACGACGGCGAGCGTGGCGGCCGGATCGGCGACGGCGGCGCGCGGTACGACGACCGAGAGGATACTCGACGTGTTCGCCGCCGTGAGGCGCGGCGAGCCGGCGTAGCGCCGGAGGTCCATCGTGTAGATCACGGCGAGCGGCCCGCGGCGCGTCCGACCGACGGAGATGCGCGCGAGCGCCGCGATCAGCGCGTCGTTGACGGTGGCGCCGACGGGCCGGCCGCGCGCCTTGAGGCGCTCGAGGTCGACGGCGCCGATCGTCACGTGCCGCCAGCTCGGCTCCGCCGTCGCGCCGGCCGTGAAATGCCGCTCGCGGGCGGCCGCGAAGGAGATGCGAAGCGGGACGAGCAAGGACGCGAGGACGTCGCGCGCGAGGACGGCGACATGGTACCAGCGGAGCCCCTCGAGCGAGCTCGCAAGCGTCCGTCGAGCGTCGACGGGGGCGGACGGCGCGGCGCCATAGAGGTGCGCGGCGAGCACGTGACCGACGGCCGCCATCCCGGCGCCGTCGACGGCGAGGTGCGAGACGCTGAGGAGCAGCGTCGACCGCTCGCCGCGCGCGAGGCTCACGAGCCGCAACGGCCGGTCGCGCGTCAGCGCGAGAGGGCGACGCACCCACGCCGCCGTCTCGGTTTCGAGGTCTGCAGGCTCGTCCACCACGTGGACCGAGTCCGCGATCGGCGCGTCGACCGGGAGCCAGCGGTCGCGCCAGAAGCCCGGCGCATAGCGGCTGCCGAGGACGGGGAACGCCTGGGTGACGGCCTGCACCGCGCGTTCGAGATCGCTCCGCGCGAACCGGCGGCGGACGTCGAGGACGGCGTGGATGGTCAGATCCCCGTACCGTTGCGTGGAGGCGAAGAGGGCAACGTCTGCAATCTGGGCCGGGGTCATTCGTGCGGAGTCGGGGGCGGCGTCGCGTCGCGGTGGGTCGCCACAGGACGCATGCTCGTACGCGTGGGCCGAGAGCGCCAGGCCTGTTCATGACGGCTCCGCTGAGCAAGCCGTGGGCCAGTGGTGCGCCACTGCCAGCTGGGCCCCCATTGGCCGAACCGCTCCACGCGTCCGCCCGGCCGGGTGCGTACGAGAGCGGGCCTAGAACGCAGCGAAGCACCGCATCGAGCTTGAACCCGGTCCACGAGTGTCGGTACAAGGGAGCAGGCGGAGAAGGCCATGAGCGTCGGCATTCTGCGTCCCGTGATGGCCTCCGCCGCGCTCCTCGTCGCGTCTCACAGCGGCGTTCGCTCCGCCGAGGCGGCCGTGCATCGCGAGGCCGTCCACCTTGGGCTCGCGCCGGCCCCGAAATCGTTCGACGAATCGTTGGACGCGACGTACCCCCGAGACTCCGCCGGGGCGCGCCAGGCCGACGCGCGAGCGCGTCTGCTCGTGCTCGTGTGCGTCGGGATCGGCGTCGTGTTCTTCGTCAGCGAGGTCATGCGACGGCAGCGGCGGTCCGCCGCGATGCTCGCCGCTCTCGCACGCGACCTGGAGAACGCGCTCGCGACGCTTCGGATCGAGCAAGCCCGCGAGCGGGAGGTCATCGAGATGCGGAGCCGCTTCATCGCGCTCGTCTCGCATGAGTTTCGTACGCCGCTCAGCGTCATCCAGTCGTCGACGGACCTGATCGAAGCGCTCGAGCAGAAGGGCGTGACCGACAAATCGGGCCCCTACTTCCGGCGCATCGCCGACGCAGTCGCCGGCATGGTGGAGATGCTCGACTCGGTGCTGGCGGTGAGCAAGGCGGAGGCGGGCAAGGTGGAGGTGCGCCGGGCGCCGCTCGACGTCCCGGCGTTCTGCAAGGAGCTGGTGGAGTCGATCGAGCAGGGAGCGAAGGGGAAGGCGAGGATCGAGCTGACGATCGAGGGGGACTGGGCCAGGGCCCGCTTCGACGGCGAACACCTGCGGCACGCCCTGTCGAACCTCTTGTCCAACGCCCGGAAGTACTCGCCGGACGGCGGCGCGGTGCGCTTCACCGCCAGCGCCGAGGGCGACAAGGCGGTCTTTGTCGTCGCGGACGAAGGGATCGGTATCTCGAGCGCCGACATCGCGCGGCTGTTCCAGCTCTTCCAGCGAGGCTCCAACGTCGGGTCCATCGCGGGGACCGGCCTCGGCCTCGCCATCGTGAAGCGTTCCGTCGAGGCGTGCGGTGGTACGGTGGACGTCGCCAGCGAGATCGGCAAGGGGACGCGCTTCACGGTGCGGCTCCCGCTGGGTCAGGACGACGTGTGAGCACGATCTTGGTGATCGAAGACGAGACGGCGATCCGTGAGAATCTCATCGATCTGCTGAACGTCGAGGGCTTCACGACCGTCGGCGCCGAGAACGGTCACGCGGGGCTCGAGAAGGCGCTCGCCGCGCCGCCCGACCTCATTCTGTGCGACGTCGGGATGCCCGAGCTCGACGGCTTCGGCGTCCTCAAGGCCCTCCGGAGGAACCCGATCACGGCAACGATCCCGTTCGTGTTCGTGACGGCGAGGTCGGACCGCCAGGACGTGCGGGCAGGGATGAACCTCGGAGCGGACGACTACCTCGCGAAGCCGTTCACGCGGGCGGATCTCCTCGAGTGTGTGAAGACGCGCCTGCGCCGCGCGGGACCGCTGACGGAAGACACGGTCGCCGAGCCGGCGCTCAAGCTCGACGAGGACGGCTCGCTCGCCGCGGGCCAGTTCTTCGACCGCTACCGCATCGACGAGCGGGTCGGCAGCGGGGGCATGGGGGTCGTCTACCGCGCCTACGACACCCGCCTGCACCGGGCCGTGGCCCTCAAGGTCCTTCAGGCGACGACGTGGAACGCGGACGAGCACGCGGACACGGCGGGCGGGCGCCTCCTCGTCGAGGCGCGCGCCGCCGCGAAGCTCAATCACCCCAACGTCGTCTCGGTGTTCGACGTCGGGACCCTCGGCGACGTGACGTTTCTCGTCATGGAGTTCGTCACCGGCATGACCTTGCGCCAGCTGGCGAACGACCCGGTCCCCCGCAAGCTCCGCTGGCTCATGGAGGTCGCCAGCGCCCTCGCCGCGGCGCACCGCGCCGATCTCGTTCACCGCGACGTGAAGCCAGAGAACGTGATGGTCCGCGCCGACGGGCGGGCGCTCGTGCTCGACTTCGGCCTCGTCCGCTCCACGTCACCGGACCACGCCGGGCCCGTTGCGAGCGCCGTCCCGGGGTCGCTTCGCGGGACTCCACCGTACATGGCCCCCGAGCAGTTCTCCCGGAAGAAGGTCGACGGCCGGACCGACCAGTTCGCGTGGGGCGTGATGGCGTACGAGCTCATCACGGGCGCGCTCCCCTGGGGCGATACGGGCGACCACCCGGTCAACACCGCGCTCGCGATCGTGAGCAAGGTGGTCCCTCCGCTTGCGTCGATCGCCCCCGACGTGCCGGTCCGCGTCGCAGACGCTGTCGATCGCGCGCTCGCGAAGGACCCCGCCCAGAGGTTCGCCTCGATGGACGCGCTGCTCGACTGGGTGACCCCGTCGGCCGCCGCGTGGGAGGATCGCTCCAGCCGTCGCGATCTCTCCGAGCTGTCCGGCGGCTCGGGAGCCGCCGTCGGTTTGGCCCACACCGTCAGCGCCACTGTCCTGGTGGACGCGGGCGTCGCGCACACCGAGCGCGCCCCGGCCCACGCGGACGGCCCGCTCGGCGCCAGCGGGGCATCGACCGCTGGCCTCACGCCGGCCGAACAACGGAATGAAACGCGCCCCATTCTCATCCCGAAGGAGGTAACCGGCCACCCGGAAGAGGAAGCTCCGCGGAGCGTCGTCGTGGACCTGGAAGATTTCGCACCGACCCCTCCGCCTCTGGTCCGTGAGCCTACGGTGGAGCAGCGCGATCCCCCATCCGTGGCCCCGACGCCGCGCGGCGCCCCCGCGGTCCCGGCGCCACGCGACACCCCATCGCCGACCCCGGCACCAGCGGCCCCGAGGGCCGCCGCACCGACCGCCGCAGGGCGCGCTCAGGCCCTGCCGGCCACGCCGACGACCAGCTCCGCGCTGGCGACGACCTTCATCACGACGCGCGCGAAGGCGAGCAGATTTGAGACGTCCGATCCGAGCGTGGGCATTCCTCTGACAGGCCCCAGCACGAAGCTCGTGTGGGCGCTCGTCGTCGCGATCGTGGCCGTCGGCCTCGCGGTGATCCTCCTCGCGGCGCGCTGAGCGATTCCCGGGGGACTTCTTGAACCATCGCGACCGCTTCGTCGGACGGCTCCTCGACGATGAAGAAGAGCCTCGACGCTGACGTGCTCGGGCACACGACGCAGGACCTCATCGTCCCACTCCTCTCCTGGCCCCCGTCGCGTCCTCGTCATCGGGACGGTCTTCGAGAGACTCGGCTCCTCGTCGTGGACGGGGTCCTCAGCGGGGGCTCCTCGCTCGTGGGCGACCCGCCTACGGAGCCCGTCTCGTCAGCCTGGTCGGTGGCTCTCGGGCCGAGCGAAATCTGCTCCCGCGTTAAGGCAACATGGAGGCAACGGGGGCCATGGCCGACGAAAAGCCTTGCGATATTATGTGGTTATTGGTTCCGGCGCAGGGATTCGAATTCTTGCCAGCAACCCCCTCTAACCAGGCGAAGTTGCTCGTCTTTCGGGGTAAGCGTTCGAATCCTTTGCCGAATTGGTCGCCGTTCGTCTCCACGCCAGTCCACACCTGTCTCCCGCAGTAAACCCCAGTCGTGGAGACATTTTGGAAACAGGGAGTCTGCATGTGTCGACCGGAGCAAGACGACGGCACGTGCGTGGCTCGACGTCACAGTGGCAGCCTTGATTCATCCGCGGCGGCGTCAATGCTTCGGCGTCCGTGGCCGTGCGTTCCGCGTGATTGCGCTGGATAGCGCGGGGCCGGCGGTCCGACTCACGGGGCGCGTGCGCACCGGAACCCTTGCTCGATGTCGCGGTCCGACGCCGGGCTCGAGTTGATCGTGTTGACCTCCAAGCTGAACCCCGCGCCGAGCCCGCCACCGCGGTTCATCCGGCCATTCGCACTGTCTGGCGGGGAGGTCGTCGTGTTCGCGCAGTCGACGCATGTACCGCTGTTGCCGAAGTAGTCGAGGACCCACTCCCAGACGTTTCCCCCGAGATCGGACTGCCCCCACTTGCCGTCCCCTTTTGGCGACTCCGAGCCGACATCGTTGGTGCCGGACGCGGTACAGAACATCGCGAGACCTGAGCTCCCTCCACCGTAATTGGCGTAGCTGCAGTCGATGTCGCTCATCGTGGCGGGCGACGACCACGGGAAGTTCCGCTGCTCGCTCCCACCGCTCGCGGCGTAGTTCCACTCGGCGTCGCTCGGGAGGAAGCCACCGTCCCAGATGCAGAACGCGTAGGCTTCGTACCAATCGACGCAGTTGATGGGGCGGTTCTCGTCGGTGCCCGGCGACGGCGTCCACGTCGTGAGACCGTTGCACGATAGGTTCGAGTCCCAACCCGAAGCGCTCGTCGCAAAGTTCACGTCCCACGAGTTATCCCAGCCCGCCTCGTAACTCGTGCCGCTCGTGTCGGCGCTGTTCACGAGCCCCTGCCCTCCGTTGAGGTGGACGTGCTTGCCGCTGCCGCTTGCCGGCAACCACCCGGCCGCCGTGGCGCTCACGAACTGCCGGAAACGGCCGACCGTGACCTCGTACCTGTCGAGCCGGTAGCTGCTGAGGGTCGCCTGACCGGCGGACTCCGTGGACACCATGCCGTTGTCGTCGTCGCGCATGAAGGGCCCGCCCGGGATCGCTGCGCTTACGGCGCAGCTCTCCGAGCCGGAGCCTCCAGGGCCGCAGTTGGTCATCCCCGGACCGCCGGCTTGCACGCTCGGCGGCGCAGTGTCGGGCTGCGCCCCTGCCTCGTCACCTTCCGTACCCTGCGTCGCCGCGTTCGGTGACACGCGGCCGTCGCAGGCCGCAACACCTGCCATCCCAAGCAACACTGCGAGCCAGCTCACCCGTCCGCGCGGCATCATGACATCCCTCCGAAGAGGAGGGAGCGTAGCGCGGGCACGCCCTCGGGCCACCTCGATGCGCGATGGCACCGGACGGGGGTGCGCCGTAGAGTGGCGCATGCTTCGTCGCTTGCTCCTTCTCGCGCTGGTCGCCTCCACCGTCCCCTTCGGCTGCGGCGGGCGTACTCTATCGTCGAGCTCAGGCTCCTCGTCGAGCTCAGGTTCTGCGTCGGACTCCGACGCCGGATCGACGACGGCGATTCCCCCGGGCGCCTCGTGCACCAACACTGGCGGAAGCTGCCTCGTGACCCTCGCGACGGGGCAGGACTATCCGTCCAGCGTCGGCGTCTACCAGGGGACCGTGTACTGGACGAACGAGCGCGCCGCGACGGTGATGAAGCTTCCGAGCACGGGAGGCCCGGTGGAGACGCAAGCTTCGCCTGACGTGGGAGGGGGACCGAACACAGCCACCGCGGTCGGCCCGCTCGCGGTGCTTCCGCCGAACGTCTACTGGTGGGCGACGTCGACGGCGAGCGTCGATAGCCCCGAGGGGCCGAGCGGTCCGGGGGACATGTGGCCAATGATGGCTCCCCTGAGCGGCGGCCCGGCCACGCAGGCGCCGGGAGTGGGCACGGGGGGTTCGGGTACCCAGGTAGGCGGCATCGCGGGGATCGCCGAGGCGACGTTCTGGGCGGCCTCGGGCGCCGGCTTGATTTTCTTCGGCGAGGGGACGGCGAGCAGCAGCGGCGGCGGAGAGTTCGTCTCGGGGAAGTCTCCCTTCGGCCTCGCCGCGGACAGCGACACGCTCTACTGGACCGATTCCGCGGCGGGCGTCGTCCTCCAGACGCCCATCGAGTCGATGACCTTCACGCCCCCGTTTGACTCGGGAATTTCGATTCCGCCCGTCGGCCCAGACCTGCAGCCGGGCACGAACGTCACGCTCGCGAGCGCCCAGGGCTCTCCCGCCTGGATCGCGATCGACGACGCATCGGTCTACTGGACGAACATGGATGCGGGAACCGTCATGAAAGCGGCGAAGGGGGGCGGTTCGCTGGTCACGCTCGCCTCGGGGCAGAGCACGCCGTACGGCATCGCGGTGAGCGGGGGGACGGTCTACTGGACGAACCAGGGCGGCAGCGTGATGAGCGCGCCATCGGCTGGGGGCGCGCCGACGACGCTTGCCACGGGGCAGTCGACCCCGTACGGGCTCGCGGTCGAGGGGACGAACGTGTACTGGACGACCTACAACGCATCCGGGCAGGTGCTGCGACTCACGCCAGGTTGCTCCTGTCCCTGAGCGTCGACTTTGAGGACGGGGCTTCCACCCTTGCGACCGAGAACCGTGGACGCGGGCCTCGATGCGACCGCGGCCATGCGTAGGTTGCTACTTGCGGTTCTCGTCGTCGTGGCTTGCCGAGGTCATGACGACGCACGCCGTCTGGACGCAGCCTCGCCGCCCGAGGACGCTGCGAGCCACGACGCTCCCCCTTCGCACGAGGAAGCTGCCAGCGCCCCGCGCAGAGACGCTGCGGGCGATACCGCAACGTCGTCGCACAAGGACGCTGGGGGCGATTCCGCGACGTCGTCGCGCAAGGACGCGACTCTCGATGCCGTCAGCGACGCTGCACATGCTTCGGACGCCGACGCATCCGATGCGGGCTCGACCATCGACGCGGAGCCAAATGTCGCGGTCACGATCTGCCCGGACGCGTGGAGCGGCTGCGCCTTCGACTCTCCATGCGATGGGTGCTGCCTGTCGTTCTTCTGCGTCTCCGAAGGTGAGCCGTGCGGCCAGGACGCCGGCACGTGCGTGCAAGGGAGCTGTCGTGGTACGGGCGCCACAGGTCAGGCGTGCTTTCACGGCAACGTGTACACGGGCGGATACACGACCAGCAACTCGCCGGAGATCATATGCGGCTACACCCCGTGGGTCGGCTGTACGGACACTGTATCGACGTGCGGACCGGCAGGCGAGTGCGTCCGGTGCGGGGCCCCTGGCGAGCCTTGCTGTGGAGACGCAAAGCAGTGCGTGGCCGGAACGTTCTGCGACCTTACACTGACGTGCAACCCGAACTGTGGAGCGGCAGGGCAGCCTTGCTGCATCAGTGCGTCCGACACCGTCTATGAGTGCAACGGCACACTGACGTGTTTCCTGTACGATGATGACTCCACGGGCTGCGGCGCCGCGACAAACTGCAAGGATGACGGTTGGTGCGAACCGTGCGGTGAGGCGACGCAGGCATGCTGTGGCGACGGGGGATGCCTCCTGAATCAGGGTTATTGTAGAGCGCCCAACAACACCTGTGTCCAGATCACGCCTTGATACACATTCGAATCGACGCGGGCGCCAGCGTCTTGCGTCGTCCGTCGGGAGAACAGGGCGGCGAGCGTCCGAGGAGGAATTTGTGCGGGAGCTGTGGAGCGCCCCTCTTCCCCCTTCTTGCGACGTCACGGACGCGACTGGGGGGGAAGGACGATGTGCGGCCGGCTCGATCACGTGTCGTGGCCGCTCGCGGTCATGGCAATCGGAAGCACTCTTCGTCGCGCCCCAACCTCACGTGCCCGACGCAGGGATCAGCAATGGTCGAAAAGTCTGCGGGGTTGCTGATCGTGCGGACGACCGCGAAGCCGCGAACGGTCACGTCGGGGCGTTGGGACCAGATACACCAAGCGGCGCCGAGCAGCTGAGCGCCGCGTGTGATGACGTCGTCGATGAGAACGACCTGCGCTGGTAGGTCGAGCGGGTTCTTAAGAGCGAGGCTCTCGAACTGCTGCTTCGCCTTCGGGCGCTCGTTCGACGCCGCCGTGGCAGCCTTCGTGACCGCGTGACGTCGGTCGAGGCACTCGATGACTCGAGACCCGAAACCTTGGGCTCGCAGCTCGTTTGCGATCTCGAGCGGAGGCCACAACGCATCGACGCGGCGGAGGCTGCTCCGCGGTACCGGGACGAGTGCAACATCGACCCCCAGGAAATCCGTTATGAAGGCCGGCGCCATCTCACGCAGGCGACGCGCGACGAAGGCAGCGGCCGTCTCCGCGCCGACCATGCGGTTCTCCTTCACTGCCGAACGAGCGTTTGCGACCTCTTGATCAGGGGCGTCTCGCCACGTGGGCAGTACGTCACCAGCGATGCGAACGCGATCTCAGAACGAAACGGCGTCACGAATGTCGTCGGTTGGCAGGGCGTGCAGCAGGTCGTCGGTGCTCGCTAGCACGCGAGCGCCATGATTCTGCATCTCCGTCGTCCACGCGAGCCCGCCCGCGACCAAGGACTGAAGGAGGAAGAGCGGACGCCCGAGGCGTAGCGCTTCCCAACCTTGTGAGATCGTGCCGCTGCCCGCCCCAGCCTCCACGATCACGGAGGCGTCGGCGACGAGCGCCATCGTGCGGTTGCGGCGCGGGAAGTTGCCGCGCGCCACCGGGATGCCTGGTGCGAACTCGGTGACCAGAAGGTGCTCTTGCGCGATGCGCTTCTGTAGTGCCGCGTTCTTCTTGGGGAACGCTTCATCGAGCGGTGTGCCGATGACCGCGACGGTACGGCCGCCGAGCTCGAGGGCGCGTGTGTGCGCCGCCGTGTCGATCCCTTCGGCGAGCCCGCTGACTATGATGGCGCCGTGGTCCACCAGCGCCTTCACGAGCCTCTGCGTTCGACGTATCCCGTCGGGGGTCGGGTGGCGCGTGCCGACGATCGCGACTCGCGGATGACGCAAGAGGAGCGTGGTGTCGCCCGCGGTCCATAGCGCCGCCGGAGCGAATCTCAGCTCCACCGGATTCAGCGGTCCGAGGAGCTGTTCTGTCGGGGTGCCGCTCACGCAGGTAGCTTAGACCGGGAAGGGGGGGAACGACAGGGACATGGCTGGCGGCCGAGAGGGTTCGGGTTGTCGCGCCATCT
>Ga0302279_10003301_pt1 | contig 20329 bp, 13 predicted proteins | sample III_Bog_N3_3_FD_194541 | JGI IMG/M metagenome (GOLD analysis project Ga0302279, IMG submission 194541) | Peat permafrost microbial communities from Stordalen Mire near Abisko, Sweden - III_Bog_N3_3 | ecosystem: Environmental > Terrestrial > Soil > Wetlands > Peat | place: Sweden: Abisko...
TGGTGTGGAACCGCTGATCGCGCAGGATGTGCAGGCCGTCGGCCTCGGTGCCGGCCCAAATGTTGCCCTCGCGGTCTTCCATCAGCGCCATCACAGAAGCTTTGGCCAGCGGATCGGTCACCGGCAGGCGCTGTACCTTTCCATCGATCCACCGTGCCAGGCCTGCGTTGGTTCCAATCCACAATCCGTCCTCGCGATCAGCAATCCAGCTCTGAACCCTGCTCCCCGGCAGCTCCCTGCCGACCTTCCATCGCTGGCCGTGGCTGTTCCCGCCCGCCTCAATCTCGCTCCTGCTCACAAACACGTGCGTTCCGTTCGCCAGACGAACGTCGGTCAGAACAACCGGCCCTTGCAACATGTCTAATGCCACCGGGACGACGCTGCCATCCTTGACGCCAACTAGTCCGCCTTCGACCGAAACAATCACCGTGCCGTCGTGCTCCTCCTCGAGCGAGCGAACAATGTTCGAGGGCAGTCCGTTGGCCGTCGTAAACGCAGTGCTCGCCCCATCCTTCCACCGCGCCAGCCCCTCGCTGGTTCCAATCCACAGCGCCCCATCGCTTGCCGCCAGCAAGCACCGCACATCGTTCCCCGGCAGTGCCGGACTCGTGTTCTTGTCGAAGACCTGGAAGCTGTTGCCGTCGAAGCGCACCAGCCCCACCTCGGTTCCCAGCCACACAAACCCATCCCGCGTCTGCGCCAGCGCCTGCACCGTGTTCTGCGGCAGCCCGTTCTCCATGCCCCACGCCTGGCGCCCATAGCCGGCCAGCGGCGTGGAGGGCTCGAGCGCCCACCCTGCGCCAACCGCCATCAGCAGCAGCGCCGCCAAGCCCAGACGCACCACCGCCCGGCTCTTTGTTCTCCTCGAATTGGCGCGATCATTGGCCACAAATGCAGATCAGCATTCTCCCGGCAACCTGCCGCATATCAGCGCGCTTTGCACAAAGATTCGCTGAACATCGCAGCCGCCGCAAGGCGGCTCAAGCAGGGTGCAATCAGACTACCGTACAAAGGTGGAAGCCACTCTACACCCTTCGGCGTTCTCCACCCTTTGATGGACCTTACCCTCAGTCCAATGGCTCAAGACAGCCATCGGTCGCGGCGCTAGTCTTGGGTTGTCTCCTGATTTGATTCCTGAACTGGTCATAGCAAAGTTCCATTCTCGGGTGGCTGCCAATCGCAAGGGCAGCCACCCGATTCCTTTTTCGGGCGCTCGCACCGAAGCCCCGCATGCATCCTCTCTCCGTCCGCGCCGCTCTCCGCTTCAAATCGCGCGCCCGAGGCCCGGGTACTACGGTCGTACTGGGCCGCGCGGGCGATTTTCCAGGCCTGAAGGCCGCGTCTTTGGGGCATATCTCCAGGGGTTAAACAGGCCGCGAAAAAAGGCCTTGTTTCAGGTGAAAGGCCCAAGAAGCGTACCGCTGGGGCTGAAGCCCTCATGGATCTGATTGGCTTTGTGCTGGGGATAAATCCCCGGCCTACCGCCTGAACGGGTTTTTCCGCAGCCTGTAAAACCCTCTGCTCCCTCCGCATAACACATTTGTACTTGTGGTACTAGAATGGTCTCGGCCCTCGCGGCCGGGAGATTCGCTTGCTCAAAAAGACTCTTTGCCTACTTACCCTTGCTGTGACCCTTGCGCCCATCAGTCAGCTTCGCGCGCAGGCAACGCCCGACGTGATCGTCGAGAAGGGCGTCGCCATGAAGACCCGCGACGGCCTCACCCTGCGCGCCGACATCTACCGCCCCGCCGGCGACGGCAAATTCCCCACACTGCTGGAGCGCACTCCCTACAACAAGGACGGCGCCGCCGACTTTGGCCACAAGGCCGCCCTGCGCGGCTACATGGTCGTCGTGCAGGATGTGCGCGGCCGCTACACCTCAGAGGGCGACTGGTATCCCTTCAAGTACGAGTCCAATGACGGCTACGACGCTGTGGAGTGGGCCGCTGCGCTGCCCCACTCAAACGGCAAAGTCGGCATGTTCTCTGGCTCCTACGTCGGCGCCACGCAGATGCTGGCCGCCATCGCCCACCCACCGCATCTGGCCGGGATCTGCCCGGTCGTCACCGCCAGCAACTACCACGAGAACTGGACCTACCAGGGCGGCGCGTTCGAGCAGTGGTTCAACGAGTCGTGGACCTCGGGCCTGGCGCAGGACACGCTCAACCGCACGATAAGAGCCGAGAGCAACGCCCTCGAAGGCATCAAAGCCCTGCCGCTCAGTCTCTATCCCGTCTTCAACATCCCCGCCGCGCAGGATGGCACCAATATGACCTATACCCTGGCGCCCTACTTTGAGGACTGGCTCGCCCACCCCACCTACGACAGCTACTGGAAACAGTGGTCCATTGAAGACAACTACCAGAACATCCAGGTACCGGTGCTCACCATCGCCGCCTGGTACGACCTGTTCCAGGGCGGCTCGCTGCGCAATTACATGGGCATCAAGGCCCACGGCGGCTCAGAGGCGGCGCGCAACGGGCAGCACCTGCTGGTGACCATCGGCGGCCACGCCGGCAACGGCCGCAAGATCGGCGACATTGACTACGGCCCCGCCGCCGAGGCCTTCAACGAAGACAACATCACCCTGGACTGGTACGACTACCTGTTCCTCGGCAAGCAGAACGAGTTCTCTGACAAGCCGGTGAAGATTTTTGTGATGGGCAAAAACATCTGGCGCGATGAGGACGACTGGCCGCTGGCCCGTGCCCAGTCCACGCCCTACTACCTGCACTCCGTCGGCCGCGCCGGCACCGCCTCCGGAAACGGCGCGCTCTCCACCACCGCTCCGCAGACGGAGCCCGCCGACAGCTACATCTACGACCCCGCCGATCCCGTGCCTACCACTGGCGGGCCGCTCTGCTGCGACGGGAAGCATCTGCCCGCCGGCCCGCGCAGCCAGAAGGACGTTGAGGCGCGCCCTGATGTGCTGGTCTTCACCACGCCGCCGTTGGAGCAGGACATGGAAGTCACCGGCCCGGTCACGCTCGACCTCTTCGCCAAGACCTCTGCCGCCGACACGGACTTCACCGGCAAGCTGGTCGACGTCGCTCCGGACGGCACGCCGATCAATCTGACGGAGGGCATTCTGCGCGCGAAGTTCCGCGAGTCCACCACCGCCGCGCCCAAGCCCATCACGCCGGGCCAGGTGCTGGAGTACAAGATCGACCTGTGGGCAACGAGCAATGTGTTTCTGAAAGGCCACAGGATTCGACTGGAAGTGACCAGCAGCAACTTCCCCCGCTTCGACCGCAACCTGAACACCGGCAAAGACGCCGCGACGGACAACAATTTCGTGAAGGCCACCAACACCATCCTGCACGACGCGGCGCATCCCAGCGCGGTGATTTTGCCGGTGGTGCCACGGTAAAATCGCGAATTCGCGAGCGGAGAAGCGGGTGGCCCCGGTCCCAGTGACCATTTCAACCGGGATGAGGATGCCCGCGGTCCCTAGCTTTCGGGGACCGGGGATGGAGGCCCCAGCTTTGTGCCCCATCCATCGAGCGTCCCTTTGCTCGATGGGTGGGAAAGCACGAACCCCATGCGAGCATCCCGCGAGCCCTCCGCCGCACCGCAGGTGCCCTCCACCGCACCGCCGGCGCCTCCCGGAGGGAGGACATGAAAATAGCCCAGGGTGAAACCCTGGGTCTGCGGCAAGAAAAGTCCCCAGGCGTCCCGAAGGGCCGCCGTGAACGTCGGGGTGCCGGGTGCCCCATTCTAGACCAGCTGAAACTCTGAAGGTGCCCCACCCATCGAGCGCATTTTGCTCGATGGGTGGGAGAGCACAACCCTACCCCACCCGCTGACCCGCTGGCTCGCCGGCCGCCACAAGCTCTTTCGCCGCCGCCCGTCCCAGCCGAATGCAGTCGGGAATGCCGATGCCATCGTAGGCGTTGCCCACCAGCCGCAGCCCCGGCAGCCCAGCCACGCGCTCCGCAATGCGCTTGACCCGCTCCTGGTGCCCAACCGCATACTGCGCCATGGCCCGCCGCCAGCGCGAAACCTGCGTGAGTTCCGGCGCGGCGGTGATGCCCAGAATCTCGTTCAGCTCGCGGCGCACCGTCTCGACCAGCACCGCGTCCGGCTCGGTGAGCAGCGCCTCGTTCTTCATCCCGCCCAGGAAGGCCCGCAAGACTGCTTTGCCCGCCGGCGTGCGGCCCAGAAACTTGCGATGCACAAACGTGCAGGCCAGCATTGCGCGCCCCTCGCTGGCGGGGACCAGAAACCCAAATCCATCGGGAAGCGCGCCGAGAGTGGCTTCGTCGTAGACCAGGTTGACGGTGATCGACGACGAGTAGGGAATGCCGCTCAGCTCTTCGCTCAGCTCCGCATCCACGCCCTTGAGCAGCACGCTGGCGGCCCACGCGGGCGAAGCCACGATGAGCGCATCGTAGGTTTCTGTCGCGCCGCCCGCTTCGACGGTCCAGCCGTCTGTTGTCTTTTTGAGCGCGCTCACCGGGGTCGACAGCCGCACGGAACCGGGCGCCAGCCGGGCCGCAAGCGCATCCACAAACTGCTGCATGCCGCCGCGCAGCGAAGTAAAAATTGCCCGCGCCGCAGGCCGCGGACTCGTGCTCGCCGCGCCGTTGCTCTTCGCAGCCTCTTTGGCCCGCGCGCGCATCTTGCGGTGCGCCGCCAGCATGCCGCGCGTCAGCGAGCCGTACTGCGTCTCCATCTCCACGAGGCGCGGCAGCACGGTGCGCGCGCTCAGCTCGGCCGCATCGCCGCCGTAGATGCCGGAGAGCAGCGGGTCTGCGAGGCGATCGACGGCTTCAGTCCCGAAGTGCCGCTCGACCAGGGCCGCCACGGACTCATCCTGCTCGCTGGGGCGCGGCGGATGCAGGAGCTCCAGGCCCATGCGAATCTTGGTGGTCAGGCTGAAGAGCCGCGTCAGCGCCGTAGGAATCAGCTTCGTTGGCACCAGGAACATCAGCCCATCGGGCAGCGCCACCATGCGGTTTTTGACCAGGATGTAGGTCTTGCGCGCCGCGTCATTCGACGGAATCAGCTCGGTGCCGAGGCCCAGCTCGCGGCAGAGTTCGGCTGCGGCCGGCTTCTCGGTCAAGAACGAGTCGGGCCCGCGCTCGAGGACCACGCCGTTCACCGTCTCCGATGCGAGAGAGCCGCCCAGCCGGTCGCGCGACTCGAACAGCGTATACGCAACCTCTGCGCCGGCGGCCCGCGCCTTCTCGAGCTCATAGGCCGCTGCCAGCCCGGCTATTCCCCCGCCAATGATCGCTGTCCGCATCGCTTTACCTCGCATATCCCCGACAACATCTTAGAGCAGTTGCCGTCATTATTCGCGCCCTCAATCGGGACTCTTCGGTCCCGTCCGGCCAATTTCTCTCGCACATCCAGAATCAACCCTTGAGCAGCGCACGCCATGTGATTTGAATCACCTGGACAGGCTTTATTTTGGGGTCTGACGCAATCGATCGATGCCAAAAAAAGAAGAGGAGGCTCGTTGCGAGCCTCCTCTTGTTGATTCGGTTGTCTCTCGTCTCAGAGCACGACGAGTTGTTTCGTCTCCAGGTGGCCGAACGCCGCCGCTTTCTGCTCCAGCTCGGGGTCCCAGTTTTTGGGCTGGTAGATGCAGCAGGGCTCCTGGGCCAGCGGATCACCGGTCACCGCATAGGCCCGCGCCCGCGAGCCGCCGCAAATCTCCTTGTACTCGCATGCGCCGCACTTGCCTTCGAGCTTGCTCGTATCGCGCAGTGACTTGAAGATGGGCGCCTCGCGATAAATCTCGGCGACTGGCGTGTCGCGAATGTTGCCCGCGTGAATGGGCAAAAAGCCGCTCGGGTACACGTTGCCGACATGCGAGATAAACATGAAGCCCTTGCCGTCGTTCACCCGGCGCGTGGCCCAACTGGCCGTACGCGTCTTGGCGTCGGCTGTGGGAGCTCCGGGCTCGTATTTGGCTCCCGCCGCGCCGTGCGGATGGCCGCTGCCGTGGCCCATTTTGCGCTCTTCCAGGTTGTTCTGGAGGAGATAGCGGCGGTAGTGCATGGCTTCAGTGGTCTTGATCTGGAAGCTGACCCGATGGCTCAGTTCGTAGATCTTGCCGAAGACGCCTTCGAACTCCTCGCCGGAGAGCAGGTCGGCCTGCTGGCCGCGGCCCACCGGAACCAGGAAGAACACATTCCACATCACGATGGCCAGCTTTTCAAACAGCGCGCACAGGTTATCCAGATCGTGCGCGTTGTGGCGGCTGATGGTGGTGTGGACCTGGATGGGAATCCCCGCTTCGTTGGCCCACTCGACGGCCTGGATGGTCCGCGCCCACGCGCCGGGCAGGCCGCGAAAGGTGTCGTGAATCTCCGGCGTGGAGCCGTCCAGCGAAATGCCCAGCCGCACCAGCCCGGCTTCCTTGAGCTTGAAGATCGCTTCCCGCGTGAGCAGGGGCGTCGCGCTCGGCGTGAGCGCCACCTGCACGCCTTTGCCGGCCGCATAGCGGATCAGCTCAAAGACATCCTTGCGCTTGAGCGGGTCGCCGCCGGTGAAGACGAAGATGGGCACGCCCATCGCCGCGATCTGGTCGATGAGCTCCTTGCCTTCGGCGTTGGTCAGCTCATCCGGATGGGCAATCGGCTGGGCCGCCGCGCGACAGTGTTTGCAGGCCAGGTCACAGGACTGCGTAACCTCCCAGATGGCCAGGAAAGGCGTCTCGTCGTAGTTCAATCCGCCACGGGCGGGTATGTTGTGCATCGGCTGCATAAGGCCTCCATGGGTATCGCTGCGGGCGGGCGCGCAAAAGGAAGGTTCGGCGCCGGGGATCGAGCGATTCACCAGTTTCTTAAAGGAATCTAACGCTGGGCCGATAAGGTGACTGCCTGCATGTGGAATTCGACTTTTGCACCAGCTGGCAGGAATACCAATCAACCGCACGGCAACGCCACGATTCCGCTCCAGAAGAACAGGCAGGCAAAGGCGGTGGCTGTGATTGGGATCACCTTACCGGCAGTCTGGCCGATTTTTTTGTTTGGCGGTACGAATTCCTGTAATGGGCGCGCCACAGGATTTAACCGAGCGACGGCGCCTGTAACCGCGTCTTTATTGGCAACGCGGTCCGGGGGCGCGAGTGATCCAGCACACCCGGACCTGTGCCGCAGCGCACCGCGAGGGTGTCACGGTCCTGCTACCGTTTTTTCGCACCACTAGGAGGTTCCCATGGCATCTGTCATCAAGCCGGGCTGGAGCAAACCCTCCACCATCCTGTTCGCGTCCGAGCTTCCCGCCAACGAGAAGGCATTCCGATTTGCCCTCGCGCAGGCTGCCGAGTTCGGCGCGGAACTGATCCTCTTTCACGCCTACGACACGCTGATTGTCTCCGCCTCGGAGACCTCCGGCATCCGGTACTACGATTACTCCGCGGCCGCGCGCACCGAGCTCAACAGCTTTGAGCCGCTGGCCCAGCTGGTCCGCCAGGCGGGCATCCACTGCGAGGTGGTTGTGCGCCCGGGCCTGCCGGCCGACCAGATCCTCGGCTTCCTGCGCGAGCGCGAAGTCGATCGCATTGTGATGGGCACGCACTCGCCGGGCCCGATCGGCAAGCTGCTGGTGGGCTCGGTTGCCGAGGCCGTGCTGCGCACCGCCCGCGTCCCGGTCTGCATTATCGGTCCGGACACAGTGGACGGCGAGTACCGCAGCTTTGGCACACGCACCATTCTTTGCGCGGTGAGCATGCAGGAGGCCAGCCACACCGTGGCCGAGTTTGCCGCGGAACTGGCTGCGCAGCACAACGCGCGCCTGGTTCTGCAGCACGTGATCAAGCCGCAGGAGCGCCAGCAGGTGCTGGCCGGCCGCAGCATCGACCAGATTGAAGCCGACATGCTGGCCCTGGTTCCGGAAGAGCTGGCGAGCCGAATCACGATGCAGGCAATCGTTGTTCCCGGCGATCCGACCGAGGAGCTCTTGTACCAGGCGGGCGCGCAGCTTGCCGATCTGATCGTGCTCGGCGCCCAGGGCGCATCGGCCTTTGCCGCCATCACCCGCCACGGTGTTGTGTACAAGGTGCTGGCCCACGCGCACTGCCCGGTGATCACGCTCTCGCCGGCGGTGCTGGCGGCCTGCGGCGTTCCCGGCGACAGGCATCAGACGTCGGAAGCCAACATGGCAGGCGTGTTTTAGAGACTCTTCTCCGCCCGGGATACGCCCTGAGAGGCGCCTTCCGGGCGCTGTGGATCTCCTGTGCGAGTGCGCTGCTGGAGATCCCTACTTCGCTGGGGCCGCGGCGGCTTTCGCGCCGGCTGCGCAGGCCGTGCCGCCGCACAGCGCGCCGGTAATCCCCTGGCCTTCGGTGATCGTGAAGATGCGGTCCTCGGCGGGCAGCTTCACCGTCTCCTTGGCGCCGGAGGGCCAGTGAATCTCGGCAGTCCCGGCGTCCACGGCATCGCCCAGGCCGAAGTGCAGGCGGCGGTCGTTGGACGAGATGTAGCTCCCGCTGGAGAGCACATCCTGCCGCTGGCGCATGCCGTTCGCGCTCAGGTAAACGGTGGCGCAGGTCGCGTCCCGCGGGCTCTTTGGCCCGCCCACAAGCGCCAGTTCCACCCAGTGGTGGTGGTCCGGATTCACGTTCCGCAACAGGACCGGGGGGCCGTCGACCGGGTTGATCACCACATCGATCTTGCCGTCGTTGAACAGGTCGCCGAACGCCGCGCCGCGGGCCGGGGTGACCACCGCCAGCCCCGAACCTATCACCGGCGGCACATACTCAAACTTCCTGTCCTTCGTTCCCGCGTCCGGCACGTTGCGGAACAGCAGGGGGCGCTCGGCAAAGGTTGTGCCCCAGTTGTACTTGTCCACCTCGGGGTACACGTGTCCGTTGGCCATGAACAGGTCGAGCCAGCCGTCGTTGTCGACGTCCAGAAATCCATCGCCCCAGCCGACAAACGGGATGCTGACCTGCGCAATCCCGGCCTTGTAGCTCAGGTCGGTAAAGCTCGAGTCGCCGTCGTTGTGGAACAGTACCTTGTAGTCATCGCCAAAGTCCGTCACGGCAAAGTCGATCAACCCATTGTTCTCGTAGTCGCCGGGGGCGATGCCCATGGAGGCAATCTCGCGGCCGTCCTTATTGAGCGCAAAGCCTGACACATAGCTCTGGTCGTCGAAGGTTCCGTCGCCCTTGTTGATGTACAAGAAGTTCGGCTCCGAGTCGTTGCCTACCACCAGGTCCGGCCTGCCATCGCCCTTCAGCGAGATAAAGATTGCTGTGAATCCATAGTACTTGTCCTTGTCCTCGACGCCAGCCTTCGCCGTCGTCTCGGTAAACGTTCCGTCGCCGTTGTTGTGGAACAGGTGATCGGCCTCGCCCTTCAACCCGCGCGGCCCGCAGTTGACCGAAGCGCCGCGGTACTGGCAGTTCGCATAGCCCACCGCCTTGGTCCCGGCAATGGGCAGGTTGTCGCGGTCAAAGTGGACGTAGCCGGTCACGTAGAGGTCCAGCAAGCCATCGCCGTCGTAGTCGCCCCAACTGGAGCCGGGCGACCAGTTGCCGAGGGTGACGCCGGCCTTCTCCGCCACGTCTGTAAACGTGCCGTCGTGGTTGTTGTGGTAGAGCCGGTTCTTGCCGTAGTTGCCGACGTAGATGTCGGGCCAGCCGTCGTTGTCATAGTCGGCAATGCTTACGCCGTAGCCCCAGCGGTCGTTGGTCACGCCGGCCTGCGCGGCCACATCGGTGAAGGTTCCATCGTGGTTGTTGCGGAACAGCGCCGCCTTCGGCGTGGGCTCCTTGCCGTCGAGCGCGTCAAACGTGGAGCCGTTCACGAGGTAGATGGAGAGCCAGCCCGAGTGGTCGTAATCGATCAGAGCCACGCCCGAGCCGTTGGTCTCCAGGATGAACTTCTTCTCGACCGAGCCCATCTTGTGCACCCAGCCGGAGAGGCCCGCCCTTTTGGTCACATCTTCAAACACCACCGTGCCCTTGTCCACAAATCCGCCGGCGGTAATGGGCCGCTTCTCGGCGTCATAGACGGGAGCCGCGCCCACCCCGCCGGCAATGCCGCCCATGTTGCTCTGCGCGGCCGGGCCTTGTTGCGGAGGCGCCGGCGCTCCGGTCTGCTGGGCGGCGGGCGCAACTTCAGTGGCAACCAGCACGCCTTGCGCCGCGGCCTTGGCTGGAACCGGCGCGGACTGTTGGCCGGCCTGGGCCAAGCAATCGCCCGGGACCGACAAAATCGCAATCAAAACAGCACAGGAAACTCCACGAACCCCAGACAGCAATGCGTGCCCTCCACGGCTTGCAGTGTATCGCAATCCGCTGTTGGCGCGTCTGCGTGCGGCGCGGCCAATTGCGAACGGACAGGGCCCAATCCTGCATCCTATCGTCAGCGAAGCAGCGCATGGGAGGCGCAGCGCCATGAACAAACGAGCCGTCGACGCGCAGCGGCCGACTGTCCACGACCATTTCGCCCGATTTGCCGCCGCAGCCTCCAGTTGGCTCGGGTCCACCTGGGCCTTTGTGGCCGCCGGCGTGGTGATTGCCGCATGGGCCGGCACGGGGCCGATCTTTCACTTCTCCGACCGCTGGGCCGAGGTGATCACCACGGGAACTTCCCTCATCACCCTGCTTATGGTCCTGCTGATTCAGAGCACCCAGAACCGCGATTCCCGCGCCATCAACCTCAAGCTGAATGAGCTGATCCGCGCCGTCGACACCGCGCGCAATACGATGATCGACATTGAGAGGCTTACCGATATGGAGCTCGACGCCATGCAGCAAACGTTTGAGCGTGTGAAAGCCGCCTCCATGCAGCGCCAGGCGCGCACCGCACCGCGTTCCGCAGAGCGGAGCGAGCCGTGACAGGCCCCCGAACTGCTCCGGCATTGGCGATGATCCATGTTGAACAGCGTCGGAACCCGCCATCGTGCGTTACTGAATTCAGGAGAGTGCAACCATGAACAAGGAACGCGTGAAAGGTGCAATCGACGAGACAGTAGGCAGCGCCAAGCAGCAGGTCGGCAAGATGACCGGCAACACCGGGACCCAGGTCTCCGGCGCCGTCCAGCAGGTCAAGGGCAAGGTCGAAACCGCAGTCGGCAAGGCGAAGGACGCGGTGCACGACGCGCATGACCAGGCCGTCGAGCAGCGCAAGATCGACGAAGAGCAGAACCTCAACCGCCAGGAAAACGCCCGCGAGAATGAACGCGCGACTGTTGGCGCCGGCAGCCACACCCGTCACTAACCCCTACCCCCCGGCAGCGTCTCACACGCTCGTTGAGGCACTGCCAGGCAGAACGCCGGGGATTCCGTGGATCGCAGTCCCTCCCCCTTGGTTCCCGAATTCACGGAATCCCATGGCGTCTCCTCCCCCGTCCGGGTATACTGTCGCCAAGGTCGCCCCGCGCAGCCCCTCAAACAAGCGGGACAGCCCCCAAGTGAGGTGCGTCTTCCGCAGGGACTCCGGTTCACTGACGTTCGACGTTCCGCCATCGGAGACTTCCCGTTGGCGCGCAGTGGCCCGCGTGCTTCGAAGTCCCATGGACGCCCTGAGCTGTGCCCTCCTTCCTGCCTCCTGTACGCTTTGCGGCTCCCCGCTGCCGCAGCTCTCTCTCGTGCCAATTTGCGCCGTCTGCTGGACGGAGTTCCCCCTCCAGTCGGGGTCCGCCTGCGCCCGCTGCGGCGACACGCTGGACGCTTCCGGCCCTGCATTCGCACCCGTAAACGCCTCTCTTTGCCGGGTTTGCCGCCTCGCCCCGCCGCCCTTCGTGCGCGCTGTCGCCTATGGCCTTTACCAGGGCAAGATGAAAGCCGCCATCCACGCACTGAAATATGGCCGACTCCATCCCTCCGCCCGCTTGCTGGGTCAAATGCTGGCGGAGGCCATCGCCGAGCTGGCGGGTGAAGCGCCGGCCGAGATGCTGGTCGTCCCCGTGCCCCTGCACCGCTCCAAGTTTGCCGATCGCGGCTTCAACCAGGCTCGCGCCCTCGCCGATCAGGCTCTGGGCTTCCTGCGCAAGTCCCATCCCGCCTGGCGGCTGACGCTCGCCCCCAGCACCCTCATGCGCCTGCGCCCCACGCAGAGCCAGGCTGGACTTAGCCCCCGCGCCCGCCGCCTCAATGTCCGCGGCGCCTTCTCGGTTTCGGAATCCGCAGCGGTCGCCATGAAGCACATCCTGCTTGTCGACGACATCCTGACCACCGGCGCAACCGCCCGGGCTGCGGCGCTCGCCCTCACCCGCGCCGGAGCTGCCTCGGTCTGGGTTGCGACGCTGGCCCGCGCCCGCCGCGCCACCAACCAACCATCCAACACCGCTGCGACCCGCGAAGAGAATTCCGGACTCGCCGCGCACGCATTCGCAGGAGAACTCGAGCACGCAATCAACTTTTCATCGCACGGCCAACCACCTTTTTGACCAGGGGGATAACGGATGTCGCTGGGAAAAGCCATGATTCATGCACGCAAGCAGAAGTCCATCGCCCGGGCCGCGGCCTTTGCGGGAGAAGCAACGGCGGTGCAGCCCATCCAGATGCTCCAGCTGCCGGTCCTGGTGCTCAATGCGTCGTATGAGCCGATCAACATCTGCGGCGCACGGCGCGCGCTGGTGCTGGTGCTCAAGGGCATTGCCCGGACCGAGGAGGAGCACGGCCTGATGCTCCATGCGCAGCGCAGCCGCATCGCCATGCCGTCCGTCATTCGCCTGCTTGAATACCGGCGCATCCCGCACCAGACCCGCGCGCTGTCACGCAAAAACATCCTCCTCCGCGACCGCAACACCTGCCAGTACTGCGCCGTTGTGCTTCCCTCTGGCGAGCTGACACTCGACCACGTCATTCCCCGCTCGCGCGGCGGCAACTCCACGTGGGAAAACCTCGTCGCCTGCTGCCATGCCTGCAACCGGCGCAAGGGCAACCGCATGCTCCACGAGCTCGACGACATGGTGCTCATGCGCGACCCGCGCCCGTTTTCGCTGCACACCAGCCGCCAGATCATGCGCATGCTGGGCCGCGGCGACGACCGCTGGCGCAAGTATTTGTTCTATTAGCTAAAACAGCTCCGGAATGCTGTGAAACGCAATCCGCGTTGGCGCCGACTTGTAGGCCGTCAGCATGGTCGCCGGGGCAAGCGTGCTCAGCCCATACTTGTTGTTCAGCTGGTCCATCACCGCCAGCAGGCGCGACCGGCTCTGCTCGTCTTCAGTCCCCTCAAACAAGTTGAGCGAGTGCAGGCGGTCCGGGACCAGCCCGTCCAGATGCACGCCGATAAAGTACGGGTGCGCATACTCCGCGCTCTTGGGGATATCCGCCCACAGCCGGCTCAGCGCCGCAATCAAGGTCTGGTTATCCTGGCACTCGCTCAGCTTGATCTCACCCTTCCATCCCTTTTTGGGTACCCCATAGTTGCTTACAGGTCCACGCTCCCCGTTGGGCCCGGCAAAGCCAACCGCCAGACCGATGCTCGACGCCCACAGCCCGCCCGCGCGCAGCCGCATCGCCGCCTTGTGCAGCAGCTTGTGGGCCACGGCCCAGGCTTTCTCCGGTGAGCGCATCTCCGGCGCCAGAACATGCTGGTGGCTGAGCGACTTGAGGTGATCGGTCTCCGACATGTCGAAGTCTTCGCCGCGCAGCCAGTGCCACAGCCGCTCGCCCCACACCGATCCCCACAGCTCGCCGGCCTGGGCGCAGTCCAGCGCCAACAGCTGCTCCATCGTGCGGATGCCCTTGTCGTTGAGCCGCTTCTCGGTTCGCGCGCCGATCCCGGGCAGATCGCGCAGCGTCAGCTGGCTCAGCGCTCCAGCCACCACATCCAGCGGCAGCGCCACCAGCCCGTCGGGCTTTTCCATATCGCTGGCCACCTTGGCCAGATAGCGATTCGTCGCCAGGCCCACTGACGAGCGCAGCATCGGTCCTACTTTTTCCCGAATGGTCGCCTTGACCTTGCGGCCCAGTTCGAGCGCCGCCAGCAGCGGCCGCTCGCGGCCCATCAAGCGGCAAGCCATCTCGTCGATGGAGAGCACGGCCGTCACCGGGATGCAGCTCTCGACAGCTTCGACAATCCTGTGGTGATATGCGGTGTAAAGCTCATGGCGACCCTCGACCAGCACCAGCCCTGGGCACATGCGTTTGGCGTCGCCCACCATGGTTCCGGTCTTGACGCCGTGGGCCTTGGCCTCGTAGCTGGCGGCTATGCACACCGTGGTGTCGGCCATCATCGGCACCACCGCCACGGGGCGTCCGCGCAGCTCTGGCCGCACCTCCTGCTCCACTGAGGCAAAGTAGGAGTTCAGGTCCACGAACAGCCAGTTCAGCGCCGGGTTCTCCTCATGCTCCACCGGTTGCGCCGCCTCTCTGCCCGGTAAGTCCGGCCCATTCCCCAGTCCGGGGTATGGTCTTCCCACCAACCTTGGCCCATCATCAGCCTCTGCCCCGGAAGGGAGGCAGTTGCCATCAACTCTTAGTTTCGCCTCTTATTCGCCTAACGGCAAGGGCGAATTTAAGGGAGTGACGAACAAAATCTACCGATGGTACACTGTCCTCGCCGGGATTCCGATGTCCCGAAGTTCGTGCGGCCTGGCTGTTCGTAGCCTCGGTTCATCGGCGCAGCATCATAACAATTGCGGGTGTTTCCTGGATTATGCACAGTCTCCTTCATTGGTTCTCGTCGAATGGAAGCTTGATCGCGGTGCTGGTAACGGCCTGCGTGGCTGTGCTTCTGGTTTGTTGCCTGGGCTGCTCTAACTGCCCCAGCCGCGACAAGGACGACCTGTTCCGCCGCCACGAGCTGTAGGGCAGGGCTCGTGTAGTGTCTCAATGACGGGGTAGATTTTTTGAGCCCGCAAAGGCTGAGGCCGGTGGGCTGGCATCCTCGCGGGGGCTAGAGCAGTTCTCCAATTCATGTGCTCTATTTAGCTCCGTGCAAGGTGGCTTTTTCTTCAGGAAAAAGCCACTTATCATCGTGCTTTCGGTGTACAGCAATTGGAGAACAGCTATAAAGCCCTATATTTCATGGGCCTGTTAGGCGGCGCGGATAAATCTGCGCCCTTTCAAGACACGGCCCAAAGAGCATGTTCAGAGCTTTCCTGGTGCGCCTTCGTCCCTGGTGGAATTCGCTCACGGCGCGACGGGCTTCAGATACTCCTCAAACTGGCCCAGTATGCGATTGAACAGATGCACACGCACATCCGGCCCGGCGATCGAGTGCGTCTTGCGCGGATAAATCTGCAAGTCGTACGGCACCCCAGCCTCAATCAGCTTTTGAATGTACTGCACGGTGTTTTCGATGTGTACGTTGTCGTCGCCGGTGCCCTGCGCCAACAGCAGATGCCCCTTGAGATTGGACGCTGAGCTCACTGCCGAGAAGTCGTGATAGCCGGTGGGAAACTCCTCCGGCTGGCTCATGTAGCGCTCTGTGTAGATTGAGTCGTAGTTGCGCCAGTCCGTGACCGGAGCCACGGCCACGCCGGTCTTGAAGCGATCGGAGTGCGACAGCGCATACAGCGTGAACGTCCCGCCCCAGCTCCAGCCCCACCAGCCCAGGCGTTTGCTGTCCAGCTGCGGATGCTCGGCGAGCGCCGCGTCCATCACCGTCAACTGATCTTCCAGCTGCACCGGGCCAAAGTTGTGATACGCCGCCTGCGCAAAGGCGCGGCCGCGATTGCCCATGCCGCGATTGTCGGCGTGCAGAACGGCGAAGCCGTGCTGCGCCAGCAGCTCGTCAAACAGCAGGCTGTCTCCCCAGCGGTTGACGACCGTTTGTACCGCCGGGCCACCATAGGGGTTCACAATCAGCGGCACGCTGGCCGCATCGTTCACTCCCGCCGGCAGCAGCAGCGTGGCGTAGAGCGTGGTTCCATCGTGCGCCTTCACCTCCAGCGTCTCCGGCGGCTGCAGATGGTAGGCCTCCATGGCATGCGTGACCCAGAACGCGTTGCACGTGCCCGCGGCCTGACAAAGATCCAGCGCCGGCGGGCTCATCCGCGTGGAGTGCGTATCGACGAACGCGCCGCCTACCGGTGCAAAGATGCCCTCGTGGAATCCCGGTGTGTGCGTCAGCTGCCTGCGCTCGCCATTGAAGGTCACCTGACCCAGCTGCTGCCCCTCTGCGTTGCTCTCGTTCGAGGCAAAGCGAATAACCTTGCCGTCAAAATCGACGCTCTCGACATCGCTGATCTCGAAGTCCCCCTTGGTTAACTGACGCTCCAGTTTCGCCTCGCCGCTCATCGGTGCGTTCTGGTCGTAGCTGTAGAGATAAAGATGGTTGTGCCCGTCGGTCCAGTTGGTGAGCACAATGGAGCCGCTGCCGATGGTCACGTCGTAGTTGTCGTCCACAAACTTGTCATCGGCGAGCTGCAGCACCGCGCGCGATTGCCCATTGGTCGCGTCGGCAAAGTAGAGATCGCGGTGCTTGTGATCGCGCGTGACCGCCTCGATCCACAGTGTCTTGCTGTCCACCCAGCCGAAGCGCGGGATGTAGTCCTGACCGTCGCGCACCGGTACCCTGATCCATGTCGTTTTGCCACCGCCCGCGCCCACAACCCCCACCCGCACCGCCGGATTGGGATCGCCCGGCTGCGGATAGCGCTGGAAGTCCACCGTGGCATGCGTCGGAATCCAGTCCTCGATCGGATACTGCGGCACGTCGCTCTCATTCATTTGCAGGTATGCGAGCTTCTTCGAGTCGGGCGACCAGAAGTAGTTGCTGCGCACCTCCAGCTCTTCCTCATACACCCAATCCACCTCGCCGTTGGTTGATGCCGGGCCGGCCTTCGGCGCGACGGTCGCCATCGGGCTGCCCGGATCTTTCAGCCGCACAATGGCCAGTCCGTGATCGCGCACAAACGAGACCATGTCGCCATTGGGCGAGAACTTTGGGTCGTCGCCCGATTGAATGCCCGTGAACCCCACCTGCACGCCGGTGCCGGTGCGCAGGTCATAGAGCCACAGCCGACCATCGGAATCAAACAGCAGATGCGCCGAGTCCGGCGCCCAGAGGTAGCTCGCCATCTTGTACCGGTCGCGGTGATCGCGATCCGTCTCCGATGCCGCTGCACCGGAGAGCGCAGCCAGCTTGGCCCGGCTCACCAGCACGTGCGACTGCGCCGTGGCCGGGTCCAGGTCGACCAGCTCGCCGCCATCCAGGTAGCTGAGGTGCTTGCCATCGGGCGACCAGGTGAGGCCGTCCGGCGGATGCCCGGCCAGCGATCCGTGCCCGAAGATCGCTTCTACCGTGAGCGGCTGCGGCGTCTGCTGCGCACGCGCCGGAGCAGTCGAAAATGGGAGGGATAGAACAGCGGAAACAAGAAGCAGGGAACGGGTCAAGCGGTCTCCTCCCCAACTGGAACCACGCACAGCCAACAGCAGGCCTGCATTCTCTGCGGCTGAATGCGCCCGGGTTCCAGCCAGCAGTGTAACGCACGCGCGGTGACCAGTTGCGCGCCGCGCGGCCAAGCTAGTATGGTGCGGCCTATGCATTGGGCAACTCCCGAGGAACGCACCAAGCTGGGCCAGGCGCGCCGCAAGCAGGTGGGCCGCCAGCAGCACGACGCGCTCAACATCAAGGCCCGCACCTCGTCTCCCGCCGCGCTGCTCGACCGGTCGATGAAGGGCCGTGTCCCCGCGCTGGTGAAGCTCAAGTACGAGCTCATGGCCCAGTCGCCCTTCGGCTACTTCCGCGGCGCCGTGCCGGTGATGGCCGCGGATCTGGCCGTGCTGCCCAACACCGGCATCGTGAGCCAGCTCTGCGGCGACGCGCACGTGCGCAACGTGGGCGCCTATGCCGCGCCCGACGGCCGCCTGGTCTTCGACATCAACGACTTCGATGAAACCATCCGCGGCCCCTTCGAGTGGGACTTGAAGCGCATGGCCGCCTCCATCGCCCTCGCCGGCCGCGGCTCCGGCCACAAGGATTCCGCAGTGCGCCGCGCCGTGGAGGAATGCATCACCCGTTACACGGCGCAGATGCGGGCCTTCGCCAAGATGCCGCATCTTGAGGTCGGCCGTTTCCAGGTCCACCGCCTGGGCCGGATCGCGCCTGTCCACGCGGCGCTGTTAAAGGCTGAACGCGCCACGCCGTCGCACACGCTCGAGCAGCTGACCGAGCCGGTGGACGGCAACGCAGGCGGCCAGCGCCGCTTCAAAGAGATCAAGCCCATGCTGACCCGCGTCTCCAAAGCCCAGGCCGACGCGGTCCTCGCCTCGCTTGAGCCGTATCGCCAGATGCTTGAGCCGCAGCGCCAGCACCTGCTCTCGTTCTATCGCCCCATCGACGTCGCCTTCAAAGTCGTCGGCACAGGCTCCGTGGGCCTGCGCGACTACTGCGTTTACTTTGAGGGCAACGGACCACAAGACTCGCTCTTTCTGCAGATCAAGGAGGAGCCAGCCTCCGGCTACAACGCATACCTGCCCAACGCCCACCCCGACCACCACAACGGCAAGCGCGTGGCCGACGGCCAGCGCGCCATGCAGTTGCAGTCAGACCCGTTTCTCGGCTGGACGCACATCGGCGGCCGCCAGTACCTTGTCCGCCAGCTCAACGACCACAAGGGCTCCATTGAGCTTGAAGACCTGGCCGGCGGCGGCCTGGGAGCCTTCGCCGAAGTCTGCGGCGAGCTGCTGGCCCGCGGCCATGCCCGCTCCTCTGACCCGCAGGTCATCGCCGGCTACCTGGGCTCCGGCTCGGGCTTTGCCGGTGCGCTTGGCGCCTTCGGCCTGCTCTACGCCGACCAGACAGAAAAAGACTGGGAAGCCTTGCGCGGCGCCCGTAAACCGGGCAAGGCTTGAGAAGCATTTCGCGCAACAGTTCACTGTGCCCCATCCATTGTGCGTTGTCGCCGCGGCGACCGGAATGGGTGGGAAACCACAGAGGTCCAGCCTGACCGTAGACGGGAAAAGGGCAAAGGCCCTAATCTCATGCAGGAATCGATGGAGGAAAGAATGAATCGCAGATCGTTTGCCCAGGTCCTGACTGCCGGTGCGCTGAGCGCAGCGGTACCGTCCATCCGAGCCGCCGCGCAATCCGCCGCGCCGGCCGCCGTTCCGGCTCCCCAGTACAGCCTCTCCGTCATGCTCTGGACGGTCTTTCACGATCTGCCGTTCGAAGAGCGCCTGGCCAAGGTCGCCGAAGCCGGTTACAAGCGCATTCAGTTTGTGGGCGAATACCACAGCTGGTCGCCGGCCGACTTTGACCGGGCCCTGGCCGCCCGCGACCGCCTGGGCATGGAGTTCGACACCACGGCCGGCCTGAAAAATACCATCGCCGACCCCTCCCAGCGCGATGCCTTCCTCGCCGAAGTTGCCCACGAGCTCACCGTGATGGAAAAGCTCGGCTGCCCATCGCTGATCGTCATGTCCGGCAACGTGGTTCCCGGCCTCTCCCGCGACGCCCAGCATGAGAGCTGCGTAGAAGGCCTCAAGCAGGCCGCCAAGCTCGTGGAAGGCCGCAAGATCAACGGCAAACCCATCCGCCTGCTGCTCGAGTGCATCGATCCCCATGAGAACCCCAAGTACTTCCTCACCTCGGCCGCCGAGGGCATTGAAGTCGTTCGCGAAGCCAACCATCCCCAGGTGCGCTTCCTCTACGACCTGTTCCACGAGCAGATCGCCGAGGGCAACCTGATTGACAAGCTCGACAAGCACCTCGACGTGATCGACCTGATCCACATCGCCGACGTCCCCGGCCGCCACGAGCCCGGCACCGGCGAGATCAACTACGGCAATGTCTACAAAAAGCTGGCCGAGCTCAACTACCGGCAGATGATTGCCATGGAGTTCATGCCGCTGGGCGATCAGGTGGCCAAGCTCAAGACAGCCAAAGCCCAGGCCATGAACCCCGGAACGGCCTTTGGAGCGGCAATCTAGAATAGAGCCGGTATGCCCACCACCGTCCGCTCGCACGCCAAGATCAACCTGGGCCTGTATATTGGTGCGCCGCGCCCGGACGGCTTTCATGGGCTCACCACTGTCTACCAGACGCTGGAAGTCTATGACGTGGTGACGGTTACTGCGCAGCGCGCGGCCGAAACCCGGCTGCGGCTCAGCTCCAACGATGGGCGCGTTCCGACGGATGGGCGCAACACCGCGTGGAAGATGGTGGCGCTTGCGCTTGAGTCGCTGGGTATGGACGCCCAGGTCGATATTCATATCGAAAAGCGGCTGCCGGTCCAGGGGGGGCTGGGCGCCGGGTCAGCAAACGCGGCTGCCGCGCTGGTGGGGTTGGAGATGGAGCTGGGGATTGGATTTGAGGGCGGTGCTCTCCCTGGTCTCAAAATCGAGACCAGGGGCACCCGGATTGGTGGGAAAGAGCGCCTGGAGATTGCCGCGCAGGTTGGCTCGGATGTGCCGCTGTTCCTGATTGGCGGGGCGGTTCTGGGCACCGACCGCGGCCAGCAGGTC